>Ga0233423_10000220_pt1 | contig 34213 bp, 32 predicted proteins | sample Watercolumn_Mata_FD_180713 | JGI IMG/M metagenome (GOLD analysis project Ga0233423, IMG submission 180713) | Freshwater microbial communities from Lake Matano, South Sulawesi, Indonesia - Watercolumn_Matano_2014_112_MG | ecosystem: Environmental > Aquatic > Freshwater > Lake | place: Indonesia... | reverse complement strand
AAAGAGAAAAATGTTTTGCTTTGCGCCGCCGTTAGGCGGGCGGAGCCGCGGGGCGGGGTCTGCGCCCGTCATGGTGCAGATTGTCGCTCAAAAAAGGTTCGCGCGAAGTGTATAATTACAGCACCAAAACTAACTTTGTCGGAATTGACTGCTCCGCTCGCCGTCCGCGCGGCGGACGGCTCGCTTCGCAAAATAAAATCCGCCTTTGTTTTTGCCGTAAAATCCCAGAGTTCGCTCCAATAACAATATGAAAGAGCTCAAACCAAAATCTCAATGCGTTCTCTACGCTCGGAAATCAACCGAGGAGGACGACAAGCAAGTGATGAGCATAGAAGCTCAACTGTTTGAATTGCGAGAATTTGCCGAGCGAGAACGCATTGAGATTATCCGTGAGTTCACGGAAGCGAAAAGTGCAAAGAAGCCCGGGCGAGAGGAATTTGCCAAAATGCTTTCGCTCATTGAAACGAGCAAAAAGCCGCTCGGCATTTTGGCATGGCACCCGGATCGCCTCGCCCGTAATAGCGTGGACGGCGGCAGAATAATTTATCTTGTTGATATCGGAGCTATCGCTTCTTTGCGCTTTCCGCAATTTTGGTTTGAGCCAACTCCGCAAGGGAAATTCATGTTGCAAGTGGCGTTCGGACAGAGCAAGTATTTTTCGGATAATCTCGTTGAGAATGTAAAGCGTGGAATCCGCCAAAAACTCCGCCGTGGCGAATGGCTGACACTCGCTCCTCTCGGTTATATAAACGACTACAAGACACGAAACATTGCGCCTCACCCTACCTATTCCAAAGTCATCAAGCGAGCGTTTGAGGAATACGCCATGGGAAAATATACCCTTGTCGGTTTAGCGGAGTTTTTGGCGGAGCACGGCATTGTCCAAAAGAAAGGAACGCCACTTGCAAAAGTTTCCGTCGTGAAGCTCCTCACCAATAGAGCATATCTCGGCTTCATCAAACATCGCGGGGAATGGCACGACGGAAACTTTGAGCCGATTCTTTCCCCGACACTGTTTGAAGCAGTACAGAAAGTATTGAAAAGCAAGCAGAGGCCGCGCAAACAGAAAGAACGCTATGATTTTCCATTTACGCAGTTTGCGCGGTGCGGCGAGTGCGGAAATATGATTACGGCGCAATATGCGACCAATCGCTGGGGTACTCGCTACACTTACTATCGTTGCACAAAGAAAAGCGGACATTGCGGCCAGCCGTATCTTTCCGCCGACGCACTCGCCGCTCAAGCAAACACATTGCTTCAATCAGTGTCGCTTCCTCTCGCGGAAATTGAGGTTATGGAAAAGCAAATTGACGAATGGGAACAAGAGAAAATTTCCGCGAGAGGAACTGTTGCCCAAAATCTGAAATCCAAACTTTCCGAAGCGCAGGAGAAGCTAGACCGGCTTGTGTCGCTCTATTTGGACGGCGACATTGAACGAGATCTGTATCTCGGCAAGAAAGACGCGCTCCTGCGCCAAAAAGCCAAACTGGAGGAAAGTTTGGGGGATTTTGGGCAACAGGGAAAGAATTGGCTCGAACCCTTGCGGAGTTTCGTTTTGTCCTTGAAAGAAGCGGAAAAAGTGGCGCAAACAAAAAATTACGCCGAATGGCGCAACTTTTTCCGTTCTATCGGCTCTAACCCTGAAATCAAGGACAAAACGCTTTCAATCAACTGGAGCGAACTCTGGGATTTTACGGCAAAAACAAAGGCGGATTTTATTTTGCGAAGCGAGCCGTCCGCCGCGCGGACGGCGAGCGGAGCAGTCAATTCCGACAAAGTTAGTTTTGGTGCGTTTGTTTGACGAAATCCGAACCTTTTTTGAACGGAACTGATGGCGCGCTTCGCGCGCCAAACCGAACGCTCGGGCGGGCAAAAAGGAAGGGGGTTGGGGGGAAGGAATTTTTGCCCGCCCTCGCCTTCCGCCGCCGCCGAATTTCGTGCCAGTGAAACTGGCGCGCCGCCATTATTTTCCTGATTTCGTTCGGTTGTGTTCCTTACACAACATCTGACAATTTTCTGCGGTGGTTTTCCCGCCTTCATGCCAAGGCGTAATATGATCTGCTTCCATTTCTTCAATTTCCCATTTCTTTTTCTTGTTTTCGTCTTTGCAGTGCGGACAAATTCCCTTTTGTCTTTCGTACGCTTCCCGCTTCATTTTGTCTGTGAAAGCGCGAATGTTCAAAAACTTTTCACTTCTGGTCAAAACATATTCGTAAATGCCGGATTTTTTGGTTACATCTTCGTCTTGCATCAATTCTGTTATTTCCTTTTCCAGCTTTTTTGAATCAAATTTCTTGCCTTTGAATTGATTATACAAAACGCCCCACGGCACGTTGCTCATTTCTCGCCGATAATTTGGAAAAACTGATCGCACCCAAGCAATTACATTTTGAAAATAATTCCACAATTCATCAGCATTTTTATTATGCTGGTGTTTCGCCATATAATCTTCAATTTTGCCATCATTTATCCATGAAAGCGCGGTTTCTAAATATTCTTGACGAACTGTGTCCCCGCTAACTAATTGTCCTCCGTCATTAGCAAGTAAATAAGCTACGCAGTTTCTTTTACTAAACTTGAGCTTGGCGTCAGAAAGCCACGGGCCGGTATAAACTGCGTTGCGAATTTCTTGCGCATTTACTTTTTCTCCGTAAGTATTTATGACTGTAAACCACTCAATTCGTTCCTTATCAGTTCCTTCACAAAGATAAATCATCAGTTCGTAATCCAAAATTTTATCTTGTTCCTCTTTTGTTAAATTATGGAAAAAGCGGTTGTTCAGGGAAAAATCGCCATTCACATATTGCCCAATACTGATAGTGCGCTGTTGACCGTCTAAAACTTCGTACCCACCATCTTCTCTAATCATCCAATACATCACATTCAACGGAAAACCCTTTTTGACGGTTTCTATAACGGCATCGCGTTGTTTTTCCTTGTACACAAATTCACGCTGATACTTTGGGCGAATATCAAGCTTTCCTCCGTATGCCACAACGCCCAATTCCGCGCTATCTTTATAGCCATCAATAACTTTTCGGATTTGAATTTTTTGTAAATCTATTTTCATATTATTTTTTAGCTTTTTTTACTCTTATTAAGATACGAAGATACTTTTCAACGCCATTCACAAGTGGTCTCCCGTGTGGCGTCCCTTTGTGTCTTATGCCTTTATTTTCTTCGCCTGTATTCATAATTCCTAATAATTCGAACTGTTTGGGATTGTATTTATCAACGAATGTTATTGGAACACCCATCACACCATTGTAATTCATTGGAATATCGGAAACCTTATCTATGTTAATGGCATTATAGTTGTCATATTTAGGGAATTCTTTTGGCACATATTTTTTATAGAGCACAATATTCTCATGTCGCTTAGTAGTTTCAAGGTTTGTAAACCATAAAATTCTACCCATGCTGAAATACTTGACTCCATTTTCAATTTTCTTTCTTGATTCGGTTATAATATCGTAATCATCTGGCACTTGGAACCACTTTGTTCCTCCATTATCATAGCCAAGCCATAATTTATTTTCCTTAATAAATCTAAAAATATCTTTTTTCGTTATATTATTTTGATCGCCAAGAATTAAAAATTTTTTCTTATGTTCCATTAGCTGAGCTAAATATTCCCGAAATAAAGAAAATGGAGGATTGGTTACGACTATATCAGCTTGCTTTAATAGATCTATGCACTCGTCGCTTCGAAAATCACCACTACCTTTTAATGGAGTAGCGGTGTTTTTATCGTTTTTAAGTAGATACTTAACATCATCAAGGTTTATAGCGCCATCATTATCTGCATCCGGAACTTCTTTAATTTCAATTTTGAGCGGTTGTTTGCCCTTTGAGCCAGCCACTTGAAATAAAGGCAATTGACCGCCAACAATTGGCGATCCGCTATAACTCGTGGTAACGAGCTTTTTTAATCCAAGAGCATTGAAATTGGACGCAAAATATTTAAAAAAATTACTCTCGTATGGATCATCGCAATTACAATAAACAACCTTGCTGCGAAATTGATCCTTGTAATGTTTCAATTCTTTTTCAATATCAACAAGTTGAGTATAAAACTCGTCCTTTTTAGCTTTACTGGCATTGCGCAAATTTTTATTTAAAGATTTGATCATAAAATTATTTTCCACTTTCAAATCGTCTTCGGCGCTCATCAAGCGTTTCGCCGTCATACATCCAATAATCAGTTCCGGCTACGCCATATTTATAACCGAGTATTTTTTGGGCAGATTGAGACAAACTTGTTTTCTTCCCGTTAAATTCTATAGAATTAGCCCCGTGTGTATCAATGACCTTAGCTTTAACATTTTCGTCTCGGCTAAAATATAATTCCGCGCCAACGGGAATTTTCACCATTTCAAAATTGAATCTGCCTCGCATTTTTCTTGCATCATTAAGCGCGTCTTGATCTTCTTTTGACTCAACGATATCTTTTTTGGGAGTTATATTTTCTATTTCTGCTAACTTCAAGGCCGCAACTACGCGCTCGGGCGCAACGCTAAAAAATTCCCTTTTTGGGTTAACACGACTGTCGTCAAAAGCGTCGTGGAGTTGATGTTCGACGAATTGAGCGTCTTTCACTGTGCAAGCGTAAAAAACTGTAAAGGGCAACGGAATACTTGTTGACGCGCTCAAATCCCGAACTCGTTGTTCCAGGTTGTTGGCCGTCTTTCCAATCTTCACATAACCGGGCATTGCTTCGTTTGTAAGAATGTAAATTATTTCCATAATTATTTCATTAAATCTTCCAAGCCAACGCCTAACGCTTTGGCGATTTTTTGGACAGTATCAATGGTCGGGCTTTGTATTCCGCCCGATTCAATTTTAATAATAGTGGCGTGAGCCACATCGGCCAATCTCGCAAGTTTATCCTGCGACAAGCCATTTTCTTTCCGGTATTTCTTTATGTTTTTTGAGAGTGTTGTTGTTGACATTGTAATATGATAATATCTATATTAGAATATAATTAATGGATTATCTTTCAGTGATTATCTATATTTCTATGATACTAAATTTTAATGAATTAGTAAATGGGAGTTCCTTGTCGTTGCGCGCGAATGGGCAGGGCGGGTCAAGCGCAACTGCATTGGCGGCGCATTTCGCAGAGCGAAATACGAAATTCGGCGGCGGCGGAAAGCGAAGGCGGGCAAAAATTCCTTCCCCCCAACCCCCTTCCTTTTTGCCCGCCCGAGCGTTCGGTTTGGCGCGCGAAGCGCGCCATCAGTTCCGTTCAAAAAAGGTTCGGATTTCGTCAAACAAACGCACCAGTATTAAACTTTCAGGAATTTTGCCGATTGATTCGGCCGCGCGAAGCGCGGCGGAGAAAGGAAACACTGGCTCGCCGCGCACGGCGTGGCTCGCCAAGCGCAGGTTCGAAATTCCTTGCGATTTTAAGTATTTGCTTTGCCCAATTAAAACTAACAACATAAATTTATGAACAGCAAATTTTTTCTATACGCCCGCAAATCAACCGATGTTGAGGACAAACAGGTTTTGAGTATTGAGGCGCAGATCGCAGAATTGCGCGCTTTTGCTAAACAAAACAATCTTAATGTTGTTGATGTTTTTATTGAAAAACAATCAGCCAAAATTCCGGGCCGTCCGATTTTTGGCGAAATGATAAAGCGTTTAGAGAATGGCGAGGCGGACGGAATTTTGGCTTGGCACCCCGACAGATTGGCGCGCAATTCTGTTGATGGTGGAAAGATAATTTATCTCATTGATTGCGGGCGTATTGCGGCGTTGAAGTTTCCGCAATTCTGGTTTGAGCCAACGCCGCAAGGAAAATTTATGTTGAATATCGCCTTTGGGCAAAGCAAATACTATGTGGATTCTCTTTCCGAAAACACGAAGCGTGGTTTGCGCCAAAAAGTAAGACGAGGCGAATATCCGAGCGTTGCGCCTATTGGCTACATCAACGATGTAAGAAATAAATCCATTATTGTTGACCGCAAGAAGGCGAAAATCATCCGCGAAATGTTTGAATATTACGCCACCGGTAATGCTCGCCTCGAAGATGTATCAAACTTTTTGGCGCAACGCGGGATTTTATCCCGCGGCGGAAAGAGAATCCACAAGACGAGAGCGACTTTTATCCTCTCAAATCCGTTTTATTGCGGATTATTCCGCTATTCTGGCGAATTACACGAAGGCAAACACGAGCCAATCATCGCAAAGAAAATTTTTGATAAAGTCCAAGAAGTTTTGAAGCAGAGAGGAAGGCCGCACCACAAAACAAAAAATGAGCCGCAGGATTTTTGTGGACTTCTAAAATGTGCTTCTTGCGGAATGTCTATCACCGGCGAATACAGGGTTAAGAAGCAAAAGAACGGCAATACCCACGATTATATTTACTACCACTGCACCAAGAAGAACAAAGCAATCAAATGTCCCGAACCCTGTATTCGCCAAGAGGAATTAGATAAACAAATTTCCTCTCTGCTTCAAAAATTTTCTTTGCGTGCGGATTGGGCGGAAAAACTTCTTAAAATGACGGAAACCGAAAAAGAGAAATCCGCCCAATCCGTTTCTGCTTTTGTTCTTGAATCACAAAATACAATCCGCGCCATAAATGCAAAACTCCAGCGACTTTTGGATGGCTACTTAGAACAGGATATTGAAAGGGAAACCTACCGCGAACAAAAACAAAAACTTCTTTTGGAAAAGAAGTCGCTGGATGAAAAAATGGCGCGGATTGAACAAAAGCAGAATGATTGGCTCGAACCTATGAAAGAATGGATAAAAGTCGCTTCAACCCTCGTCAAAATCGCAAGGGATAGCAACCTTTTAGAGAAAAAGGTTGCTGCCAAAGAAATCTTTGGCTCGAACCTGCGCTTGGCGAGCCGCGCCGTGCGCGGCGAGCCAGTGTTTCCTTTCTCCGCCGCGCTTCGCGCGGCCGAATCAATCGGCAAAATTCCTGAAAGTTTAATACTGGTGCCTGGGGTGGGAATCGAACCCACACGACCTTGCGGTCATACGATTTTGAGTCGTAAACGTCTGCCAGTTCCGCCACCCAGGCGAGAGAAAGCGTATTTATATTAGCAGATTATCCCTATTTTTCAATCTTGAAATCGCACTCCTTTTTGGAGCATTTTTTTTGCCCTTTCTTGGTTTCCACCAGGATTGATTTGCACTTAGGGCAGAATTCGTTTATCGGCTTGTCCCAGGAAGCGAATTTGCACTTGGGGAACTGGTTGCAGCCGTAGAAGATTTTCCTTTTCTTGGTTCTTTTTTCCACAATCTTCCCCTTTTTGCATTCCGGGCAGGTTATTCCCAAATCATTTTTTTCCAAGGATTCAGTGTGCCTGCATTTGGGGAATTTGGAGCAGGCATAGAACTTTCCATACCTGCCCAGCTTGATTAACAAAGGAGCTTTGCATTTGGGGCATTTCTTTTCCGTCTGCTGTTCGGCAACATCTTTTTTGGAAACCTCTTCGTATTTCTGGGCCAGGTTCTTAGCAAAAGGACCGTAGAATTCTTTTATCACTTCGGTCCACTGCTTTTTGCTTTCCGCTATCTGGTCAAACTCTTCTTCTATTTCCGCTGTGAATTTGATATCCACCACGGAAGGGAAGTGGGCCACCAATAAATCATTAACCACTGTTCCTATTTCGGTGGGCCTGAACCTTCTTTGTTCGTTCTTTTCTATGTAGTTCTTGTCCTGGATATTTGAAAGGACCGGAGCGTAAGTGGAGGGCCTCCCTATCCCGTTTTCTTCCAGGGTCTTGATTAAAGTGGCTTCATTGTACCTGGCCGGGGGCTCGGTAAAATGCTGGTTCGGTTTGAGTTCTATCAGCTCCAATTCCTGGCCCTTTTTTAAATCAGGCAATTCAGTCTCTTCGAATTTGAAAGGATATACTTTCAGGAATCCGTCGAATTTCAGGGTCTGTCCGTTGGCCCTGAAAACATACTGTTCTGCCTTAACATCCAGAGCCACTGTTTCAAAGACAGCCTCGCTCATCTGGCAGGCAATGAACCTGCTCCAGATCAGATTATATAATTTGGACTGAGCATCTTTGTCCTTCTGGACCGATTTGAAAATCTGCTCAGGGGTCTTTTCCGGATAGCTGGGCCTTATTGCCTCATGAGCCTCCTGGGCACCCTTTGATTTATTTTTAAACTTCCTTGCATATCCAGGATAGTACTGTTTGCCGTAGTTCTTGAGTATGAATTTCTGGGCTGAAAATACCGAAGACTGGGAAAGGTTTAAAGAATCAGTCCTGTGGTAGGTAATGAGACCGCTTTCGTACAGTCTCTGGGCCACCTGCATTGTGAACTTAGCCGGGAACCTGAATTTCTTCCAGGCCTCTTGCTGCAAAGTGCTGGTGGTGAATGGAGGCAAGGGGTTTCTTTTAACCTCTTTCTTTTCCATGCTTTCAACTTCATATTCAGCCCTTTCCAGGTCTTTAAGTATCTTGCCAGCCTGTTTCTTGTTTTTAATCTCTAATTTATCTAAAACCTTTTCGTCCTTTTTAATCAAAGAAGCAACGAACTGTTTTTTGGTTTTAGGGTCTTTGAGCTCCGCTTCCAAAGACCAGTATTCCTGGGGCTTGAAGTTTTCTATCTCCCTCTCCCTTTCCACAACCAATCTGACGGCCACTGACTGGACCCTGCCTGCTGACAAACCCCTGGCCACTTTTTTCCAGAGAAAAGGGGAGAGCTTGTAGCCCACTATCCTGTCCAGAACCCTCCTGGCCTGCTGGGCATCAACCAAAGATAAATCAATCTGCCTGGGGTTCTTGAGCGCTTCTTTTATCGCTTCTTCGGTGATTTCATGGAAAACAATCCTCTGATAGGGCTTTGCTCCCTCCAGATCCAGGGCATTGACCAGATGCCAGGATATGGCTTCTCCTTCCCTGTCCTCATCAGTGGCCAGAATGATTTGGTCAGCTTTCTGGGATTCCTTTTTGAGCAGGCCCAGGTTTTTTCTGGCCTTGGTGGGTATCACGTATTTGGGCTCGAAGTTGTTTTCCAAATCAATTCCAAATTCGCTGGCCGGAAGGTCTCTGATATGTCCGTAGGAAGAGAGTACTTTGTACCCCGTGTCCAGGAATTTTCCTATTGTTTTTGCTTTAGTAGGACTTTCTACTATTACTAAGTTCATATGTCTTACAAGATTCTTAGATTACATTTAATTTATTTCTTGGCAACCCCCTTCTTGACAAAAATAAAATTCAATAGTATTGTATTGACGCTAGAGAGTAGCTTTTACCCTCTGGTCTATCTGCGATAAGGCTTACCGGACAATCCCTCCTTTAGTCTGGTAAGCCCTGATGCTAGAATTAGCAGGTTTTCCTGCCTAATCCTTTCACTCGCAGATAGGCCAGAGGACAGAAATGCTCCTTGAAATTTAATTGTTACTTAGAGGTGTTGAAATGAGGATTGCAATTGCTTCCGAAGTTGGAAACCTTACTGGCGCACAAGAAGCCGTAAGGCAACTGCATGCAAAAGGAATTCTGTTTTATGTCTCATCTGTCCATTCGTGGGACGTAGCCTATCCGCGGATTGCCGGAAGTGCCGTAAAATCATGTATAAGCTATGTTTGTGGTAGTGAAATGGGTCCAAGAAGAAACCATATGAAGTTGATAAAGGAAGGATTGCCCTCAGAGCAGCGCCCTATTGACAGACTCTTTTTCGTCGGACGTTCCCCCCGAGATATGGGTTTGGGAGACATGGCAATTGCCATTGTTCCGAAAGGAAAAGCAAAAGAGTTTTATGATGTGGGAGCAGTACGTACAGTACGCAAACTATCCGGAATCCTGGACCTTAAACTAGAGGAGATATAAAAGATCTCCTTTTTCTATTTATTGAACCTGTTGGCTGCCTTTTCCCAGCCCTCCTTAACCAGGTCTTCAATAGCAGCCAGGGATTCTTCAACTATTTTCTTGGCAACCCCTTGCTCTCTGATATTGAATTTTTTAAGAACAAACCTTTCGACATTTTCCGGCTTTCCTTTTTCCGGCTGTATCCCTATCCTTATTCTAATAAAGTCCTCTGTTCCCAATTCCTGGATTATTGAAGCCACACCTTTGTGCCCGGCTGAACCGACATTCTTGGAAATCCTGATATGGCCCAGAGGCAGGTCAATGTCATCATGGATGATTACAAGATTTGAGGTTGGCTCCTTGTAATAATGGATCAAACCCTGTATTGCCTTTCCTGAATTATTCATGAAGGTTAGAGGCTGGCAGAGAACAATCTTTTTCCTGTGCCAGAGTTTGTCTGCTATTAAAAAGAGGGTCTTTTTCTTCAAAGATTTCAGGCCCAGTTTTTCTTTTAAGGCATCAATGACCTCAAACCCTATGTTGTGGGGCGTCTGATTGTATTTTGTTCCCGGATTTCCCAGGCCCACGATTAAAAACATTGTTTCAGTATATCATATAAAAAAACAAATCAAACACCTTGATTTTTAAGGGGAAAAAAGTATAATGAGAGCATAATGAAAAATACCCTGTTATTCATCTGGGAAACTATTAAGATAGTGGTTTTGGCTCTCCTGATTGTGGCGCCAATCCGCTTTTTGATTTTCCAGCCCTTTTTCGTCAAGGGGCAGTCAATGGAGCCCAATTTCCAGAACGGCGACTATCTTATCATTGACGAGCTGAGCTACAGGTTCAGGGAGCCTCAAAGGGGAGAGGTGATTGTCTTTAAATACCCAAATGACCCTTCCCAGAGATACATCAAGAGGATTATAGGGCTGCCTGGGGAAACAGTTAAGATTGAAGAGGGAAAGGTTGATGTCATAAGCCAGGGCGGGGAAAAGGTGCTTAATGAAAATACCTATCTTCCAGATGCGGTCTTCACTCCCGGCGCAGCGGAAATCACCTTAAATCCGGATGAATATTTCGTAATGGGAGACAACAGAATTGCCTCTTCTGATTCCAGGAACTGGGGGGCCTTGAGCAGAAACCTGATAGTGGGCAGGGTGCTTTTCAGGGCCTGGCCTTTTGCTTCTTTTGCCAAATTTGACTCGCCTGTATATGAGTAAAAAAATAAGATTCCAGAGGCCTTCCGGCATGAGGGATATTCTGCCGGACGAGCAGAAATACATTGAGAAGATACTTAGAACCAGCCAGGAAGTGGTTGATTTTTACGGTTTCAAGAGAATCGATACTCCTATTCTGGAAGAGACGGAACTGTTCTCTAAAGGAACAGGCCAGACCACTGAGATTGTCCAGAAGCAGATGTACAGCTTAAGGACCAAGGGCGGGGACTACCTGACTTTAAGGCCGGAATTTACTCCCGGAACAGCCAGGGCTTACATAGAGCACGGCATGAAGAACCTGCCCCAGCCCGTAAAGTTCTACTCCTACGGGCCTTTGTTCAGGTACGAGCATTCCCAGGCAGGCAGATACCGCCAGTTCCACCAGTTCAATCTGGAAGTGATAGGAGAGGGGGATGCGGTGATTGACGCCCAGATAATCCAGATTTTCTACAACATACTTTCAGAGCTTAAACTCAAAAACCTGATCATCGAAATCAACAGCATCGGCGACCCCCAGTGCAGGTCATACTACAAGAAAATCCTGACCAGCTTTTTAAGGAGCAGGGAATCATTGCTCTGCCCTGACTGCAGGCGCAGGGTCAGGGAGAATCCCTTGAGGGTTCTGGACTGTAAGGAGGAGAAGTGCCAGAAAGTCATTGCTCAGGCGCCCCAGATAATAGACCATCTCTGCGAGGACTGCCACAAGCATTTCAAGTCGGTTTTGGAATATCTGGACGAGATAGAGCTGCCCTACCGTTTGAATCCTTACCTGGTTCGGGGCCTGGACTACTACACAAAAACAGTATTTGAGATTTTCATGGAAGAGCCCCAGAAACCGGGCCAGGAAATGATGCCCAGGATTGCTTTGGTGGGGGGAGGAAGATATGACAATCTATTAAAACTTTTGGGAGGAGAGGAAACCAAAGCCAGCGGAGGCTCCATGGGCATGGAAAGGGTCATCATTGCCTTAAAGAATAAGGAGATTAAATTCCCGAAAGAAACAGAGCCCTCCGTGTTTCTGGCCCAGATAGGCAATATGGCCAAGAGAAAGGGCTTGAAGCTTTTGGAGGAATTCAGGAAAGCCAACATCGAAGTGGCTGAATCCTTCGGAAAGGATTCTTTGAAAGCCCAGCTGAAGATAGCTGATAAGATAGGGGCAAAGTATACCCTGCTTTTGGGCCAGAAGGAGGCTTTGGAGAACTCAATCCTCATCAGGGACATGGCTAACGGAAAACAGGAAAGCGTCAAGCTTGAGAAAACAGTTAAGGAAATGAAGAAGCGCTTAAAGAAATGAGCTGCATATTCTGCCAGATAGCAAATAGGGAAGCACCGGGAACCATTATATATGAAGACGAGAAGTTCGTTGCTTTTAAGAATATTGCTCCCAAGGCCAGGATCCATGATCTGGTAATTCCCAGAAAGCACATTAATTCCGTGAATCATCTGGAAAAAGAGGATGCTGGACTGGTGGGGGAAATGTTTCTGATAGCCAAGAAAATCGCCAAACAGGAAGGAATCGCTGATACCGGCTACAGCCTGATTTTCAACACAGGGAAAGATGCCGGACAAACGGTCGAGCATTTGCATTTACACATATTAGGAGGGGAACAACTACAATGGGGGTAGAAGTAAGAAAAAACGAAAGGGAGACATCCCAGAGCCTTATCCGCAGATTCACCAAAAGGGTGCAGAGGAGCGGAGTTTTGGCCGTTGCCAGGGGCTCAAGGTACCACCAGCGCTCCAGGAGCAAACAGATGAAGAAGAGGGCCGCTCTCAGGCGCGAACAGTTAAGGAACGAGTACCAGAGAATGAAGAAGCTGGGATTAATAACCAAAAAAGAAAGGAAATAACATGCTTAAAGAAAAAATCCTTCAAAACCTTACCGCTGCAATGAAAGAAAGGAAGGAATTGGAGGTTTCTGTGCTGAGGCAATTATCTGCCTCGATTTTGAACAAGGAAAAGGAGAAGAGGTTTAAAATTAGCAAAGAGAAAGCAGGAATTTCCGAAGAGGATTTGGCCAAGCAGAGCCTTCTTTCAGATGAAGAGATTCTGGAAGTAGTGGGTTATGAGGCCAAGAAAAGAAAGGAATCAATAGTTGAATTCGAGAAGGGCAAAAGGAATGACCTGGTTGAAAAGGAGAAAAAAGAACTGGTCATTTTACAGGCATACCTGCCCCAGCAGATGCCGGAAGATGAAATCAGGGTTTTAGTCAAGCAGGCCTTGGAAAAGACAGGGGCCAAGGAGCAGAAAGACATGGGCAAGGTAATGGCTGAGCTCATGCCCAAGACCAAAGGGAAAGCTGACAATGCCCTGGTGAGCAAGATAGTCAGGGAATCCTTGTCCTAGGGATATGCTGGAGATTAACAATCTCAGTTCTGCCAAGATTGATAAAGGGTTTTTGGAAAAAACAGCCGGAACGGTTTTAAAAAAGGAGCTGGGAAAGGAGTCCTATATCTCATTGGCTTTTGTTGGACAAGCTAGGATAAAAGAGTTAAATAATATATATAGGAAGAAGGACAAGCCTACTGACGTACTCTCATTTGAAGGGGAAGAGGGACTGGGGGAAATAGTGATTTGTCCCGACATAGTCAGGGAAAATTCCAAGAAATTCAAAACAAGCTTTAAAAAAGAGTTAGCCAAGGTCTTTATCCACGGCATCCTGCACCTTCTGGGATATGACCATGAAAAAGGATTAAAACGGGCCAAAAAAATGGAGAAAAAGCAGGAATCATATCTTTCAAGCTTAAATCTTTAAACGCATGGCTAAGCAGCAGCTCATTGCCGGGCTGGACATAGGCACAAGCAATACCAAAATACTGGTGGCCTCCAGGAAAAAAGGAGAGTCTGATTTTAAGGTTGTCTATCAGGCCCAGGAGCCGTCTTTCGGCATCAGGAGAGGGGTGGTGGTTGATACTGACAAGGCTGCCAGGATAATCCAGATTCTTTTGAATAAAGTCAAAACAGAAGGGAACCAGAGGATCAATTCGGTTTGCGTAAATATAGGGGGGAGCCATATTTTCTGCGCTTCTGCCCAGGGAATGGTTGCTGTTTCCAAGGCTGACCGCAAGATTTCCCAGGAAGACGTGGAAAGGGTGATCCAGTCAGCCAGGACAGTAAGCATGTCTTCTAACGAGGAGATAATAGAGGTCTTTCCCAGGGAATTCGTGGTTGACGGCAAGGGTGGCATCAAGGAGGTTGAGGGTATGCAGGGTCAGAGGCTGGAGATCAAAGCCAGTCTGGTGGGCTGCTTCTCGCCCTACAAAGGGAATCTGGTCCAGGCAGTCACCAATGCTGACGTTAAGATAGGAGACATGTATCCTTCAGTTCTGGCTTCTGCCGGCGCTGTTCTGACTCCCAAGCAGAAGGAATTGGGAGTGGCTGTTTTGGATATCGGGGCAGGAACTACCGAGCTGGCTGTTTTTGAGGAAGGCAATTTGATACATCTGGCAGTGCTTCCCATCGGTTCTTCGAATATCACCAATGACATAGCCATTCTTTTAAAAACAGACATTGATACTGCTGAACTGGTCAAAGTGAAGTCAGGAACCTGCGTTTTCAAAGGCAATGACAAGAGGGAAAAGATGGAAGTCGGAGACGAGGGGGAAGTCCTGGTTTTTTCCCACAGGATGCTGGCCAATATCATCGGAGCCAGAATGTCCGAGATTTTCAAGGAAGTCCAGAAAGAACTTAAAACCATTGGCAAGCAGGGCAACTTGCCCGCGGGCATTGTTTTAACCGGAGGCGGGGCCAACGTGCCCAAGATTATCGAGCTGGCCAGGAAGGAATTCAAACTCCCTTCTAGGATAGGCAGGCCCCTGGGATTCTCTAATCTGGATGACAGCTTAAATTTTGCTTCTGCCTGCGGTCTGGTTTTAAAAGCAGCTGAGAACGGTTCCGGAATGGTCAGCAAGGGAGGGGGAATCGGGGGGATTTTCAGGAAATTTGCTCAAACTTTCATACCCTAGCATATGAACACAAAAATCAAGGTTGTCGGAGTGGGGGGTTCCGGCTCAAACGCAGTCAGCAGAATGGCCAAGTGCAACATCAGGGGGGTGGAGTTGATAGTGATTAATACAGACGCCCAAGATCTGCTCAAAGCCCATGCTGATTTAAAAATCAGGATAGGCAAGAAGACCACCCAGGGATTGGGGGCCGGCATGAAGCCCGAGGTGGGCAGGAAGTCCGCCTGGGAGGACAAGCAGGAAATACTGGAAGCGCTTAAAGGCGCTGATTTGGTTTTCATCACCTGCGGCATGGGAGGGGGCACTGGTTCAGGAGCAGCCCCGGTTATCGCAGAGCTTTCCAAAGAGCTGGGCATTCTGACCATTGCAGTGGTGACTACGCCGTTTTCCTTCGAGGGCCAGGTCAGGCAGAATATAGCTTCCAACGGCTTGAAGAGGTTAAAGGAAAAGACCGATACTTTGGTTTCAATTTCCAATGACAAGCTGCTTTCAATTCTTGAGCCCAGCACGCCTCTAATGAATGCTTTCTGGGTCTGCGACGATATTTTAAGGCAGGCTGTCCAGGGAATTTCTGATTTGATAATTCTGCCCGGAATCATTAATGTTGATTTTGCCGATGTCAGGGCCATTATGAAAAACGCCGGTTCTGCTTTGTTCGGAGTGGGTATTGCCCAGGGAGAGAAAAGGGCCGAAAGGGCTGCTCTGGCTGCCATAGGGTCTCCTTTGCTGGACATTTCTCCCAAGGGGGCCAAGGGTTTGCTTTTCAATGTTTCCGGAGGCAAGGATATAAGCCTTTCCGAGATTGACGAGGTGGCCAAGGTGATTACCAAAGAGGCCAATCCCTCTGCCAAGATTATTTTCGGGGCCGTCCAGGACGCCAAACTCAAGGACGGGGAGATCAAGGTAACTGTTATAGCCACAGGGTTCTGATGAGCAGGGCAGACAAGCTTCTTGTTCTCTGCCTTTCTTTTATTGTGGGAATATTCTTGGGACTGTTTGTTTCTTTGAGCCTGTTAATGGCTCTTTTAATTTTATCCCTGTTCCTGATATCTGTTTTCTGGAAAAGGAGAATGATTGTTTTTGCCGGTTTCTGCCTGCTCGCTTTAATGGGCGGCATTTGGAGATACCAGGCTGCCGATGTTTCCTTTAAGAACAATGTTTTGGGAAAATACCTGGATTCCCAAGTTGTTGTTTACGGCTTCATTGACCAGGAGCCCGAGGCTGGTCTAAGCAGCCAGAAGATTTCTCTTAAGGTTGAAAAAATCAATGAAGAAACAGTCGGTTCTTTGGGCAAAATTCTGGTCAGTTCCAGAAAATATCCCAGGTATCAGTACGGGGACAGGATTATAATTAAAGGGCTTTTGGAAAAGCCTTCAGAGGATATTGATGGTTTTAATTACAGGAATTTTCTTAAAAAAGAGGGGGTTTACGGAGTAATGGGTTTTCCTGAAATAGAACTTATCGGAAAGGATTCCGGCAATTTTCTGATTAAAACCCTTGTTTCCTTTAAGGATAAATTCCAGGAGAATGCTGCCAGGTTCATTTCCCCGCCCCAGAGAGGGCTATTGGAAGCTTTGGTTTTCGGGGAAGAAAGCAATATCAGCAAAGACCTGAAAGAAAAATTCAATCTTACGGGTACCAGGCACATAGCAGCTGTTTCAGGAATGAACATCACCATTATTGCTTCCTTGATTCTGGCTTTTGCTCTTTCCTTGGAGCTTTGGAGGCAGCAGGCTTTTTACCTTTCTTTGATTCTTTTGCTTGTTTATATTTTGATGATAGGGGCTCCTGCTTCTGCGGTCAGGGCAGGTATCATGGCCTTTCTGCTTTTACTGGCCCAGCATTTGGGCAGGGCTTCTTCTGTGGGCAATGCCATTGTCTTATCAGCTGTTTTCATGCTCTTGGTAAATCCTTTTCTTCTGACTTTAGATATTGGTTTTCAGCTTTCTTTTCTGGCCATTCTGGGATTGGTATATCTTCAGCCTTTGATTTCTCTGGCTTTTCGGAAAATACCTGATTTTAAGTTTTTTCCTTTAAAATCAGTTCTTGGGGCAACCCTGGCTGCCCAGGTTTTTACCTTGCCTGTCTTGATATATAATTTCGGTTATGTTTCCCTAGTTTCCCCTTTGGCCAATATCCTGATAGTTCCTTTGCTGGCTCCCTTAACGATCCTTATTTCCTTTTTCGGTTTGGCCGCCGTGTTTTTTGCCCCTCTGGCCTATTTATTATCCTGGATTGCCTGGTTTTGTTTAAGCTATATTATCTGGGTGATTGAATGGTTTTCTAGGGTGCCTTTTGCTTCTTTTTCTTTTAAAATACCGTTGATTCTGTTCCTTTCTTTCTATATTCTACTCGGTACTGTTGTTTGGAGGCTGAACAGGAAATACAACCAGCCCGCTTTTTTGAGGTAAGAAGATATATAATTCTTTGCTTGATTCTGCTAAAATATACTAATATGGGAGAATCTGATAAAAATCCTAAGGCCTGGGTGGTTTCAGTCAATATGGGCTACGGCCACCAGAGAACAGCTTTTCCTTTGAGGCATTTATCTATGGAGGGAAAAGCCATTAATGCCAATGATTATTCGGGCATTCCCTTTTATGACAGGATTGTCTGGGAAGGAACCAGGAAAGTTTATGAATTCATCTCCAGGCTCAAAGGGCTGTTTCTGGTAGGAGAATTGATTTTCTCCTTTTTTAATTTCTTCCAAAAGATACTTAACTTCTATCCCAGGAGAAACCTTTCCAACCCCAATTTCCAGCTCAGGGAGATATTTTCCATGATCAATGTCGGCTGGGGCAGGCACCTGATAAAAAAGCTGGAAAAGAATTCCTTGCCTTTTGTGACCACTTTTTCCATTCCTGCCTTCATGGCAGAGCATTTTCAGTATCCCAACGACGTTTACTGCGTCATCTGCGACGCTGACATTGCCAGGCCCTGGGTGGCTTACAATCCCTTTAAGAGCAGGATAAAATATTTTGCCCCCAACAGCAGGGTGGTGGAACGCTTGAAAATGTACGGGGTAAAGCCAGCCAATATTTTTCTGACAGGATATCCTCTGCCTTTGGAAAACATAGGGGGAGAGGAAATGGAAATACTCAAAGAGGATCTGGGATACAGGCTTTTGAACCTTGACCCCAAGAGAAAATTCTTCCAGCAGTACAGGGCTTTAATCGAAAAGAATCTGGGAGGCCTGCCCCAGAGGCCTGACCATGTTCTGACAATCATGTTTTCTCTTGGAGGGGCAGGGGCTCAGAGGGAGATAGGGTTAAAGATTTTAAAGGAGTTTTCCTACAAGATAAAGCAAGGGACTTTAAGGCTGGTTCTTTCAGTGGGAATCAATAAAAAGGCCAAGGAGTTCTTTTTGAAAAAGATAAAAGGATTGGGTCTGGAGAACGAGCCCAATATTTTGGTATTATATTGTCCCACCATAGAAGAATATTTTACGGAGTTTAATCTGCAGCTGAGAAAAACAGATATTTTGTGGACCAAGCCCAGCGAGCTTTCTTTCTATTCCGGTTTGGGCCTGCCCATAATCATTGCTCCTCCGGTGGGTTCCCAGGAGGATTTCAACAAGAGGTGGCTTCTGAAATCAGGCTTTGGTTTGGCCCAGGAAAACCCCTCCATTATTAACCAGTGGCTTTTTGACTGGCTGGAAAACGGGTATCTGGCAGAAGCTGCCATGGAGGGATTTATCGAATGCCCCAAGATGGGAGCTTTGGAGATAGAGAAAATAATTTCTTCCTGATATGTCCTGGCTGGCTATCATTGTCTTAGCTTATTTCATAATGGCCATCATTTCTCTGTTTGACCGCTATTTTCTGGTTGGGCCCATGGCCGACCCCAGAATATATACTTTCAATGCTGGATTTCTTTGGATGATTTTTAGTCTTCCCCTCCTTTTTCTGGGGTTGCATTTCCCCTCCCTGTTTTTTATTGCCCTTGGTTTATCGGCAGGATTTGTGAGGTTTTTCGCCCTTTTTTTTCTTAGCTCAAGTATTTCAAAGACAGAGATTTCCAGGGTTGTACCTATTGTGGGCAGTCTTCAGCCCATTTTTTCTTTTCTACTTTTCTTTCCACAGAGCAGGTCTTTGGCTCTGACCCAGCTCCTGGCTTTTTTGTTGTTAGTTTTGGGTTCCATCCTGATTTCCCTCAAGAAATCAGAAAAGAGAAGCTTCAATTTTGAAAATCTAAAATATCCTTTGATTGCCTCCCTGCTTTATGCCTGCACTTTTTTCCTGCTCAAGAATGCTTTTTTGGGTATTGATTTCTGGAGCGGAGTATTCTTAACTCTGCTGGGGGGCGGGGTTGCTTCTTTGCTGTTTTTGACTGTTTCCGGAAACAGAAAAGCTGTTTTTTGCCAGAAAAGAACGGGCAAAACTTCAGGACTCTTTGTTTTTAGCCAGGGCCTGGCCGGAGTTGCAATCTTTCTCCAGTATTACGCTGTTTTTCTGGCCAAGCCGGGGCAGGTTCCTTTAATCAACGCCCTGGAGGGCACAAGATATGTTTTTCTCTTTTTCCTGGTTCTGCTGGTTTCCCGCTGGAAGCCCTCTGTCTTAAAAGAGGAAAACTCCAGAGAAACATTAATCCTTAAAGCCGCGGCCATTGTTATCATCTGTTTAGGTTTGGCCCTGCTTAACTCCAAATGAAAAAGATATTCCTTTTAATAATTGTTCTGGCCTGTTTGTTCTGTTTTGCGGGCAGCGCGCCAGAGGCCCAGAATATTAAATGGGGCGTTAATTTTTCCCAAAAGCAGAGCCAGGGCCTGGGCCTGGACTGGAAGCAGAACTACACTGCTTTAATAGATGACCTGGGGGTTAAAAGGATAAAGCTTTCAAGCTACTGGGACTTGTTGGAGCCGGAAGAAGGGAAATATTTTTTTGACGACCTGGACTGGCAGGTGAATCAGGCAGAACAAAAAGGAGTTGATCTGATTTTAGTTATCGGCATGAGGACTTTGCGCTGGCCGGAGTGCCACATTCCCGGCTGGGCCAGGAATCTGAGCAAAGAAGAACAGCAGCAGGAAATATCTGAACTGATAGCCGAGACAGTTTCCAGGTACAAAGATTCCAAATCAGTTGTTAAATGGCAGGTGGAAAACGAGACCTTCTTTCCTTTTGGGGAATGCCTCTGGTCTGACGAGAAATTCTTGAAAAAGGAAGTGGAGTTGGTAAGGTCTTTGGATGAAAGGCCGGTGGTGATATCTGACAGCGGGGAAGGTTCTTTCTGGTTCAAAGCAGCCGGGATTGGCGATGAGGTGGGGGTTACTATGTACAGGAAGGTCTGGTTCGGTCAGTTCAATAATTATCTGGAATATCCTTTTGCCCCTGCTTTTTATCAGAGAAAGGCCTGGGCAATAGAGCATTTCTTTAAAAAGAAGGTCTTCTGCGCCGAACTCCAGGCAGAGCCTTGGGGCTCCAAGCTCCTGTTTGATCTGCCTTTGGAGGAGCAAAAGAACACCATGACCTTGGAAAAGCTTGAAAAGAACATTGAGTTTGCCAGGAAAACAGGACTTGACGAATTCTATCTTTGGGGAGGAGAATGGTGGTACTGGCTCAAGGAAAAGCAGGGCAATCCTGAAATCTGGAACCTGGCCAAAACACTATTTTAACCATGCTTTCAATTATTATCCCAACCTTAAATGAGGAGAAGTTCCTGCCTGCTTTGCTCAGGACCATTAAAAAGCAGGAGTTTGATGACTATGAATTGATAGTGGCCGACAACAACTCCAAGGACAAGACCAGGGAGATTGCCAGGAAATTCGGCTGTAGGATAACTTCCGGAGGACTGCCGGCCAAAGGCAGGAACCAAGGCGCAAAAACAGCCAAGGGGGATTTGCTTTTGTTCATTGATGCGGACATGGTGATGAGCGACGGGTTTTTGAAAAAATCAGTTGCTGAGTTCAAAAAAAGGAAACTAGCCATTGCCTCATATGCTTTGGTGCCTCAGACTAAGAATGCTTTGGTTAAGAATGCCTTCAATGTTTTCTATAACTGGCCCATTACCTTGAGCCAGAAGTTTTCTCCCTGGGGAGCCATGGCCATCATGGTCAGAAAGGATGTTTTTGAGAAAGTGGGAGGGTTTGACGAGGATATCAGGCTGGCCGAGGACCACCATTTCGTGAAAATGGCTGCCAAGCACGGAAAATTCGGCATTATTTCCTCGGTCAAGGCCTTCATGACTTTGAGGCGCTTTGAAAAAGACGGGTATCTTAGGACAGGCGTGAAGTATTTGCTTTGCGGGGCCCACATGCTTTTGAAGGGTCCGGTGAAATCTGATATCATCAAGTACGAATTCGACCACTATTCCAAAGAATAACATATATGAATCTCTACGATTTGCCCCAGCTGAATAATTTCAAGGTTTCCAAGCCCAGATTATTGGAGAACACCAGCGTTTCTTTCCTGATTCTGGTCATAGTGCTTTCTTCGTTTTTCGGATTCCTTTCCGGGATGTTTTCCAGCAATCTTTTTGAAAACATACAGGGCTATATAGGAAGCAAGAACGATGCTTACAGCCCCCAGACCAGCCAGGAGCAGCTGGTCATTAAAGCAGTTGAGCAGGCTTCTCCGGCAGTGGTGAGCATTGTTATTTCAAAGGACGTTCCCATAATAGAGCAGTATTACACCAATCCTTTCGGGGGAGACCTGTTCTTCGGCCAGGGATTCCTTGTTCCCCAGTACAGGCAGATAGGGACCCAGAAAAAGGAAGTCGGGGGAGGAACCGGATTCATCATTTCCCAGGACGGCATGATTCTCACCAACAAGCACGTGGTGGCTGACGAGAAGGCTGAATACACTGTTCTGACCAATGACGGCAAAACATATCCTGCCAAGGTCTTGGCCAGGGATCCGTTTCAGGATCTGGCCTTGATAAAAATAGACAGGCAGGGCCAGGTAGACAAACAGGGAGACGTTGAGCTCAAAAAGTTCCCGGTGGTCAGGCTAGGGGATTCGGACAAGATACAAATGGGCCAGACCGTGATTGCCATCGGCAATGCCCTGGGAGAATTCAGGAACACTGTTTCAGTGGGAGTGATTTCAGGCCTGGGCCGGACCATTACTGCGGGCGATTCTTCCGGTTCTTTGACCGAGACCATTGAAGATGTAATTCAGTCAGATGCGGCAATCAACAAGGGAAATTCCGGAGGCCCTCTGCTCAATCTGAAAGGGGAAGTGATAGGCATAAACACGGCCATGGTTCAGGAGGCACAGAGCATAGGGTTTTCCATACCCATTAGCAAGGCCAAGAGGGCCATTGAGCAGGTGGGAAATTCCGGCAAGATTGTATATCCTTTCCTGGGCGCGAGGTATATATTGGTCAATGAGAAAATCAAGGAGGAAAACAAGCTCTCGGTTGATTACGGGGCCTGGCTAGCCAGGGGCGATGACGGAAGCCCTGCTGTGGCTTCAGGTTCTGCTGCTGAGAAGGCGGGACTGAAAGAGGGTGATATCATTCTGGAGTTTAACGGGGAAAAGATCAGCAACGACAATACTTTGTCAAAGATGATCAATAAGTATAATGCCGGAGACGGGGTGAGCCTCAAGATTTTGAGGAGTGGGGAGGAAAAGATGCTGGAAGCTGTTTTGGGGCAAAGGGGCGAATGAGGTTTAGCAGAGGCCTATTTAGGAGCCGGCTTGGGCCGGCTCTTTTGCTTGACTTTTCAATCATTAGAGAGTATATAAAATCTATCCCAAAGAGGGGGATTAAGAATGTCAGAAACCCCGATAAACTTCAGAGGCATTACTGAGGCGCAGCTGAGAGATTCTTTAAAAAATGGAACTCCGATCATGGTCAAAACTGCCTATATGGGTATCTTAGAATTGGGTATCCCCGTGGTGGTCACAGAGGTGGGTAAATCAGGCCCAAATATTACTTTCGAGGGCAAAACCAACACGCCTGACGGAAAGGAATGGAAATGCCACGGATATATTACTCCTGATGGCCAAGAGGGAGTCATGATTGTACCGCGATACACAATGAAGACTTGCCAGGTCTTCGGTAACCGTTGCAGTATCTGTGGGACATTCTTTCCAGAAGGAGATAATGTCTGTGGGCAGGGCCACCTGATCGGTGAAGGATATTCGGTTCAAGACAGATGATTTTTCAGTCATCACGCCAACCTAACAGTTGGCTTTTTATTTTTTGCAGGTATTGACAGGTTTGATTTTTAACAAATTTTGTATTATATATTAATCAGATATGAACGGCAATTTCACCCACAAAGCCCAGGAGGTTATAATGCAGGCCCAGTCTTTGGCCCAGGAAAGGGGCCAGCACCAGATTGATGCCCTGCACCTTTTGCTTTCCTTGCTTTCCCAGGATGAAAGCGTGGTTTTGAATTTGCTCCAGAGGATAGGGGTTGATATAGAAGGGCTTAAAAAGAAAGTCATGCTTTCTTTGGAAAAGATTCCTGTTATTGCTTCTCCCCAGGCTTTCGGCCAGTTCTATCTTACCCAGGATATGGCCAGGGTTTTGGACAGGGCCAGGCAGGAGGCAATGAAAATGGGGGATGAATTTATTTCAGTTGAGCATCTCTTTTTGGCTTTGCTGGACGTTGGCACCAAAGCCAAGGAAATTCTTGATAAGGCCAGTTTTCTGCAGTCCGAAGGAGGGGTCACCTCCTTGGAATTCGGAAAGCTTGATTATGACACTGCTTTGAAAGCTTTGGCCCAGATCAGGGGAGGCCAGAGGATTACTGACCCTGAGCCGGAGTCCAAATACCAGGTGGTTGAGAAATATGCCCGTAATCTTACCCAGCTGGCCCAGAGAGGCAAGCTGGATCCTGTAATCGGCAGGGAGAATGAAATCAGGAGGCTGATGCAGGTTCTTTCCCGCAGGACAAAGAATAATCCTGTCCTGATAGGGGAAGCCGGAGTCGGTAAAACAGCCATAGTGGAAGGCCTGGCCCAGAAGATAGTTTCAGGCCAGGTTCCGGAAAGCTTAAAAGAAAAGGAGCTTATCAGCCTTGATATAGGAGCTTTGGTGGCCGGTACTAAATACAGGGGCGAGTTTGAGGACAGGATTAAGGCCTTATTAAAAGAACTGAACAGGGCAAAAGGGAAATATCTTTTGTTCATTGATGAGCTGCATACTTTGGTGGGAGCGGGGGCAGCAGAGGGCGCAATTGATGCGTCTAATCTCTTGAAACCAGCTTTGCAGAGGGGAGAGCTCAGAGCAATAGGCGCAACCACGCTCAAAGAATACCAGAAATACATTGAAAGGGACCCTGCTTTGGAAAGAAGGTTCCAGCCAATTTTCGTGGCAGAACCCTCCATAGAAGACACGGTTTCCATACTCAGGGGAATTAAGGAAAGGTATGAACTGCACCACGGGGTCAAGATAAAGGATTCGGCCTTGAAGGCAGCTGCCGAGCTGGCTGCCAGGTACATTACTGACAGGTTCTTGCCTGACAAGGCTGTTGATCTGATGGACGAGGCCATGAGCGCTTTGAGGCTGGATATAGAATCAGAGCCTTCCGAGTTCGAGGATTTGAAAAAGAAAATCCAGAAGCTGGAGATAGAAAAGCAGGCGCTCAAGAAAAACCCCAAAAAGCAGAAACAACTTTCCAAGCAGCTGGCTGACTTAAAGGAAAAATTCCAGGGCATAGAGGCAAAATGGAAGTCGGAGAAAGAGCTCATAGCCAAGATTAAAGACATCAAGAAAGAGCTGGAAAAGCTCAGGTTTGAGGCTGAAAAAGAGCAGACAGCGGCAAACCTTCAGAAAGTGGCTGAGATTAAATACGGCAAAATGCCTTTGCTGCAGAAGGATTTGGAAGCGGCCGAAAAGAAGCTGGCCAGATTCCAGAAAGGCCACCCCATTCTCAAAGAAGAAGTTTCCGAAGAGGATTTGGCCAGGGTTGTGGCCAGGTGGACCGGCATTCCTGCCACCAGGCTTTTGGAGGAAGAAGCCCAGAAGCTGGAGAATATGGAAAACATTGTTGCCCAGAGAGTAGTGGGCCAGAAAGAAGCCATTGCCGCAATTTCCAATGCCATACGCAGGGCCAGGGCAGGCATTTCAGAAGAGAACAGGCCTCTTGGTTCATTCATCTTTTTGGGGCCCACTGGAGTCGGAAAAACAGAGACTGCCAAGGCTCTGGCCGAGTTCCTTTTTAATGACGAGAATGCTTTGATCCGTCTGGATATGTCAGAGTACATGGAAAAGCACACTGTTTCCAAGATGATAGGCTCTCCCCCGGGATACGTGGGGTATGAGGAAGGGGGACAGCTTACTGACAAAATCAGGAGGAGGCCCTACAGCGTTATATTGCTTGATGAGATTGAAAAAGCCAATTCAGATGTTTTCAATATTCTTCTGCAGATTCTGGAGGACGGGAGGCTTACGGATGCAAAAGGAAGGGTAGCTTCTTTCAAGAACACCATCCTGATAATGACTTCCAATGTGGGCTCCGAGCATATTGCCCGCATGAATTCTCTGGGATTCTTGTCCGGCAAGGAAGAGGAAAAGAAGAGTTTGCAGGAAAAAGTCATGGAAGCTTTGAAGGATGAATTCAGGCCAGAGTTTTTGAACAGGATTGACGAAATCATCATTTTCAACTATCTTTCCAAGGAGGAAATCAAAAAGATAGTTGATTTGGAATTAGATAAGGTTGTTGAAAGGCTGGCTAGAAAGAACATAGAAATTACCATTACTGACAAAGCCAAGGCGCTCCTGGCTGAAAGGGGCTTTGACGCCAATCTGGGAGCCAGGCCCTTAAAGAGGGTGATCCAGAAGCTGGTTCTCAATCCTCTGGCTTTGAAGATAGTCACCGGCAAGCTTACTGAAAAGGAAAAGATTTTGCTGGATGCAGAAAACGGAAACATTGTTTTCAAGAGCCCGTTCGGCCTCTTTAAGAATGATTCCAAGAAGCAGAAAGTTAAAGTTTGATATATGACCAAGAAGATGCTGAAAATATTGGCCTTTTTTCTGGTTGGAATGGCCGGAGGGGCTTTAGCTAACCAGATACTCTGGCCCTATTTTGCCGAGAAATACGCGATAAACAATTATGGCTCCGAGGGGAGCGGTTTTGTGATTGAAAAAAGGGAAATGGTGGTTCAGGAGAACGAGGCCCTGACTTCCGCGATTGAAAAAGCGTCCAAGGCAGTAGTTCTGATCAGGTCTAGGAACGCTTCCAGCACTCTGATGGAGGGCTCGGGCCTGGTGGTGACTTCTGACGGCCTGATAGTGACTTTGGCCGAGCTGGTTCCCCAGGGCTCGGAATTCGCTTTTTATATGGACAACAAGTCAGTTTCCTACCAGGTTTTGAAAAGGGATCTTATTAGAAACCTGGCCCTGGTGAAGATAGGGGCTTCGAATCTGGCCACAGTGGGGTTTGCCAGCGATAGCTTAAAACTGGGTGAAAGGGTGTTTGCAATAGGGGAATTCCTGGAGAACAAGGCTTTTTCTCAGGTTGTTGATGAAGGAATAATCAGAAAAATCAGCTCTAGTTCAGCGGAGACGGACATTTCCGGAGGCAAGGGTCTTTTGGGGAGTCCTTTATTTAATATTAAATCTGAAGCGGTCGGCATAAATTTCATTAACGGAGAGGAGAGGATAGAATCTATTCCCATCTCCATAATTAAGGAATTCGCTGGGCTCTAAACATATGGCACAATTCTTTGTAATAGCAATCACCTGGGTGGGGATTCTTTACCTGCTCATCTCGTATTTTTCATAAAAAATAATATTAAAGCATCTTATAAGTTGCTGAAATAGGGATTTGTATATATTTATAGATTGAACTATAATATTATAAATTAAGCTCTTCTATGAAAAAGCAGCTTGGCCAATTTTTTACTAAAAATTCAGACCATATTCTATGGGGGTTTGAAGAGTTTATTAAAAATAAAGAGGTAGTAGATCCTTTTGCAGGAAGGGGAGATTTGATTGAATGGTCTATTAAAAACAAGTGCAAAAAAGCAATAGGTTTTGATTATGATAAAAACTATGTAAACGGTAAAAACGTTTTTTATAACGACTCTATAAACTTTCCTAAAAAATACAATTTTATCTGTACTAATCCTCCCTATCTGCATAAAAATAAAGCAGATTTCAAAACTAAAGAAAAATTCTTTTCTGGTATAAATTCTCAATTCGAAGATTTGTATCAGATTTCTATATCTTCACTTTTAGGTTGTAAAGAAGGAATTTTGATATTGCCCTTGAATTTTCTTTGCGCTGAAAATGCTGCCAAAATTAGAAAATTATTTTTTAGCAAGTTCGAAATTTTTAGAATGAATGTCTTCCTTGAACAAGTTTTTGAGGATACAACATACAATGTAATATCATTTTGCTTTAAGGAAAAAGACAACAATTCTGTAAAAAATGAATTTTCTGCAACTATTTTTCCCCAAAAAGAAAAAATTAGCTTAATTCTTGAAAAAAAATATAACTGGCAATTCGGGGGAGAGTTTATAAACGCAATAAAAAACACTAAAAATGATTTAGGAATATTCCGTTTAACCAAAGATTATTTGAAGAGCGGGAGGCACGAAGTAAAAATGGCTTTTCAGAACATTAATGACAGACAATCAATTTCTTTAGATGAAGAGTCGAAAGGATTGACTGCAAAAAACATTATTTTTTTAAGAGCCATAGATAGTAAAAACGGGAAGAAAATACAGCTAGAAGATATAAGGGACTACGGTGTCTCTGGTCTTATTGGGAAGGAAAGTTCTCGCAATATGGCCCATTTAATATTTAGAAAAGACGTATCAATAAAAGAGCAGATAGAATTAATGGATAGATTTAATAAAGAGCTTAATTCCAGAAGGAATCAATACTTCTCATTTTTCTTAACTAATTTTAGAGATAATAACAGAAAAAGGATTTCTTTTGAAATGGCCTATAGGTTTCTGAATTATATCTATAATGAAAAAAACTCTAGACAACCAGTATTATTTTAAAATATCTCAAAAAAATCCAGAGGATATTTTGGACGAGTTTTACATTTTTGACGAAAAACACCCAGATATCAAAAAATATATTAACAACACTAAAGAGATTAAAAATGTTCTTATTACAATAAGGACCTTACAAAGACATAAACAAGATAAGAAAACCATCGAAAATTGTTTTCTAAAACTTTCTGGTATTCTTGGAAAATTTTCAAACTGTTCTGAATTTTCTTGTTTTATTAATGCTTGCGACAGCTACTTAGCCTTAGCAAAAGAAGACGTTAATTTATTAAAAAAAATAGTCCAAAAATATTTAAAAAAAAGAATAATCAACGAGTCTGTTCCGGAAGAATGGGTGCAGGCTATTTTAGATTCTAATTCTGGAAGAAAAAAGGGAAAAAGTGGGGAAAGAAAACTTCTTACCATACTAAAAAGAAATGGGTTTCAAGAGGTAAAAAACTGGAAAGATTTTTCTAATAGCTATAGGTGTGTGTCTAGATTCTCTAAAATATTTAATGTTAAAAATGTCCGTACCCATCTAAAGATCAAAATATCTACCAAAAAGCAAAATAAAAATCTTGATTTATTAATAAAAATAGGTCAAAGAATATTTTTATGTGAAGCCAAGCATTTAAATACTTCTGGTGGAGCCCAAGATAAACAAATATCAGAACTTATAGAGATTATAAGTTTAAAAGAGAAAGAAAAGAACATTTCTTATGTTTCTTTCTTGGATGGAAGTTACTCTAATATTATTTTAAATAACAATGAATGCGGGGGAAAATTAAAAACACAAAGAGAAGAAATTAAGAAATACTTATCTAAAAACCCCTTCAATTTTTGGGTTAATACCGCCGGTTTCAAAGCGTTATTTTCTAAATAGTATCTTATACAAATATAAAATTAATATAACATAAATATGAACATAGAAATGATCAAGAAAATCATCCTCGTTATTTTAGTTTTAACCATAGGAGTCGGAGGATTTTTTTGGTTCAAAAACAGGCAGATTAAGGGAAGTTACAAGGATTATGTAGTTAAGGAGGTTGGAGGTAGGAGGGTGATGGAGAACAAGAAAGCAGGTTTTAGCGTCAGTGTTCCTGTGGGATGGGAGGAAAAAGTTGTCAATTTTGACGAGGGAGCAGCAACTTTCTATTCTCCTGATCTAAAGGCGGATTGGAAAGATGGGAGGATGGTAGTTCCTATTCAGAAGGGTTGTGTAATTCAAACGTATGTAGTATATAAAGAAATGAGTTTTGATCAGATAGAGCAAGAAGCAAAATATACTCATTCTATAATGGGAAGAATATCGGAAGAATTCGAGAATATTAAACTGGGTCAGCACCAAGCCTTAAAAAATAGTTTTGATACAAAAAAATCTGGTCCAGGCATAGGTATTTATATTCCTCAAAAAGAAAAAGTATATTCTTTTTATCTTTCTTGGTTTTCCAGCGATAAGTTGACCTGTGTTCAGGAATACAACAAATTTTTAGAAACAATTTCTATTAAATAGCCACTTTAGTTTTTAAAAAAGTGGATAGTTTTTCAAGAAACTCACAATTTTTTCATGCTATATTAATTATTTCTTTGGCAGGTTTTTTAGTTTTACCCCACGTTTGTTTATCTGAGGAAATTAATATTAAAAATCTTGATAATTATCTAACCCTACCAGAGGGTAAGATTAGAAATTCAATAGATTCATTAATCAATTTATTCCATTCAGAATGGATAGATAGGGAAAGCTCCGGCTATTATACTGACCAGGAAAGTACGATTCCTGGAATAATGAGAGAAGTTGTCAGGGTAGAAGCCATGAGCCACCTTTTAATAGATGCCCCCATCGAAATTATAGGTAACATAATAAAGGCAGCAGTAGAACTGACAAATATATATTTTCACCCCTCTCTTGTTTTGGAAACAATAGAAAGATTTACAGTTGAGAAAGCAATAGACGAAGGAATAAAGCAATTATTTAAAGATGAAATCAGAGTACTTCCTGGTGCGATTACATTTAGATACCAATTAAGAAAAGGAGGAGTCAGAGATGTTAATATTCAATATATAGTAATTCATAAACCAGTAGATGAAAAAATGGGAGAGATGGTTATGAAGTTTTATTCTCCCCTTCCTTTGTTTCCACCTAAAAACGAAGGATCAGTTGGGGTAATGAGAGGATCTTATTACGGTGGCGAGGGAGACATCCCTCCTTTTACTGTTGAAGTTAAGGGACAGACAGAAGACTATGTTTGGGTAGGGAAACCCACCATAAGAATAAATATCAAAGACCCTGTTCCTGATTTAGGGATAAAGCCGCTTAATTTTTGGGAAGAAAGAGTTTTAAAACCCATAGCAACTTCAATCAAAAACGTAGAAGTTCTTATAACCAGATTTACAGGATTTGAAGTTAAAATTTCTGACAAAATAAATAATATTCCAGTAATCGTCAAAAATATTCTGGAATTAATTCAATCAAAAATTTTAGGAATATTTTCTCCAGCTTCCTTGAGTGATGACATTAAAGAAATTGTGTCAGAGCCAGATATTATTGAACAGGAGCAGGCCCCTTCTTTGGGAAAATCTCAGGAAGTGGCCGAACAGGATGTAATTGAACCAGAATTAGAGGAAAAAACAGAGATAAAACAAGAAGAAAACAAAATCGTTTTAGAAGAAAATCTAAAAGAGAATGATGCTAAAAAGGAAACAGTTGTTTTTTGTGAAAAAGAAGGAATACCGGTGAATGATCAGGTAATTTTCAATGAAATCGCTTGGATGGGGGGCGTAAAATCTGCCAGCGACGAGTGGATGGAATTGAAAAATCTAACCGGTTCCCCCATAAATTTGGCTGGCTGGCAGTTATTGGACAAAAAGAATCAGATAAAGATAGTTTTTACTGATAAAAATATCATTCCAGCCAACGGTTTGATTCTTTTGGAAAGAACCGACGACAACTCCGTCCCTTATGTATCAGCAGATCTTATTTATACCGGAGAAATTAATAATTATGAAGAGTCTTTGTATCTTTTCGATAAAGATTGTCGATTAAAAGATAAGGCCGAGACTTTTGCGGAATGGGAATTAGGAGACAACGATTCAAAAAGAACGATGGAAAGGAAAAAAGATTTGACTTGGCAGACAGGCGCAGATATTTCGGGGACACCCAGAATGTTCAACAGCCAAGGATATCCAAGCTATAAAGATCAGCAATTTGCTGGAGGGGAAGTGGGCGACATTACTGTTTTGCCAGCAGTCGCTGAATCCACCCTGATTTTAATAAGCGAGGTTCAAGTCGACCATGCCAGTTCTTCGGAGTATGATTTTATTGAACTGTACAATTTTTCCACCGGGACCGTCGATGTTTCTAATTTTCAATTGAAAAAAAGGAATTCCGCTGGCACGGAATCATCTATCAGCGTTTTTCCGGATAATATTTCTATTCCAGCCAGCGGATATCTTATTTGGACCAATTCCGGATATGCTTCTTCAGGAGCCATTTCGGCTGATATTACAACCAGCCAGACTTTAGCCAGCAATAATAGTGTCGTCTTATTGGACAGGAATAGAAATATTATTGATTCTGTTGCTTGGGGTACCAGCACTAATCCATTCATAGAGACCAGTCCTTTTAATCAAAACCCGGAAGAGAACCAGAGTTTGGGAAGGAGATGGTCCAGCAGCACCCCAAATTATACAGATACCAATGATAATTCTCTTGATTTTGAGCTTCAAACCCCAACCCCTGGGGCCAGAAATCAGGCGCTAGAAGAAAATCCTGTCCCGGTCCAACAACAGGAAGACCCACTTTTAAGCGTGGTTGTAAATGAAATTGCCTGGATGGGCACAAAAGCAGATTCAAGCGACGAATGGATGGAACTGTATAATAATACTCAGGCAAACATTGACTTGACCAATTGGACCATCCACTGGAGTCACGGTACAACCACAATCTCGACTTCTACCGGTAGTACAGAGATTCTTAGCCACGGATTTTACCTTTTGGAAAGGACAAATGATCAGGTTATATCAGACATTCAAGCTAATCAGATTTTTACAGGAGCATTATCCAATGACGGAGAAAGAATTGAATTAAGGAATGCCAGTGGTACCCTGATGGATTTGATAGATTTTTCCGGAGGCTGGATTTACGGCTCCAGTTCCCCGAACTACATTTCAATGGAAAGAATAACCTCCAGCACCACGGGAGCCACTTCCACAAACTGGGCGAGCAATAACCGGATTTCTGTGAATGGAACAGATGCTGACGGGCATACAATCAACGGTACTCCGAGGGCGACTAATAGTGTTTCAAAAACCCAGACAGAGATTGCCTGGGCCATAGATTATCCGACCCTTACTTATCTTGGCAGCCCTTACATTATTACCGGGAATTTGACTATTGCTAACGGAGCAACGGTAAATATAGAACCAGGAGTGGTTTTAAAATTTAATGAAAACGTGGGACTAGAAGTAAAAGGAACTCTCAGGGCAATAGGAGAAGATGGCAACAAAATTACTTTTACCTCTATTTCTAGCGATAAGCGCTGGAAATACATTAATTTTTCCTCTTCAAGCTCCAATTCTGTTCTGGAAAATTGCCTGATTGAAAATCTCAGCTACGGAGATTCCAACTACGCGATTAACATAGATTATACTTCCGTTACTCTTAAAGACTCGGATATTGAAAATACCGCCACAGCTGTAATAAGGCTGAATAATTCGACAACCACTATAAATAATCTGACAATTAACAGGAACACCACAGGCTTTGCAATAGAAATCTTGGGAGGGGCGCCGGAGGTAAAGAATTCAAGGATTGTTAATGCTTATGCCGGCATAGCCGTAAAGAACGGCAGCAGGGCAATTTTGTCCAACAATTATCTGGAAGGAACTTCGTATCCCCTGGGCCCCATTTATTCGGTCAGTTCTTTCCCCCGAATCGAAGGCAATACAAGCGCCTCCAATACCTTTAACGGGATTACCCTTCAGGGAACCGTTACTGAAAATTGGCATCTCTATAAAAACGAGGGTTTGCCTTATTACTCTTCCTTGTCCCAAATTGCAGAAAATACCACCCTGGAATTAAGCCCTGGTTCAACATTTAATAATAAAAGAATCCTAGAAATAAAAGGAACATTCAAGGCAGATGCGGGGGGTGGTGAAAGAATTACTTTCAGCTGTTCCGGCGCCGACTGCTATACAGGCGAGCTTTATTTCTTATCGCAAAGCATTAATTCGGTATTCAACAATACTTTTTTTGAGAAAGGCCATTCAAATGGAATAATATGGGCTTCCAGCAGCAATATTAGTTTCCAGAATACAGAATTTAGCGAGAGTAACACGGGTATCGTTCTGGAAAATTCATCCTCAACAATTTCAAATTGTGTTTTCTCCAACATTTCCAGCCAGGCCTTAAAGATTAATGATGGTGCTCCATTGGTTGAAAATTCTAATTTTTCAACTGGGAACCTAGCCATTTATATTGAAGGGGGAGCACCCAGTATAAATAACAATCATTTTGAAGGTTTCATTTATCCCTTAGGCGTTATTTATGGTAAAGACACCAGCTCCATTTTCTCAGGAAATACTGGCCAGAATAATCTAAGCAATAAGATAGCTGTCTGGGATACTATAAACAACATTTGGACATATATTAATCTGTAGTATGACCCTTGACACGATTTCATGTGTACATTATGATGTACATATAAATATATATTTATGAACATAAAAACCACACTACCCATTTCTGAGGCCAGGAAGAAAATATTCGAAATAACCAAAGACGTTCAAAAACCCTTTAGGTACTACACTCTAACAGAGAAAGGAAGGCCCAAGGCAGTGGTAATGTCTGCCGAAGACTTCGAATCTTGGATGGAAACATTAGAAGTAATGCGCGATTTTCCCTATTTGGAAAAAGATATAAAGGAAACAAACAGGGATATTAAAACCGGGGCCTACAAGAGATATTCTTCCTTGGAAGACGTTCTTATAAAAAACGGGTATCTGATAGCTGACAGAAGTTCAAAAAAATATGGCATATCAGGTAATTATAAAGCCAAAGGCAGAAAAAGAGCTGGCAAAAATTCCAGGCAAAGATAAGGAAAGAATACTTTCGGGGATTGTTAGCCTGAAATCCGATCCCTACATCGGCAAAAAACTGCAGGGGAAATATATCAATTATTATTCCCTTAGAGTTTGGCCCTACAGGATTATCTACCAGATTTTAAAGAAAGAATTCCTGGTGATAATTATCCTTATAGGGCAGCGTCAAGGAATGTATCGCTAAAATTAGATTTCTTTTGCAGAATTGTCAGCAAATTAATAAAACTGGGTTGTATATCCAGTTTTTAATTTCT
>Ga0233423_10000219_pt1 | contig 34350 bp, 29 predicted proteins | sample Watercolumn_Mata_FD_180713 | JGI IMG/M metagenome (GOLD analysis project Ga0233423, IMG submission 180713) | Freshwater microbial communities from Lake Matano, South Sulawesi, Indonesia - Watercolumn_Matano_2014_112_MG | ecosystem: Environmental > Aquatic > Freshwater > Lake | place: Indonesia... | reverse complement strand
CGCCTATCAGGTATGGCATTGCACTTCGTCCCCAAGAGACTCATAGAGCGACGCTTCCACAATGCGATCATCGGCCATCCCGGAGTGTCCGGTCACATTTTCTGTCTTCACGGCTCTTCAAAAGATAATTTTCTCCTCCGGCGGTATCTGTAAAGATCCGAAACAGTTAATACAGGCAGGGTAAAGGTGTTGGTCAGAAAAGTCAAACACTTGTTGTCTTCGACGTATTTCCGTTTGACTTCACCCTGCAAAACTGGTAAGAATCGACCGCCGCGAAATCTTTTTTACCGCGTTTATTCTCAATAAAAACCACACCTGTTTCCATCATGATGTTCTGACCTTGAGAGGTTTGACGTGAGAAATATCTTTGGGAACCTGAGAGAAATGGTAACATTTTACACACTGAATATACAGGGAGGAAAGTATGTCGAAAAAGTATGTGTATGAATTTGGCGGCGGGAAAGCAGACGGAAAAGCTACCATGAAGGAACTGCTGGGCGGTAAGGGTGCCAACCTGGCAGAAATGGCCAGTCTCGGGATTCCTGTCCCCCCCGGCTTCACAATTCCCACAGAGGTGTGCAATTACTACTACCGGCATGACAAATCCTACCCGGCTGAACTGGAAGATGAAGTCAGGCAGGCTATGGAACGCGTGGAATCCATGATGAATGCGAAGTTCGGCGACCCTGCAAATCCTTTACTGGTTTCAGTCCGTTCCGGTGCACGCTCCTCCATGCCCGGTATGATGGAGACCGTACTCAACATAGGACTTAATGAAAAAACAATAGAAGGACTCGTTCAAAAAACCGGTAACGAACGCTTCGCCTATGATGCATACCGGCGTCTGATCATGATGTACTCAGATGTCGTCATGGAAAAGGCAGCCGGCATAGAACCTCAGGAGGGCAAGGGCGTCCGGATGCAATTAGAACATGAGATGGAAAAAATGAAGAAATCCAGGGGAATTGTCCATGACACCGAGCTTTCCGCGGCAGACCTGAAAGAATTAACACGAATATTCAAAACCAAAGTCAAACAAATTCTGGGCAAGGCATTTCCCGATGATCCGTATGAGCAACTCTGGGGCGGGATCGGTGCCGTCTTCCAGAGTTGGAATGGCAAACGTGCAGTTGCGTACCGGCGCATCGAGGGAATCCCTGATGACTGGGGAACTGCCGTGAATGTGCAGGCCATGGTCTTTGGAAATATGGGAAATGATAGCGCAACTGGTGTCGCATTCACCAGGAATCCGGCAACTGGAGAAGATGTCTTTTACGGCGAATGGCTTGTAAACGCCCAGGGAGAAGATGTCGTCGCGGGTCTCCGCACGCCGAATCCTCTCAATATCCAGAACAAGACCGAGGACACCAGACACCTGGAAAGCCTGGAAGAGACCATGCCGGAACTGTACAGGGAATTGTCGAAGATTCGAAGCAATCTGGAAAAACATTACACCGATATGCAGGATATTGAATTTACAATCCAGGAGGGCCGCCTGTGGATGCTGCAGACACGCGTGGGGAAAAGAAACGGCACTGCAGCGGTAAAAATGGCTGTTGAGATGGCGAAAGAAGGACTTATCGATGAAGCGACAGCGGTGTTGCGTGTGAGGCCGTCGCAACTGGATGAACTGCTTCACGACATGTTAGACCCGGTGGCAGAACAGAAGGCAGGAGCGATTGCGAAAGGACTCCCCGCAGGTCCGGGAGGCGCCACGGGACAGGTTGTGTTCACTGCCGACGACGCGGAAAAATGGGCAAAAGAAGGGAAAAAGGTTATTCTTGTTCGCAACGAGACCTCTCCCGAAGACGTCCACGGCATGCATATCGCGGAAGCAATACTCACTTCAAAAGGAGGAATGACAAGTCATGCCGCGCTCGTGGCGAGGGGCTGGGGCAAATGCTGTATTGTCGGATGCTCCGCTCTGGAAATAGACATGAATAAAAGGCTGATGAATGTCAACGGCAGGATCATTAAGGAGGGCGACTGGATGTCGCTGAACGGAACGGAGGGGCGTGTCTATTTAGGTAAGATTTCAACAATCAGGCCCGATCTGGAAGCAAACAAGGAATACACCCAATTAATGCAGTGGGCCGATAAATACCGGAAGTTAGGAGTACGCACAAATGCCGACCGTCCACAGGATGCAGCTCAGGCGAGAGCTTTCGGCGCCGAGGGAATCGGCCTCACCCGCACCGAGCACATGTTCTTCGGCCCGGAGCGCATCATGGCCATGCGTGAGATGATTATCGCCGAAAACGAAAGGGACCGCCGTAAAGCGGTCATGGAGCTGCTGCCGTTCCAGCGGGAAGATTTCATAGGCATCCTGGAAACCATGCATGACTTGCCGGTGACAATACGCTTGCTCGATCCCCCGCTTCATGAATTTGTCAACCTCAATGAGCAACAGACCGAGGAGCTGGCTACACAGTTAGGTATTTCCATACAGAAGCTGAGATCGCGTATCGACTCCCTCCATGAATTGAATCCAATGCTGGGACACCGCGGATGCCGTTTGGGCATCGCTTATCCCGAAATTACGGAAATGCAGGCCCGTGCGATCTTTGAAGCTGCCGCCGAGTTGACCAAAAAAGGCGTGAAGGTCTCTCCCGAAGTCATGGTTCCACTGGTGGGTACCTCCACGGAATTCGAGCACCAGGAAAAGATCATCCGCCGCATGGCAGACGAAGTTATGGCGGAACAGGGTATAAAGTTCGACTACCTCGTGGGAACAATGATAGAAGTTCCCAGGGCGGCATTGACTGCAGACGAGATCGCCAAAACCGCTGAATTCTTCTCTTTCGGCACAAACGACCTGACTCAGACAACATTCGGATTCTCCCGGGACGACATCGGTGGATTCCTTCCCTCCTACATAGAGCAAAAGATCCTCCCGGAGGACCCATTCCAGAGTCTGGACGAGACCGGCGTCGGCCAGTTGGTGGAAATGGGTACCAGGAGGGGCCGTGCCACGCGTCCAAAGCTCAAGGTCGGCATCTGCGGCGAGCACGGAGGTGATCCCAGATCCATCGACCTGTGCCACAGGGTCGGTATGGACTACGTTTCCTGTTCTCCCTTCCGTGTGCCCATCGCACGGCTCGCGGCGGCTCATGCAGCTCTTAAGAACAAATGAACATCCACAAAAAAATCTTCAGGGGCGGTAATGAAACAGGCAGTTTCTCTACCGCCCCTCTCCGTTCACACCCTCACCCGTAAAGCTTCAAAAGCTGGATTCATAGAGAAAATACCATGGCAAAAGTCTCTTTACCCATGATCAAGGTGGATCAACTCTGTGATCCCTCACGGGGTATTTCAAAGAGTGAACGCACATTACCTTTGGGAGACTCAATGCGGGATGCAGATTCGCCCAACCGCAAAGTGAATGAAAGGTGCGGTGAAGCCTTTGAATTGTCCCGACGGGTATGGTAAGAAAAGAAAACCGGAGTTACAGTATGTCTCACGATTTACGCTGGGTGAAAACCCACTGTGCCCGCATGGACCATGGCGGATGTGCCCTTCTGGTCGGTGTCAGGGATAACAGAATTATACACATAAAAGGTGACCCGGAAGGATTCCTGAACAAGGGATACACGTGTATCAAAGGCATCGTATCGCCCGATCGCCTCAGCCATCCCGACCGTCTCTTGCATCCCCTCAAAAGGGCAGGGAAACGCGGGCAAGGGAAATGGAAGAGAATTTCCTGGGGGCAGGCCCTCAACGAGATCGCGGAAAATTTTAATACGATAAAAGCCCAATATGGAGCAAGGGGTGTCGCCTTCTGTGTCGGCATGCCGAAGGGACTGGATCACTTCGTGCTGATCCGTCTTGCCAACCTTTTCGGTTCACCCAACGTTGTCGCCTCCCAGGATGTCTGTCACGCCCCCCGCGAAATAACCGGCATCCACACCTGCGGATTCTATCCCGTCGTCGACCTCCACTATCCGAGCAGGCTTGTCGTTCTCTGGGGAAGCAACCTCACCTCCACCAATGAGGAAGGAGAAATCTGCAGCATGCTCCTGAAGCAGTTCAAGGAAGGAACGGAACTGATCGTCATCGATCCCAGGAGAACCTACCTCGCTCGAAAAGCATCTCTCTCTCTTCAAATAAGACCCGGCACCGATGCAGCTCTGGCTCTGGGATTCCTGCATGTCATTATCGAAGAATTTCTCTATGACAGGGACTTCGTGGCGAAATGGACATCCGGATTCAATGATCTGGCGGATCATGTAACAAAATATACCCCTGAGATGGTATCGCATATCACCCGTGTTCCGCCCGATTCTATCCGGGAGGCCGCACGGCGCTATGCACAGTCAAAACCGGCGGCTATCCAATGGGGAAACCCCATTGAGCAGAATGTTCATACCTTTCATACGGTAAGAGCACTGATATGCCTCATGGCCATATGCGGGAACCTGGATGTCCCCGGCGGCAATCTGGATGCGCGCGATCCGAAGATCCTCAGCCCAGGTTCATTTGTACGTGCCGATCTCCTCCCCGACAAGAGAAAGGAGATGATCGGGGCGTATCATCATGTTATCCCCCGGCTGATGACTGTTGCACCCTCCTATTTCAAGAAAGCAATCCTCGAAGGCATCCCCTATCCGGTAAAAGCTGCCTACATAATGTGTGCGAACCCCCTGCTCAGCTATGCGAACAGCCATCAGACGCATGAGGCCCTGATGCATCTCGACTTTCTCGCCGTTGCAGAAATCTTCATGACCCCCACGGCAGCATTAGCCGATATTGTTCTCCCCGTTGCCAGTCACTTCGAATTCGACGACATCGGCCATTACGGACTCGGGCACGGGTACATACTGGCCAGGTCCAAGGTTGTGGATCCACCTGAGGAGTGCTGGCCCGACATAAAGATACTCAATGAGTTAGGTAAACGTGTTTCTCCCCCGGAGCACTGGCATGAAGACCACCGCCAGTTCCTGGAAGATGTGCTCAAGCCAAGCGGCCTCTCTTACCGTCAGTTCGTAGATGCGGGATACCTGAAGGGCACCGAAAGGTTCAAAAAGTATGAAGACGGGGGATTCGGAACACCCACCGGCAAGGTAGAGCTCAGACTGAGCACCGCAGAGAAATTCAACCTCGCCCATCTACCGGGCTTCACTCGATTTTCTGAAGAGGACGACCCGGATTATCCGCTCGTCCTGACGGGTTCAAAGAACCGTTATTACCTCCACTCCTCATACCGGTGGCTGGAGAAATTGAGGAAAAGGAGTCCTCACCCGAAGGTGGAAATTCATCCCGATACCGCGGAGGAATACGGCATCACCGACGGTGAAGAGATTATTATTAAAACAAGATATGGTGCGATCACCCAGGTGGCACACCTGACAGAGGACATCTGCCCGGGGATCGTAAATGCCGAACACGGATGGTGGTACCCGGAAGCAGGTTCTGCATCCCTCTACGAATGGGACAGAGCGAACTTCAATATCCTGACCTCAACCCATAACCTCGGGCGGGAATTCGGGACCCCCAACCTGAAGGGAATAGGATGCAGGATCAGTAAAAGGTAACCCAGGGTTTTCATTTCTCACTTTTGAATGTATGTCAACTCTACAATCCCACCGGCTGCCTGCCATTGAAGATGTGACAAAGGCATATGAAATAGTAAAACATTATGTTCACCGCACACCTGTCCTTACTTCAAAGAGTGTAAATGCGATACTCAAAGCAGATATTTACTTTAAGTGCGAAAACTTTCAAAAGGGAGGCGCCTTTAAGTTCCGTGGGGCATCCAATGCAGTGTTTAACCTGACGGATAATGATGCAAAGAGAGGCGTTGTAACCCACAGTTCCGGAAATCATGCCGCAGGATTGGCATTAGCGGCTTCGATAAGAGGTATCCCATCCTATATCGTGATGCCTGAGAATGCCGCTGCCATCAAGAAAAAAGCCGTTGAGGGTTACGGCGGGGAAATTACATTCTGCAAACCGACCCAGAAAGACAGGGAAGACACTCTGTATCAGGTCCAAATGCGGACAGGAGCAGTATTCATCCATGCGTACGACAATATTAAAGTCATATGCGGCCAGGGAACAGCTTCGCTTGAACTGCTCGATGAGTATCCTGACTTAGACATTGTCACCGTTCCGGTCGGCGGGGGTGGATTACTAAGTGGAACTCTTACATATACGAAGGGTTTTAATGCTGCCATTAAGGTTTACGGAACCGAACCGCTGAATGCCGATGACGCGTTCCGCTCGCTGCGTGATAAAACAATTTACCCGTCCGTTAATCCAAATACTATCGCCGATGGATTACGCACCTCGCTGTGTGAACTCACCTACACGATTATCGCTGCAAAATGTGATGGCATTCTGACTGTTACTGAGGAAGGTATCGTCGAAGCCATGAGAATTATCTGGGAGCGCATGAAGATACTTATCGAACCGTCATCTGCTGTGCCGATTGCGGCAATGATGGAGCACCCTCAATACTTTGCAGGGAAAAAGGTTGGAACAATCATATCGGGGGGTAATGTTGATCTGGGCGATCTTCCTTTTAAAAGATAATCAGATAATTTTTTTCTGACTTGTATAAATTGATCACAGCAAATTTTGTGCGGTCATTTCTGAAATTTTGTTTTTTTGAATTTCCCCTGCCCACACAACACTGCACTCTTTAATATTTCATAAAGTTTCTTGACAATTATCGAATTGAACATAAAATGAAATGAAAATTCAAAAAGATACTGCTGAAAAGTCAATGTTCTTCATTTCATATAGAGAAACTGATATAAAAAACACCGACCACCTGTGTGTTGCAGTGAAGCGGGCTTTTTTGTTTCTGGATGGGATAAGGAGCTTTCGGATATGAAAGATGAATCTAAAACAAAGAAGCAACTCATCAACGAACTGAAAAAAACGCAAAGGCAACTTGCTGCATTGGGAAAATCTGAAACAGGACTGAAGGAGATGCATCAGGCTGTGAAGGTGGCACTCGAAAAAAGTGAAGAACGCTACAGGCGCCTCGTCGGATCGGTAACGGATTATACCTATTTTGTCAGGATCGAGAATGGATATTCTGTCGAAACGACTCATAGCCCTGCCTGTGTCGGTGTTACAGGTTACACGGCAGAGGAATATAATGCGGATCAGTACCTCTGGTTCCGGATGGTATACCCTGATGACCGCGAGGCGGTAAATGAGCAAACACGCCAGATACTTTCAGGGAGGAACCCTCCGTTCATTGAACACAGAATCATCCACAAAAACGGCTCAATCCGATGGGTCAGAAACACCCCTATCCCTTTCCATGACGCGGAAGGGCGTCTTGTCGCGTACGAAGGCATGGTAACAGACATCACCGAGCGCAAGCAGGCGGAGGAATCAGAGGCAAAATACCGATCCCTGGCATCCACCGCTGATTTAATGTACCTCCTGAATAAGGATTGCAGGTATCTGTTCATGAACGAAAAATGTCTGGAGCGGCTGGGACTTCCATGGGATCAGGTCATCGGTAAAACCTATGGTGAACTTCATTCAGACGAAAGCACCACAGAGTTTGCCCGGCAGGTGGCAGATGTATTTGAGACCGGCACTTCTCTTCAACACGAACAGAGAAGCGAGAGAGACGGAAGATATTTTCTGCGGACATTCAGTCCCGTGAAAGACCGAGAGGGAAACACGACAATCGCGGTAACAGTGGTTTCAAAAGACATTACCGCCCGTAAACACGCGGAAGAAGAATTGCTCAAGACCTTGAGAGAACTTCGGGAAGCGAGGTACATGCTGATTCAATCTGAGAAACTCGCGGCTGTAGGTCAGCTTGCGGCAGGGGTTTCCCACGAGATCCTGAACCCCATCAATATTATCTCCATGAGATTACAGCTCGTGGAAATGACAGAATCCCTCTCCGATGAAGCGAAGGAATCCATGCAGATATGTAGGGATCAGGTAGCAAGGATAACCAAAATCACCAAAGGCCTGAGTCAGTTTACCCGTGTTTCGGAAAAACAAATTGTGACAGGTGATCTGAATCAGTTGATTGATCGCGTGGTGACACTGGTAGTCCCTCGATTGAAGGTCGAAAAAGTAAGAACGATCATCCGGTATCAGCCCAACCTCCCTCCGATTCAAATGGACAAAGACAGTTTGGAGCAGATAGTCCTGAATGTGATCAGTAATGCCCTCGATGCCATGAACGACAGGAAGGAGAAGACATTGCGTATCTCAACAGAATGTAAAGGTAAAAAAGTTGTCAGGCTCGTCTTTTCGGATAACGGTATCGGAATCAAGCCGGAGATGCTCAACAAAATCTTTGACCCCTTCTTCACGACAAAAGAACCAGGGAAAGGAACTGGACTGGGTCTTTTCATCTCTTACAGGATCATCCAGGATCACGATGGGAAGATCTGGGCGAAGAACAATAAATGGGGTGGAGCATCATTTTTTATCGAACTGCCGGTGAAACACGATCACGCCGACTGATTTACAGAAGTGCATAGACTGGCTCTCCCCAGTGAACGAACAACCTAAGAAAGGAGGAATGTGATGAAGCAAATAAAGGTATTGGTGGTTGATGATGAGGTGACGATCTGTCAGACAATGAAGCTATACATTGAGAGGGCAACAAAATTTGCGGTCATCACGGCAACCAGCGGGAAAGAGGCTCTCCGTCTCGCCAGATCCCAGAAGCCGGACATCATCCTCCTCGATATCATGATGCCCGGTATGAGCGGTTCGGAGGTGGCGGAAGAACTGCGGGAGAACCCGTTAACGAGTAACATCCCGATCATTTTTATCACGGCAGCGATTTCAAAAGATGAAGAGGTGAGAAAAGGCGGTTACATTCAAGAAGTTCCGATTATTGCCAAACCGGTCAAGGCCGAGGAGGTTGTTCGTCGAATAGAAGAGATATTGAGGCAACGGGGATTGATGGTGTAAGTATCGTCGCCCATTCTTCTTGACGCACAAAACAGTTTTTCTTATACTCCCTCAATAAACAAAATCACTCCCCCGATTGCTTCAAAAAAGGATAATATGGCATTGAATCATCTCACATCGATCCTCAGGCATTGGAAAACAGTGGCGCAGGAAATTCTTTACGGTTTAACACGCCATGAATTGGACCTTGAAATGAAAAAACAAAAGGGTCACTTGGAAAATCTTTTTTTGCTCGTGATCTGCGGTGATCTGGTGGGTCTGCCGATTCTGCCGCCCTATTATTCTCTCAGGTTAATTCCTTATCTATATCCTGTCACCCAAAAATGGAAACGCCGGATACTGAGAGAAAAAGACCTAACCGATTTCGTAGCGGGCGACTTATAGAAGAGAGGAAGGCGCATTTGTGAATCCAGGGGGGAGCTATTGATATGAAACCAGTCTCCATAGAAGTGGTAAGCAATGTTCTCACTACATATGGCCACTGTATACGGTGCGAGCCCATTTTCCTCGAATCGGGAATGGGCAAGAAGTCCAAGGTGGAAGATATTGACGAATACCCTCCTGATCTGAAAGAAGATTCTTTGAAACTCTCTGAGTTAATATGTGAACTTCACCAGCATTACAAGCACAGGATCCGTATCCGTCTTATCGATGCACAATCGCCTCTGGGAATTTACAAATCCGTGGTTCATCGCTTCCGTATATATCCCACCTTCATTGTTGAGAAGAAAGATATTTGCAAAGGTTGGAACAAAATAAAACTGGAAGAACTTATAGATAAGCATATAGAGGAAAGTACTCCTTACGTGTGAATGAGCATTCTTGTTTCTTTTTGACAGAGACAGCATAGCTTCCTCTTCTAAGGAAGAGAGCGACCGATTATTTTGATAGATATCCATCCTTTCAAGTGGTAATCAATGACCAGCATTGCATTGACACACAGGGCCGCTTGTCTTATACTCCGGTCGTCAAAAAGGAAATTCTTATCAATTTGAGGCAAGTCCTGAAAAAGTATACATAAAAGCAAAGGAGGAATATCATGGCCAGAAAGGGATCACCGCGACCCAAGGTTGTTGAGAGAGTCGTATCCGTCAAGACGGTTGACGGAGGGATCATAAGAGGTAAGATCAATGTCGGGGAGGGGAACCGGATATCGGATGTTCTCCTGACGAGTGAAGCCCCTTTTATCGTGATTTATGATGTAGAATACCCGATTAGCGCGAACAAAGTATTGATCATTAACAAACGGCATATTGTTTGGGTAGAGCCCGAAGACACACCTGTTCAAGATGCGTAGGTGCGAAGCTGATCTGGGGCGTTATTCTCTTTCGTTCCGTAATACTCAGGTTAATAGAATACCGAATACCGAACGGTTGCAGGTGTAATGGAGAACATAGGTGAGACGAAGGCTGATATTGTATTACACAAAATTCAGATCACCACACTTAGATAATAAACAGCGTGGAATCAAGGCGTACTGACTTCCACGCCTTGATAGTAGTGCTTAAGAATATCTTCGAAAGTCCTGCCCTCCCGGGCCATGACATACGCTCCCCACTGGCTCATGCCCACGCCATGCCCGTATCCCTTCCCCTCGAAGCGTATTTTTCCTCCCTCGCCGGACATTGTGAAGAGCGTACTCTTGATAAGTACAGGTCCCATTTTCATTCTGAAATCATTACCGCTCAAGATGATGTCTCCTCTCCGATGAGAAATTCTCATTTTCGATACCCTCCCGGACGGACTTACGCTGGCGGGGCTGAGCTTCCGAATGGACTCTACCGAAATTCCTTTTTTATTCAGGGTGTTCGTGATTTCATCGAGCTTCAACAAAACACTCCAGGAATGATGGGGGGCTTTAACGCTATACTCATCATGTACCGATTTCAGATACGGCACTTCAGCGGTCCATACCCGCTCGGCATCCTCCGTCATACCACCGCTGTTCGCATGGAAATACGACAGCACCAGCTGACCGCCATAGAGGAGCACCATCCCCCGTGTCTGCTCAACAGCCCGGCTGGACCGCTCGGTTTCTCCGGCCACACCCCCATAGACCTGGGATGAAGTGGTAGCCAAAACGTCATAGTCCTTATCCCTGTTTTTTCCCTTCTGATAGAGACCGTAGGTTCTTGCAGCAACGGCCTGTGCTTTCAGCGCCTCATCAGGCCACTGGGGAGACATTTCTTTCGGAACGACGCCGTAGAGATAGACCTCTATAGATAACACATTAATGACGTTCAGACCGTTTCCGGCATCTTTCTGTATTCTCAGCTTTCCCCTATAGGGAGTTCCGTTTACACTCAACATATACTCTTCCGGCGGAGCAATCACAATCACGTCCCGAGGGGATACAGGTGTACCGTTCATCCTGATTTTTCCCTCCGCAACGTCCAGGGTAGCGCTCCGCACCCCGGCAAGATGCGACTTCTCTTCAGTATCCTTGATGTCGAACGGTGAGGGAGCACTCACGACAACCTGGCGGGCACCCGACATAATGAGCACTCTAATCTCTTCATCAACTGGCTTGTATACAGGTACCGTCTTCTTCGTCACAGGAGGTGGTCTGGAACATGTTTCCACCATGAATTCCGCGGTATCCCGCCGGTCACCGGAAGGGTATTTTCTCAGGTATGTTTTGAACTGACTCAAAGCTTCCTTATACCGGTTCCTCTCATAAAGGATCATGCCTGAATTAAAATAGGCGTTCGCGGCATACTCGCTGTTTCCATAATCCTTTATCACAACGGCATATTTCTGGAGAGCCCGGTCATAATTATTCAGGAAGTAACTGTAAATATCCCCCATCCTGAGGATCGCCCGCGCTCTCGCACCGGGCTCATCAGAAAGATCTGAAACACTCTGATAGGCTCCCATTGCCTCCAGGTACTGCCCGTTTCGCAGATACGTGTCTGCCTCCTCCATGGCAAGCCTGACATCGTAGGCATAACCACGCCCTGCAAAGCTAAGAGTTATTATTAAATATAGAATACAACGCTTCATGGATGTACGATTTCGGCAAGGGATGGAATCAGGAAGGTGTCAGAGTAGATCGTAAGCCGAGTTCTGTACCGCCTTCCGGTTACCCGTAAGACGGTGATGATCATTCCTCTGGGACAACAGTTGCCTGCCGCCTCAAGCGACACTACCCGAGAACGTCGAGCGGGCCACTCTCAATGTCCTCCTATTCGGTCTTGCTCCGGATGGGGTTTGCCAAGCTTTCCCGGTCACCCGGGAAACTGGTGAGCTCTTACCTCGCCTTTTCACCCTTACCCGCGGGAAGCGGGCGGTATATTTTCTGTGGCACTTTCCTTAGGGTCACCCCCAGTCGCCGTTAGCGACCATCCCGCCCTGTGGAGCTCGGACTTTCCTCCAGCCCGGATATCCGGGCCAGCGATCACCTGAGCTACTCCGACACCTTTGGGGTATCATACAACATTATAACCACATCTTCAACCATAAAGCCCTTCGGGATGGATGTTTTGGACATGACATCATCGACAGTGAGTGTTTATTACACCACGTGACTTTTCCGAGTGAGAACCCTGTTAATAGCCTCATTGGCAAGTCCGTCTGCAAGTGTGTTCTGAAGACGTGGAACATGCTCGACAGTATAATTTCCAATCCGGGAAAAGAGGTTTCTTACTTCCTCCATAAGCGGTTTCAAGTTCGGATTCTTTACACGGTAGGTCCCTTTTATCTGGTTTACCAGAAGCTCCGAGTCGAGGTGAATCAGAAGCTGTTGACAGGGGCGCCTGGCGGCTGCCCCGAGTCCCAAAATCAGTGCCTGGTATTCCGCCACGTTATTCGTACAGATGCCGAGATACTTACCCCCTTTTTCCACCACGTTTCCGTATCCGTCCGTGAGAACGAACCCGGCACCACCATGGCCGGGATTTCCCCGGCATGCTCCATCGGTGTAAAGATGCAGAATTCCTTCAGGCACCATTTTTTCCCTGTCATACCAGTACATGATTCGGTGACAGTTCGGGCAGGATAGCAATTCCTCGGATTTTTGCAATTCAATATATAATTGAGGCGGGATATTCATATGGCAACCGTCACACACCTCTTTCCATACTGATATCACTGCCAGGCCATTGTTGATGCCTTTAATCGTTTCGTATCTCCTGAGAAGCGCAGTTCGAACCTTCTTCCTGAAATCAGCGCTCTGCTGCTGACAATCCAAGAGTTCCACATCGAGATTTTTGAGTTCCCCCTCTATTTTTCCTCTTTCATCGTCGTACTTTGACCTGTATGATTCATAATCTTTTTCTCTCAGCTTCAGCGCAACCTTTGCCTGGTCCATCTCTTCAAGTGTAACTATGATTTCATCCTCTGTCTCGCTGTTTTTCTTTTCGATTTGCTCAATCTCTTTCAGTATCGCCTGATACTCTTTGTTTGTCTTCACCTCAAATAGGCGATCCTTTGTTTTTTTCAATGCCTCGATATTTTTTCTGAGCTTATCTTCCTTTTCAGCATGGCGCTTATTCAACTCATCAAGTCTCTTTCTACTTGCTTCCAGACCCGTCGTGAATACCGCTAAGTCCTCATCCATTTTTGCCATTTTTTCCGGCAATTCCTTTTTTTTGATGTTTATCCTGCTCATGGCCAGATCCAGTTTCTGAAGGTTGATCAACAATAACAATTGCTCTTTCAACGATTTTTCCTTTCGTTCATGTAAACAAAAAAAATGCACCAGAATCTGGTGCATTAATCGTCAAGGAAATCATTGTGTTACTTGTTCCACTTTGTGCTCTTGGTAAGATCATAACTTCAGAGTCCCTAAGATATCTGGTGGGCCCACCTGGGTTCGAACCAGGGACCTTCCGGTTATGAGCCGGTGGCTCTTCCAATTGAGCTATGGGCCCTCACCTCATTTCGGTAACATTTCCCCCGTCCAGTTGAAAGTGAAATTTGTTATACTTATGGTCAATATTTGTCAACAGTTATTTCATTGCTGGTTTGAATACTTTTCTCCTCGAAGGGTTCCTCAGTTTTCTCACAGCGGTCGTTTCCATCTGTCTATTCCGTTCCCTGTTGAGCTGCAGATAATCCTTTTCTCTCTCTGAAGAATAATCTACACGTTCACTGATTCCAAAACGCATTCTGAGGACTTTCTCTTCCCTCGGTGTAAGTGTTGACAAAATCTTCCTTGTCTGCTCCGCCAGATTCATACTTATTGTTGCATCCGAAGGAGACATTATCTTTTTATCAACGATAAAATCCCCTAAATGGCTGTCTTCTTCTTCGCCAATCGGAGTTTCAAGAGATATGGGTTCCTTGGCAATCTTGAGGACTTTTCTTACCTTCTCCAGTGGGTACTCCATTTTGTTCGCAATCTCTTCAGGATTGGGTTCTCTTCCCAGCTCTTGCACCAGATACCGGGATGTCCGAATGAGTTTATTTATCGTTTCAATCATATGGACCGGGATGCGGATGGTTCGTGCCTGATCAGCAATCGCACGCGTGATGGCCTGCCTGATCCACCATGTGGCATACGTAGAGAACTTGTATCCCCGCTGATATTCAAACTTATCAACGGCCTTCATCAGGCCGATATTCCCTTCCTGAATCAAATCAAGGAATTGCAATCCTCTACTTGTATATTTTTTTGCAATACTCACCACAAGTCTTAAATTCGCCTCAACCAGCTTTCTCTTCGCTCTATCCGCCTTTCTCTCCCCTTTTTCGATAGAATTGACGACCTTTTTCAAAACACTGAAGGGTAACCCCGTTTCATGTCCAATTGCCGTGATTCTCTTTCTGGCCCTCTTGACGACTGCCTCCATTTCCTTTAACTTCTCCACAGTCATCTTGGTTCGCCTGTCAACAGCCCTGTCAGACATTTTTCTTACACGTTCCCACACTTTTTCCATTTCCGTTAAAGACATTCCGAGTCGTTCCCTACACTGTCTTATCTCGTTTTCCGCCCGCTGCCCTTCCATTACATGGAGCTTTAATCGCAGGAGCATCCTTTCTATCTGTTTTTTGCTGAACTTAACCTGCTTGCATAACCGTATAATTTTTCTTGTGTTTTTTTCGAGCTCAAGTTCAATCAGACCTTTCCGCTTCTTGCTGATTCTCTTCATTTTCAGTTGCTGTTTCAGTGCATCATTTTTTCTGTCCAATGCAGTAATTCTATTGATCAGCCTCAGAACCCTTTCCCGGTGCATGTCTTCTTCAACAAAGCCGTCTTCATCCTCAAGATTCGCCACCACATTCTTTATGCGGAGCTCGTTACTCTTCAGTTTTTCTCCTACCTCCACCACATCCTTGATGGAACACGCCAAACCGAAGATGGAATCCATGACCTCTTTTTCACCCTCTTCTATCTTTTTCGCAATCTCAACCTCCCCTTCCCTGGAGAGCAACGACACTAACCCCATCTCGCGGAGGTACATCTTGACAGGATCGCCTGTCTTGCCGACAGTTGCCATCAAATCGAGGATATCTTCTTCTTTTGTATCGATTCTTTCATCGGTTACTTTTTTTACGACAAGCTTCTCTCCCTTATCAGTATCGATAATGTCTATATTCTTCTCACCGAAGAGCATGATGATATCATCGATCTGATCGGAAGATACGATGTCGGATGGCAACAAATCATTTACATCGTCGTACGTCAAAAAGCCCTTTGATTCGCCCAACGATATTAACTTTTTGAAATTTTCTGAATCCATTTCCTTTGCCATATCAGGATCTCCCCGTTGCTTCTTCAAACAACTTCTTTATAATATATTTATCGATACTGTTTCTTCTTATCTCTTCAGTTTCTCCTTTTCCCTCGCCAGTACGTCACACAGTTCGTGATCCCCACTCTCCTCTGCTTTGCGCATCTTAGTTGTCAAAATATTCTGCTTTTCTTTATACCACTTTCGTCTCATTTGTTTTATGGCATCTTTAATCACACGATCAACAATCTCCTCATCATAAAGACTACCATCGATCATTTTTTCAAGAAGTTTTCGTCTGATAATTTCATTATCGACAGTCTGTATAAACAGTGATGTATCAAAACTCAGCTCAGCCCCTGTTTCAAATGACTCTATTAATTTCTCCGCCAGTGATCTTAAATTCGCGCTCATAAACAACTCAAGGATATTCTCATTGACAATTTCCGGAATCTTATGAGGGTATTCTAACATGATATGAATAATACTCAACTCTACCATGTCAATTTGCATATCTCGTTCCCCCGGAACATCTGCCGACTTTCCGATCGATACTTTTAGCGCACGATTGACCTCTTTTATTAAAAGCTCCTGATTTAAACCCAACCGCTCCGATATCCTTTTTATAAACAGGTCCCTCTCAGTCGCATTCTCAATATGAACAATGAAAGAAACTGCCTCTCTCAGCGCATCTCTTTTCTCTTCAAGGGTTCCTACCGTTCCAATGACGTTTTCAATATAATAATCAACCATAGATTGAGCGTGATCAATAATCATCATAAACTTTTCTTTACCGTACTTCCTTACGTATTGATCCGGATCATCCCCTTCAGGGAGAATTGCGGCCTTTGCATGGATATTGCCGGAAAGGAACAGGCCCATACTCCTCACCAGGGCCTTTTTGCCCGCCTCGTCGGGATCGAACACTGCCACCGCGTTTCCCGTATACCGTCTGATCAGATCAACATGATCTTTCGTGAGAGCGGTTCCAAGAGTAGCAACCACATTCCTGATACCAGCATTCCAGAGGGAAAGGAGATCGAAATAACCCTCAACAATAATCACCGAGCCATACTTCCGGATATCATCCTTTGTCCGGTTCAGACCGTAGAGGGTTTTTCCCTTACTGTACACCGGTGATTCCGGGGTGTTCAGATACTTTGGTTCCCCGTCCCCAAGCGCCCTGCCACCAAAAGCGATGATATTGCCGCTTATGTCTTCTATGGGGAATATCAACCTTTCCCGGAAACGGTCGTAATATGATCCGCCCCCATTCACCTTTGGAATAATGAGGCCTGCCTGTTCTGCACATTTCAGGGAGATGTTTTCCTTTTCAAAAAAATCCTTCAGGTTCCTCCATCCATCCGGCGCAAATCCGAGATGAAATTCCCGTACGGTTTTTTCCTCAATGTCCCTGCTTTGGAGATGAAGACGGGCAATCTTCCCCCCGGGAGCAAAGAGGTTTCGAGAATAAAAATTCGCTGCCACGTCATTTACATTTTTAATCTCTCTTTGAAGAGAATATCGCTCTTTTTCTTCACGACTCGCGATTCTTTGCGGTATGACGATACCGGCTTTTTTCGCTAAATGTCTCACCGCCTCAGGAAATGACAGATCATTGATCCTCATTAAGAATGTGACAACGTTACCTCCTTCACCACATCCGAAACAGTAGAATATCTGTTTGTCACGATTTACAGTAAAAGAAGGTGTTTTTTCCTTATGAAAAGGACAGAGCCCGACAAGGTTTCTCCCCGCTTTTTTGAGGGTCACATGCTCTGAAACAAGATCAGCAATGTCGGTCCTGTTCTTTATTTCTTCGATCTTATCAGGAGAAATATGACCTTTCACTCTCATTTCCCCTTGTTCAGTTCAGCCGGAGAGCCTCGTTTTCACCATCTCTCCCACTACCTTCCCGTCTGCCTTTCCGGTCAATTTGGGCATAAGATCCTTCATGACCTTACCCATGTCCTTGATTCCCACGGCACCGACTTTTTGAATCACCCTTTCAATTTCTCCGGCGATGTCCTCTTCCGACATCTGCTCGGGCATGAATTCCATGATAATTTTTAACTCCGACTCCTCTTTCCCAACGAGATCCTCCCTACCCCCCTTCCGGAACTGATCAATAGAGTCTTTTCTCTGCTTTATCATCGTCGAGAGCAACTGCAGAATTTCCGTTTCATTCAGTTTTCTCTTCAGATCAATCTCTCTGTTGTGAAGTGCCGTTTTGATCAAACGGATTGCAGAAAGTCTCAGCTTGTTCTGTGCCTTCGCCGCTGCCACCATCTCTCTGTTCAACTTGTCGTCAAATCCCATTAAGCCACCTTCCATTTCACTTTAAAATATATCGCTTTAGACATTTGTCAATAAAACGATCTCAGTTATGCCAACTCATCCTTTAACCTCATTCCTCCGAGGACATGCATATGGAGGTGGAATATAACCTGCCCCCCATCCTCGTTGCAGTTCGTCACTACACGAAAACCCTTTTTGTCAATACCCTTAATCCTCGCCACCTCCTGCACAGCGACGATCAACGCACCCACCGTTTTCACAGCCGCGGGCGTCACATCCATCAGGGTCGGGATATGACGTTTGGGGATAATGATAACGTGAACCGGAGCCATTGGATGAATATCGTCAAATGCAAGAACTTCCTCACTTTCATACACTTTACTGCTGGGAATCTTGCCGGCAACAATCTTGCAGAAAATACAGTCTTCCATACCTCTCATCTCCCTCCTGGCAGGCACCTTTGCATTAAAGAACTGTTTTTAAAGAAATTAGATAAACTGAGTGTCGCCTTTGACCGGATCGAAACTTCTGTGAATCCATTTGAAATGTCTCCCGGTATTAAGCCACCGCAGTGGAGCAGCCGCATGGGCAAGTTTTTAATGACACAGCATGTGTGGTCGGAGAAAAGAGGTGGAGTCCCCACGAAGACGATGCGTGAAGATTTTCTTATCTTATTCAATCCTTCGACAGGTTTATGGCTTCCTCTAACGAGAGTGCACCTGAATATAGGGCTTTCCCAATAATAACACCGGTGACACCAAACCTTTCGATATCCCGGAGTCTTTTAATATCCTCAACACCAGACACTCCACCCGAAGCAATTACCGGCACGTGTACGGACTGGGCGAAATGCTTAGTCGCCTCTATGTTCACGCCTGTTTCCATGCCGTCCCTGCTGATGTCGGTATAGACGATCGCATCAAGTCCCAATCCCTCGAAACGCCTTGCCACCTCAACGGCACATTCTGAGGTTTGCTCTGTCCACCCCTGAACCGCCACCATTCCCTCATTCGCATCGATACCGAGAATAATTCTGCTCCTGTATATTTCACATGCTTCTCTGACGAAGTTGCTGTCTTTGAGTGCCATCGTTCCCAGAATAACCCGGCTTACACCCATCTTCATGTAGATGTCTATGGCCTCCATGTTCCGTATTCCGCCGCCTACCTGAATTGGTACGCCGATCCCATTTACAATCCTCCAGATCGTGTCTTTATTGCGCGGAGAACCTGTGAGAGAGCCATCGAGATCAACCACGTGAATGCGTTCTGCCCCAGCGTCCTGCCATATTCTGGCAACCTGAAGCGGATCATCGGAATATACGGTAAGGCGATTGAAGTCTCCCTGCTTGAGCCGAACACACCGGCCATCTTTCAAATCTATCGCAGGGATGATTATCACCTTTTCTCACCTCCATACGGCACCTTCCATGAAATCCCCCGCGGAAGATACATGAAAGATCATCGAACTCCCGCACACAGATCATCACATGAAGCTTAGTGCAAACCCGGAAATTTCTTCATCACCTCATCCAATCCCTCCGTGATCAGTTCCTTCGCGGTCACCCATTGCCCGCGACCCCTGTAAAATGAGGATATCTGAAGAATATTTTCCATAAGAGAGCTCTGTGTTTTATCAAAGATACCCCGCCACACCAGAGCACCGTCGTTGACCCTGATCAGGTGAATTTCAAAAGCAACAGATGCGGGCTTCTCTGCAGAGTATGCATACCCCTTGCGCTCCCTGTAACGATACACATAGCCGAATACGATCCCGTCTGCCTCAAGTTCGCTGCCGACTTTTTTCAAAATGTCCAGCATATCCACTTTCAGAGAATCCGCAGCGACTCTTTCGTAAATACCCCCCACTCTTTCCGGTGGTATCACTACAAATTGCCTGTGTGTCCTCAAGCGTTCGACAAAGACGTTCTCTACTATTTTCTCGGCGCCACCGGGATACCTTTCAGCACTGAAGACAAGGCCGCAGAGGGGACAGCCCACCGCCTTGACGGCCGCATCATCCATATTCACACTCTGGAAGGGGACGACGGCAATGCGCGTAAACACAACCCTGCCATCATCCTTCAACATAGTCGTGACGCCGTCCACATAAGAGCAGCCGCATACAATGGAAAGAATGAAAACGCTGAGGAATAGAGGGGCAATTTTTTTGATTATTTTGAAACCGCTGATCACAAACTTCCCTTTGTGGACAAGACGCCTTTTATCCGATCGTGAGTGGTCACGGCTCTTCTCAAGGCGAGTGCAAAGGCCTTAAAAATCGCCTCCGCTATGTGGTGGCTGTTATTACCATAAATGAGATTTATGTGCAAGGTGATTCCGCTATGATCTGAAAAGGATTTGAAGAATTCTTTCACCAGTGCAAAATCAAATTTACTGGATTTTCTGCTCTTAAACTTAACATGGTATATCAAATACGGCCTCCCGGAAACATCTATCACGACACTGCACAAACTCTCATCCATAGGAACGATTGCCGATCCATAACGTTCGATCCCCCCCTTCTGGCCGATAGCTTTCCTTACCGCATCGCCCAGACATATCCCCAAATCTTCCACCAGATGGTGATCGTCAATGTGCGTATCCCCTTTGCCTGTCACTTCAAGATCAACAAGGCCGTGCCGGGCAAAAAGGGTGAGCATGTGATCCATAAAGTGAATTGATGTGGAAATTTTGCTCTCCCCCCTGCCATCAAGGTTGAGGTGAACCAGAACCTCCGTTTCCTTTGTTCTTCTGAGTATCTTTGCTTTCCTTGCCATAATGACCATGCCTTTCAAATAACTTTGTGCAGTGGATATTCAATAATCCCTTCTGCTCCGGCCTCACGCAGCAGCGGTATCAACTCTCGCACAATCTTCGCACTTACTATTGTTTCGACGGCAAACCACTCTTCCGAGTACAACCCAGAAATCGTAGGTGCCTTCAGAGAAGGAAGGAGAAGCACAACCCTTCCCAAATTCTCCTTGGACACGTTCAGTTTCAAACCAACCATACCCATCGCCTGGAGGGATCCCATAAGCAATACCCGAATCTGCTCTATCTTCTTTCGTTTCCAGGGATCATCCCAGGAACTCACGTTGGCAATCAACTGGGTATTGGTTTTCATCAACTCGTGGACAATTCTCAATTTATTCGCTTTTATCGTTCTTCCGGTCTCGGTAACTTCGACGATCGCATCAACCAGACCTTCGACCACTTTCGCTTCTGTCGCACCCCAGGAAAATTCAACATGCACACCAACCTTTCGCTCTTCAAAATACCGCTTTGTAAACTTCACCAGCTCCGTGGATATCCTCTTTCCCTCCATGTCTTCTATCTTCTGCACGGGTGAATCCTCCCTCACGACCAGAACCCACCGCGCCTGTCGGGCCAATGTTTTTGAGTACACCAAATCCTCAACAACGACGATATTCGATTCATTCTCAATAATCCAGTCCTTCCCGGTGAGCCCCAGATCGAGTGTTCCATCTTCGACATACCGGGACATTTCCTGGGCCCTCACGAGCGTGCATGTAATCTCCTCATCGTCAATATCGGGAAAATAACTTCTCTCGTCATACGAGATACGCCAGCCCGCCATTTTGAAGAGGTCGATCGTCTTAGCCTCCAAGCTCCCTTTGGGTATACCTAACTTCAGCTTTTTCATTTATATACATCCTCCGCGTTGAATATAATCTCCCCAACTGTCTCGACTTTATCACCTGACAGCCTTCTGTAAAAACACGACCTATAACCGGTATGACATGCGGCTCCTCCCACCTGTTCCACTTTCAATAGAATCGTATCGGAATCACAATCAACAAGGATTTCTTTCACTATCTGGACATGACCCGATGTTTCACCTTTTATCCACAACGCATTTCGAGATCTGCTCCAATAGGTGGCCCTGCCCGTTTCCAACGTTTTTAACCACGCACTCTGATTCATATACGCAAGCATGAGTACCTCTTGTGACTCACAATCCTGCACGATCACCGGCACAAGTCCATTTCCCTTATCAAAATTGATATCTATCATTGCGCACACACCTTATACACTCACGCAGTATGTTTTGTGCATAGTTGCAAATGACTAATTTAAGAATGTATTTTAATCAAGCATTATTTTCACCATCAGTATTTTTAAGAACTTCCTGCGTAAAGACTCTCGTCTTGCCTGAATATTCATTTTATGTTATGTGTGTGTCCAATAGTGATAAATATTAGCATTTTACGGCACTTTTACAATCACTTTATAACCGCTGCAACACGAATACTTAGAGAAGGAGGTTATACGATGTCATTGCTCATTGGTGGCGTAGCCGCTATCGTGTTTGGTCTTTTAGGTCTCATTATCTGGTGGTCTGATTTCATTTCAATCGTGAAGGGGGGAGTTCCAATCCTCATGCTGCTCGGCGGTATCCTTGCCGTGTATATCGGTTTCGACGAGATTCAGGATAAATTCAGGGAAGAAAGGCAGAAGCAGGAAGAAAGTCTGGCGAAAGCGAAAGAAGAAATTGAGATAGTCAGGGCCCAGGCAGAACAGTACAGGGAAGAACTGGAAAAACTGAAAGAAGAAACAAAGAAAAAAGAATAAAAAAATAATCTTGACAGCAACTGGGGAATACAATAGGAGTAAGATCATAAATTCTACAGAAGAATCCAGTGATTAACGCAAGAATTATGTATCAATACAATTATTTGCTTACCCTTCATCCCAGTTCTAATACCTATGTGTATTAATGCCTGCTGTTCGTCCTTAGCGGACGGGCATGCAGGCCTATTCAGTATCACCAGGATCATTTTCCCCATCATAATCAATCAAGGTAACACACATGTTATTAACCATCACCATTTTAAGGAGTATGCACACATTGAGGGTTATCAGTGCATGCTGGCAGTTCACAGAGATATTCACGCAATATTGATGAAAATTCTTTGCAGACAAAGCAAAAGAGGAGGGTGACATGAAAAGAATACTATTTGCGATGGTTACAGTAATGTTATTTACGATTGCCGTCATTATTCCTGTGAGTATTCCTCACGCACAAGCGAGCTCCGTAAATCTCACATACAGCATCTTCTTCCCGGCAACTCACGGTCAAGCCAAGGCTGGAGAGTCCTGGGCGAAAGAGATCGAAAAGCGTTCCAACGGTCAGGTAAAGATTAATATTTTTTACGGAGGCACGCTGACACCGGCAGACCAGTGCTATGACGGCACGATCAAGGGGATATCGGACATCGGTATGTCATGTTTCGCTTACACCCGGGGGCGCTTCCCCGTCATGGAAGTGCTCGATCTTCCCCTTGGATATCCCAACGGCAAGGTGGCGACACGCGTGGCAAACGACTTTTATAGGAAATTCATGCCAAAAGAACTGGACGGCGTGAAGGTTCTCTATATTCATGCCCATGGCCCGGGACTCCTCCACACGAAAAAACCGGTTAAATCCCTGGCAGATTTAAAGGGCATGAGGATAAGATCCACGGGACTGAGCGCGAAGATTGTCGAAGCCCTTGGCGCCGTACCCGTTGCCATGCCGCAGGGTGATACATACGAATCCATTCAGAAAGGCGTGGTAGACGGCACATTCGGTCCCATAGAAGTGTTGAAGGGCTGGAAGCAGGCGGAAGTGATCAAATACACGACAGACTGCCACGGTATCGGATACACCACGGCAATGTTCATAGTAATGAACACGAAGAAATGGAATTCTCTCCCGAAAGACATCCAGAAAATCTTCGAGGATGTGAGTAACGAGTGGATAGACGTCCACGGTAAAGCCTGGGATCAGCTGGACTCAGAGGGACGTAAATTCAGTATCGGCCTGGGGAATCAAGTTATCCCCCTGAGTAAGGCGGAGAACGCACGCTGGAAGGCCGCAGTGAAGCCCATCATCAACAACTACGTGAAGACGGCAGGAGAAAAAGGCATACCCGGCCAGAGCATGGTAAAAGAAGCAGAAAGTCTGATCAGGAAGTACAGCAAGAAATATAAGTAGGATGTGTATTCCTGAAATATTTCTGACGAGAACACCTCCATGGCCCGACTGATAAAATTGATCGATGCAGCAAGCGACGGGTTCAATTACGTTGCGTGCGCCGCAGTAATCATCATGATGATGCTTACCTGCATCGACGTGATGTTACGCCTTTTCTGGCAGCCCATACCGGGAACATATGAACTGGTCGGGTTTATCGGTACTGTTATTGTCTCTCTCGCCTTAGCATACACATCAATAGAACGGGGGCACATCGCCGTAGAACTGCTGGTTGAAAGACTCCCAAAAAAGCTCCAGCCCTTCATTGAAGGGATCAATTCTCTTATCGGTCTTGCTCTCTTCAGCCTGATCGCCTGGCAGAGCACGGTCTATGCGGCGGACCTGAAGAGCAGCGGCGAAGTTTCCCTCACACTCGAGATGCCCACGTACCCTTTTGTGTTTGGCATCTCCATAGGTTGCGGCATGCTCTGCGTCGTGCTTCTGGTGGAATTCATACAATCCATGAGAAGGGTGATGCATAAATGACGCCGGTGACGTCAGGAATAGTGGGTTTCATCATCCTGATTCTCCTCATGTTTTTGAGAATCCCGGTGGGTTTCGTCATGGCCATCGTCGGATTTCTGGGATTCGCCCACCTTGTTTCCTGGGATTCGTCGTTACATCTGATGGCCCGGGATTTCTTCTCCATGTTCAGTTCATACAATCTAACGGTCATTCCTCTCTTCGTTCTCATGGGTCAGCTTGCCCATCACTCCGGTATAAGCGGGCGACTCTTCAATGCTGCCAACAAATTCTTCGGTCACCTGCCGGGTGGGCTTGCCATTGCTACCATCGGGGCATGTGCCGGTTTCTCCGCCATCTGCGGCTCCACCAGCGCAACGGCCGCCACCATGGCATCGGTTGCACTGCCGGAAATGAAAAAATACCGATATGATCCGGCCCTGGCAACCGGTGTGGTCGCTGCGGGGGGAAGCTTGGGTATCCTTATCCCTCCCAGCACCATATTTATCATCTACGGCATCATGACGGAGCAATCGGTAGGAAAACTATTCATGGCGGGAGTTTTACCCGGAATTCTCCTCAGCCTGCTGTTCGTTGTGACGATCCTTATCTGGACTCGCCTTCAGCCGGGATTATGCGAACCGGCCCCCAGGTCGACCCTTAAGGAAAAACTCGCTTCTCTCACAGGAGTAATCGAAACGTTCCTTCTCTTCATCTTGGTCATGGGCGGCCTCTTCATCGGGTTCTTTACTCCCACAGAAGCAGCTGCAATCGGTGCCTTCGGTACACTGGTGATAGCCCTTATCGGCAGAAACCTGCCCTGGAAGGGATTCATCCAGTCTCTTCAGGAAACGACCCGGATATCCTGCATGATTATGGTGATTGTGGCCGGCGCGACGGTATTCGGACACTTTTTAGCCGTCACCACGATTCCCATGGAAATCGGGAACTGGGTATCGGGACTGCGAGTGCCCCCTTACGCCATCATAGGAATGATCATATTTGTGTATCTTATTATGGGCTGCCTCATGGATTCCCTCGCCATGATCATGCTCACCATTCCTATTTTTTATCCAGTTGTAACCACCCTCGGGTATGACCCCATATTGTTCGGTGTCATCATTGTGCTTGTCACGGAAATGGAGGTTATCAACCACCGGTAGGAATTAATGTTTACGTTGTTGGCGGGGTAGCAAGGGATATCCCTCTCCATATTATATTTAAAGGAGCCTTGCATTTACTCATGGCACAACTGGTGACAGCCCTTCTCCTGATTTTGTTCCCCCAGATTGCCCTTTTTCTGCCAAGCTTCATGAAGTAACCGTGCGAGCGGTGCGTAATTCTCTTGACAAAAGCTTCATGTCTAAGTAGTAATCCGAGACGAAAATAATGAACAGCAGGTCATGAGTGAACATATCCTGCCATTGTTCTGAAACATACTCGGAGTGTAAGTCATGGTTAAAGAATTACATCTGATTTTGATTATTCCCCATGGTTTTGTCATTGCCACCAGCCTTGGCATAGAGGGGTATGCCAGGCATCAGAGTCCAGGATCTGGGAAACATTTCACTGGACGTACCATATTTGTAGATCTTGCCATAACTGACGATCAACCGGGCTTCACTTTTCTGGACGAAGGCAACTGGCGGGATGCCTATGGAGACTCGATGGCGGCGTTAAATGCCGTCAAGAGGGGAAAACGAACCAAGACCGCTCTTTCCAACGGCGGATTCAGTTGTACACCGATCGGGGCCTATCGGGATTCCTACCTGGTTAAGACCGGGGGCAAAATCCTTCAGATGGCCCCCCCTCAGCAGTTGTTCACCTTCTCCAATCATGAGTGTGACGAAGGATTATCTCCTGATCAGGTGGCAAAGGTCATCGGCCGCCTGTCGCCCGAGAATCGTGCTCCACGCCTTTATATGGTGCTCTGTCCCACACAATTAATAATGTTATCAAATTTAACTCCAGAGGAGTATGCCTGGTATACGACACACCGCCCCGGGAAGATATTTCGCCAGGTTATGTTCACGGAGTTACGCTCTTACCAGCCACACGTCGCTGCCCAGAGCCGGTTTGAGGGTGCCCATCGTGAGCTATTAGAAAAACCGACAAAAAAAACCAAGACCATTGCGTTTGAAGATTGCGTCAATAAAGTTCTGTTTCGTGAGTGGACCGGCTACAAGCGGGAGGCACCGGGCGGGCTCTATATCGCAGACAGGGATGGCGTCAGCCTCTGGCAGTTTCCAGCGAATATTCCCAACATCTGGGAAAAAGCTGAATGATGGTTCCTAAATAGGAGTCACAGTTCCGAATGCGCCAAAAGGGGACAGATGTCCCCATTTTTGTTTTATACTAAGAATATGACGAGTAAGAGAGCCACGATATTCAAGATTTTAATCATGGGATTGATTGCCGGCCCGGCGGTGTCCTTGTATGGGTCGCCCACCGTATCCCCGGTAACGGATGCCTGATGGGCAAAGGAGCCCCTGCCGCCGAAGTTACCCTCTTCAATATACTTCTTGGCATTATCCCAGGCACCGCCGCCGGACGTCATGGAGATTGCCACAAACAACCCTGTAACGATACTCCCGACAAGCACGCCGCCAATCATTTTCGCTCCGATGAACGGTATGGATTGAAAATGACCGATAATATTCCCAACGACAAGAAGTATGACAGGTACCGCAACAGGTAACAATGCAGGCACCATCATTTCTTTAATTGCTGCCTTTGTAACGATATCAACAGTCGTTGCATAATCCGGTTTCGCAGTACCTTCCATAATGCCGGGTATTTCTCTGAATTGCCTTCTTACTTCCTTGACGACCTCTCCGGCAGCATTGCCGACCGCTTCCATGGCATAGGCACTGAATAAAAACGGTATCAACCCGCCAATAAATAAGCCTATGATGATATAGGGATCGGACAGTGCAAAGGCGCTTCCGATTTGTTCGGCAATACCAGCTGTAGCGCGGGCACCCTGCATGGCAGCATCTTTCAGGTCTTGAATATAGGACGAAAATAATACGACCGCAGCCAACCCGGCTGATCCTATGGCATACCCTTTGGTAACAGCCTTTGTCGTATTACCCACAGCGTCTAAAGGATCCGTGATCTTTCTCACCTCATCTCCCATCTCCGCCATTTCCGCAATACCCCCGGCATTATCAGTGATTGGCCCATACGAATCAAGGGCCACTATGATTCCCGCCATGGAGAGCATGGACATGGCGGCTAAGGCAACACCGTATACACCGGCTATCAGGTAAGAATTAATAATGCCAAGGGCAATAACCACAACCGGCAGCGCCGTTGATTTCATTCCCACGGCCAACCCGGCAATAATGTTTGTTGCATGCCCGGCTTCTGACGCCTCTGCAATCATTCTCACGGGCTTGAATGCCGTTGATGTGTAGTACTCCGTAATCATTACCAGCAGGGCGGTAACCACAATACCCACGGTAGATGCAAAGAACAGTGAGGGAGAGGAAATCACCGTACCGTCAACAGCTCTCAATCCCTGGGGAAATATCATGAGCGTTGCAACGAAAAACGCAATGATCGCAATGATCGCACTCACTATCAGCCCTTTATAGAGAGCCATCATGATATTCTCATCCTTGCCCAGCTTCACGAAGAATGAGCCCACAATAGATGCGATGGCTGATATTCCCGCAAGAACAAGTGGATAGATGACTGTCATCTGATCCTTGAATAACATTGATCCTAAAAGCATCGCCGCAACGGCAGTCACTGCATAGGTTTCAAACAAGTCGGCCGCCATACCTGCACAATCGCCAACGTTATCACCCACATTGTCGGCGATAACAGCAGGATTCCTTGGATCATCTTCGGGAATTCCTGCTTCAACTTTTCCCACAAGATCGGCACCTACATCCGCCGCTTTCGTGAATATCCCGCCACCCAATCGTGCAAACACGCTGATCAGGCTTGAACCGAATGCAAGCCCTACCAATGGTTTTACGGTTTCATCAACATCACCGACATTGAAGAATTGCGAGATAACAAAGTAGTACCCGGCAACACCTAAGAGACCCAAGCCGATCACGAGGAAACCTGTTACGGTGCCACCTTTAAACGCAACGTCAAGTGCCGCAGAAAGACCATCTCTCGCCGCCTGTGCTGTTCTCACATTCGCTTTGACAGATACAAACATGCCAATGTATCCGGCCAAGGCACTGAAACTTGCACCAATCAGATACCCGGTCGCAACGAGACCGCCGAATTTCCATCCTTTTTGAAGACCAAAAACAATCAACAATAACAAAAAGACTATTAACGCGACAACGGCAATGGTGAAATACTGTCTATTCATGTAGGCCTTTGCACCTTCCTGAATAAACGATGATATTTCCTGCATCCTGGCTGTCCCTGAATCAAGTTTGAGAATAATGCTTCTGATCCAGAAACCCCAGATGATCGCGACGATTGCGCAAATTATTATAATACCTAAATACACATGAAAGCTCACGGAAATTAAAACATCCATTTAATTCTCCATCACTGCTTTATCCACCAGAGAGTAATGTGAATAAATATCACCTTTTCAGTCATTTTGCCTTTTTATTTTTCTTTTAATGATTTCCACATGCTGAAAATTATAGATGCGAGTGTGCGCCATTAACACGAAAACACGTCCATGTAAATAAAAACATGCCCGATACTTTTGTCCGTTGACACTCTTCTCAAAAAGTTCTATAGAGGCAGCGTCTAAACGCCGAGTCCTTTACTATAGGAACGGGGAACCCATTTAATCGGGGCGTATCGCCGGATGGCGTAGGGTAACCTCTTCGGCCCGAGCCCGTCAGCTAACCTCGTAGGCGTCGACGGGGAAGGACCTTCCGAAGCAGTTCGGAGGATCATCCTCCCGACAATTAATTCGGAGGGTTGGTTATGTTGCGATCCTTATTTCGAGCGCGTGACGAGCGTCGTCGGAATATGCCACATCGAGAATCCTCATTAATCAGTCATCCTTCTAAAACAATCGCTCTGACAATCGGTGCTCTTGGTGTCGTTTTCGGCGACATCGGTACAAGTCCTCTTTATACCATAAAAGAATGCTTTTACGGGATACATGCCATTGCGCCGACAGAAAATAATATTCTTGGCGTTCTTTCTCTCGTTTTCTGGTCACTCACGATGGTCGTCAGCGTGAAGTATGTAACCTTTATCATGCGTGCAGACAATCATGGGGAGGGTGGCATATTTGCGCTGCTTGGCTTGATCCCGGAAGAAAAACAGAGCACATCGAAGAGACTGAACACTTTGGTGGCCTGGGCCGCCATTTTCGGTGCAGCACTCCTTTACGGAGACGGGATCATCACTCCTGAAATCACCGTGCTTTCAGCAGTCGAGGGTATCGAGGTTGCAACTACGGCAGCGAAGCCGCTGGTAGCACCAATAACCTGCGGGATACTCTTGGCACTGTTTCTTTTTCAAAAACGCGGAACTGCAAAGATTGGAAAGATGTTTGGACCTATCATGATGATGTGGTTTCTCTCGATTGCGTTACTGGGAGTTAAGGAGATCGTTCAGAATGTTCATGTCCTTACGGCCATTAATCCGATCCATGCCGTTGAATTCTTTGCTGCCAACAGACTCCACGGACTTGTGGTACTTGGTTCCGTGGTGCTCTGTATCACCGGTGGTGAGGCGCTTTATGCGGACCTCGGCCATTTCGGCCGTGGTGTAATCCGCCTTTCTTGGTTGTATGTGGCATTTCCTGCACTTTTACTCAATTATTTCGGACAGGGAGCACTGCTACTCCAAAACCCTGAATCAGCTTTCAATCCTTTTTATGGAATAGTACCGAGAGCAATCCTTTATCCAATGGTCTGTCTCGCCACTGTGGCGTCGATCATTGCCTCACAGTCTATAATCTCTGGGATCTTCTCACTGACGCAACAGGCCGTACAGCTTGGCTATTGCCCCCGTGTTCGTATTATTCACACCTCTTATGAGACCCGGGGCCAGATCTATATCCCTGCGGCAAATTATGCACTCATGGTGGCATGCATCGGCATAGTAGTTGCGTTCGGGGAGTCCAGCAGACTGGCAGGGGCATATGGTCTTGCCGTAACCGCTACCATGATGCTGACAACAGTTATCTATTTTGTTGTGATATCGAGGGTGTGGGGGTGGTCTCCGTGGAAGGCTGTTCCCCTGCTGATTCTTTTTCTCACATTTGACATATCCTTCTTCGGTGCGAACCTGATGAAGATCGTCGACGGCGGTTGGTTTACTCTTGCCGTAGGTTTGGTAATCACCGTATCAATGATTACCTGGCAGGATGGCCGGAGAGAGCTTTCCCGCAGGACGTATAGCGCCAGATTACCCATTACGGCTTTCCTTGAAGATGTTGCCAGGCAAAGCCCGCCGCGGGCGCGTGGCACTGCTGTGTTCATGGCGGTCTCGCCGGAGGGCACGCCGTCCGCTCTTCGGTACCACTTGAAACACAATCATATCCTTCACGAAAAGGTCATTCTTCTCACGATCCGTTCACTGGGTGTCCCAAAGTTACCGGCCAGTATACGGATCAGTTTCCAGGACCTGGGCCAGGGATTCTATCGTATTATCGGGTTCTACGGTTTCATGGAGAAGCCCAATGTGCCTGAAATTATGAGTCTTGCCGCTGGCGACGGTCTTATTACAGAACCGGATTCAACAACATATTATCTTAGCAGGGAGACACTGCTTCCAACCGGTGATGCAAAAATGATGCGCTGGCGGAAGGCTATCTTTGCCTTCATGATGAAGAACGCGGGCGGCGTACCAGCCTACTTCGGAATTCCACCTGACCGCGTCATTGAAGTAGGTATACAGGTTGAGCTATAGGGTGCCCACAAACGCACCTTAAAATAAAGGGTGCCGTTATGGTAGTATGCACTGCAACCCACTCAATCATGATATGGCAATGTAATGCTCCGTCTGAGAAAAAATATTTTCCTGATCCCGATCACCATCGTCTTGGTAAGTCTGCTGGTTCACGGGTGCAGTACCATACCCCGCGATAAAGGTCGACCACAGGAAAAACGGAAGATGTTAGTTACAGCCTACGACGCCGGTCAGAAATCAACGGGCTGGAAATACAAGTACGGGTGCTGTCTCATGCCTCCAGTGTATGCATATGGACCGCGCGAGGGGGAAAGGAAAAAAGTAGGCATCACCTCTGATGGCTCAAAGGCAAAAAAAGGGACAATCGCTGCCGACATAAGTAGGTACCCGTATGGCACAAAGATGTATGTTCCCGGGTATGGGTGGGGAGAAGTTCACGACAAGGGCGCTGCCATAAAGGGAGACCATATCGACATCTTCTTCCCCAATGAAAAAGATGCAAAAAAATGGGGAAGGCAGTATCTTGATGTGATCATCATAAGGCCGTAACTCTTCACACAAGAGGATACATAATGGACTTTTTTTTCAATCCTGACGGAATCGCTGTCGTTGGCGCAACTCCCAATCCATTCAAAGGAGGTAACGCCATACTGAAAAACCTCATCGCTGGCTACACCGGAGGTATATACCCCGTAAATCCTCAGTATTCTGAAATTGAGGCATTGACCTGTTTTCCCTCTGTGCGTGCCATTCCTGAGCAGGTCGATCTCGCCATTGTTTTCGTCCCGGCAAAAAAGGTGCCGGCAACCATAGAGGATTGCATTGCGAAAGGAGTTCCCGGTGTAATGATCGAGTCAGGCGGCTTCGCGGAAACGGGACTTGATGGAACTGCTCTTCAGCAGTCTCTGAAGAATATGGTCTCTCGATCGGGTATCCGCCTGTGGGGCCCCAATTGCATGGGCCTCGTTGACGCCTATCACGACTATGTGTTTTCTTTCATGGCGCCGGGGGCGCTGGAGCACGGACTTCTCAGGGGAAATATTTCCCTGGTGGTGCAGAGCGGTCTGCTCTCCGCGGGCTTTCTCATCGACATCATGAATCACTACATCACCGGCATCAGCAAGGTATGTTCCATCGGCAATAAGGTAGATGTAAATGAATGCGATCTGATGCCCCACCTTCTTCAGGATACCAATACGAAGGTTGTCGGTCTCTACCTTGAATCATTTTCTGACGGGAGACTCTTCGCCGACCTCTGCCGGAGGAGTGACAAACCCATCGTCCTCCTCTACGGAGGTAAGAGTAGAAAAGGAGCGGAGGCGGCAATCAGCCACACGGCATCCTTAGCCGGAAATCAGCGCGTAATTTCCGGAGTCCTCGCACAAGCCGGGGTAATCGAAGCCACCGACTTCAAGCAAATGATCGACATCTGCCGTTCCCTCGCAGCCACGGAAGCGCATCCGGAGCGGCCAGGTCGTGTTGCCATTCTCACCTTCAGTGGCGGTGCCGGAATCGTATCCTCGGACTTTATTGAGAAGCACGGACTTTCCGTTGCCGAGCTTTCTCTCAGTACCAAAGAGACTCTCAAAGGACTCTTTCCCGAATGGATGCCCGTTTCCAATCCCGTTGATCTCTGGCCGGCGATGGAAAGACACGCGGGATCACGCGTTGACGTATACGGAACTGCATTAAAAGCAGTACTCAGAGACCCTTCCGTGGACTCGGTGTTTGTGCATACCTACGCGGGGAATATCAGAATCAAACTGGATATCGCCGACCTCGCCGAGCAGTCAAAAACTGCGGGTAAACCCGCCTTCGTATGGCTTCTTGGAAGCAGAGAGGAAGCGTTCGCGTTTAAGAAGGAAGCTCTTGCTCACGGCATCCCCGTATTTGATGAACTCTCGCGCGGTATCGAATGCCTGGCTACTGTTTTCCACCACAGAAAACCTCCGGAGATGCAGATGGATCTTTCAGAAAGAGAAGACGCGGGGACACTCTCCCGTGAACTGACGCAGCTCCTGGAAAATTCCTCCGGCCCCCTGGATGAACACCTGTCCAAGAACATCATCAAATCGTATGGTATCCCCACCGTGGAGGAATACATTGTGAACGACGCCACCGAATGCGAGGCAATCGCAGTCAGGATCGGTTTCCCGGTCGTTGCCAAGGGCCTTCTCCCTCAAGCGGTACATAAAACCGAACGCGGATTGATTCACCTGGGAATACATAACACCCAGACCGTCCTGACATCCTTCAACGAACTCATGAACAAGATGAACAACAATGGCAAGGTGCTGATACAAAAATATCTGAAGGGATCGGTTGAACTGATCGCGGGGCTGATCAGAGATTCTCAGTTCGGAACATGTGTCATGTTAGGGATAGGAGGGGTCATGACGGAAGTATTCAATGATGTGGTGTTTGCAATGGCTCCTCTGACAGAGCGCAATGCCTTCGATCTCACCACAAGACTCAGAAACCAGAAGATTCTTGACGGCTACAGGGGAGAGAGTCCTGTCAACCGGAAAGCATTAGCGGAAATTCTTGTAAGACTCGGAAACATCGGCCTGATGCATCCCCGCATCAGTGAGATAGATATCAATCCCCTCATCATCAGCGAGGGGGTTCCAAAGGCCGTCGACGCCACAATCGTTTTACAATAACAGGCGCGGTATATACGTGGAGGCAAACTACGGTTTACCCCCCTACCGCTTTTACCTTTTTGGGAATCCGTCCTGTATCCCCTTCCCTGCAATCTACCTTCATGGTCATATAAATCCGGCGACAGTCTTTTCTGAGATCCTCCATGCAGCGTTTTACTACACCCATGACCTCGTCCCATTCTCCCTCAATCGCCGTGCCCATGGGGCCTATCTGATATGCGAGACCGCTCTCTTTGATAATTTTCACCGCCCTTGAGGCGTATCTGCTCAAACTCTCCTCTTTACCGATGGGAAAGAGAGAGAGATCAACGATGATACTCATGCTACCTCCACAGAAATAAGAAATCTACTTCAATTTCTGGATATCCTTCTCCTTCGCGATAACCACTAAGATCTCCCCATCCTTGATGACATAGTGAGCCGGCGGTACCATCTGTACATGATCTGTGAGA
>Ga0233423_10000218_pt1 | contig 34356 bp, 24 predicted proteins | sample Watercolumn_Mata_FD_180713 | JGI IMG/M metagenome (GOLD analysis project Ga0233423, IMG submission 180713) | Freshwater microbial communities from Lake Matano, South Sulawesi, Indonesia - Watercolumn_Matano_2014_112_MG | ecosystem: Environmental > Aquatic > Freshwater > Lake | place: Indonesia... | reverse complement strand
AATCTCAGCCATAAACTTTTTAATATTCCCCATCCCCCGCGGCAAAGACGCCCCCTCATCCCGCGTTCAGCCGCGGATGGAACGCTTGCCGCCGGAGTCACATGTCAATTTTCAGCTGCTGATCTCCGGAAAGGGGTTTTTTCCTCGCCTTGGAGATCTGGTTGACGAAAGTGTCCTCGTCCATAACCGCCACGCCGAGATCCAGCGCCTTCGTGTACTTGGAGCCCGGATTCTCCCCCACCAGGACGTAATCCGTGTTCCTGCTCACGGAGGACACGACCTTCCCGCCCTCTTTTTCGATGAGCTCCGAGGCCGCCTCACGTGTGAAGCGCGAGAGGGCGCCTGTCAGGACAAAGGTCTTTCCGTTGAAAATGCCTGCGCGGGATTTCCGTTTCTCGCCGGTCAGGCGCAATCCGGCCTGCCTCAGCTTTTCGATCACGTCCCGGTTGGATTTCTGGCGGAAAAACTGGATCACGCTCTCCGCCATGACCGGCCCCACGCCTTCGAAACGGAGCAGGTCCTCCTCGCGCGCATCGCGCAGTGCATCGAGCGAGCCGAAGCCCCCTGCCAGGACCGACGCTGCACCGCTTCCCACGTGGCGGATGCCGAGCGCAAAGATGAGCCTGTCCAAGGGCCTGGCCTTGCTGGCATCAACGGCCTTGACCAGGTTCTGCGCGCTTTTTTCCCCCATCCGCTCCAGGGCGGCCAGGTCGTCCTTCTTCAGAAAGTACAGGTCCCCGTAATCCCTGACAAGACCGGATTCCACAAGCTGCTGGATGATCGCCTCGCCCAGGCCCTCGATGTCCATGGCCGTGCGCGAGGCGAAATGCTCGATGCGGCGCTGCACCTGCGCCGAACAGGCGATGTTCTCGCACCTGAGGGCAGCCTCACCCTCCACCCGTATCGTTTCGGAGCCGCAGGCCGGGCAGGTCCGGGGCATGCGGTAAGGGTCTGCGCCTTTGGGCCTTTTCTCGATCACCACCTGCACGACCTTGGGTATCACGTCGCCCCCTTTTTCGATGAGCACCGTGTCCCCTTCGCGGAAATCCCTCCTCTTGATCTCGTCCTCGTTGTGCAGCGTGGCCCTGCTGATCGTGGACCCCGCAAGCAGGACAGGCTCCAGGACCGCCACGGGCGTGATGATCCCCGTGCGGCCGACCTGCAGGTGGATGGCCCTGAGAACCGTGGTCGCCTGCCTGGCCTTGAACTTGAAGGCCACCGCCCAGCGCGGGCTTTTCGCGGTGGAACCCAGCCTATCCTGCATGTCCAGCCGGTTGACCTTCACGACCACGCCGTCTATCTCATAGGGGAGCGTGTCGCGCTTCTCCTCCCATCCGGTGCAGAAATCGATGACCTCCCAGAGGCTGCGGCAAAGCGCCACATGCCTGCTCACAGGCAGGCCCAGTTCCCGCAGCAGGTGCAGGGATTCCAGATGCGTGCCCGGACCTGCGGCGGACGGATCCAGGAGGCGCAGGAAGTAGGACGAGAATTCGAGATTCCTCCGTGACACCATGGCGGGGTCCTGCTGCTTGAGCGTGCCTGCAGTGGCGTTGCGGGGATTGGCGAACAGCTTTTCGCCCTCAGCCTCCTTCTCGTCGTTCAGCTTCCTGAAAACCGCCTTGGTCATGTACACCTCGCCGTGCACCTCGATATCCTTCGGCAGCTTCCCGTTGCGCAGGCGCAGGGGTATGGACCGCAGGGTTTTCAGGTTCGCCGTGATGTCGTCCCCGCGCTCCCCGTCGCCGCGCGTGGCGCCGCGCACCAGAATCCCGCCTGAGTATTCGAGGCTGACGGCGATGCCGTCGAACTTCAGCTCCGCCACGTATTCGATCTTCTCGCCGGTCAGGAGGTTCTGGTTCCGCTTTTCGAATTCCTTGAGTTCGTCCTGGGAGTACGTGTTGTCCAGGCTCAGCATGGGCACCTGATGCCGCACGGTCGGAAATTCTTTTGTCGGCTCGCCTCCCACGCGATGGGTCGGGGAATCCGGGGTCACGAGTTCCGGATGTTCTTTCTCAATGTCGGCCAGGCGCTTCATCAGGCGATCGTATTCGAAATCCGAGATGACCGGTTCGCCGAGCACATAGTACCGGTAATCATGCTGCCTGATTTCATCGCGGATCTTTTCGATTTCCTGCTGGATTCCGGCCATGGGGCTGTCTCCTTCCCGAAGGAGATAAGGCATGGTAGAACTGTAAAAACTATCATTTCCTGAGCAAAGAATCAACTGTTTTTTATTTGACAAGCAGGGAAAATAATCGTATGTTAACCGCATCGCAAATGGGACGATTAACACCGGAGGTGAAAGTTGAGTCATCGAAATCTGATCCGTGCCTTGGTTTTATTCATGGCTGCAGGGATGGTTGCGGCCCAGTCCCCTGTTCCCGCCGGTTCCGAGGCGGAAAAAGTCGCTGAAGGGTTCCAGTTCGTGGAAGGGCCGGTCTGGATGAACGGCGCGCTTCTGTTCAGCGACATCCCGGCCAACAAGGTCTATCAATGGACCGAGGAGTCCGGGGAATCGGTTTTCCTGTCGCCGTCCGGCAACTCGAACGGGCTCTGCCTCGACCGGCAGGGCCGCCTGCTGCTGGCCCAGCACGGCAACCGCAGGGTCGCCAGGCTGGAGGAGGGGGGGACCCAGACGGCCCTGGCCACGCATTACGACGGCAAGAGGCTGAACAGCCCGAACGACATGACGGTCGCCCTGGACGGATCCATATACTTCACGGATCCGCCGTACGGGCTGTCCAATCCCTCGAGCTCTGAACTGGGTTATTCCGGCATCTACCGCATCGCGCCTGACGGAACGCTGACCCTGCTGGACAAGACCCTGTACAGGCCGAACGGCATCGCGCTTTCGCCGGACGAGAAAAAGCTGTACGTCAATGATTCCGAATCCCGAAAAATCTACAGGTGGGACATGCAGGCGGATTTCACTGCGGTAAACAGGACGCTTTTCTATTCCATGACCGGGAGCGGGGCAGCGGACGGCATGAAGGTGGACACGGAGGGCAGGCTGTACTCGAGCGGGCCCGGCGGCGTGTGGATATTCGCTCCGGACGGCACCCTGCTGGACAAAATACCGGTGCCCGAATCCGTGACCAACTGCAACTGGGGGGATGAGGATAGGAAAGCCCTCTACATCACGGCAGGAGGGAGTGTCTACCGGATACGCCTTGATGCAGCGGGCACTGCAGTGAACAAACCCGGGACAAGGCTGCCGGGCGGATTCGGTCTTTATCCGAATTATCCGAACCCCTTCAATCCCGTGACGCGGATTTCCTACGAACTGCCCTCCCCGGGCACAGTACAATTTCGGATTTTTGACGTCTCCGGCAGGCTTGTATCTTTCATGGATGCCGGCATCCGGAACGAGGGCCTGCACTTCATCGAATGGGATGGAAAGGACCGGCCGGCAGGCCAGTACGCCTGCCGCATGGACGCGCCCGGATTCTCCGGGACCATCAAGATGACGCTGGTGAGATAGGATCTTCAAAAACTGCCACGCACAAGTGCGTGGCAGTTTTTTCCGGCGCGGCCCTCCCCCATAACATGGACCATGATATAAATCCGCTGAAATATTCTTGAAACTAATTCCATCCCGATGCGTTTTATCATGTCGCTGGCGAACCCATACAAAGGAGTCTGCCATGAAAAAACGCATCCCCATCCATGCCCTGCTGCTTTTACTCGCAACGGCCGCCGCAGAGGCGACGTCGATGAAGGCAGGGTCTTTCCAGATCGCACCCTTTTACTACGAAATGCAGTCCTTCAAGCCGGTGTTGTCGGTGAGAAACGACAGCACCTTCACGGCCTTTAAAAACGAATGGAGCGTCCGTTTCCTGATCTGGTACGGAGGCGGACTGGTCTATGACCAGATTGCGCCGGGCGCGGACCTGCTGCCGAAAAAGGAGAAAATCATAGAGGCGCCGCTGGATTTCATCCCGGAGGCGGCGGGCATCTATTCCCTGAAGGCATCGATCGATTATCTTTATGAAGTCAAGCCGGAGGATAATGAGGCGGACAGTGCATTCGTCGCCCTCTTTCCCGGTGAAAAGGCATTAAACGTCTTCTCAGGCTTGCTGCCCCGGTTATGCAATGAAACGGAAGGGGGCTGGGCATTCATGCCCCCAATGCCGATTGCGCCCGGAACGCTGCTGGGATCCACGGGCCGCGACGGTCCGTTCGCGGTTCTGGACCGGTACCGCTACCTCGCATGGCTGGACTGTTCCCCGCTCGCTCGATTCGGGCATGAAACCCGCGTTGTGGCTCTCGATGCAACGGACAACACGGGCGTGATCGAATACAAGCTGCAGGGCGGCCTCACGCTGAATTCCATCCCCTATCTTTCAGGCCTTTCAGAGCGCATAGGTTCAGCGGACCGGATTTTCGGAAGCTTTCCTGATCCGGAATCCATCCCTTCCTCGAATACAGTGTCGGACAGCTCGGCTGCAGGATCGCCTCCGGCGCCTCCCTGCGTTGTGGTGGTGACAGGCAAAACCGATGACCCCTTCGAAAGGAACGCATTTGAATTCGACGCGGACATCATGGTCAACAATCTGGTCAAGGAAAAACTGGGCGCCCGGGTGCCGGCCGAGAACGTGCATCGCCTCAGCCAGGGCTCCGCGTCGGAGATAAGAAGCCTCCTGGCGGGGCTGCGCGGCAAGTGCAGCGAAATCTATTTCATCTACTCAGGACACGGGTGGAAAGGCGGCATGTCCACGCGGAATGACATTTTCGATCAGCTCAGCTACTGGGACCTGGGATACGAACTGCTGCAGACCGGCGCGGACGGCATCCACGTGGTCGTGGACGCCTGCTATTCCGGGACTGCGGTCGATGCCTTCCGGGCGCGCGAAGAGGACCTGAAAAGGAAAAACGTCACTGTGCTGACTGCCTGCAACAGAGACACGACATCCCGTTTCAATTACCTTCATACGGACGTTACCGGCAGGGATTTCTTTTCAGGGCGTTTCCTGTGGGCGCTGGCTACGGCATACGGCGATCCTGCGGCAGAATCGGACGGACAGCCGGGGGTTTCACTCGTGGAAGCCTTCGAATGGCTGCGCAAGCAGAATCCGGTGACCAACGGCAACGGCATCAATCAGATACAGGATCCGCAATATTATGTGCACCGCGCCGTGAAGGCAGACCAGCCGGTTTTGAACCCGCCGGACTCGGATCTCTCCATTGAACAGGTCAAGGCCCTGGATCCGGATGCCTGGATACAGGTGGTTTCCGAACCGCCGGACGAATCCAAGATCCAGATCGATCTCCCCTATTCCACATACGGCGTACAGAAAAAATGGAGGATTCATACGGATTTCTCAGGCGAGTACTCGGTCAATCTGCAATTCAATTTCTCCCCGGATGAAACCGTGCCTGAGGGAAAGACTCCATTTGTATTCGTCAAGAAAGAACCGGAGAACATTTGGAAGGTTTACGGCGGATACGAGTGGGACCCGGTAAAGCACCGGATCAAGGCCCTTGGAGTCGATGGGTTCTCTGAATGGACCGTGGGATTCCCGGAAACGAGCACTGGCGTTCAGACAAACCGTCCCGATCTGCCGGGCGGATTCCGCGTCGGACCGGCCTTCCCGAATCCTTTCAACCCCGGGACGAAGGTGCATTTCGAAATCCCGTCCGGTACGCCGGATGCCGTCTTGACCGCAGGCATTTACGATGCGCTCGGCAGGCGGGTCATGGAATGGGAACGCCGCGGCCTGGATCCGGGGACGCATGAAATCATCTGGGACGGCAATTCCAGTGCGGGGATTCAGATGCCTGCGGGCGTTTATTTCCTGCGCTTGAACGCTGGATCCCACGCAGGCTCTGTGAAATTGATTCTGGTCCGGTGAAACCCTGGGAGGGTTTAATCCCGGCCATCAAATGACAGGCAAATCCGCCCGGAGCCTCCCGGGGGCTTGAAGCTGCGGTAAAACTGCCACGCACGCGTGCGTGGCAGTTTTACACTTTTTTACTTGCCATTGATGATCCTGTCCTTTATGTTTCCTTTGATTCCCCTCATTCTCACATAAGGACACGCGTCATGGAATCCACACGCAGGCAGTTCTTGAAGAATTCCCTCGCAGCAGCCGCCGGGACAGGCCTGGCATCCCTGATGCCGCAGGCGAGAGCCCGGGCTTCGGCGAATGACCGGCTGACCGTTGGATTGATCGGATGCAGGAACATGGGATTCGCCAACCTGAAGGGATTCCTGAAATTCCCAGACACAGCCTGCGCAGCGCTTTGTGACGTGGATGCAGGCGTCCTTTCCGAGCGAGCCGCTGAAGTGGAAAAGATGACAGGTAAAAAGCCTAAAATCTATGCGGATTTCCGCGATCTGATCGAAAACCGGGACATCGACGCGGTGATTGTCGGCACGCCGGACCACTGGCACTGCTTGCCCCTGGTCATGGCCTGCCAGGCAGGAAAGGACGTGTACGTGGAGAAGCCGCTCGCCAATTCCATTGCGGAATGCGGAGTCATGCTCAGGGCAGCGCGGCGCTATGACCGCATCGTGCAGGTCGGCCAGCAGCAGCGCTCTGGAGCCCACTGGCAGGAGGCGATCCGTTTCGTGCAGTCCGGGAAACTCGGCAGCATACGCAGGGTACGGTTCTGGGCGAATTTCAATTACGGGGCAGGACAGCCTGCAGTGCCGGACGAACCCGTGCCGGCTGGAGTGGATTTCGACATGTGGCTGGGACCCGCCCCTGCGCGAACCTTCAACAAGAACCGTTTCCACGGCCTCTGGCGGCTGTTCTGGGATTACGGCGGCGGCCTCATGACTGACTGGGGCGTGCATCTGATCGACATGGGCCTGTGGGCCATGAAGATCTCCGGGCCGCCCAAATCAACCGTTTCAACAGGCGGCATTTACGCAAGCAGCGGAAACGCCCTGGAGACTGCCGACACGCAGAACGTGCTCTGGGAATCCGGCGATTTTGCGATGGAATGGGAGCACAACGCGGGCGTGCAGACGGGCCCGTACGGCCGCAACTACGGGGTCCTGTTCCTGGGCACGAACGGCACGCTCGTGGCGGACCGGGACAGCTGGGAGGTGATCGCAGAAGGATGGGAACCGGAGCGGCGCATGGAACCTGTGCAGCCTGTGAAATCGGACAACCTGGACCACGACAACCATGTCCGGAACTTCATCGACTGCGTCAAGACCAGGCAGAGGCCGGCCTGCGACATCGAAACCGGCAGGCTGGCAGCCCTGTACGCGCATCTGGGAAACATCGCGTACAGGACCGGGAGGAAGGTCGTGTGGAGCGATTCGAAGAACGGATTCATCAACGATGCGGAAGCTGACATCCTGGCAGTACCGCTTTACCGGAAACCCTGGGAATTACCGAAAATCTGACAAGGAGGTGCCGACTTGTTGTCCAGGAGACAGTTCATCAGGAAATCCGGCGCGGGCGCAGCTGCATTGGGCCTCGGCCTGCCGTTGTACAACAGCTGTGCAAAGTCCCCGGCCGGCCGCACACTGAAGGAGATCGGCCTTCAGGTTTTTACGATACGGACGGAACTGGAAAAGGACTGGAAAGCAGCGCTTCAGAAAGTTGCACAGATCGGATACGATAACCTGGAAATCGGAGGGCCGCTTGGCGGGCTTTCCACCCAGGCGTTCAGGGATTTCCTCCTGGACATCGGACTGAATCCCCTTTCAGGCGGCGCTTCCATGGCGGAATTTCTGAAATCCACGGACAATGTCATACGGGAAACTGCTGCCATGGGAAAGAAGATACTCGTGTGCTTCTGGCCCTGGGCGGACTCGCCGGAAAACAAGACCCTGGAAGACTTCAAAAGGCTCGGTGACACGCTGAACCGGATCGGGAAAAAGGCGTAGGAAGCAGGCCTCCTCTTCTGCTACCACAACCATGACCTGGAATTCAGGATCACGGAAGGGAAAATCCCCTACGATGTGATACTCGAAGGCACGGATCCGTCCCTGGTTTCCATGGAAATCGACCTGTACTGGATCGAAAAGGGTGGGCAGAAGCCCATCCCTTATTTCGAGAAACATCCGGGCCGCTTCCCTGTCTGGCATGTCAAGGACATGGACCATACACAGGAAAAATCCTTTGCCTGCGTCGGGCAGGGCGTGCTGGATTTTCCCGCGCTGTTCGCCAAGGCGGACCTGGCGGGCCTGAAGCACGTGTTCGTGGAGCAGGATCAGCCGGCGTCGCCCATGGAATGCATCCAAACGAGTTTTGATTATCTGAAAAAGCTGAGGTATTGAAAAAAGAAAAATGACGACCCCATCACCTCCGGGAAGTCTCCGCCATTGCCGACCAGTCCAAACCTTCAACAGGCGGATCTCCCGGAGGTGGAATCGATGCCCAACAATCCAAAATCATCAATCCGCAATCTTTAAGCGGGGATCCATTGTTTATCATCACCTTTGTGAGGTCTTCCCCCTCCCTGGATCCCGGGTTTGAGGCCCGCGGCCACAGGGTGCATTAAAGAATCATTGCCAGAGCAGGGAATCATACCGCCCTTAAAACCCGGGATGACCATGTACCAAAAACGATCTCAGAATCCGGATAGCAGATTAATAATCTCAGATTTATTTAAAGATCTGAGTTCTGGAATCTGCAATCGTTAATCTGAGATCAATTGTATTTCCTTCCCGAACCCCTATCCCCGATCACCGATGCCCGAAGCACGATGCACTTCTTGCCCTGATCCCCGAATCCCGAACCCCGTTTTTCCCAGTCCCCGATCCCCTCATTTCCCCGTAACCTTTTCCCCTCCTGATCAGTCTATCCTTTGCAGACAAAAACAGGAGGACTGTCTATGCTACAACCCAAAACCATCAACCGTATCGTCAAAACGGCCCTGGTTCTGGGCGTCATTTCCTTCATCGGGATCGCAGTGGCCGGATCCCGCAGGAAGCCAAGATGGGGCTGGCTGGGCGTGCGAATCGAGAGGCTGGACAAGCAGGAGAAAAAGGACCTGAATGTCCCGTCCGGCGTGCGGGTTTCCGATGTCATAGAAAAAAGCCCTGCGGAAAAGGCCGGGATCAAGAAGGACGACATCATCTGCGAGTACGACGGGGACAAGGTCCGAAAGCCCGAAGACCTGACCTGGTACGTTCAAACCACTGAACCGGGCACGAAGGTGCAGATCAAAATCAGGCGGGATTCCAAGGACATCGACATCCCGGTGACCATTGAAAAGAACCGCAAGAACCGCGGATTCGTTTTTGGCCCGCACGCATTCATGTACTCGTTCAACATGAACCGCCCCTGGCTCGGCGTACAGCTTCAAGAGCTGAATGCGGACCTGGCTCCTTATTTCCAGTCCGCAGCGGACGCCGGGGCGCTGGTCCTGGAAGTGGAGAAGGACAGCCCGGCGGAAAAGGCGGGATTGAAGGCCGGAGACGTGATCGTGGAACTGGACCAGGAAAAGATCGAATCCCCGGAGGATGTGACATCCATACTGGAGGACTTCGAGGAAGGCGAGGAAGTGACCCTTCAGGTGCTCCGCAAGGGACAGAAACTGTCATTCAAGGCGGAACTGGGAGAATCGAAAGGCCCGGGCGGCCTCGGGCTCATTCATGAATTCCCGGGCAAGGCCATTCACATCCCGGAGATGAACATCGAGATCCCCGGCATCGACTCCCTGCAGGCGGAAAAACTGCGAGGCGTTGAGGAGAAGCTCAAGGAGATGCAGCTCAAACTCCAGACGGAAAAACTCCGCGACGTGGAGGAAAAGCTCAAGGACATGGAATTGAAAATCAAAATGGAGGCACGAAAAGGGCCTGTGGTTTCAACGTAAAAACCGATGAGCACCCCGGGGCCGACCCCGGGGTTATTTTCTCCCGCTTCACACCCCGGGGTGAACCCCGGGGCGTGCGCATTAATCCATCTTTTCTTCCCAGTACCTCAAATCGAGTTTCTGGTCCGGCTTGTTGAACATTTTGCCGTCAATAACAGGATTGAAACGGATCTCCACCAGGCGGCATCTCCGCTTTTCCTCTCCTTTTTCATACTCGGTGATCAGCATGGGAAAAGGCCCGCCGGCCATCTCCTGGTAATCCGAGTAGCGGATGCGTTTTTCCAGCCTCTCCCGTGTGTCGTTCTCCCCGAAATAATCGTCTTCGAACACGATCTCCAGAACCCGGAGATTTTCCTTGTCTATGCAGAAAACCGTTTTCCTGTCCGTGCTGGAAGCCTCCATCAAATAAGCGGGCCTCCCCTCGATCTCCGTTTCCCTGACCAGTGAATACGAGGCAGCCGGATCCAGCAGCCGGTCCATGCCGTGTCTCAGGTCGGATTCGTAATTCAGTGCAGGCACGTCCACCACATTTCCCATGGACTCCGAATACGCGGATCTTCCGTTGTATGCGCCTGCAGTGATGTAAATATCCTTGCCGAAGCTGAACTCCGCCCTCTGCCAGGACTGGCGCATTTTCCTGATCCATTTCAGCTTGCCTGAAAATTCCCTTCCCATCATGGAAACCTGGATCGTGCCTTCGGCCTCGAAATCGGAGAAGCGGGAAATGCCCGACTCGCCGCCGAGCGCGGCGATGCACGATTTCACGATCGAACCGGCATCCTGCGAATACAGGGGCATGACTGCAGCCAGCAGCACCAAAAAGATTTTTTCGGATTTCATACAGGCCTCCCTATCGCAGGTTCGAGCCGGGCGGCAGGTCCGCGAGCCGCCAGAGCGTGAGGAAAACGAGCTGCGTCACTTTTTCGATCTTGTCCGGGACGATTCTGTCCACCGTGTCCTCGGGCCTGTGCAGCTGCTCGTGGCTGCCGGAATTGAAAAACACGGAAGGCACGTTCTTGCGCATGAACGGAAAATGATCCGAGTTTTCGATGAAGGACTCCACGCTGAAGCTGATCTCGAGGTTCGCGCTTGCGCGGTTGATCTCGTCGATATGGCTGTAGAGCCTGGGGTACTGGTACCGCCCGACCAGGGAGATCTGGTCCACATCGTTGCGTCCGATCATGTCCAGGTCGACCATGGCCAGGGTCTTTTCGAGCGGGACAACCGGATGGTCCACGTAGTACCTGGATCCCAGCAGGCCTTTTTCCTCTGCCGTAAAAAGGAGAAACAGAATGGTCCTCTTCGGCTTCACGGCAAGACCGCGGAAAGCACGCGCCAGTTCAAGCACGCCCGCGGTGCCGGATGCATTGTCGTCCGCACCGCTGTAAACGCGCCCCCGGTTGTCCTTGCCCGCATGGTCGTAATGGGCGCCCACGAGCACGGCTTCATCCTTGAGAACAGGATCGCTCCCCTCCACACGGGCCGCGAGATTCCACGCGTCAACGGGTTCCGACGCAAACGCCGTCCGCAATGTCACCTTCCAGCCCGGCAGGGCCCGCGAGGCGGGCTTCAGACTTCGGTCCATCGCCTCCTGCGCCTTGGACAGAGCGCCCGCATCGCCGAGCAGCACTGCCGCCAGGTCGCCGTCTATTGCGGCAGTCGGTATTTCCACGCCGTACTTGTCGCCGATGATCTGCAGTTCCGGTGAAAATTTCATGAACCTGTAATCCTCATCATCCCGCGCCCGCTTCTCCTCCAGGCACGGCCAGTAGGTCCCGCCCACCGTTTCTGCGGTCATGTCCTGGTGGTTCAGGGGATCGTTGACGAACAGGATGCCGGTCGCCCCGTGTTTCTGTGCGTTGATAATCTTGGCCAGCAGGGCCGCATGGCCGGTCATCTTGATCCCGTCGAACGGGCTGTCCGCATCGTTTTCGCGCGGTTCATGGCGCATGACGAGGACGATTTTCCCCTTCGCATCCACGCCTTTGTAATCGTCGTATCCGTGCTCAGGAGCAGTGATGCCGTACCCCGCGAACATTACGGGCCCGGAGGCCTCCCGCTCAGCCGAAAGGCTCACGGGAAGAAAATCGAATTCCAGCCTGGCCTGAAGGGTCTCCGCGCCTGCGCCTTTCTGCCGGGAAAGGGTCAGGCTGCTCGATTCGTCCAGATCCACTGCCGCCAGCCGGACCTGCTGCCTGTAGGTTCCGTATTCCCCTGCAGGCTCCAGTCCCGCGCCCTTGAGAACGTCTGTGAGATACTGAATGGCCACCTCCATGCCGGTATCGCCCGTTTCCCTGCCCCTGCAGTATTTGGAGGCCAGGAAATCGATGTGGGCGACAAGCGCCTTGCCGGCAATGCCCTGCTTGGCCTGCAAAACCTCAGCCGGAAAATCACCGGCCGCAGCATTTCCCGCAATAACAATCAGACAGCAGGATGCAATCCGCACCCATCTTTTTATCATGTTTTTCTCCCCGATGATGAGAGACCACCCCGGGGTGGATCCCGGAGCCTTCAAAATCGTCAAAAGTGCGTGGCAGTTCACTCCTTCTGTGGTTAAACCGTCATTCCGAGTGCTCTTTGCGCCCGAAGAACCTGGGGCGGGGTTTTCTATACCTGAATTTACTAGCGCGGATTCGTGATCATCCGTCCACTACAACCCGCCCCTTCTTGACCACTTTCCGCACGAGGTTCACGCCATAAAAATAAGGGATCTGCTCAGGCGTTTCCACGTCGATCACGATGAGGTCAGCCTGCTTGCCCGGCTCGATGGAACCCAATATCCGTCCCCTTCCCATGGCATAAGCCGCGTTGACCGTGGATGCAGTCACCGCAGCGGCCGCGGACATGCCCATCCGGTGGCAAGCCAGGGCGATCATCATCTGCATGGAATAGGACGGGCATGAGCCCGGATTGAAATCCGTGGATAATGCAATTGCCACGCCTGCGTGATGAATGGCCTCTGCGTCCGGATATTCGTCAAGGCCCATGAAAAAAGACGCTCCGGGCAGCAGCACTGCGATTGTCCCGCTTTTCCGCATCACAGCGAGCTGATCCGCGGACACATGCTCGAGATGATCGGCGGATACGGCGCCGAGGGATGCAGCAGCTCCTGCTGCTCCCAGGTCCATGAACTGGCCCGCGTGTATCTTGAGGCCGAATCCCCTTGCCTTTGCCGCATTGAGGATTTTAATGGATTCCTCGAGCGTGAATGCGCCCTCGTCGCAGAACACGTCCACGAACTCGGCCCTGCCTCTCGATCCGTCGAGCGCTTCCCCGCAAAGCCAGGACACGTATGCTTCCCTGCCTGTATCCTTCGGAACCACATGACCGCCGAGGAAAGTCGCAGCCGTGTCGCAAGGCCCCTGTTCACCGAGACTTTTCGCCGCGTCCAGGATCCTGAATTCCGTTTCCGGTTCCAGCCCGTAACCGGATTTGATCTCCACTGCAGTGGTGCCGTGTTCCAGCATGCGCCGCATGCGCACTGCAGCAGATTCCAGAAGCTCCTTTAGGGAAGCCTTGCGCGTTTTCTCAACCGTGCTGTGAATCCCGCCTCCGCGTGCCAGGATGTCCAGGTAGGAATCCCCGGCGAGCCGTGCCGCCATTTCGTATTCACGCGTGCCTGCGAAAACCAGGTGCGTGTGAGGATCCACGAAACCGGGCAAAACGAGCCTGCCGTTTGCGGATAGCATTTCCCGCGCCCTGTATTTCCGCTCCATTTCCGCAGCAGGCCCTGCCTCCACAACCATGCCCTTGTCCACTGCAACGGCACCGCCCGTTATCGCAGCGAGTTCCTTCATTTCGGACCCGGATCGCGGCCTGGCCGGTCCTGAAAGGGTGAGAAGCTGCGACGCGCCGCTGACGAGCAGGTCTACGGATTTCATGATCCCAGCCGTTTTTGAGCCAGGCGCTGCGTGCGTTTCACGGTTTTACGCACCTCCTCCAGGGCCTGGCCGGATTTCTTCCGCATGGAGGATGCGAACGCCGCATCCTTGATCGACTGAAGGTTGACCGCAACGTTCATCCACGCGCCCTCTGCTGCTGCCCCGGCCTGAAGCGAGGCGACAGCCGCATCCGACAGGGCGCTTTCTATGCCTTTCTGCGCCAATAGAAGCGCGAGCGAGGAGGCCTGTTCCGCGAGCCTGAGCGTTTCCATGGGGACGGACGCTGCCAGCTTGTAGGCGTCCTCAATTGCCTGGTCGCGGGCTGACTTTTCCGCATCCGTCTTCTTCGGAAGCCGCATGGCTGCCAGAACCGCGTTGAAAGCCTCAGTGTCGCGGTCGACCAGATCGACGAACTGCTTCTTGAGTTCCTGGCCGCGCAGAGCCGCATCCTCCATGATTTTCTTCCTGCGGCTGAATTCCTTTTTCCCATAAGTAAGAGACGCCACCATGGCGGACAGGCCTGCGGACAGGGCTCCTGCCAGGGCTGCCACGCTGCCCCCGCCCGGGGCCGGCGAATCCGAAGAAAGCTCGTCCGCGAATTGGGTCAGCGTCATGCCGGCGAGCCGCTTCGGATTTTTTCCAGCAACTGCGTATTCGATGATTCTCTCCTCCGGTTTGAATGGGTATGTGTCGTTCATGCCGAGCGACAGGATTGCCGTGTGTACGAGCTCCGGCTCCGGCGCGCCCGCGCATTTCCCCTGCTTCCTGAGATAATGGGCGCCGGCATCGAGCATGGCCTCGAGCGGAACCAGGCCCACGAGCTCGCTGCCGGTCGCCCTCAGGCCGAGTTTGTCCGCCTCATCCGCCACTGCGTCGAACGCGTGATGCAGGCCGGTCACATGAAAATTGTGCAGGTTCATGGTCACCTGCGCATACCCGAACAGGTCCATGGTCCATCCGCCCGCCTGGCAGAACTGCAGTTTCCCCGGCACGCGCTCCGGGTTTCCATTCCCGTCCGTGACCGGCTTGCCGTCCTTTCCGCGCTTGATGCGTCCCGACTCGCGGATGTTCATGGCGATTTCACGCGCTGGTTTTGCGTCCTTCGTGTTGAGGTTCACGTTGTACGCAATCATGAAATCGCGCGCGCCCACAGCCGTGGCGCCGGATTCCGGATTGAAAACCGCAGGTCCGAAGTCGGGCTTGAAGTCCGGCCTTTTCAACTTTTCCGCAAGGCCCTCGTATTCGCCCGCGCGTATGTCCGGTAGCCGGCTGCGGTCCGGCCGCTGGGCAGCCTCTGCGTACAGGAAAACGGGTATGCCGAGCTCCTCGCCGATCCTGCTGCCGAGGCGCTTGGCGTAAGCAACGCACTCCTCCATGGTGACGCCTGAAACCGGTATGACCGGGATCACGTCCGTTGCACCCATGCGGGGATGCGCGCCCTTGTGCGCGGTCATGCGGACGAGCTCCGCCGCCTTGGCCGCGGACCGGAAGGCGGCCTCCAGGACAGGCTCCGGCTCGCCCACGAAAGTGACCACGGTGCGGTTCGTGTCCTTTCCCGGATCCACTCCTAGAAGCGTCACGCCGCCCACTGCCGTGATCTCCGCAGCGATCCTGCTGATGACCGATTCGTCCCTTCCCTCGCTGAAATTCGGGACGCATTCGATGAGTTTAGGCATCCTTCTGATCTCTCAATATATCACTTCTCTTAATAAGCCGATGGCCTTCAAAAACAGTTAAAATATTAATTTTTTCTTTATCAATTTTATAAACCAGACGATATCCTTCAATAATCAATTCTCTTATTTCTGGTCTGTTAAATTCCGGGACAATACGCCCGAGAAGGGGATTTTGTTCGATGATTAAAGATCGTGAAAAAATTAAATCAGTGAATTTTAAAGCCATTGCATCATTATCTTGTGCGATGAATGCCTCAATTTCAGCCAATTGATACAATGACTCTTTTGACCATACGACCCTCATTTTCTGTTCCTTAATGACCTGATAGACTCGATCTCCTTTTTCATTTCCTCAGTGGTATACACTTCTCCGGATTCAACATCCTTAAGACCCCGATTGACTGATTCTGTAAACAAATTCCTGTATATCAGATCATCATATTGACTCGGAGAAATCAGTACTCCCGCTGGACGGCCATTCTGAGTGATGATGAGATGATGACCTGTCTCATTTACTGCCTTCAGATATTTTGATATACCGGTTTTAAACGCGGCGACCGGGATTATATCCTCGGAAACGTTGAATTTTTTCATAGATGCCTCTGCTAAATTTTGACCATTATTTTGGTCTTAATATAGATATATAAAAAGACATATGCAATAGTTTTAAAATTGAAACGAAAGATTTGGAAAAATCTTTATTTATCTGTATTATTTTAATTTATGATGTTTTTAGTAGAATCACTCCGGTATCTTCACCCCCTTCTTCTTGGCGTAAAGGGCCGCCTCTTCGTACCCAGCATCCGCGTGCCGGAAAACACCCATGGCAGGGTCTATGGTCAGCACGCGCTCGAGGCGCCTGGCCTTGTCCGCTGTCCCGGTCGCGACCATGACCTGACCCGCATGCGTTGAATTGCCGATGCCCACTCCGCCGCCGTTGTGTATGGACACCCAGTCCGCTCCGCCCGCTGTGTTGGCCATTGCGTTGAGAAGCGGCCAGTCCGCGATCGCGTCCGACCCGTCCTTCATGCCCTCAGTTTCCCGGTTCGGGGACGCCACGGATCCGCAGTCCAGATGGTCGCGGCCGATGACAACCGGAGCCTGGAGCTTGCCGGATTTCACCATCTTGTTCATGGCCAGCGCGAATTCCGCGCGCTCTCCGAGCCCCAGCCAGCAGACGCGGCTGGGCAGGCCCCTCTGCGGCACGCGCTTCCTTCCCAGGGTGATCCACCTGCGGAGAATCTCATCATTGGGAAACAGTTTCAGCACCAGGTCGTCGAGTTCGTTTATGTCTGAGAGTTTTCCGGAAAGGGCCGCCCATCTGAACGGCCCCCTGCCTTCGCAGAAAAGGGGCCTGATGTATGCAGGCACAAAGCCCGGGTATAAGAAAGCCCCTTTTTCATCGCGCACCGCTAACCCGCCCTTCTCAGCCTGTCCGCGCAGGTTGTTCCCGTAATCGAATGCAATCGATCCTGCCTTCTGCATGTCCAGAACAGCCTTTGTATGAAGGATGATCGATTCAAGGGATCTTCTCTTGTACTCTGCAGGATCGCTGTTGCGCAGGGCCCGCATGCATGCGAGGTCTCCCTTGGGGATGTAATCCAGCAGCGAATGCGCGGATGTCTGGTCTGTGACCACGTCCGGGATGACTCCCAGCCTGACCATTTCCGGAAGGACTTCAGCCGTGTTTCCCACAAGCCCTATGGAAAGCGGTTCCCCGGATCGGACTGCCGCGTCTTTCCATGCAAGCGCCTCGTCCAGGCTCACTGTCATTCTGTCGCAGAACCCCTCCCTGACCTTCCTGGATATGCGCTCCGGGTCCACCTCCACGTCTATGATCACGCCCCCGTTCAGCGTCACTGCCAGTGGCTGCGCTCCGCCCATGCCGCCCATGCCGCCTGTGAGCACGAACCTGCCCGCAAGCGAGCCGTTGAAATGCCTGTCCGCCAATGCTGCGAGCGTCTGGAAAGTGCCCTGCAGAATCCCCTGAGTGCCGATGTATATCCAGGACCCGGCAGTCATCTGTCCGTACATAGTCAGGCCCATCTCGTCGTATTTCTCGAAATGCTCTGCAGTGGACCAGGCAGGCACCAGGTTGCTGTTCGCGATCAAGACGCGCGGGCTATGCTCGTGCGTGCGCACGACGCCCACGGCCTTGCCGGACTGCACGAGCAGGGTCTCGTCCAGAGCCAGGCTTTTCAGACTGCGAACGATTTTGTGGAATTCATGCCAGTTCCTGCACGCCCTTCCGGATCCTCCGTACACGATGAGCTCGTCGGGCACCAGGGCTACGTCCCGGTCCAGGTTGTTTTCCAGCATGCGCAGCGCAGCTTCGGCCTCCCAGGTCTTCGCCCGCAGCTTCCTGCCCCTCGCAGCGCGCACCGGCTTCTCCGGTTTCTCCTCCATGAACATGGGTCGCATGAGTCATGCCTCTATATATATAAGGAAAGCTTTTTCGTACTTGTCATCCTGAGGCCGCCTTGCGGCCGAAGGATCTGTGCCCACGAACCTGCGTGTTTAATTTCGTTCCGATGATCCCCGTCAGAACAACCTCCAATTCTCTTTTCAAAATCAAATATAGCCAAATCCTTTTTCAATGTAAAGCTGCACCTACCTAATAACCATGAAGCGTACTACATGCCTCTGCCCGCCTCCTGTCAGAACTGCAATAAAAACGCCGGCCGGCAGATTCGCATCCATCCTGCCGCCTGAACAGCACGACTTTAGCCGCAGCCTTCCCTTTACGTCATACACAGAGATGATCCCGCTCAAATCCCGGCCGAGGACGATCTGCCTGGAACCTCTGTCATAATAGATGGATGCCCTGGATGAAGAGGCATCCTTTTTTGAAACGGAAACCGGAGGCTGATATTCATATGCCCCGATGTCAGGACCGGCTCCGCAAGGACGCGGATTTCCATCCAGATCCGCATCAGGCAGCTCCCCTGCCATGACTCCGCTGTCGATCGATGGACTGGATGCGGAAAGCCTGTAATCGCCGGTGCGTCCCGAGGCGGGATCGATGAACAACGGATCCGCAGAGAGATTCCCTGCGCCCAATTGCCCGCTGTTGATATCATCCGCTGAATAAAGCCGTCCATTCGCCTCCACAGGTTCATCTCCGCCTTGTCTGAAAAACAGGCAATGATCCGAGGTCAAACTGACAGAGGGGGAGAAATACGCAGCTCCGCTCCCTCCAGCCGCAATGGTGTTTCTGAAAAGGATGCGCGCCGGCACATCGGAGCCGTACTGGCAGTAGAGGATGTACCCGTGCTTGGCAGGGTCCTGAAAAATGGTGGTGTTCACGATTTCGAATGAAGCGTCCGCATGGCTCGCGTCGTCTATCACCAGGCAGGCCCACGGAGAGTCGGACATGTCTCCGTCGCCTGTTCCGTAAATGAGGCTGTTCAAGACCCGTGACCCGCCTGCCCACAGCTTCACCCCGTCGCATCTGTTGTTGGCTACGATGCAGTTCCAGATCAAGGTGTTCGTAGCCTTTGAGTCGAGCCCGTCGCCGCGATTGTGCTCAGCAACACAACCCGTGATTTCAACCGGACCTTCTGAAGGCTCTATCCCGAAACCGTCCGGCCTGTCGTACGGCCCTGCGCCTGGAGCGCTCACGCCCTGGTAATAATGGCCGCTCCACGACAGGGAGCAGTCCGATATCCTCACATTCCTCCAACCGCCGTGCTGTGCCTCAGGCCCCCCGATACTGCCGAATCCGCAGTACTCGATGGTGCAGTCCTTTACTTCGAGATTCTCCGGATCGCCCAGGTCCATGCCGAACTCGTCCATGTGATGAATATAAAGATGATCGATCACAATGGATGAACAAGGCCCTCCTGTGCCTGAAATACCCTCGCGGAACTGCGCCCCGTTGTCAGACGTGATTTCAAGGTTCTCGATTCTCAGAAAGGAAACGTTCGAAATGTCGAAAGCAGAGAAAAGGTTGTCCTTGCCTGCTAGCACCGGAGCCGGATCTTCGCCTTTGACGACAGTCCAGTGTTCCCCGGTGCCTGAAGGCGGCGTGATCATATCGTCCCAGTACACGGACAGCACGTACCTACCAGACTGGATAACCAGCGTATCCCCTCCCTGCATCTCTTTGGACGCATACCCCGGCGAAGCCCACGGCTGCGCCGAAGTTCCTGGATTTTCATTGTTCCCGGAAGGAGAAATATAAAAAGTCATGGCGGATAATGAGGCGTGGATGAACAAGCCCGTTATAACTGCCAGGATCTTCATGCCCCCTCCCTGCCATCAATTCAGATTCGATTTCAGGAGTTGAATTCTATGGCAGTATCAACCGTGGCCTCCAGCCTTCGGCTGCATGTGCTTCTTGGGCAATTGATAAATAATCACAATGGTGGTCTATATCGTAAATGTATCATGACGCACCCGCCTTTCCCTTACCGGGACCTGTGAGGGCCGGCACGTCCTCTGGATTTCTGATTATCATCCAATCACGGCAGTGAGAATGTACTTTTCGAACAATGAATAGTAAACGGGGTTGGGATCCACCCCATAGTTCCCAGCAGTGAACACGATCACCAATCGTAAGTCTGGAAATACCGCAAGTATCTGGCTCCCGTCGCCGGGGACGAAATAGGACCGTACGACATGTTCCCCGATCCGCGACTCCGCCTGCATCCAGTGATACCCATATCCCCACTGTAATGAATTGCCGAATCTTAACCGCTCTCTCGTTGATTCGCGAACCCATACTTCCGAGACGATCCGCTGGCCTTCCCACTCACCGCCATTCACAAAGAGCTGGCCAATTTTAGCAAGATCGCGCGGCCGCAGAGCCAGACCGCCATCGGTTTCCATCGAACCATCGGGATAACTCGTCCAGTTGTAAGTCGTGATACCCAGAGGATGAAAAAGAACCTTCTCGGCAAAGTCCTTCAACTCCATCCCGACCGCATTCTTGATAATTTCCCCTGTTACGGTAGGGACACCGTTGGTGTAGTTGAATTTTTCCCCTGGCTCTGCTTCAATTGGTTTCTGAAGGACAAACCGGATGACATCGTCGGTATGCCACATTGCCATCGCGTCATTCTTATCGTCGCTCACCCGAAACTGACGCCACTGGTAGCCTGGCGTCATCGTGAGCATATGGCTAATCCTGATTTGTTTTTTTTGCTCGGTAAACAGTTCTGTATATTCCGGAAGATATTGATGAATCGGGTCTTCGATGTTGTTGATGAAACCTCTGTCGATGGCAATGCCGACCAGAATGGATGTCACGCTTTTGGTTGTGGATGCCAGGTGATGGACTCGATCGCAAAAATGGCCTGTAATAAAAGGACCATGCTTCGATCCATTTTCACAAAAATACTCCTCGACAACGAGCCGGTTATCTTTTACGATTAAAAAGCTGTGAATATCACCGTGCCTGCCCTGCGAGATATCCCTGATGAGTCTGTTGATTTTGTCCGAACCGACCCCAACGTCAGACATATCCGTGGTCAGCCAGCCATCATCCCTCAACTGCGGCACCCTGTAAGTGTAGGGAGACGCTTTATACGAGTATAGGGCGGTCATCAGTGAATCAGCAGATCTGTTGCGCACAAAACGCCAGAGGGTTTTCTGAACGTTGTGCCCTTTTGAGACAATCATCGTGTCAAGGGTCTTGTTTAAAACGCCTTGATAACCATTCCACGAAACAATGCCCCCCTGTACCGTCACATCAATATCCATCGTCCGCAGTCTGCTTCTTGGGCCGATCTCGTAAATCATTGACTGAATGAGTGAGCTATCCGGTCTCCATGAGAAAAGTCGCCATTCAGAGGGTGATCCTTTCAACTCTGATACAGGACTAACTTCCCAACAACCGGCGAGCGGTGTGAGATCCCTCGTATTATGATTGACTTTCCGAGAGCACCCGGCGATCGAAAAGCCGATGAGTGACAGAATCATCCAGTTTTTAACACTTCGCACGGATGTTCCTCCCGCTTTATTGGTTGTGGTCGGCATTCTAATGGCGTTTGAATATTGTATTGACTGCCCAACGGCAGTATACAACGCCTATCCCAATTTATCAACTTGAAATTTTTCCTTTGAGGTGTGGCGTCATCCTCGAAATGTTCTATCGGGGATCCACGGGCGGGGTTGAAGGCCCTGAGACTCCGGGGTTTCAGTTCCTTTTTGCGTAGGATCATTCATTTCCTTCATAACGAAAAAATTTCCAGCGGATTGTTATTTGTATCTATAATCTGTATGTATTCACAATGTCGCATCAATGTGAAATTGACAGATCTTTATCAAATTCCTGTCCGATTTCATGGAGGCATCCATTTGATTTCTGTGATTTTCATCAAGAATTTTGTCCATTGTGCCGCAGGATTTCATAAAGAATACAGGATAGAGTCAAAAAAATACTCAGGAATATGCAGATTCCACCTTATGTAAAAATGTGCAGAGTATAACATGATATGGATTCAAAGGTTCAAACCGGATTTCATCATTCCCTTTCTATGAACCACCGGACAGGAGGACCACATGACGCATTTTTCAGGCCCACATGTATTTATGTCAGACGAGGAGAAGATCATATTCCATGTATTGAAAGAGGACATCAAGCGGTTCGTTGCTGAAAAAAGAAAATCCAGAAATCAGATTTTTGGGATTGCAGGATTTTCATTATTAGCATTGATTTTTTCCTATTTCAATACAAAAATATTTCCTTTCGCCGGGATATTCATCCTTTTCCTCGTATTCAAGATTCGCGAGTTCAGGGCTATCCGTATTTCAAAACGAATTAATCGGCTGGCACGGATCGGTTTGCCGATTCACGAGGCCGAATTTGAAGGTAAATCGGTTTGGATAGACAGATCCGGATTGCTGAGTCCCCATCGTTTTCAATATCCCAGCATGCTCCCCGAACACGTTGAATCGACAAATCGTATCTATCATCAAGTCAAAGAATTATGCAGTCAATTTCCAATCATTCTCTCTTCCGGTCATGTTCAAAAATATAAAAGGGATTATGATCCAGCAGGTTTTGACGATGAAGTCATGCTTTTTGGAGAGGAAGCGAAATTCGTCAAGCATTTCGATGAACTGGAGAATGGGATTAAGGATTATCAGATTTTCAGTGTTGAGCTTCCAGTCCTGGACAAATCTTCGAAAATAATGCAGTATTTCAGGGAACTTGAACCGGAATCCGGCAATTCGATTGTCTTGCTGCAGCCCCTATCCGTACAAAAAATCAGGGATGGTTTGAACGGGATAGGCGGTGTCCTGCAATCCACATCAAAGGCGAAGAAAAAGGAAACGCTGGACATCGACGATTTGATCAGCCAGTTGATCGGTCTGATTGACCGATCGACGCCGCGAATGGATTACGTGGTACAAAAATCGCTTAGAGACGTCTCGGGAGACAATTTAAAGAAAATGCTTCAAGTGCTGAATTATTCGGCTTATAATTATTACTGCCCAAGGTGCAATCAAACGATCTTGCAGAAAGTGAAAAACATGAATTTCGACCATCACGGCGAATCGGATATCCACATCGATTTTCCCAAGAATACCCGCATGATGCTGGTCGATGCCTTCAAGCCGGAGTGGGAATGTCCCCTCTGCCGCGTAAGAAATTCATCACCCCTGGCCCTGCATAAAATGTATGATGAACTGTTCGAAGGCGTATACAGAAAACTGTCCGAAGAGAACGCGAAAGACAGGCAAAAAATATATGATCATATCAATGACGAAAAGCGGAAATTCAGTGAAAAGGCCGAGGTCCAGTTCCATGATGTCTATCGCGAACAGCGGACAAAGGTGGACCAGATCTCGTCCAAGGTCCGCACTGTGACGGCCGAAGTCAATGCGGATGAACTTGCCGTCACTCAATTGATGGCTCTTTTGATCAAGTACGAACGGATATCCGGGGATCTGTCGGCGAAAATAGAAAAGGACATCTCACGCATCAAACGGGAAATCACCCAGGAGAGCGAACAAAACAGGAGAGACTTGAATCAATTCATCGATTCCCAAAAGAAGGAGATGGAGGAGAGAAACAAGTTTTACATGCGTCTTGAAAGGGAAGAAAAGAAGGAAGAGTTCGCATTGCTTCAACGATCGGTGAAAGCGCAAGAAACTGTTGCCGCCGTGAAAATGGCAGAGGCGGAACGAGCTGGGATGCTGGACCAATCCTGGTCCAATCCCATGAATTTGGGAAAGAATATCAGCCGTTCATTGGCGAAATTCTCGGCTGGAATCTCTGGCAAAAGCGAATTGGATCTCGGCAAATCATTGTATTCGATTGAAAACGGGTAAAAGGAGGCCATTCATGTCAGAAGGGATGGTAGGAGCGCTCGACAATTCAATCAAAGCTCTCATTTCAATCTTACAGAAATTTTTTGACCAACTTCTTGATTTGTTAATGGTCCTTAAGAGGTTACCAGAATTCTTCGAAAACCTGTACCGGACGATTGTCGAAGGCTTCAACAGGCAGATACAGGCCAGGGGAGAGATGGAAATCCATATTAAAATGGCCAATCTCGGTTCCAAACAATGCCTCATATCCTCGGAACGGGAAGCCATCCAGGAGGTGAAGAGGCAATACGAGGAAGATTTTAAGAAAATCGACGACCGGTACACACAAATTCAAAATGACTTAAATGATCAGGCCAAAAAACGCGTCCGCGAACTCGATGAACATCTCTTGAGTCTGTATGAAAAGTATTATCCAGACGACATTGAAGCAGGGCACCGGAACCGGTTCGATTCCTTTATGGACCTGGCTTATTCCCACTCCCGAAATTCCTATCTGGAGCGTATGACCAAGATCATTCACCGTGTCCGGACCGTCAAGGAACATCTCCTGAGTTTTCAGCGGGATCGAAAGCAGTTTTTTAATAATATCGACAGCTTTGTCTCCGGTGAGACCTTGAACCGCGACAGCGACCATGTCCTGCCTGTTTGGCTGGTTGAGCTGGAAGACCAGACGGATCAGTCACGATCCTTACATGCTTTCTTGCCGGGTGCCTACCAGATTGACTTTCAAACCCATGACGAAGCTCCTGAAACCAGAGTGGAATGCGACGGCCGGCTTCAGGAAATGCATGATGTGCTCCAAACCGAACATGCCAGGGAAATGCTATCCAATGCGTTCGTTTGGGAAAAAAACGATGGAATCCGGCAAAAATTGATGGAGAATACAGAGAACGTTTTCAGTCAGATGCCGGTTCGCCTCAAGAACGTTTCGTGGGTGAAAAAGGCATACTGCCAGGCCGTCGAACAATCTGACTTCCAAACCATTAAGGAGATGAGAAGTGAAAAGAACCAAGATACAGAATGATCAAAAAATCATGCTCGAGGACGAGATTTACGAGAATGCGATCATACCCTCCCAAAGATCGGAAATGTGGCGCGACGTGGATTTGGCCGGCGAAGTCTGCCTGAACGGAGGAATATTCGGAGAACACTTGTCGGTCAACGCCCGATTCGTCTTTGTACGGGATGCGGTTTTTTGCAGAAAAGACGCTGAATTAACGGGATCGTCCTCGAAAAGCAAAACATGGTTCAATTCCGTCGTCACGGCCGGGCATTCCATCCTGACTCGGAATCCGAAGGCACGCACCCGGTTTTCATCGGACGTGAAGGCGAAAATACTGAATCTCAGCAACACCATTGTCTACGGCAATGTGTTCTGCGATGAGATTGAACTTGAGGATTCAATCATTCTGGGCGGTGTTTATGCGGCAAAAAACCTGAAAGTCAAAGATAGCATTGTCGGCACCTTTCAAACGGCCCGATTGGCGATGAAGGGGAACCTGGCCATCCTCTTTCCTTTCTCAATCACTGAAGGAGACGCCAAGATCGAGGGCAGACTGTACAACCTCCTGGCCCCGCCTTTCAAGGAAAAAAGGACCGGTATATTCGAAATGGACGAGAAGGATGTTTTCACGCTGTCGCTGGAGGATTCGGAATCCAAACGAAGCACTGTCCGTATCATCTCCCCCAGTTTCCGGATATTCGACCTGACCGAATATCAGAATATCATCCGTGAAAACCTCGAAAGGATTCATGAAATTTTGGAATATCACGACAAGCAGGTTCAGAAGAAAGACAGGGAGCTGGATGAATTCGAACAGCTTCTTTTCTCGGTGATCGAGAACCAGTTTAAAACGAAGGCGCAAATTCCTGCTTCCCGTTTCATGGACATTGAAGAGGAGACACTCAAGGAATTCCCGAGACTGGAAAATTTCCTGGATTTTCCGGAATCCGGCAGGGCCGCTCATACCAACCCGGTTGAAGCGCCGCCTCAGGCGGCCGCCGCTCATGAACAGGAGGGCGATGCCGCGGAAGAACGTCCCCTCGGTGATGAGACGATGACGGAAAAGGCTGCCGGAACCGATCATGCAGATGAAGATCCGATTGCAGCGGAATCGGGCGCCGGAAAGGAAACGGCGGAAAAACCGAATATCCCCTGTCTCGCATGTGCGAATTTCGACATCACATTTTCCACCTGCTCGGTATTCGATGAAAATGTGGGCACGGACTGGTCTGTTTTTCTCAAGAGGTGTAACGGCGTCCATTTCCGGAGCGCCGGCTTGGACAACCGAACGGAATCTCCATGAAATCGAGTCGATGAGATGAAAGAAGAAACCTACCATTCGGATCATGAAAAGATCATAAAAATCCGGGATGAATTAGCAGACCGCTTTCAGGATGTACAGGTATTGAGCGTGCAGGCGGATATTCTGTCCTTCAAGGCGGTTAATCCTCATGCCGGCCGGACCGTCTTTCTGCAAATCGTGAATCCGGAATCCCATGCAGATTCGGGATGGCTGGAGACGTTTCATGATGAAGCCAAAAAAATGGTAAAAACCGTTCATTCCAATATTCAAAAAACCTACGGGGATGGAATTTGTCAAACGCTGCATTACAGGGAACTGGAATGGATAGAAGGCGAATCCTTGAAAAGTCTCATCCAAAAGCGCCGTTCATTAAGCCCCGGACAGATTCAGAGCTGGCTGGTTCCTGTAGCGGAAGGGTTGGAGGCGGCCTCTTCCATTGGACTGTCCCATTCCTGCGTCACCAGTCATCATATATTGATGGAGAAGGGCAAGGTCACGCGTCCCGTACTCGTCTTTTTTAATCCTGAATCAGAAAGTAGGGATCATCTGCCCTATCGGAGCCCGGAATCCATCGAGAACGGTCGGAACGGGCCGGCCAGCCATATCTTCTCCCTGGGAGTTGTTGTGTATGAGTGCCTGACCGGCCGCTTGCCCTTTCATGCGGACTCTGAGGATGATATCAAACATCGGATACTGTATGATGATCCTCCCCCCCTCTCATCCGTCAATTTGAAAATCCATGCGAATTTTAACAGATGGGCCGCCAAATGTCTTCAAAAAAATCCTCCGGACCGGTTTGTCAATTGCATCCAATTAATCAACGCCTTCATTGCGGCAGCATCCGGAATATCACAGCCGTCTGTCAAGTCCACGGAGGAGAATGTTGAAACGGCCGGCCGACCGGTACGCGTCGTAACGGCGCATCCCAAGAATAAAAAATGGATGATTCTTACACTGTTCATGATTGTCATCCTGGCATCAATCGGAATCATCTTCTTCACCCCGACAAAAAAACGGAGAGAACCCGTCGTTTACTCAGCCCTTCCAAGAGTCGAGGCAACGGCCCCTCAGGACGTTTATGAGGTTTTCAATACGGCCCTGGACACTCCTGAGGATCCATTCTTGAATTTGAGGGAAGGGCCCGGACCGCGATATCCCGTTATCGCCAAGATGGACGATGGCACACAAGTCAAGGTCCTCTTGAAAGGCCTTGGCCCGAAAGGGCAATGGTGCAAATTGCTGTTTATTTCCGAAAATGTAACGGGTTACGCGAACAGCCGCTGGATTCGTCCGATAGATCGTTCGAATAGATGAAACTGGCCTCCAAAATCCTCCTGACCGCCGTTGCGCCTTTCATGATCTGGCTTGTTCTTTTTTCCTTGAAAAACAGACGATCCCTTCATCATCAGGCCATGGGATTTTTTGGGAAAAAGAACGGGACGGAATCCGTCAAGTCCTATACTGAACCCCCGGTACATGAAAATAAGTGGGTGGATTCACACCTGACATTGGAGACAGCGCTTCACGGCTCATCCGCGCCAGGCTTTATCCGGAAGGATCTAGTTCTTGTTTCAGTGAGATACCGCGGATATGATTCGCTCGAGCATCAAGGTCAACTGGTCTTGCACCGCGGACTCAGAGATGAGATCGTGGAAATATTTGAAGAATTGTTCCTGGCGGGCTTCCCGATCGAGAAAGTCAAGCCGATCATCCATTACAAATGGTCGGATTCCGCCTCCATGGCGGACAATAATACTTCCGCTTTCAACTACCGCAAGTCCACAGCGTCGAACAGACTGTCCCTGCATGCATACGGAAGAGCAATAGATATCAATCCCAGACAAAATCCTTATATTTACAGGGAAATCATCCTTCCCGAGGGAGGAACCTTTGAACCATCCGCTCCGGGCACCATCACAGAAACTTCTCAAATCGTTCGTCTTTTCGAAGAAAAAGGATGGCGTTGGGGGGGCAGATGGAAAAGGCCGAAAGACTTTCAGCATTTCGAGAAATAAGGACTAGGAAGCCGCTAGATTCCGGCCGATGACTGCGTTCCCGGACAGATTCAAGATTTTCCAGCCCAGTTTTCCCTTGACACAAGCATTAAACTTTGCTATATTTTAACCCACGTTTGCAGAAGGGCGCTTTAGCTCAGTCGGTAGAGCAACGGACTGAAAATCCGTGTGTCCCCAGTTCGATTCTGGGAGGCGCCACAAAATAATAAACAAAGACTTAACCCTGGTAAAAACACCAGGGTTTTTTTCTTTATTTTCGTTAGTGTGACGTTCCTGTGACGTAAATTTTCGTCTAAAATTTCAAATATTACTATTTTTAACACCCCCAGATTAAGGTCCGGTTTCATTCATTATCATATTCTTTTATTTAGGTCTGTAGAATATAAATGAAACCAAGTTTTTCTTGCATTTTTTTAGTTAATTAATTATGTTGAAAATAAATTAAATTTGATTAAACTGTTGTTTCTCGGATTTGTCAGGCCGAATGCCGAATTTATTTTATTGATTGTGGATCTTCTAAATATCGGAGGAACGTAATGGAAAAATCGATCAGCATTAGACAGTTCATTCAGACAATCCGCGCTTTACCTTCAGATAAGCCCATAAATGATCCAGAAGTTTGGTACCTAACCCAGAAAGAACATTGGCTTGGTTGGCTGAGTCAATATCACGGACCTGGTGCTTATGGTCGTAAAACCGATATAAGGCGAGATGCAAAATTTGCATATAACCACATCGCATGCCCGCAAATGCTTCTTTGGATTATTAAAGCCGCAAAAGTGCCAACTATGCTTCAAAAAGCAGCACATCGGGATTCTGATAAAGCAGTCTCACTACATGGAGAATGTGCTGCTATCCGAAAGAATGTTCCATGGTCCGAGCTCTATAAGGCACTCTGGGGGAAAAATTTATAAGACTTGAAACTATAAAGATTAATATAGATTCTGGATAATCATTCTCTGATAGACTTTTGGAGTAACAATGAACCATAATGCCAATCCCATCGAATCCCGTCTCTGGGATGCGGCGGATGAGCTGAGGGCCAATTCCAAGCTGAAGTCGTCTGAATATTCTGTTCCTGTGCTCGGCCTTGTTTTCCTTCGGTATGCAGACCACAAATTTCAGATCGCAGCTAAAGAGTTGGAGGGAAAGGGCAGCGGGCGGAGGAGAATCGGTGCGGCGGATTATCAGGCTATGGGTGTTCTATATCTACCGGAATCAGCGCGTTTTTCGACTCTTATCAAAATACCTGAAGGATCAAATATTGGAGCAGCCATTAATGAAGCCATGCGTGCGGTAGAAGCGGAGAATCCCGATCTTAAGGATGTGTTGCCCAAAACCTATAACCGTTTCGATAATGCTCTTCTAAAAGAACTGCTCAAGATCATGAACTCCGTGTCAATGGACAGGGAAGGCGATACATTCGGCAAGATTTACGAATATTTTCTTGGTAACTTTGCAATGAGCGAGGGGCAAAAGGGAGGAGAATTCTTTACACCCACCGCAATTGTCAAGCTGATAGTAAGCATTATCGAACCCTTCCACGGCAGGATATTTGATCCTGCCTGCGGGTCCGGCGGCATGTTTGTGCAAAGCGCACGGTTCATCGAGGAGCATAAAAAGAATCCCGGGAAGGAATTGAGCATTTTTGGTCAGGAAAAAGTGGCTGAAACCGTTCGTTTGGGTAAAATGAACCTGGCAGTTCACGGTCTTTCCGGAGACATTCGACAAGGAAACGCCTATTATGAGGACCTTCATAAATCCACAGGGAAGTTCGATTTCGTGATGGCCAATCCCCCATTTAATGTGGATCGTGTGGATAAAGATCGGCTCAAGGATGATCCCAGGTTTCCTTTCGGACTTCCAAGAGTAGATAACGCCAACTACCTCTGGATACAGATTTTTTTCAGCTCCCTGAATGAAAAAGGCCGGGCCGGTTTCGTCATGGCCAACTCCACCTCAGATGCACGTTCTTCGGAGCTTGAAATCCGCAAACAACTGATTCAATCCCATTCCGTTGATCTAGTTGTATCTGTTGGACCCAATTTTTTCTATACGGTGACCCTACCCTGTACGCTTTGGTTCTTCGACAAAAGCAAACGCAAAACCAAACGGGCTGAACAGGTCCTCTTTATCGACGCTCGCCAGATATTCCGCCAGATCGACCGCGCACACAAGGATTGGACGCCTGCGCAGATCGAATTTTTAGCCAATATAGTACGGCTCTATCGCGAAGAGCAGGCCGAAAACCTTCATGATAGCAACGGAATAATGAAAGAATATTTTGGGAAGATGACAAAATATTCTGATATACCCGGTCTATGCAAGATGGTCACCTTGGCCGAGATCGAAGCCCAGGGCTGGAGTTTGAATCCTGGTCGTTATGTTGGCATTACTGAACGTACTGAGGAAGATGTCGATTTTAAAGAAAGGCTTAAGGAGCTGAATAAGGAGCTGGAAATCCTCAATGCAGAGGCACAGGTGCTGGAAGGACGGATCTCAACGAATATTATTAACTTGCTAAAGAGACATTAATGAGTAACGATTGGACCACAAAAAGACTCGGTGATATATGTGAGACCATATATAGTGGTGGCACACCAAATACATCCGAGGAGAAATACTGGAATGGAGATTTGAATTGGCTTTCATCAGGGGAAACAAGAAGTAGGTATATACGCAAAACTGAGAAGTTTATAACACAGCTAGGAGTAGATAATTCAAGCACAAGAAAAGCAAAAGCTGGTGATATTGTGGTTGCATCGGCAGGTCAAGGATTAACACGTGGGCAAGCGTCCTATTGTGTTATTGAAACCTATATCAATCAGTCGATAATTGCTATTAGAACAAATCGAAATGTATTGCATCCACTATTCCTATTATATAACCTTCTTAATAGATACGATGAATTAAGATCCCTTAGCGATGCAAGTAGCACTCGTGGCAGTTTGACATGCAATATTATGAAGGGTCTTTTTATTGTTTTTCCCACACTACCCACACAAATTAAAATCGCCACAATCCTCTCGGCATATGACAACTTAATCGAAAACAACCTGAGGCGGATCAAGATTCTGGAGGAGATGGCGCAGAACCTCTACCGCGAATGGTTCGTCAAATTCCGCTTCCCCGGACATCAGAAGGCACGTTTTGTCAATTCACCCCTCGGAAAGATTCCGGAGGGGTGGGAGGTAGATACTGTCGAACACGCATTTTCCATTATTGGTGGTGGTACACCATCAAAGAATGTTTCTGAATACTGGAAAAACGGTACTATCAACTGGTTTTCACCTACTGATCTCACTGCAACTAATTCTATGTTTATGGACTATTCTGGTATTCAAATCAGCGAACTGGGCCTGAAAAAAAGTTCAGCACAAATATTCCCGCCGTTTTCCGTGATGATGACCAGCCGGGCCACGCTTGGTGTGATTTCTATCAATACCACTGAGGCATGCACGAATCAAGGCTTTATTTCCTGTATCCCAAACGAGCGTTTCCCACTTTATACATTATACTACTGGCTCAAGGAAAATGTGGAGTATTTCATCAGTCTTGGAACAGGTGCCACTTTCAAGGAAATTACAAAAGGCGTATTTAAAACCATCAAACTTGTTGTTCCTGCAAAAACTATTGTTGCTCGATTTGAGGATATCGTTCAGCAATTCGCTCTTCAGGTATTGAACATGCAAAGGAAAAATATAAACCTACGCCGCACCCGCGACCTGCTACTACCCAAACTCATCTCAGGGGAGCTGGATGTCTCAGATCTTGACATCGCTGTTCCAGAGGAGGCCGCATGAGTCAAATATTCAACATCTATTGCGATGAATCATGCCATCTGGAAAATGACCGGCAAACAGCAATGGTTTTGGGTGCCGTGTGGTGTCCTCTGGATCAAACGCGGAAGATTGCGGTGCGCCTCCGAGAAATCAAGATAAAACATGGTATGCCAGCCCCATTCGAGGTGAAATGGACCAAAGTCTCCCCAGCTAAAAAAAGTATGTACCTTGATCTCATTGATTATTTCTTTGATGATGATGATCTTCATTTCCGGGCATTGATCGTGCCGGATAAAAATAAGTTGCGACATGATGCCTTCCCTGGCCAGGATCACGATACATGGTACTATAAAATGTATTTCGATATGCTAAAAGTTATCCTCCGACCGGATGCATGTTATCGAATCTACCTGGACATCAAAGATACAAGAGGCGCTCAAAGAATTAACAAATTGCACGATGTATTATGCAATAACATGTATGATTTTTCACGAAAAGTGATTGAACACCTTCAATTGGTCCATTCAAATGAAATTGAACAAATGCAATTAACGGATCTCTTGATCGGAGCAATCGGATATCTCAATCGGAATTTAAAAGGGAATGCGGGAAAAACAGCTATCGTTGAGCGGATGCAATATCGATCAGGATATTCCCTGACCAGAACAACCCTATTGAGAGAGGACAAAACAAATATTTTTCTCTGGCATGCAGCGGAGGTTCAAGAATGAGTAAAAGCCCTGATTGGCTGCCTCCTCTGGTAATGTTGAGCGAATACAGCGGTGAATGGGATGTATACCTGGAGGCCATCTATAAATTGTTCAAGAAGGATTTTATTGATGAAAAACCTGTTTTCCAAGGCCAACGACTCTGCTTGAAACGCCACCCTATTACCAAAGGTAAAGAGGCCACTTTTTGGCATATGATTTCAGAAGGCCGGGAAGAAACAGACAGAATTCCTGATTTAAGGAGATGTGAAAGAATTAGATGGCCAAGACCGATCATCGAACATGAAAGTGATCCAAATGTAAAATACTGGATTGCTGTCAAACGAAATGAAAATAGAATCCATATCTGGCTGGAAGCGGAAAACTATATCGTTGTTCTAGCCAAACGTAAAGATTTTATTCTCCCATGGACGGCATTCTTGGTAACACGGCCGCATCATCGAAAGAAGCTGAGAAAGGAATATGAGGAATATTGGAGAAATCCACACGTAAAAAGCTGAAGCCGCCCAGAGGACGGCTTCGTAACTCCTTTTACACATGGTAAATGAGCTGAATAAAATATAATAGATATATACGGCAAAGTCAAGAAATACTTTAAAATGGAAATTTTGACATTGCTGGTCTGCACTGAAATCTCGAACCTGAATTAGCAACTGATTGTTTTTTTAAACTACGATTTTTGGGGCCGAATAATGAGAAAACTACCCCGCAAGTACCCAGCAAGCAGGGACCAAGTCATTGAACATGATGAGGCCCATGATAAGGCCCATGATTAAGCCCATGATTAAGCCCATGATAAAATATTGACTCTTCTAATGATAAGGGAACGTTATGACCCCCAGCGGCTACACTGAAGACGCCCTGATCGAACGGCCCGCAATTGCCCTGCTTGAAAAATTGGGCTGGGAGACGGTCAACGCCTACGGGGAATTCGACCCTTCGACAAGTTCAGGGCAGCGCAAGGGCGCGAGCACGCTGGGACGGGAGACCATGTCCGAGGTTTTCCTCATCTCCCGCCTGCGGCCTGCACTGGAGAGGTTCAATCCCAAAGCCCCCACTGAGGCCATCCGGCAGGCCATAGATGAACTGATCCGCGACCGCTCGCGCATGAGCTTGGCTGCAGCCAACCGCGAAATATATCTTCTTCTCAAAAAAGGCGTTCGCGTACATATCCCGGATCCTGAGACCGAAGGGGAAAACGAGGAAATGGTCCAGGTGATAGACTGGGATGACCTGAAAAACAACGACTTCCTCTTCTGCTCGCAGTTCTGGATCACGGGCGAAATGCATACCAGACGCGCCGACCTGGTGGGATTCGTCAACGGCATACCGCTGGTGTTCATTGAACTCAAGGCTGTTCATCGCCGCCTGGAGACTGCCTTTACAGGAAACCTGCGTGACTACAAGGACACTGTGCCCCATCTTTTCTGGCCCAATGCGCTCATCATACTGTCCAACGGCAGCCAGAGCCGGGTGGGCAGCATCACGGCCGGCTGGGAGCATTTCACAGAGTGGAAAAAGGTGGGCAGCGAATCCGAGACAGGCCGGGTATCACTGGAAACCATGCTCAGGGGCGTTTGCGAGCCGGCAAGGCTCATGGACATTGTTGAGAATTTCTGTGTTTTCCAGGAAGGCTCCGGCGGGCTAATCAAGCTGACCGCCAAAAACCATCAGTATCTCGGCGTAAACAACGCCATCGAAGCGCTGGACGACATCCGGCATCGGGAAGGCAAACTGGGAGTTTTCTGGCACACCCAGGGCAGCGGTAAAAGCGTGTCCATGATGTACTTTTCCCAGAAGGTTCTGAGGAAAATACCGGGGAACTGGACTTTTGTCATTGTCACGGACCGCCAGGAGCTGGACCGGCAGATCTACAAGAATTTCGTTTCTGAAGGGGTCGTAACAGAA
>Ga0233423_10000217_pt1 | contig 34589 bp, 29 predicted proteins | sample Watercolumn_Mata_FD_180713 | JGI IMG/M metagenome (GOLD analysis project Ga0233423, IMG submission 180713) | Freshwater microbial communities from Lake Matano, South Sulawesi, Indonesia - Watercolumn_Matano_2014_112_MG | ecosystem: Environmental > Aquatic > Freshwater > Lake | place: Indonesia... | reverse complement strand
CAGGCACTTCTTTGGAGTTGCTGGTTCCGGATTTCCTGGGGCGGGAAGATTCTCTTTTGGAGGTTTTGAACAGCGATATCCGCGTCCTGGGGCATAACCTGGAGACGGTCCCGAGACTCTATCCCAGGATGCATTCCGGGGCTGATTTTGAACGGTCGATCCTTTTGCTGCGCCGTTCCAAACAACATCACCCGGAAATGACGGTCAAAACCGGCGTGATGCTCGGATTGGGTGAGACGGACCGGGAATTGATGGACCTGTTCGGCCTTTTATCCGGACTGGGATGCGATGCCTTGACGCTGGGGCAGTACCTGCCTCCAAGTCGGACCAGCCCGAAACCGGAACGCTTCGTAACCCCGGAAACATTTGAATCCTACAGAACGGCTGCGTTGTTATCCGGCATCCCGATGGTGCAGGCCGGCCCTTTTGTCCGCAGCTCGTATCATGCGGAGGAAATGATAACAGCCCGCTTAAGGGGGATTTGTGCATAACCTCTATGAGGCATTCGAAAAAGCGGCACACCGGTTTCCAGACCAGGCAGCCATCCTTTTCGGTGCACACAGCATTTCTTTCAGGGAGCTCAAGGAATCCGCGGACCGTCTGGCTGCGGGTCTGCAAAAACTGCAACTTCAGAAGGGGAACCGTGTCGCAGTCATGCTGCCCAATGTTCCCCATTTCCCGATCACCTTTTACGCGCTGATGAAACTCGGTGTACAGGTCATCCCCTTGTCCATTTTTGAAAAATCAGAGGAAATCCGGCATCAACTGGAGGATGCAGAGGTCAAGGGCGTCATCTTCTGGGAGGGGTTCCGGTCCGTCGTGCACCGTGCCGCGCACAGGCTGGAATGCTGCCAGCAGTACATCGTCCTCGGAGGGAATGTAGGAACGGGCGAGCACCGTTTGACGGACCTGATCGAGGGGAATCCGCCTCTTCCCGAAGCTGTGCCGGTTTCCGGAGACGACACGGCCCTGATCATCTACACGTCCGGCACGACAGGAAGCCCCAAGGGAGCGGAATTGACCCATGCGAACGTCCTGTCCAACATGGATGCCTTCGCTGAAGCCCTCAATCTGTCGCCCTCGGACGGCGTGGTCGGCGTGATCCCCCTGTATCTGCCGCTCGGCTTGAACATCGTCATGCAGGCATTTCTGTCCCAGGGCTGCCGTCTGATACTCGTTTCCAAGTTCCAGACAGAGTCCCTGTTTCCGCTGGTCCGTTCCGAGAAACCGGCTTATTTCATCGGTTCGCCTTCCATGTACCGGGAAATGCTCAAGCAGGAGGATGCGGATCCTTCCGACCTGTCCAGCCTCAAAGCCTGCGTCTCATTCGGCGATGCGATCAAAGAGGAGACCATGGAGGCTTTCGAGCAACGCTTCCATGTGCCCATGCTCGAGGCATACGGGCTCACGGAGGCGTCGCCGATGGTGTCGATGAACAGTCCCAGCCGGGAGAGAAGGCCGGGCTCTATCGGCCTGCCGCTGAAAGGAATCGACCTCAAGATCGTCAACGATTCCGGGCACGAAGTCCGGCCGGGCCATGTGGGAGAAATTGTCGTGCAGGGCCCCAACGTGATGAAAGGCTATCTCAACAGGCCCGAAGCCACCAAGGAGGCGTTGCGGGACGGCTGGCTCCATACGGGCGACATGGCCCGGCTCGACGACAGCGGATACGGGTTCATCGTCGTGCGGAAGAAGAACATCATCGTCAAGAGCGGATTCAGCATATACCCCAAAGAAGTAGAAAAATTCATTTCCGCGCACCCCGCCGTTCAGGATGCCGTGGTCGTCGGGCTTCCGGATCCCTTCATGGGCGAGGACATTTACGCCTGCATCGTCTTGAAGGAAGGCATGAGCGCAAGCCAGGACGAAATCATCGCTTATGCCAAGGAACGGATGGCTGCATACAAGTGCCCCAAGTCCGTGATGTTCGCAGCGTCGCTTCCCAAGGGGCCGACCGGGAAACTGCTCAGGGGGGATGTCAGGAAAATGATGGCGGATTTCATGAAAATACAACTACCAACCGGAATTTAAAAGGAGGGTGTTTGTGAAGGAGTATTCCATAGACAAGATTCGAAACATCGGTCTGGCAGGCCATGGCGGAGCCGGCAAGACAACGCTTTCAGAAGCCCTTCTGTTCACCATGGGCGCCACCACGCGGCTCGGGAAAATCGCGGAGGGGACGACCGTATCCGATTATCATGCCGACGAAATCGAGAGGAAGGTGTCCATTGAAACGTCCCTCCTGCACGGTGAATGGAAGGAATGGAAAATCAACATTCTGGATATGCCCGGATATTCGGACTTCCTGGGAGGCGCCAAGGGCTGCTTCCGCGTCATTGACGTGGCTGTCGTTGTCCTGAACGGGGTTGAAGGCATCGAGGTGGGTACGGATCAGGTTTTGGAATTTGCAGACGGATACGGGACGCCGCGGGTTTTCTTCGTCAACCGGCTGGACAACGAGCATTCCGATTTCGACAAGGTCTTTCAGATGGCCCGGGACCGGTTCGGAAACGGGGTGGTGGCCATTCAGTTCCCGGTCAATCACGGCGAAGGGTTCAACCGCATCGTCGATCTCATGAAGATGAAACTGCTCACTTTCGAGCCTGACAGCAAAGGCCGGGCCCAGGTCTCGGACCTGCCCGCGGACCTTGCCGGGAAGGCCCAGAAGATTCGCCAGAAAATTGTGGAGGCGGCGGCTGAGAGCGACGACTCCCTTCTTGAAAAATTCTTCGAGGCCGGCGACCTCACGGAAGAACAGCTGCAGGCTGGACTGCGGAAGGGTATTCTCGGCGGAAAATTGATCCCCCTGCTGTGCGGTTCGGCGGAGAGGAACATCGGGAGCGCGGAGCTGATGGATTTCATCGGGCTTTTCGGGCCTTCGCCGAAGGATTTTGTAAAGGTACAGGGTTTCGGCGCGGATGGGAAGACGGCGGCGGAGAGAAAGATCGTGGAAACCGATCCGCTCAGCTGTTATGTCTTCAAAACCATATCCGAGGCCCACGTCGGTGAGCTTTCCCTGATCCGGGCCTATTCCGGAGTTTTAAAATCCGGAGAAGAAGTGATGAACAGCGCGGCGAAGCAGAGTGAAAAAATCGGCCAGATCTACCTGCTCAACGGAAAGACGCGGCATGAGATCGGCCAGCTCAAGGCAGGGGACATCGGAGCGCTGGTCAAGCTGAAAAACACGGCTACCGGCAATACGCTCTGCGAAAAGAAGGCCCCCTTCATCCTGCCCCCCGTTCAATATCCGGAGCCGGTTTTCTCGATAGCGGTGAAGCCCAAGAGCAGGGGGGATGAAGACAAGATCTCCCATGGGTTGCACGTCCTGCACGAGGAGGACCCCAGCTTCAAGGTTGTCGTGGATCCGGAGCTGCATCAGACGATTCTGTCGGGGCAGGGCGATCTCCATCTGCGGGTCATCCTCAACCGCTTGAGGCAGAAATTCGGGGTCGAAGTCACCGAGGAAAGGCCCAAGATCCCGTACCGCGAAACCATCACGGGAAAAGCGGACGAGAAGTACCGGCACAAGAAGCAGACCGGCGGCGCAGGGCAATTCGCCGAGGTTTGGATGCGCGTGGAACCCCTGCCCACCGGAGGCGGCTTTGTATTCGAGAATATCGTCAAGGGCGGCGCGATTTCCGGACCCTTCATCCCCTCGATCGAAAAAGGAGTGCATCAGGTCCTGGAAAACGGACCGCTGGCCGGTCACCGCGTGGTGGATGTCAAGGCCATCGTCTATGACGGGAAGGAACATCCCGTGGATTCCAAGGACATCGCTTTTCAAGTTGCCGGCCGTGAAGTCTTCAAGGAATGCGTGCTCAAGGCGAGGCCCATTCTGCTGGAGCCCATTTACGACGTAGAGATCAAAATACCCGAAGACAGCATGGGCGACGTCATGGGAGATCTTTCCGGCCGGAGAGGGAAGATCATGGGAATGGATTCAGCCGGGAGAATGCAGATCATCAAGGCAAAGGTCCCGCTCGCGGAGCTGGACCAGTATGCGACCACACTCCGCTCCATCACCTCCGGCCGTGGCCTTTACTCCCGTTCTTTCTCCCATTACGAGCCCGTACCCAAGGACCAGGAGATGCGCATCATCGAAGAATACAAGAAATCCAGATCCGAGGTCCAAGCGTGATGGCCGGACGGGGCGATTCATTGAAAAAACTGGGCACGCTCTGGGCGCCCTGGCGCATGGAATACATTGAGAAATGCGACCAGGCCCAGGTGTGCATTTTCTGCGAAAAACCGGCTCAGTCCGATGACGCCGGGAATCTGATCGTCCACCGGGCCGGGACCGCCTTCGTCATCCTGAACCGGTTCCCTTACAACAACGGCCATCTCATGATCGTCCCATTCCGGCATACCGCCGAGCTGGCGAAGCTGCGGGAAGAGGAATGCTCCGAAATTTTCCGGCTGATCGTCCTGTCGCAGAAAGTGCTGCGCGGAGTCATGAAACCCCATGGTTTCAACATCGGCATGAATGCGGGCCGTGTGGCAGGCGCGGGGATAGCGGAGCATCTCCATTTTCACATTGTCCCGCGATGGGACGGGGACACGAATTTCATGCCCATTCTGGGTCATGCAAAAGTCATGTCCGAAGCGCTGGAACAGACTTACGCCAAACTCAAAAAAGGATTCGACCGGTACGGCCGTTCGCGCTGAGCCGGACGACGAACACATTCCCGCTGCTCGCGGCATGGTTAACAAGCGAATCCGAATGTCTCATTCATTACAGATCGAAGATTCCCCGGCAGCACGCTGACGGGGGGCTTCAACTCCAGGAGGTTGAAATGATCCGAAACATCCTACCGGCATTGATTCTTCTTCTCGCGATGGGTTACGCCATGAGCCTGCAGGCACAGGAAAATCCAAGGGTCTTGTTCAAAACCACACTAGGTGACATTGAATTGGAGCTGGCGCCTGACAAGGCCCCGGTCGGAACGGAAAATTTTCTGGCCTATGTGAGAAGCGGCTTCTATGACAACACCCTTTTCCACCGCGTCATACCGGGATTCGTGATTCAAGGAGGGGGATTCGACGGGAACGGGGAGCAGAAGAAGACACGGGATCCGATCGTCAATGAAGCCGGCAACGGCCTGAAAAATCTCAGGGGGACGATTTGCTGGGCCAGGACCAACGTCATCAACAGTGCCACGTCCCAGTTTTTCATCAACCACAGGGACAATCCGAGCCTCGATCACCGGGACAACACCCAGGCCGGTTTCGGCTATGCCGTTTTCGGGAAGGTCGTCAAAGGCATGGATGTGGTGGACAAGATCGCGTCCGTGAAAACCGGGCAAAAGGAACTGACCGTCCTGTATCAGGGGCAGAAGATCAAGAATCCCATGGACGACGTTCCCGTGAAACCGGTTCTCATCCTCACCGCGAAGGAAGCAAAGCCGGCTCAGGGAAAATAATCCGGATCGGCCCTTCTGAGAGAAACAGTCATTTGAACGGGGGATTCCCAGATTCGGGATCGCCCCGTCCTCTTCCGTCCAGGCGCCGTCATCCGTCTTGAACCGCTGTTGCGCTCCCTTTGCAGGAGATTCGCTTTACCCGGGTCCGGGCAAGCGTTCCATGCGGCTCCCTGATTCGACTTTTTTTAGAATGGCAGGTCTTCGATGCGGTTCAGAGAGAATTTGAAGCCTCCGCGCTGCCCGCGGCATGGATCCGTCAGGGGGTGCATTCCCGGCCGCGTGCTGTGGGAACAGGAGGCGGATATCCATGTCTCTTGCCAGGTCGATCGAAGTTCCCCGCCGCGGGCTTCCGGGAGGCTGAAATCTTCGAAATGGCTTGCAGGGAAAGGCGATTGTCGCTTCTTGGGCCCAGGGCAATCCGCAACGCCTGCGTTTGCCTGCCGGTCCAAAGGAAATCGATGGCTTCGGCGGAGGCTTCCCGTCGTGGTTGCGGCCTGTTTTTCGGCGCTTTTCCATTCCTGTACGCGGAAATCCGGTCAGGAGGAGGGGCAGCTGCTGATCGCCACTTCCTTATTCCCGGTTCAGAGTATCGTCGCAAACCTGTCCGGTTCTCAAGCGGAATCCTTTTTCGCCGTGCCTGTGAACGCCAATCCCCACGCCTACGAACCCTCGCCGTCTTTGGTACGCCGGTTGAAGAAGGCGAAACTCTTTATCTCCATTCATCCCGAATTGGACGGATGGATGAAGAAATACCTTGCCCCTGAAGCGGCCGTGCTCGATCTTTCCGGCTTGGTCGATCTATCCGGATTCGGGGATAATCCCCATTTCTGGGTATCTCCGCACCGGTTGAAACCATGCACGGACACGATTGCCAAAGCGCTTTGCCGTTTGCTCCCTTCGAGGTCCCAGGATTTCGAAATGAACCGAATGCTGTTTCTGGCCCGGTTGGACAGCCTTGAACAGCGCATTCATGCAGTGTCCCGGATCTGTTCCGGGGCCAAATTCATCCAATGGCACCCTGCCTGGGATTACTTCGCCTCCGATTACGGCTTCGATTTGTTCGGGACCATCGAAAAGGGGCATGGGAAGGAACCTTCCGTCAAGGATATCGAATCGCTCATCCGTCAGGCCAGGGGGCAGGACGTCAGGGCGGTCATCGTCGGCATGGCGATGGAAAACAAGGCGGCCTTCAACATCGCTCTCGAGATCCGTGCGCAATTGATCCGGCTGGATCATATCGGGGATCCCGGCGATCCTTTGCGGTCCGGTTATATACGCATGATGGATTTCAATATGGACAGACTCGCCCGTTCCTGCGGGGGAAGGGAGGTCAGGCCTTGAAGGAAGCCGTTGTTCTCGACCGTGTCTGGGTGAAGTTCGACCAGGTCGTGCTCGAGGACATCTCTCTCACCGTTCAGGAACGGCATATCTTGTCGGTCGTCGGCCCGAACGGGAGCGGAAAGACCACGCTTCTGAAGGCCATTCTGGGACTCAAGGATCCCTACAGGGGTTCCATCCGCGTTTTCGGCGAGGAACCCCGCCGGGCCGGCCGAGGTGTTGTGGGGTACCTGCCCCAGATGAATTCCATCGAACCGAATTTCCCGGTCAGCGCGTATGACATGGTCGCTTTCTCGCGCTTTGCGGGAAAATCGCTATGGCCCCTCCTCCAAAAGTCCGAAAAAAATCTGGTGAAAGACGCCCTGGAAAGGGTGCAGATGGGGCATCTGGCGGAACGGCATTTCGGAAGCCTTTCGGGAGGGCAGAAACAGAGGGTTCTCATCGCCAGGGCGCTGGTCTTGAAACCGAAAATCCTGATACTCGACGAGCCGTCGACAGGTCTGGACGCGGTCGCTCAGGACCAGTTCTACGCCATGCTCCGTACGTTCCGTGATGCGGATGGAATGACCATCCTGATCGTATCGCATGATATCGGGGCAGTATCCGGCATCGTGGATGAAATTGCATGCCTGAACCGGAAGATCCATTTCCACGGCAGGCCGTCGGAAACCATTCGCTACGATGCCTTGGAAAAAGTTTTCGGAAAAGACATCCGCTTCGTTTTTCATGATTCCAACTGCCTCACCTGCAGGAAAGACTCTTGAGCGAACTTCTCCACATGGATTTTTTTGTGCGCGCGCTCGCCATGGGATTGCTGCTCAGCGTCCTTTTCGGGATCCTTTCCTTTTTTGTGGTGCTGCGGAAGATGGCGTTCATGGGAGCCGGAATTTCACATACCGTATTCGGCGGACTGGCTGTGGGCGTCCTCCTGAACATCGACCCCTTCCTTTCGTCGCTCGTCTTCTGCATGCTGTCCTCATTCATCATCAGCCGATTGGTACGGTCCGGTGCGCTCTCCCATGATTCCGGCATCGGGATCTTTTTTTCCTTTTCCATGGGTTTGGGCGCCCTCCTGTTGTCCCTTCGCAAGGCCTACACATTCGACCTCTCCGGAACCCTTTTCGGAAACATCCTCGGCATCACGCCCGTGGATGTTAAAATGACCCTGGCTGTGACGCTGGCAACACTGCCGCTCCTGTTCGTTTTCTTTCACCGGCTGCTATTCATGAGCCTGGATGAGACGGTCGCACGTGTGAGCGGCGTGCATACGCGCGCTCTGGATTCCGGATTCATGCTGCTTCTCGCTCTGGTCATCGTCATCAGCGTCAAGATGGTCGGCATCATCCTGGTGACCGCTCTGGCGGTCCTTCCCGCCAGCTTCAGCCTGGCTCTCTTCCGTGATTACCGCAAAGTCATTCCCTGCAGCATTCTCTATTGTGCCGTCATCATCATCGGCGGTCTGTTTCTTTCTTACTGGGCGGATACCCCTGCAGGTGCAACCATGGTTGTCCTGGGTGCAGTCCTTTATTTCCTGACCCTGGCTGCCGTCCATCTCAAGCCATAAACCGGATCGGACCGTATGATCATTGAAATCGAAAAGGGGTTTGACGAAACCGTAGAACAGATCCAGGCATTGGTGAAGGCCAGCGACTGCCGTCCGGATGTCCTGTTCGGCGATCTCTATACCGTGATTGCGGTGGAAGGGGATGCCACCCAGCTGGATGCAGAATACATCGAGACCCTGCCCGGCGTCGTACGCACATGGCGGATATCCTCGCCGTACAAAACGATTTCCCGAAAAGTGGTCGGCGAAAACCACCAGAAAGTGGAAAGGGAGCGGAGGTCCGTGGAAGTGCCCGGACCTGACGGCAGGATCCGGCGTTTTTGCGACGGCAATTTCATCTTCATCGCAGGGCCCTGTGCGGTAGAGAGCCCGGAACAGATGAACGGAATCGCCGGGCGGCTCGCCGAACTGGCTGACCGCTACGGAATCAGGGATCGCATGATGCTCAGGGGAGGGGCCTTCAAACCGAGAACTCGGCCTTGGGATTTCCGTGGCCTAGGCAGCGAAGGGCTCGACATACTCGAGAATGTCCGGGATCGGTTCGGATTACCTGTCGTGACAGAGGCCATGGGAGTGGATCAAGTCGAGGCTATCTGCAGGAAAGCGGACATGATTCAGATTGGAACTCGTAATTTCCAGAATTTCAATCTTTTAGAAGCTGTCGGCCATGCTGGAAAACCAGTCCTTTACAAACGGGGCATATCCGCGGAACTGGATGAGTGGTTATCTGCGGCGGAATACATCGCTTTGCAGGGGAACAAGGACGTTGTACTCTGCGAGCGCGGGGTGAAATCCACGACTCACGGAGATTACAACCGCAGCCATATTGATCTGGATGTCATCCTGGCAATCAGGAACCGAACGATTCTCCCGGTGGTCGTTGATCCGAGCCACAGCAGCGGATTTGCGGAACTGGTCCCTTATCAATTCAGCGCAGCCTCGGTTTATCCGTCGAACGGTGCGATGGTGGAGGTCATTTTGGACGAAACGGAACGCAAATCGATCCGTTGCGATGCCAGGCAGGCTGTGCGTATGTCCGTATTCGAAAAAATGATCCGTTTCCGGCTCGAGATAGAAAAAATACCTCATTCCTTTGAAGAGACGGAGTGATACATGAGATTTTTCTGCAATTCCGGATCTTTTTTGTCGCCTATCCTCCTGTTATTCATTATTTTGCTGTCTTTCACACCAGATCTTCAGGCAGATACAGGCGATCAATGGATCAGCTCCGATGGAGACAGCAATTGGGTTTGCCGGCCTTCGCCTCCGTTTCTGCCCATTGACGGGACCGATCACCGGGTTGTTCAGATCTACCCCGATTCACTGGCCCAGGTCATTCAGGGCTTCGGCGGCTGCTTCAACGAGAAAGGGTGGGAGGTTCTGTCCATTCTGCCTGAACAGGAAAGAAGACTTGTTCTGAAAAGTCTTTTCGATTCCGAGACCGGTTGCCGCTTCAACATCTGCAGGATGCCAGTCGGGGCCAGCGATTATGCTATGGACTGGTATTCACTCAATGATCATCCTGGGGATTGGGGAATGCACAGCTTCAGTCTTGAGCGGGACCGTTTGTACCTCATCCCCTACATACAGGCAGCGCTGGCCGTCAATCCCGGACTGCGCATCTGGGGATCTCCCTGGAGCCCACCATCCTGGATGAAGGCGAACAATCATTACGCCTGCCAGGGACAGGAAAACAGCTCCAGACTCGTATGGAAGCCCGAAGTCTTATCCGCGTATGCGCATTATCTCTCCCTGTACGTGCAATCCTACAAGCGAGAGGGCATACCGATATACGCCGTCCATGTGCAGAACGAGCCTCATGCCTGCCAGATTTTTCCATCCTGCCTGTGGACCGGGGAAGAGTTGCGGGATTTCATCAGGGATTACCTTGCGCCTCGCTTCCGAAAGGACTGTCCGAACACTGAGATCTGGCTGGGCACCATCAATCACGGCGATTACCGGAGATACGCCGGCGTGGCTCTGTCTGACCCCAAGGCAGCCTCGTGCATTTCCGGTGTGGGTTATCAATGGGACGGCAAGCATGCCGTTGCAGAGACGCATCGGCGGCATCCGGGGCTGCAGCTCATGCAGACCGAATCTGAATGCGGTGACGGCTCCAATGACCGGGAGGCGGGGCTGTATACCTATTCCCTGATCAAAAAATACCTGGATGGAGGAGCCAATGCCTACCTCTATTGGAATATGGTCCTCGATCACACCGGGCTCAGCAGTTGGGGGTGGGCCCAGAATTCCCTGATCGGGATCAACCGTTTCACGCGTGAAATTGTCCGTCATTTCGAGTATTACGTGCTGAAGCATTTCAGCGCATGCATCGATCCGGGTGCCAGCCGGCTTCATACTTCCGGAGAGGACGCCGATGTACTGGCGTTCCGCAATCCTGACGGATCCCTTGTCGTCACCCTTGCCAATCCCAGTTTTACGGAAAGAACCGTCACCGCCGCTGTCGGAGGCCGGATGTTCCGTCTGATGCTGAAAGCGGGTTCGGTCAATACGGTCGTGCTTGAATCTGGCAGATAACGCATTCCCTGCCGTTTGCGGCGGGGCGCTTCAATCCATCGGGGAGCGCATGTTCCGCAGGACAAACATGCCGGGAAATTCCGCGGACTGACCGCCCATCCGGGCGGCGGGCCTGCAGCGGGCATGAAAGAAATGCAAGGCCTTGCATCTCCACAAGGCCGGATTCTCGGCTGAAGCGGGACTATTCGATCTGACAGCGGACGCATTCCCCTTGGCTTGCTGCAGGGTCTGCAGGCGGTTAAACGGCTGCCGTCCAGGCCTGCGGCTCCATGGGCAGCCTCTGGACACGGAGGGAGAAAGGCGATTTCTGCGTCGATCCGTTACCGATCGCGTATCCCGTGCAGAACGCGGGATTTGAAAACCAATCGAATTGTTTTCTTCCCTGCCGATCGAAGATTCCCCGGCGGGCCCTTTCCGGCGGGCATCACTCTTTGCGCAGGAATCGGTCGGGATGACAGGCACAGGAGAGCATCCATGGAACGGCGAAACATTCCTATCGAACGCTTCCGTATTCCTGCTTGCGGACTCTGGGAAAAGGGGATGGTCTTGAGTTCCGGAGATTTTTCCAGCGGCAAGTGCAACTCGATGACGGTGGCCTGGGGGAGCATCGGCCGGATGTGGAACACGCCTTTCGTGCAGGTTGTCGTCCGTCCCGTCCGTTTTACCTATGAATTCATGGAGCGGTATGCCGATTTCACATTATGCGCATTTCCGCCCGAATACCGGGATGCCCTTCAAATCCTGGGAACCCGTTCCGGCCGCGACATCGATAAAATCAGGCTGTCCGGTCTGACGCCCAGGCCTGCAACGCTGGCCTCAGCCCCAGTTTTCGCCCAGGCGGAACTGGTCATCGAATGCAGGCGGATCTATTCGGATGATTTCCGTCCCGCCTGTTTCCTGGATGAGGGCATACATGGCCATTATCCCCAAAAAGACTATCACCGGTTCTATTTCGGCAGGATTCTGTGTATTCAGGGAACCTCTCAATATCATTGATTTTATAATAAAAATTGATTATTTTTAAATGATAGGAAGATTTCCGGCAGAAAACGAGGTTTTCATCTGCCGGACAAGAAAAATGGGAATGCGCTCGCTGAGGGATTGAAAGAGCGGAGGGAAAAATGAAAAGATCCGAGCCGATCTTTAGAATTCCAGGAGGAGTCCGGGTGCGCGCCAGCGTCGTAGTCGGAATGGGATTATGGTTCCTGGCCGGCGGCCTGAATGGCCAGACCAACAGGGTGATCGATGTGATCGGTGTTGAAGAGGGGTATGCCACGATCAGCGCCGGATCGCATGCAGGCATTTCAACCGGAGATTCATTCCGGTTCACGAGGAGCATCGGCGGCCGGATCACGGAAATCGCACGCGGAGAGGCATCCCAGGTCCAGTACAGCCGGTCGAGGGTCCGTATCACGCAGAAGTCAGGCGCCGAGTCCCTCCGTATCGGGGACAGGGCAGAACCGGTCACCCCGCCTTCTGCGCAAACCAGCCCGTCGAGGCCTGCAGCATCCTCCAACGCCGCAGCGCAGAATTCGCGAACGACCACGGCCCCGTCTGGAACAACCGCAAGGCAGTCCGCACAATCTCCGGCGCGGACATCTTCGCAGACCGTCAACAGGCCTTCAGGCGGGGAAGAAACGTATTCCGCTCCGGCAAGAGAAGCATCCTCAGGCGGCATCAGCATCCGGCCGGTCCCCAGAACGGAGACCCGTGTCAAAAACGTCTATCTGGGTCCGATCGCAGGTGTGTTCGTTCCTCAGGGGGATATGAGGGATGTTTTTGATGTGCAGATCGGATACGGGGGTACGGTCGGCCTGCAGTTCCGCCCGGACCTGGATGTGAGCGCACGGTTCTTTTTCGTGACGAAAGAGGACTGGTCTTTCTGGAACCTCCAGATGGTCGGAAGAAAGTATTTTACCCAGAACGTCCTCTGGGATCTCGGTTATGGCGTCGCCTATCCGCAGGCATCGGGTTTCGACGGTTCAGGCCTCATCCGGCTTGGATTCTTGACCGGGATCGGATTCACCGTCCAGGCCGGCCTGGATACCTGGCTGGAATTGGAGTGCCTTTACCATTACTATCCCAATTTCGGAGATAAAGCGGGACAGTTCATCACCGTTCAAGCGGGCCTGATTCTGTAGCAGCCGGATGCGGTTCGGGACGAGCCCTTGCCTGGCATCTGCAGGTCGCTCGGGTTGATGCAACCTGATGATGCCGGGCGCTGTAATTCAGGCATGCGGGCGGCTTCCTCAGGAGGAGACGATACAGCGCAGAAAAGGAACTCCCCCGGCATCGAGTCGCAGGGGAATGTTCGGCCTTTCAGGAAAAGGACATTCGCATTCACCCGCATCCTCAACGGCAAGGTGCGGGGAAAGCGCCCACTTTCCGATTCATTCACAAGGAGGCAATCATTGACGAAATTTTTCAGGGGAATTGCCGGCTTGATCGCCGTGGGGATACTGCTTTTTCTCTGCTGCTCACCCGCCGCCACCATTCCCATACAGGTGCTGAAACCGGCTGCAGTCACCATGCCGGGCGTGCGGAAGATCGCAATCGCGGATTTTCAGGGCCCGGATCGATCCGGATCGCAGATCGCCTCGCTGCTGCAGGCGCAGCTCATGGAGACCCGGTTTTTCGACATCCTGGAGAGGGACAAGCTAAAAACGATCCTGGACGAGCAGACGATGAGCATGTCCGGTGCGGTGGATGAATCCTCGGCAGTGGAAATCGGGAAACTGCTCGGGGTTGACGCTCTGATTTTCGGAGAGGTGACCCGGTTCCGGGTGGAGCCGGATGAGGAAGGCGTCGAAAAGGTTGAGAAGAAGGAGGGGACAGGCAAATACGAAACGGTTGACGAAAAAAACATCTTCACCGGGAAGACGAAGAAAGTCAGGCGGGAGATCATGCGGACGGTATGGGTGGACCAGCATTACCGGGTGCGCAGAGGCACTGTTTCCGTCAATTTCCGGGTCGTTTCCACGGAAACAGCAGCCCTGCTTGCCGTCCACAGCGATTCGAAGAGCTACGACAGCGGCAAGATCGTCGAAGGCAGAGGAGCATTGAAACCGGTGGGGGAAATCCTGGCCGAATTGTCCAACTCGCTGTGCAGGACTTTCACCCGGATGATCTCTCCTTATTACCTCTCGGAGAAAAGGGCCGTCGAATCCGGCAAGGGAGACATTGCAGTCGGAAAGAAATACGCGGAATCCGGCCTGTGGCCGGAGGCCATTGAAACTTGGAAAAAGGCCGTGGAGCAAATGCCTCAGGAATCCGCAGGGCTGTACAACCTCGGCGTCGCATACGAGATACAGGGGGATCTGGATTCGGCCGAAGCGCATTATAAAAAGGCCATCGCCCTGAAACAGAACAAGCTTTACCTGGAGGCCTTGAAAAGGATCCGCCAGGCCAGGGAGGATCGGATCAAGCTCCAGGAACAGATGATGAATACGGACGAGACGCCTTGAAATGATGGTCGGAAGCGAAAAATGGCCTCTCACCGAGGCCTTTTTTATATGCGCGGCATTGCCGTTTTCCTGCGCCTGGACGAATCGGTTCAATAATCGTCAGGCTCGGCATCCCGGTAGAGCACCAGCAGCGCGGACTGGGGAACCACCAGGTAGGTTTTTCCGTTGTACTGTATCTCCACCGCCGCCTTCTGCAGAAAGATGGCCTTGTCTCCGACCTGGGCCTGCATGGGAAGGTAGCGGACCTGCTGTGACGGCGAGAACTGTTTCCACGGTTCATCGCCCGTTGAATTGGGATCCGGCATCGGCATCCCGGGGCCTGCGGCCACAATCAGACCTGTCCTGACGGTTTCTTTTTCCGCCACGGTCTGCGGGAGATAAAGGCCGACGGAGGTTTTTTCTCTTCCCGCTTCGGGTTCGATGAGGACGCGGTCACCCATGACAACCAGCTTGGAGAGAGGATTTTTCATCGCCGAATCCCTGAATAACAGGCTGGAAGAAATATACATTCTAAATCGAATGATGTCAAGTGGCTGTTTGTACCGCAGGCCGTGTCGATTTACCGCGGACCGGACGCAGGCCCGCGCAGCCGGGGACTTGAAGGGTTGGAGAGAAGCGTGATACGCTTAATTGAACGATTCGGCAGGCCGCTGGAGGGCGGCGGGTGGCCGTTCCTGATTTTTTATGTGATGCTCATCTGCGCCCTCACGCTTTCGCCCTTCGAATTTTCCATGTCCTATTCGCATGAAAAACTCGGGGCCATCCGCAAACTGGGATTTCAATCCTTCTTCCTGCATTTCAAACCTGGGGACCTGATCGCCAACATTTTTCTCTTCGTCCCATTCGGTGCGGCCATGAAGCGCTTGTTTTCCCGGGAATCGGCGTCAACGGTTTTGATTATTCTCACCGGGTTTCTGTTCAGCCTCTCCATCGAGACGGCACAGTTCTTCATGCAACGCGCGACATCGCTTTCCGACCTCATTGCCAATACGTTCGGTACCGCTGCCGGATGCGGGCTAGCCTTATCTCGTATCTGGATGCCCGGGAAGCGCAGGATGCAGATATACCGTTCCCTGCCGTTCCGCATTTTTGCGCCGCTTTTTTGCGCCACAGCGGCGGTTGTTCTCCTGGTGAAACCGGTTCTTCTGAATGACGCATCCGATTGGGATGAATCGTTCGTGTTGACCCTCGGAAACGAGACGACCGGGGACAGGCCCTGGTTCGGAGAAATGCACGGGGTGGCGCTGTACAACCGGGCGCTTCGGGACAATGATGTCTTGCGGCTTTCCGTGGAAGGATGGGAACAGGACGGGATTGTTTTCAGGAAAAGCCTGGGAGCAAACGCCGTCATTCCGTTCTTTGAAAAAGCCGGTGACACAGTCCGTGCCTGCGACCGGCAGGATGTCGTCCTGGTCGCCAGAGGACCTTTCTCATGGGGGCATCCTTCAGGCGTCGTGTTGAAAGGAGGGTGTTTCTCCGGAGCGAATCCCATGGCCGGTTGGACTGCCGGCGTAAAGAAAAATCCGCAATTTTCCGTGGAGGCGGTCATCCGGACATCCTCCCTGAACCAGAAAGGGCCGGCGCGTATCGCGACGCTCTCCAGGGGAAATGACAGAAGGAATTTCACTCTGGCGCAGGAGGGGACCGGCATCGTGTTCCGCGTGCGGACACCCGCCGCAGGCCCGAACGGATCCATCGTATCGGCCAGGACAGTCGACGGACTCACGGACGGCATGCACCATCTGATGGCGACATGGAACCGCGGCGTATCCCACATCTGGATCGACGGCGTGCTGCAGGGGGGGCATGTCGGAATCACGGACACGCATGCTCCCATGATGACCGGTCTCGGGAGAAACCGGGTTTCAAGAATGGCCTTCGGATTTTTCTTTCTGTTGCCCTTTGCCTTCTCTCTTTATCCGGTTTTCAAGAGAAAGGCGTTTGGATGCACGGTTTTCTTTTCGCTGTTCTTCCTGCTGGCCGTGCAATGGATTCTGTACCTCGGTTTGGGCCAGCCCGGCGATTTTATTTTCCTGATAGCCGGGACGCTGGCAGCCCTGGGTGGAGCGGGAGCGGGCTGGAGTGTCGGCTCGGCACGGACACGGCACCGGTTACCGCCCGTTTTATCGAACCAGCGAGGAATCGTTTGACATTTTGATGTCTTTCTCTTAGCTTGTCATGGGCTTTTCGGATGGAATCTGATGGCGGGCGCAATCCCCGCTGAAAAAAATTTGGCGGGCAGGCTCGTTGCCTGCCGCAGGATCCCTTGAGAGACAAGGCTCGCCTCTTTCAGATCGGATAGTCATCCATGAGTGCAGCAACCGCTTTTTAAAACTTCAGAGACCGGATGAACGGACAGGAGAACTTGATTGAATTCAGCCTTTCAAAAACGGAAACTCGTCGTCCTGGGAGCCGGGCCAGGCGGCTATACTGCCGCTTTCCTGGCCGCCGATCTCGGCCTGGATGTGACGCTCATCGACCGCGAACCGGTTCCTGGCGGTGTATGCCTGCACCGCGGTTGCATCCCATCCAAAGCCCTCCTCCATGCATCCCAAATCCTGCACGAAACGGAACAGGCGAAGGCGATCGGTCTTGAATTCTCGAAGCCTTCTGTCAACTTGGACCGCCTTCGGAACTGGAAGGAGGAGGTCGTTTCCCGGATGACAGGGGGGCTGGGCAATCTCGCGCGCCAGAGAGGCATCCATTATGTGCAGGGCCATGCACGGTTCAAAGGTTCGGGGCTGCTGGAAATCGAAAGGGAGGGCGGGGAGAAAGAAATCCTTCCGTTTGAGCGTTGCATTCTCGCAACCGGCTCCGTGCCGGCCGTTCTGCCCGGAAACCTGTCAGGCCATCCCGGCATCTGGGATTCCTCGGACGGGCTGAACCTTCCCTGCATCCCCGGAACCCTGCTGGTCGTCGGAGGAGGATACATAGGTCTGGAACTCGGCACTGTGTATGCGGCGCTCGGAACGCGCGTCACGGTCGTGGAGATGATGCCGGCCCTGCTCCCCGGCATGGATACGGACCTGGTCCAGTTCTTTTCCAGGCGGGCCCAGTCCCTGTTCGCGGACATCATCCTGCAGGCCCGGATCTCTTCGATTCAGGAAACCGCAGAGGGACTGCGGGTCCGAATCGACCGGCAGAACAGCATTTCCGAGGACCGCGTATTCGAAAAAATGCTGGTATCAATTGGGAGGATCCCGGCGACCCGGAACATCGGTCTGGAAAACACCGAGGCCGTGCTGGACGAAAGGGGATTCGTCCGCGTCAATGAACAGCGCCTGACCGATGATCCCTCCATTCTGGCGATCGGAGACATCACGGGAGGACCCCTTTTGGCGCACAAGGCGTCGCATGAAGGGCGGATAGCCGCCCTGACCGCGGCGGGCAGGAAAGCCTCTTTCCATCCTTCATCCATTCCCGGTGTCGCCTACACGATACCCCAGATCGCATTCTGCGGGCTGACGGAGTCCGAGGCGAAACAGTCGGGCCGGCCGGTGGCTGTGGTTCGTTTCCCCTGGCAGGCTTCCGGCCGTTCAGTCGCCATGGCCAACCCCGGCGGAGTCACCAAGCTGGTAATCGACCCGGAAACGGAACGTATTCTGGGTGCAGGCATTGCTGGGCCTTCGGCAGGAGACATGATTTCCGAGGTTTGCCTGGCCATGACACTGGGCGCAAAAGCGTCCGACATGGCGGAGACCATCCATCCTCATCCGACGCTTTCGGAAACCCTCATGGAGGCTGCCGAACTGTATTATGGAACCTGCACGCATGTCTTCAGGCCGGTAAAAAAGAAAGCGGAATAAGACATTTTCAAAATGGAGAATTCCTGCAATGAAAATCGCCATGGGATCCGACCATGCGGGATTCCGTTATAAGGAAATGATCAAGAAGCATCTTCAGGAAAACGGCCATGAGGTCCTGGATTTCGGAGCACATTCGGGGGAACCCAGCGATTATCCCGATTTCGTTAGGCCTGCAGCAGAATGCGTCGCGCAGGGACGCGCAGATGCCGGGATCATGCTCGGCGGTTCCGGGAACGGCGAAGCCATGGTGGCCAACAAGGTGCGGGGCATCCGTTGCGCGGTCTGCTGGGACCGCCAGACTGCGGAGTGGGCGAAAACACACAACAATGCCAACGTGATTTCGATCGGGCAGCGGACCGTGTCCCCCGACACGGCCCTTCAGATCGTGGATACCTGGCTGTCCTCTGTTTTTGAAGGCGGCAGGCACGCGAGGCGTGTCGGGAAAATCGAAGCCTGAAGCGGCTTTTTTCAGGGACGGTCCTTCCATTTCACGGGGATGATTTGCCCGAGGACGGGAAAAAGGACCACATAGAACAGGTGGGGGATGACGATCAAGGGATAATATTTGAGCAGGTCTCTGTCTTCCAGCAGTTTCTGCGCGGGGCGGAGCAGAAACGCCAGTTCGGCCCAGGTCTTGAATCCGATGCACAGCGCAGCCAGAATCCGGCAGCCTCCGGAAAAGAACGACCCGATCAGCAGGATCAACATACAGCAATAAAACAGATAAACGCCCGAAAGCGCGGCGACCACAGCCGGCGGATAATCGAGGTGTTTCGAGGAAAAACGGATTCTCTGGCGGACGAATTCCCCCAGGCCTGCAGGCGGATTGTTAAAAACGGCCGCAGCTTTTGAGGTGCAGAAGACAACGCGGTCCCCGGAAAGCCTGTGGATACGGTGCATGAGAAGATCGTCGTCGCCCGACAGGCGCGTCGCAGAGTCGCCGTATCCTCCGGATGCAAGAAAGCTCCTTTTTCGAAAGGCGAGATTCGCGCCGTTGCAGGTGGACGGGTGTCCGCTGTTGGCGCTCACAGCAGCGACCGCGCCCATACTGAAATATTCCAATGCCAGCAGCCGGTGAAAAAGGGAGCGGTAAGGCCCGTCGGAGCGGTAGGGGGCATATCCCAGCACCATGCCCGTATCCTTCCGGAAAGCGGATACCAGTGTGGATAACCAGTCCGGGCCGGGCCGGCAGTCCGCGTCCGTGGTGACGATGATTTCTCCTTGGGCTGTCTCTATCCCGCGGGAAAGGGCATTTTTTTTGGGCGAGATGCCTGCGGGGACGTCGCGGATGGAAAGGACCCGGACTCCGGATTTTTTTTCCGCGAAGGAGCGCATGGCCTCAAGCGTCCGGTCCGATGAACGGTCGTCGATCAGGATGATTTCGAAATCGTTCCCGCCGTAACGCTGACCGGCCAATGCATCAAACAGGGAAGGCAGGTTTTTTTCCTCGTTGCGCGCAGAAACGACGATGCTGACTGAAGTCCCCTCGCCGGGTACCGGGAAGAAGGGGCTCAGGCCTTTTCTGAAAAAAATGATGAGTCCCGTGTAATAAGCGAGAATCAGAAAGGTCGTCAAAGGGAAGAGAGGGTTCATCGGTCAGCCTCGATCGCCGGGTGGATGCAATTTATCATGAATTGTCCCTGATGTCAAGAACTATTCCGATGCGCACCGGCCGGCGAACCCCATTTGATTTTCATCCATGAAATACCTATATTAACCATGTTCGCGCGGAAGGGGTAGACGGGCGTACCGGGATGCCATCCTTCCTGAATTTCAAAAGGGACCCAGCCTCGGGGATCGCGGACAGGCATGACGCCAAAAACGGGATAACTGAAAAGATACAGAAATCAAAGGACGGGATTTGTGAAAATCGACCGGATACTCCTGGCAGCCGCCCTGTTCTTGCAGGTCGGCGATTCCCTGCAGGCGGGCCAGTCCCTTGATCATAAATTCTGGGTGTTGTTTGCTCAAAAAAATGCAAGCCTGCCTCCGTCCGGCATCATGGAGAATTCCGGCCAGGCGCTGCGGATCTCGGAAAGGGCCTTGAAGCGCAGGTTGAAGGTCACGGAACCAGGATCCGTGCTGGACGAAAGCGACTTGCCGGTATCCAGGGACTATATCCGTTGCCTGGAGGACATGGGCATTCGGGTTTCAGCCGAATCCAGGTGGCTGAATGCAGTAAGCTGCATCCTGTCGGATGGGCAGCTGGATGGAGTCAGACGGCTGCCCTTTGTGCGCGGGATATGCCGCGTGTGCCGGTTCCGCCGCATCGATCCTGGCCCCTCCACCCTCCGCAAGCAGGACCATCCCCTTCAGGACCCATCCCATCGGTTGAGCTATGGCAACAGCTTGGTACAGAACGACATGCTGAACATCCCTCTCTGCCACGACCTGGGCCTGGATGGAAGCGGCGTGCTGGTCGGAATGATCGACACGGGTTTCAAATACCGGGATGAAACGATTTTTCACAGGCTGAATGTGAAGGACGAGTACGATTTTCATTTCGGGGACGACATCACGGAAAACCAGGAAGGCGATGCGGCGAACCAGCATGAGCACGGGACTCTGACCCTGTCCGTGCTGGCGGGATTTCAGGAGGGCCGCCTCATCGGACCGGCGTACGGCGCTTCCCTGCTGCTGGCGAAATCGGAATGGCTGCCGACTGAGACGCATATCGAGGAGGATCATTTCGTCGAAGCCCTGGAATGGCTTGAGGCACAGGGCGCGGATGTGGTATCCATTTCCCTCGGCTACAGCACCTTCGATGACGGCAGCGACTACACCTATGAGGACATGGACGGGAAGACAGCTGTGTCTACCATCGCCTGCAACGTGGCGGTCGGCAAGGGTGTCGTGATCGTCACTTCCGCGGGCAATGAAGGCAATGATCCCTGGCGTTACATCAGCGCGCCTGCTGACGGGGATGGGGTTATTGCAGCCGGGGCAGTGGACATGGAGGGAGTGAGGGCCGGTTTCAGTTCCGTTGGCCCCACTTTCGACGGCCGGATCAAACCCGACGTGGCGGCCATGGGACTGGGCACGTACGGATACCAGCCTGATGGAAAGAACGGCGGAACCTTCGTTTTTGCCAATGGCACATCCCTCGCCTGTCCGCTCGTTGCGGGGATATGCGCCCTGATTCTGCAGGCGCATCCCGAACTGTCACCGGCCGATGTCCGGGAAGCCCTGATTCGGACGGCCAGCCAAGCGGAAAGCCCGGACAATTTAACGGGCTGGGGAATCCCCGATGCCTACAGGGCCGTGTTTCATCACGGGATGGCCTTTTCCCGGATCGCGGAATCCTATCTCGTAGATGAAAAAGCGCTTGAAATCTCCCTGAATATCCTTTCTCCTCAGGGTGTATCTCCCGGTTCCCCGATGCTGTACTACCGGGGTTCAGCCATGCGTGATTTTCAGGGGACTCCGTTGCTTTCCCGGGATCCTTTTCAGTCCCGGTTCTTCGCACGGCTTCCCATCGGGCTCTCTGCCGATTCCCTCCGGTTTTATGTGACTGCCCAGGATTCAACCGGAAATGTCTCCAGGGGGCCCATTGATGCCCCTGATGTCTGCTATTGGCTCTACACCGTGGATTCCACGCAAATCTCCGTGCACAGGGGGAAACCGGAGAGAACGCTTCTGATTCACAACTATCCCAATCCGTTCAACGACTGGACCCACATCACACTGGATATCCTGAATCGGGACCGGGTTCGGCTGACGGTTTACAATCCGTCCGGACAGGAAGTCAATGTCCTGCTGGATGCGGTCCTGGAACCCGGACGGTATCCCGTTCAGTGGCGGGGGATGGATTCGAAAAGCAGGAAACTTCCTTCCGGGGTTTATCTATGCGTGCTGGAAGCCGGTTCTGTGCGGCAAGCCTGTAAATTGACCTTTCTCCGATGATCTTTACCGGACTCTGTGACCCCCGTTTTTCTATTGCATTTCTTTTGAATTACCCGTAAATTATTTGACTTAGAATAACGCAATGTCTTCCGGCATTGCGTCTATCGCCGTCAAACTGGGGGGGTGGAACCGTGAAATTAACGCCTCTTGACATCAAAAAGCAGAAATTCAGACCCAAGGTCAGGGGTCTGGATACGGCCGAGGTGGAATCCTTTCTGGAGATGGTGGCGGATGAGTACGAAGCAGCTCTCAATGAAAAGAACCGTCTGGCCGAAGAAGTCACGAAATTGAAGACCCAGCTCCGGGATTATCAGCAGGTCGAAAAAACCCTGCAGGAAACGCTGATGAATGCCCAGGAAACGGTCAACCAATCCCGGGAGAATTCCCGCCGCGAGGCGCAGATCATCCTCAGGGAAGCGGAATTGAAGTCCGAGCGGATCGTTGAAGAGGCGCGCGAAAAGCTGGACAAGATGCGGAACGAACTCGCCATCCTGAAGGCTCAGAAGGAATCATTCGCCAAGCGGCTCAAACATCTGCTGGATTCCCAGATCGAACTCATCCGCGTGCTCGAAATGGACGACATCGGGTATGCCCGGCAGCCGGATGAGCAGGCGAAACCCAAAATGCCCGAGGCCGGTGAACGGCCCGGACACAGGCCCGGGAGCGGCCAGCGCGTCAAGACAGGAGAAAATGTCCCTTCATGATGCCCGCGTATTCTCATGAAAGGGCCATTCGGCATTCCCGGCCTTTATCACCCTGATGGGTGCCGGAAAGGGAGGCTTTATGACCGTCATGGCAAGAGGACTTCTGGTGTTTTCCGTTTTTCTTACGGCCGGATGCGCCCATTTCAATACGGTTCCCTACATGGATGTGGAAAAATCAAACCGTGTGCGCGTCTCCCAGGTCAATGGAGAAACAGTGGAAGGGACTGTGGTCAAGGCGGAGCCCCACCAGATCACGCTGTCCAACCGAGGCCAGAGACTGACTCCCATACCCAGAAAAAATATCCGGTCCATTGCCCGGAAACCCCCTGTTTACGACGATTTTCGTCAGGGTATTTCCGAAGAGGAAATCCAATCTGCCCGTTCGAAACGGAATGCCCTCATCTTCGGTTTCGGCGGCGGCGCCATGAGTCTTGGAGCTGGTTTTTTCGCCGGTTCCATGTTGTCCCAGTCCATGACTGAGAGCGGCGGCACCGTGCTGGCGGGTACGACGCTTGGGAGCGGCATCATCGGAACCATCCTCTTTGTGAAGGCCGGCAAGGCCAAGGACCGGCGCGAGGCCGTTGAAATCATACGGGAAGCCAGAAGCATTCGCCATGCCAATGATGATTCGGAGCCCCGCGACAGGCATGAAAACGAAGAATCCCTGGATGCCGAGCAGCGGCGCTCGGAAGAACTCCGGAAACAGCGCGAGGAATTGCTCAGGCAACTGGAGGAATCCAGGAAAAACCCATGATCAAGGACAAGGAACAGCCGCGGATCGGGATCATCGGCGGCAGCGGATTCAATAACTTCACGGGCATCCGCGAACTGGACCGGGTCGAATTGACCACCCCCTTCGGTTCACCTTCGGATGCGTTCGATATCGGAGAAATTGAGGACCGCGAGATTGTTTTCCTGCCAAGGCATGGGAGGGGGCATCGGCTCCTGCCGGCGGAAATCAATTTCAGGGCGAATATCTGGGCCATGAAAAAACTGGGCGTCAAATGGATTCTGGCGGTTTCTGCAGTCGGATCCCTCAAGAAGGAAATACAGCCCCTGGACATCGTGCTGATCGACCAGTACATCGACCGTACGAACGGCATCCGGAAACACACTTTTTTCGGAAACGGTGTCGTCGCCCATATCAATTTTTCGAAACCCATCTGCAGCGAATTGGCGCATCTGCTCTTTGAGGCGGGGCAGGATGAGGGTGCCGGTTCCCAGATCCATTGGGGCGGCACCTACATCAACATCGAGGGGCCCGCGTTTTCGACCAAGGCTGAGAGCCTCCTGTACAAATCCTGGGGCGTGGATGTCGTGGGTATGACCAATATGGGAGAGGCCAAGCTGGCCAGGGAAGCGGAGATTTGCTATGCCACCATGGCCATGGTGACGGATTACGATTGCTGGATGGACGATCACGAACATCCCGAAGTCAGCGTCGGCATGGTCATGGAAAACCTCGAGAAGAATGCGGCCATCGCGAACCGGATCCTGCTCGGGGCTGTCCGGCGCATCCCGCTGGAGGGGGAGTGCGCCTGTCATTCCGCTCTCAAGGGCACGATTGCGACACGTTCCGAATTCATCCGGGATGACGCCTTCAGAATCCTGGAGCCCCTGATCGGCAGGTACGTGCCGAATCAGAAACGGCCTGTTGTGTGAAAGGGAAAAAGTTGGCCTTCCGAGATGTGAAAAATCCGATTGATATACCGGCTCTTGAAAAAGAAATCCTCGCCTTTTGGGAGAAAAACGGGATTTTTGAGAAATCCGTGGAATCCAGGCCCAAGGAAAAGCCTTTCATTTTCTACGAAGGACCGCCGACTGCCAACGGGAAGCCGGGCATCCATCACGTCATTTCGCGAAGCATCAAGGATTTCGTGTGCCGCTATCAGACCATGAAAGGCTTCCGGGTCGAGCGCAAGGCAGGCTGGGACACGCACGGCCTTCCGGTCGAGATCGAGGTGGAAAAGGAGCTTGGATTCCAGAGCAAGGCGGAAATCGAGGCGTACGGCGTCGATCGGTTCAACCGGAAATGCCGGGAGTCCGTGTTCCGTTACGTCAAGGAATGGAACGAATTGACGCGGCGGATGGGCTACTGGGTGGACATTGAGAATCCTTACATCACCTACAACAACGAATACATCGAGTCGGTCTGGTGGCTGCTGGCCGAGATGTGGCGGAAAGATTATCTGTACAAGGGTTTCAAAATCCTGACGTACTGCCCTCGCTGCGAGACCGCATTGTCCAGCCATGAGACATCGCTCGGTTACAAGGATGTGACCGATGTTTCCCTGACCGTCAAATTCCGCCTGCTGGATGGGGAAAACAGGTTCATCCTGGCCTGGACCACCACTCCCTGGACACTCCCCGGCAATGTCGCACTTGCGGTCGGAGAAGATGTCGACTATGTGGAAGTCGAGCAGCAGCAGGACGGAGCAAGGGAAACCTATTACATTGCCGAAGGCCGTCTGGAGATGCTGCAGGGCGAATACCGCGTCGTCCGGAAGCTCAAGGGGAAGGAACTCGAAAACTGGCGGTACGAACCGCTTTTTGATTTCGTCAATCTCGCGGATGAAGCCCACAAGGCCTATTATGTCGCGCTGGCGGATTTCGTGACCACGGAGGAGGGGACAGGCGTCGTTCACACCGCGGTCATGTACGGAGAGGACGATTACCGTCTCGGCCTGCGGATCAACCTCCCCGCCCGCCACACGGTCAACGAGCAGGGTCTTTTCAACGAACAGGTTCCCCTGTGGAAGGGCCGCTATGTCAAGGATCCGGAAACGGAAAAGGCCATTATTCTCTATCTGAGGGGAAAGGGGCTTCTCTACCGCAAGCAGCCATACACCCATTCCTACCCGCATTGCTGGCGTTGCGATGCGCCTCTTCTCTATTATGCAAAGAAATCCTGGTACATCAAGACGACTGCGGTCGGGGATCAGCTGATCCGCAACAACCAATCCATTCAATGGTACCCGCGCGAGGTCGGCGAGGGACGCTTCGGCAAATGGCTGGAGAACAACGTGGACTGGGCTCTGTCGCGTGAACGCTACTGGGGCACCCCGCTCAACGTGTGGATCTGCGAATCCTGCGGGAAGCAGGAGGCAGTCGAGAGCATCGAGAAGCTGAAAAGCCGGGCGGGCATCTCCACGATCGAAGACCTGCACAAGCCGACCATCGACGGGATCGTGCTTCCGTGTCCGGATTGCGCATCCGCGATGAAGCGCACACCCGAAGTCCTCGATTGCTGGTTCGATTCCGGAGCCATGCCCTATGCCCAGTTTCATCATCCCTTCAGCCGGGACGGCCGCTTTGAGTCCCATTTTCCGGCAGATTTCATTGCGGAGGGCGTGGACCAGACCCGCGGCTGGTTCTATTCGCTCCTGGCGATATCCACCCTCGTGTCCGGGATACCCTCATACAAGAGCTGCATCTCGATCGAGATGATCCTGGATAAGGAAGGGCAGAAGATGTCCAAATCCAGGGGCAACGCGGCGGATCCGTTCAAGATCATGAACCGTGACGGTGCCGATGTGCTGAGATGGTATCTGTACACGGTCAGCCCCCCGTGGGTCCCCACCCGATTCGACGAGGAAGGCGTCCGTGAGGTTCTCAGGAAATTCTTCGGAACCCTGACCAACACGTACAGTTTTTTTGTCCTCTATGCCAATGTCGACGGTTTCACCTACCGGGAGACGGCGATTCCGGCCGATGAAAGATCGGAAATTGACCGGTGGCTGATTTCCATGCGCAACCGGATGGTCCAGCGCGTGAATGCCTTCCTCTCGCGGTACGATTTGACAAAAGCGGCCAGACAGATCCAGGACTTTGTGATCGACGACCTGTCCAACTGGTACGTGAGGCGGAACCGCCGCCGCTTCTGGAAGTCCGAGATGGGGCAGGACAAGCTCAGCGCCTATCAGACGCTTTTCGAGACCCTGTTCACCCTGTCCAAGCTGATCGCGCCCTTTACGCCCTTTATCGCGGAGGAGATGTTCCGCAATTTGAACGTCCACGGCAGGGAGGACTGCGAGAGCGTTCATCTCTCCTTCTATCCCGATCCCGAAAAACCCGAATATACGTACCGGGACGAAGGCCTGGAACAGAGGATGGAGGATGCGCGGGAAGTGGTTTCGCTGTGCCGCTCGGCGCGGAACGAGGCCGGGATCAAGGTCCGCCAGCCCCTTGAAAAAGCCGTCATTGTCGGGCCGGATTCGAAGCGGATCGAAGCTGTCCAGGCGTTTGAACCGCTTCTCCGGGAGGAAGTGAACATCCGTCATTTTGTTTTCCAGTCGGATTCGTCCGGCCTGTCCGAAAAACAGGCCAAACCCATATTCAAAAAACTGGGCCCGAAATTCGGAGCCCATGTCAATCAGGTCGCGGAAATCATCGCCGGTTTTTCATCCCTGGAGATTTCCAGGCTGGAAGCGGGCGAAAAGATACGAATCAGCGTGAACAAGACCAAGCACGGCGAAATCGCCCGCGACGACATTGAAGTTCAGGAAAAGGCCGCCCCCGGTCTTCAGATCCAGAAGGGGCAGGAATGGACGGTGGCCATCGATACGCATCTGACCGAGGAGCTGGTCGCGGAGGGCCTTGCGCGCGAATTCATCAACCGGATTCAGAACATGCGGAAAGATGCCGGATTCGAGGTGACAGACAGGATACGGGTTCATTTCGAAGCCTCGTCCGTGTTGCACAGGGCCGTCCGCATGCGGGAAAGCCATATCCGGGAAGAAGTGCTCGCCGTTTCGCTGGAAGACCGGTTCCAGCCCGGCGTTTATCACAAAGAATGGGACATTGACCAGGAAAAAGTGAAGATCGGGATCGAGCGCATCGCTTGAAGCGCGGATCTCCATGAAGTTGTCCAAGGAGCCGTTCCATGAAGGAAAAAGAACTCGAACATTTCAAAAACCTTCTCCTGGGAAAACGCCAGGAGATGATGAAGCACATGGATGCCATCAAAGAGATCGAGATGGAAACGACGCTGAAGGAATCCACAGGGGATCATTCCGCCTATGCGTTTCATATGGCGGACCAGGGAACGGATTCCATGGAAAGGGAGAAGAACTTTTTTTACGCCCAGCGCGACGGCCGTCTGCTCTACCACATCGACCGCGCCCTGGAGCGCATCGAAAACGGAACCTACGGCAAGTGCCGGTCCTGCAACGGCCCGATCGGGGAGGCGCGGCTCGAAGCCGTCCCTCATGCCACTCTCTGTATCCAGTGCAAATCCAAGGAAGAGAAAACAGCGGGCGAATCCGAATCGCCGGAGGAAATCATTTGAAGAAGGCCTTGTCCCTGGTTGCAATCACGCTTCTCGCGGACCAGGCGTCCAAAATCATCATCAAGCAGACGATGGCAGTCGGTCAGAGCTTCCGGATTCTGGGGGATATTTTCAAACTCACGCATGTCGAGAATGCGGGCATTGCGTTCGGAATACAGGTCGCCAGTCCGCTTCTGTTTACCCTTCTTTCCGCAGCGGCATGCGCGGTCATCGTGTATTATCTGTTTTCCCATAAAAAAGAGGATCCGGGAACGCAGACCGCCATGGCCGTCATTCTCGGCGGTGCGCTGGGTAACCTGCTGGATCGCGTCCTATACGGGAAAGTGGCGGATTTTCTTGATTTCGGGTTCGGCAATACGCGATGGCCTGTTTTCAACCTTGCGGATTCCGCCGTTGTCGTTGGCATGGCACTCCTTTTTTTCTTCAGCTTCCGGCTATCCAGGAAAACCGGGACTCAGGAGCAGCACGCGGAAAGCGGCTGAATGGAATTCAGGGAAGAGACCTTTCTCGTTCCCGGGAATCAGACCCGGGAAAGACTGGACACCTACCTTGCGGAGAAACTGTCCCAGTCCTCCAGAACCCAGATACAGAAACTGATCAAGAGCGGATTGGTAACCGTAAACGGCCGTGCGGCAAAGGCCAACCACCTCATACGGCCGGCTGAAATCCTGGTTGTCCGCATCCCCCGGAATGCGGTACCGGACATCCTCCCGGAAGCGATCCCTCTTGACATCGTCTTTGAAGATCCGTTCTTGATCATTGTGAACAAGCCGCCGGGCATGGTGGTTCATCCTGCATACGGCCATCAAACCGGTACGCTCGTACACGCATTGCTTGCCCATTGCGGCTTTCTCTCCGGGGTCAACGATCCGTCCCGGCCGGGCATCGTACACCGCCTGGACATGGATACATCCGGACTGCTGGTGGCGGCCAAAAACGATCAAGTCCACCGAAAGCTGGCTTTGCAGTTCCACGAGAAATCCGTGCAGAGGGAGTACATCGCCCTGGTTTGGGGTGCCGTCAGGCCGAAGCAGGGGACAATCGAGACGTTTCTCTCCAGGAGCGTGTCCGACAGAAGAAAAATCGCCGTGGCCGGACACGGGAAAAAGGCAGTCACCCATTACAGGGTCATCGAATCCTTCCACCTTTTCTCTCTGCTCAGCCTCCGTCTCGGCACGGGCAGAACCCATCAGATCCGGGTGCACCTGAGCTATATCGGGCACCCTGTATTCGGAGATCAGACATACGGGGGACGCGGAAGGAAACTGGGAGGCCTGAACCGGGCCGAAACCGCGCTGGCTGTTGAATGGCTGGAAGCCATGCCCAGACAGGCCCTTCACGCGCGGACCCTGGGTTTCATACATCCCGAGACCGGCGAGGCGCTTTCTTTCGAGAGTGGATTGCCGCCGGACATGACCGTTTTACTGGAGCGCATCCGTCAAGCCGAGCATTTGTTCAAACGCGACTGAAATTCCCCGCATCAGGCCCGCCGCGGAGAGGGGCGGGCTTGCCGCGGGCCCGTTCGATTATTTATGCGGAACCCTTGTCGCCCGCCCGGTCAGACGAAATGAGCGCCCGCAGACAGATGGATACCCTGGAGGGGAACATGAAAACGAGTGTGCTGGCAGGCCTGCTCAATTCCGAGTTGAATGTCAGGGCGATCGGGGATGATTCCCTGAACGGGCTGCAGGTTTCCAACAGCGGTGAGATCCGCATGGTTGCGCTGGCAGTGGACGCTTCGGCCGCAGCCGTGCAGGAGGCGGCCGCGCGCAATGCAGACATGCTGATCGTCCATCACGGGTTGTTCTGGGGAAAATCCGTCCCTCTGACCGGTGCCCTTTATGACCGGATCCGCCTGCTGGTCCAATCCGACATGGCGCTCTATGCCGCGCATCTTCCGCTGGACCTTCACGCCCGGCTGGGCAACAATGCTGTATTCGGAAAAATGATGGGATGGCCGCCGGGTGTGGATTTCGGGCTCTATCACGGCGTTTCGATCGGCAAGGCCTACCGTCTCAGGAAGGCGTTGGACGTTCAGACCATTGCCGCGCAGGCGGGCGCAAGGCTGAACGTCAAAGCCGAATTGTGGAAATTCGGCAAGGAGAAAATTTCAACGGTCGGTGTGGTCAGCGGAAGGGGCTTGAGCCTTCTGGACGAGGCCATCCAGAAACAGTTCGATCTGTTCGTGACAGGCGAGGCGCTGCACGAGCATTACTGGGATGCGAAAGAAGCGGGGATCAACGTGCTTTTCGGCGGGCATTATGCCACCGAAACGCTCGGGGTCAGGGCTGTGGGGGACTGGCTGGCACACAAGCACGGCCTGAAGGCGGAGTTTATCGACCTGCCGACCGGGTATTGAAGCGCCGTTCCATCCGCGTTTCCAAAGAATGAAAAAGCCCCGCTCATCCATTGAGCCGGGGCTTTTGCATGGAGCCTAACGATCCGGAACGGTTGAGCCGGATCGGCTGCAGGTTTCAATCAGAAAATTTTCTTCTTGTACGTGACCTTGATCTTGATCACGAATTCAACGGAGAAATCGAGCGGTGTTTCATTTACGGTCCCGTTCCAGTACAGGCGGAACAGGTAGGGATCCGTGTTGAGCAGTGTTTCGAGCTTGCTCTTGCCTGCGCTGTTCAGGGTGACGCTCTTGACTACGCCTTCCACCGACGCCAGCACGATGTTCGACACGTTGATCAGATCCGCCGGTGTGGCACCCGACGTTTCTCCGACCTTGAGCACGCCGGACGTGATGGTCTGGGTGGCGGAGCCTACGTGGTTGAAAACCCTGTAAGTGGCGCTTTGCACCTCGATGTCGTCCAGATCATCCTTGTACTTTTCGAAATCGGTGCTGGCTTCACTGGGGTCCACATCCACAGTTTTGGCATAGGTTGTTGAAGAACCTTCCACGTTGAACGTCTTCTTGATCTCCAGGACAAAATCCTTGGATATCGAGCAGCTCAGAAGCAGCAGGCTTGCGCAGAGAAGGGTCAACAGGATCCCGTACAGTCTTTTCATACATGCACTCCTTTTTGCGTTTTATCCATGCCCCCAAGGTTGAATCACGCGGTTTCAAGCATCGCTTTGACGTCAAAATTTACCGATAAAAAACAGGGTTGTCAACAAAAAAACCTTCTCTGCGCCGATTGTGAAGAAATTGTCACAAATCCGGGAGGCGGATTCCCGCCCCAGCATCACCGGATCAGCATCGTCTTCCGGATGATTGTCGCTGGGCCGGCCTGCAGGACAAACAGATAGATGCCGCTTGCTGCAGGTGATCCGCTGTTGTTTTTCCCGTCCCAGAATACGATTTGATATCCAGCCTTCCTCCTTCCGGTATCCAGGGTGCGTGTCAGTTTACCCTGTTCATTCAAAACGAGCAGCCTAATGTCGGATTCGACAGGCAGTCCAAAACGGATCAGCGTCGAGCTGTTGAAGGGATTCGGGACATTCTGAGCCAGGGTGAAGGCAGCCGGAATTCCGGCATCGCGGCCCGAAACACCGGTGGCCAGAGAAAAACGGAATGTCTCGGAGCTTCCGGTTGAGCGCCCAGTCGAATCGTCGGCCCAGACCCTCCAGTAATAGGTGCGGTTGATGTAGCCTTCCGGCCAGACCAGGATGTACCGGTTGTCGGTGATCGTGTGTTTCAGAATGTACAGGGGGCTGTTGAACAGCGGCGTGCTGTCGAGTTCAAACCGGTAAATGACTGGATCCAGGTCGGGATCCTCGGAATCCTCCCAGTCGAATACGATATTCTGCGGCCATTCCGAAACCACAGTCTGGTCTGCCGGATCCAGAAGATGGAAGGCTCCCGGATCATCGGGAACCGGGGTGACGGTTGCAAGGAAACGATCCGATGCGGATGATCCGTCAGGGCTTGTGACAGTGATGAACAGGGTATCCATTCCGTTCCAGTCGGGTGCCGGAGGCTTGATGAGGAAGCGGTGGTTCAGAGAATCATGGACGATGTGAAGCAGGCCTGATCCGGAAATGGATCGTTGCATCACGCTGTCCGGGTCGTCCGGATCCTCGATCCACTTGTTGAGGAGTTCATCGGATAACAGCAGGGAATCATCCTCTGCAAACGATGTGTCCGGGGCAACCACAGCCGGAGGGAGATTCCCGAATTGTGCGCGTATGGTCCTGGGACCATTCATGACCAGCACGGTGGGATTTTCTGTGCCGGAGAGATACCCCTTCCACTGGATGAAGGATACATTGGGGTTGGGGACAGCCGTGACTGCGAGTTCCGTTCCCTTGTCGAACCATTCGCCTTCGGGATACACCGTGATGGAACCCAGGCCGGCCGGCTGCACATAGCGGATCAGGCGGTACTGAGCGACATGATGACCGATCAGGAAATCATCCTGGTCCGGGACGGTGTATTCGAGGCATAATCCGGGGGCGCCGTTCCAATCCGTGAATACGGCGCGGGTATGGGTGCCGACAGGGTAGATGGAATCGCAGCAGAACAGATGCGTTTGTCCGGCAGGCCAATAGAATGTCTGTTCGCCGCCGAAGACCTGGCCGTCCACCCGGAACGGGATTCCCGGCGGATCCGTATCCACGGTGATCGCAGGGAGTTTCAGAAAATGGGCGGTGATCTGCTTCGGCCCGTTCACGAAGAAGGTGTCCGGATTGAATATTCCGGACAGATCACCGGACCAGTGGTCAAATGCGTACATCGGTCCCGGAAGGGCAGTGGCTGTGAGTGTGTAACCGAAGTATGCGGAATCCGGGGAAGGCGTGACAAGAACGGTGCCGGCATCCGGGGGGTCTGCATCCAGGACAACGGGATAGGCGTACTTCTGCGACCCGATGGCCGCTTCCAGGGGGTGGAAGTGCTGATTGAAGACCTGCTCCGCCCCGGAATAGGTCAAATTCTGCGGCAGGTAATAAAAATACTGCGAAACATCGATGGAATCCGACTCGATGCTCCCGCTGATCTTGAATCCGGTGTCTCCCCAGGAGACGCCGTCGCCTGTGTCGCCTGCATTCGGGAGGAAGGAGTCGAGATAGTAGAGTTCCCTGGAATTGCCCGGCGCCTGCCTCCGCGTGCGGGTGAGGGTGAGCAGGGAAGCCTGGGAGGCGGATGCACCGGTTGCGGCCGGATCTGCCACGATCAGGTGCCAGTTGTCCCCTGGCCAGGCGAGGTCCTTCCGGATGCCTGCGTCCGGTATCGCGTCAATGACGATGCTGCCGTCCGTGTTGTAGGGATTCATGAACCGCATGAACTTGGCGTTCCGGTTCAGGTCCGTGCTGATCAGGACCATGTCGACCCTGCCCCTGACTCCGCCGTATTCCATCTGCGGCACCTTCAGGATGCCGGTGCTGAACTCGGAAAAGGCGGGGTAGTAGGAAGTGGTGAATTTCAGGCTGTCGACGTATTCCAGGTCCGCGCTTTTGGCGTATATCTCGAGAACGATCTGGCGCACGACCCGCACGTTGTGATTCGGGAGCACATCCGCCCGTTTGCGGCTGACCCGGAACCGGATGGGGTAGAGTTTGAACAGGTTGAATTCCTTGTCCGTGTCCTCAGCCAGGACCACATCGTCGGAAAGCCCTCCGATGCTGATCCTGAGCTTCAGACGGAATTTCTGCCTGTCGAGAAGATCGATTCCGTCCCCGCCCGCTTCTGGACGGATGGCCAGGGAATCTGCCAGGCCGTGCGTCCCATGCCGCAGGTCGTAGATTTCAGAGGAGACGCGGTCTTTCACCGCATCATACTCCATGTACTGGAAAGTGGAGCGCGGCGGATCGGGGGTGAAAAACAGATAGGCGTATCCCCGGACCGAGGCGTCCAGCGGATCCTGCACGGAGATCTCAACCCTTTTCTGCGTCCTGGAATACTCATCTTCAATCCAGTTGCTGGCGGATGCCTGATCGCCGAGGTCCCTGGCGATGAATACGATTTCATCATTCCCATCCAGCACGCCGTTCCTTGAGCCGAAGAGACCGGATTCGCCGTCCTTCTCGTCGATCTGGAAGGGCACCGGCTCCCATGCCGCGCCCGCAGAATTGAATCGGAACAGTTGGATCTCTCCAACCGCCTTTCCCAGCGCAGCAGGAATGGCGCTGCCCTGCAGGATGAGGGGTTCATCATCCCTTGTCTCTATTCCGGAAACAGATGCGGAAAGGCCGAGCAGGAGTACTGCCGGGATCCATTTCATGGGCTTGCGAAATGACGGATGCGGCATCATGGAACTATCCCCCTATTTCAATCTGACAGCGAGCGAATCCAAATGTTTTTTTCCGATGCGGATCGAAGATACCCACCCGCTTGCGGCGGGGTGTTTCAATCTGACAGAGAGTCCTTGCCCCGCGGACAGGAGCGGGGTGCGAAAGTGAACGGCGATGGCATTTTTACAGATCGCTGATTCTACGGAAGTTCAATACCGGCCGGCTTTAACCAGCCGGCCGGATTCAGCGAAACGGACGCTGCAGCCCGGACAAGGCCGGGCTTATCAAATCAAAATGTGGCTCCTCACGCGAATCTATGCATAACAAAAGAAGGGTAAGCTATTGAAAAGCATGGGAAATACCTGTACCTTTTAAGGTCGCAAAACCA
>Ga0233423_10000216_pt1 | contig 34656 bp, 60 predicted proteins | sample Watercolumn_Mata_FD_180713 | JGI IMG/M metagenome (GOLD analysis project Ga0233423, IMG submission 180713) | Freshwater microbial communities from Lake Matano, South Sulawesi, Indonesia - Watercolumn_Matano_2014_112_MG | ecosystem: Environmental > Aquatic > Freshwater > Lake | place: Indonesia... | reverse complement strand
AATTGTCATAAATATAGATTAAAAGATGATATTTTTCATAAGGAAATATCATATAAGATACTTGAGAAAAATATAAGATTAATGAAGAGGTTAAGTCATAATAAGGGAGAAAAACTAAAATGACAACCGACGAAAATCAAATATGCAAATGCGGATATAAAAAAGAAGAACATAGTGATGATGGGAAGATGTATAAGTTTATGAAGATTAATTATGTGGGCGATATGAAATATGCTCAAATTTGCAGAAAATTCACACCAAAAAATAATCAAAGTCGTCAGGAAAATCCTAATAGCAAGGATGAAAGCGTAAGTCGAGAGAGTGTCGCTATATCTTCTCTCGGTGCTGTTCCTGACACTCATACTCAAAATGGTTAAGAAAATAAAAGGCGATTTGATACTGAAAGAGGATTTAGTTGTGTTTGAAGAAAGCATAGAAGTAGAGGGTAATATAATTTCAGATGGTTATTGGAGAAATCTTAAAGTTATGGGAAACATAAAAGCATGGAATATAAACACACTGAACATAGACGCATGGGATATAGACGCATGGGACATAAATACAGGGGACATAAATGCATGGAACATAAATGCAAGGGACATAAAAGCATGGAACATAAATGCAGAGGATATATACGCATGGAATATAGACGCATGGGATATAATCTGCGAGATGAGAACAAAAAAAGATATTAAGTGTAAGACAAGAGCGAGAATTTATATTAAGAATAAAAGCAAAATTGAGAGGAAAGAACATGATGACTAAAACTCAAAGTCCGCCAATTTACCGCAGGGATTCCATTAAGGTTGCAACTGCTTCGGCGAACAAGCCAGAAGAAAGTAGTCAGCAAATATATAGGGCTGGCGAAACTTCTGGCTCTAATACTAAACCAATAATGAGATGTATGTCAAAGGAAAAATTTAGAATACTTCAAGATAAATATGAATTTACAACTTCTATGGTTAATGAAATTGTTAGAAATGCAAAGAATTTTGATGTTTTGGTTTTACAAACACAATTTAGAGAAGGAAAACACTGGATAGATAATGCTTGGATTTTGAATGAAGAAAATCCAGAGGTTTTTATGGAATTAATAAAAAAACTATGGAATAATCCACTTGGCTCTGAACATATCGCCGAAAATCAGAGAGGAAGCAAAAGAATAAAGGGTGAAAGTCCTTTGGTGGATGGCTCTAATGCTCAATTTAATCCAAATAGAGAAACAGATAGGCTTTTATTTGAGAAAATGAGAACATCCTATAATGTTAATTTTGTGGATAATCGTGCAGATAAGCCAGAGGAAACGGGTAATAGTATGCCTAAAGCCTCTGATTATGATATATTAGAAGGATTAGGTAGAGGAGAAAATAAATATAAGATTGGGTTTAAAGATGGACAAAAAACTAAAAAAAGTTATAGGGAAATAGATATTAATGAAATAATGAGAAAGGTAAGAATAAATTTAGGTGTTAATGAAAGAGATTTTTATTATTCAACTCATTTAGGGTTTTTTATTCAGGATTATATAGAAGAAGCGTTTAAGGTAGGATGTCCTTCCTGCAAAAATAAAAAAACTATACCTGAAAAGAGGTATATAAATAAAAAAGGTTGTAAAGGATGTTCATTATGTTGAGGTTGAAAAATAACATCTTTCCACTGCCTAAAGGTAGGGTATTTAATAAAGAAAATGAAAGCAAGATATTGTAATAAATGTAGAAAATTATATCCAGAAGATAAAATAACTACTGGGGAGATAAATGGTTTTTGGATGAATGAACTAGACGAAATTGATTTATGTGATGAATGTAAAGATAAATTGGAGGATTTTGTATTTGGAAATAATGATAAAGGTTAAACTTCCAATAGAGTATAGAAAGAAATTCCTTAAATGGAAGAAGGAACATACTTTGAAGTCTTTGCCAAAGGGTATTTCCCAGAAAGAGAAAAAGGAGTTGATTAATGAATATTGGTTAATTAAGGATAGAAGGCAGATGTGGATTTCAGGAGCAGGAAGAATTTGTTTATGGATGGCTTACATACAAAAGGGATGGCAGAAATCTTTACAAAATTCAAAGAAATACCATTCAACGCCTGAACAAAAGTTAGAAGTATTAAAATTTATGTTTAGACAGGAATTATATGGAATTAATTTATTGAAAAAGGTGGATAAATTTAATGCTCCCCTTTTAATTAACGAAGGAGGAACAAGGTGAAAAATGGGAGATAAAAGAGTAAAAATAGTTCATAAGTGTTCAGGTTCAGAAACAAAAACATTAATTAATTTACCAATAAAAAGTTATCAATTAAATCTTAAAAAATATATTTTAATTGTGAAACTTAAAAAGGAGAAAATAAGATGAGTATAAAATCTTATGAATTAGCGTTGCATCAAACATTAGAGTTAGATAATATGAAACCGAAAAGAATAAGAGAGGAGAGTTTTAAGCGAAGATATAAGATATTAATTGAAAAGGAGAGGAAAGCGAAATGAAAAAGTCAAAAAATAGTTTGCAGACAAAACCTTTAGGGGATACAAAAAGTCAAGTTGCTAACGACATAAGACAGCGTTATACTGATGGTGTCCCTTCTCGTAGAGGTGGAGAATGAAAATTATATACACAATAGATTTTTTTAAAAAGAATTTTGTTTGCATTAATAAGTGGTATAGGGAGAATTATAGGAAATTATCTCCGAAAAATAGAAGAAAATATAAGAATATTTTAGAAATAGTTGCTAATTTAATGGTTTTAGATATAAATACAGAAAGAAGGTATCCTAAGTCTTGGAGAAGAGATTATAATAAGAATATTGTGAAGGCATTAATGGATTTAGAATATTTGAGAGAAGAGGCTATTAATTCCTGCCGACAACGAGGTGAAAAATGAAACAAAAATATCAAGGTGAATTATTAGGTATGAGTGTTTATATTTCACAGAAATATAAAAAAATGAGATTGCATCCAATAGTATGGGATTGGATACAACAATTTGTAATACGTCCTGATGGCACTTTCCCTCCAATTAAAACTCGAAAAAGGAAAACAAAATGAGATTATTCAAGAAAATTAAAACTATGCACGAAGTATATGGAGATGAAAGTAATCATAAGTGTTGTCTTGTATGTGGGTTATGTATTGATTGCGGTGATTGTAAAAAATTACATGATAAAGTAACTAAAAAGCAAAAACAAAGAAAAATAAAATGACAACTTCAAATTTGAAGTTATACGATAAACTTCTCAAGATTTACAACCTTCTAAATAGTGATGTTAAACCTTCAAAAAAGAATAAAGATGGAGTAGAGGAAAATAGTATCTGCTCAATTTTAAATATTTCTCCTTCGTCATTAAGTTATTATCTAAAGATTTTAAGAGTTTCTGGATTTGTAGAAAAGATAGGAAAAGTATGGCAAATAAAGAAAGAATTTGATGAAAACCAACTTCAAAAATCAATCCGAGTAGATACAAACAACCCTCTTACATTATCCAAATTTCCAAAAGACAAAAATAGAGGACATTCTTTCCAGATGAAAGTAATTCTTAATAACATTTCAGGATGGTATAGTTTTAGGAGAAGAAAATTCTTAGATAGAAGAGGGATTGAGTGGTATCCATTAAAACATCTGATTGGAAGTGGGGAAGGACTAATCTACAAAGGTAGAAAGGTTCACATTACTAACAAATCAATAATTATCTATGAGAAATCAAGTTACATCTCAAATTTGGCAAAAGTTTCACAAAGTCATGCAGTTTATGATATGTTAAGATTAGTAAAAGGTATAGAAAAATTGTTTCAGGCAAACCTTTTTCCTAACGGAAAGATAAAATGGAAAGTTACAAGACAACATCACGCCATGATTAAAAATTCTTTGGCAAAACAGTATAATAGAAAGAAAAAGAAATTAGAGATATGGACTGGGAGAGGATTGACTTATCTAATAGACAATAGCTTTGATTCAGATGAATTTGAAGGAGTTCATAAAGAAACATCCCCAGAAGATATGGATAATAAAATAATTCCTTTTTTCAAATCTTTAGATAAAGATCCTATAACTACTACAACAATAAAAGAAAACTTCAAAGAATTTTCAAAAAGAATAAAGACTCTTTCTGAACAAGACATTAAACTTTCACAAGTTCTTGAACAAATGAATAGCAATATAATTAGAATTACTAAAGAAGTTGCTGAATTAAAATTCAAAAAAGGAAATACTTAAATAAAGAAGAAACTTTAAAAAACCATGAAAAGAAGTGTAATCTTACTATTTTGTTTAATTTTATTATTAGGAATGATTTCAGCAGGATTTCCAATAAGCCTTACACCAAAGAACGCAGAAGGAAAGTATTCTCCAAATACAAATTACTCCTATAAATTTGATTTTACAACAGGTTCAGATTGCACAGGAATTCTTTTAACATATTCAAACAACACAATGACAGATTACACAGGAAGATCCTTCTTTGAAATTGATATTTCTTCATTACCTTCAATTCCTTCTTACTTATGTGAAACAAGAGATGGAACATTAAGAAAAACACATAATTACTCAGATATAATTTTTAATAGGATTTATGGAAAATCATTGAATATTACAGGAAATGTAAGTGGTCAATATATTATAGGTAGTGGGATTTATTTGACAAGTGTAAATGAATCATTGTGGAATACAAATTATTCCCAATTTTTAACTAATCAAAATTATGCCCTTAATGATAGTTTATGGACATTAAATTATTCAACATATCTTACAAAACCAACATGGACACAAGCCACAAATGGAACAATTTTAATGAGATTTCAAGATTGGAATGCAACAAATACATCTTATTATTTAGCAACAAATCCATTTGGATTTTATAATATAACCACCTCCCCTATATACCTTAATGATACTTTCTTTAGTAATTACTCTGATTATTTAACAACTAAAAATTATGCCCTTAACGATTCACGTTGGAGTTTGAATTACTCTGATTATTTGACAAGTAAGAATTATGCTTTGAATGATTCACTTTGGAGTTTGAATTACTCCAACTTCTCGACAATTTATGGATACGCATTAAATGACAGCAGATGGAGTTTAAATTATTCTAACTTTTTATTGAGTTATAATTATGCAACAAATGATTCATTTCTGTTGAATTCAGGCGACACTGCAACTGGAAATTATACCTTTGATTCAGGAACTTTATTTATTGATAGTGTAAGTGATAGAGTCGGTATCGGGACGACTAGTCCTGATGAGATATTAGATATTGAACGAACAAGTACTACTGAAGCAGGAGGTTTTAGGTTAGCTAATTTGCAACAAGGTGGTTATGGAAATGCATTAAGATTTTATTCAACACAGGCTACATTTGGGACAGATACAGTTGAAGCAGCAAGAATAGGTGTTGTAGGAGAATCAAATTGGGCATCTGCTGCAGAAGTTAAAAGTTATATGGCATTTCACACAATAAATAGTAATGTATTGGGAGAAAGAATGAGAATAACTGCTGCAGGCAACGTCGGTATCGGGACAACGGCACCAGATACACAATTAGAGATATATAAATCAATTTCAGATACAACAAATTATGCTTCTTTTAAAATGGCTACTTTGAGAAGTGGAACAGAATATGACATGACGCTTGCTCCTTACGCTGATGATTATTCAGATGTTACAGCTTATCAGGGCACAACAGTATTGCAGACATATGGAAATGATATTGCATTATCAGCGTTTAATACAAATGATAAAATTAAGTTTTTTGCTGGAGATAGAACAACACCAAAAATGTTAATTAATGGAGCGAACGGCAACATCGGAATAGGAACAACAAGTCCTGGAGCGAAATTGGTTGTTAAAGGCGGAAATACAAATGATTTAATAGTTGATAATGACGGCTCACAATATACAGAATTAGATTTGGCTCACGATGGAGTAGTTAAAACTTCTTGGTATTGGGATGAAAATAATTTAATATCTTATTTTAATGTCGGTAGTGGTAAATTTTCTTTTATTGGGGGTGATGTTGGTATTAATACAGCATCGGGAAATGGTAGATTAAGTGTAAGAGGTGCAGGAACAACTACGGGCTATACTTTTGAAGCTGCAAATTCAGCAGGAAACACTAAATTTATTGTGAGAGATGATGGACAAATAGGATTTTATGGTTCTGATAATGCTGAAAAAGTAAGAATAGACAACGCAGGCAACGTCGGAATTGGGACGACAAATCCAAATCGAAGATTAAGTGTAGCTGATGGTTATTTAGAAGTTGATGCAGGTATTGTTGGTGAAAGTGATAGTGGATTTCTATATTTATATCCTGATTATGAGAGTAGTTCTTATTTAAAGTTAGATGATGGCGATGGGTTTTCTTTTATGAATGGAAATGTTGGTATTGGAACGACAGCGCCAACTCATCAGTTAGAGGTTGTTGGAAATCCATCAACTTATTATCCTGCCATGTTTAGTGGTTATTCATCGAGTAAGATACCATTATATGTTTATAGTGATTCTGGCGGTTCTGGTATAGCTCCTGCTGAAAGCATAAGAAATTTAATTTATATAAATCCTTCTGGAAGCACACAATTTTATGGTAATAGTGTTCCTGTAATGACAATATTAGATGGAGGCAACGTCGGAATTGGGACGACAAGTCCTCAAAATAAGTTAAATGTAATTGGAAGTTTGAATATTACAACCAATTCAACTTTGGGAAATCTTAATGCTAATACGATTACCTATTTCCTTTCAGCCCCAACTTTTAGTCCTGCTTGTGATGGGACTTATAATCATTCAATGATTTCAAATGCAAGTGGTTGGTATATATGTGGAGTAGGAGGCACATGGACAAATATAGGATAAAATGAAAAATTGGATAAGAATTTTGTTTGTTGTAGTTTTATTAATGAATTTTATCTCTGCAAATGATACGGAGTCTTTAAATGTATGCGGAGGAGACCAAGAATCAATTATTCAGTGTGTAGGAGACAATGAACTCTCTTATATTGCGAATTTAAAAGGAATTGAATCAGGAACACAACAAATAATTGGATTTGGTTTGGGTGTAGAGAAGTATGCGGGAAATTACAAAAACCTTCTTATAGGATCTATTACTTTAATTCTTCTACTTTCCATGTTCATAATCTTCATTGTTATTGATAAAAGAAGAAAAAACCAAAAACCCAAAAACCCCAAAAACGACAGATTTAAATATTAATACTTCTTCTAATTCTATATATGAATTTAAATTCAAAAAAAGAAATTATGAAGAAAGAAAGAAAAGTAGACAAGAAAGAAGAAAAACATAGAAGAATATCTTCTGCAATAGCAAATATGGATATAGGACAGATAATCTCACCAACAAAGCTATTCAAGAGCATTCAGATACATCCAGACACAGGAAGAGACTTAATGGATTTATATGACTCTTTGAAGATGGTTGGATTTAAAACAATAAGGGATGAAAATGGAATTCTTATAAGAATAATGAGAATAGATGAATCCATAGATATGAAAAAAGAAATTGCAGAAATCAGAAAAGATATTATTGACATAAAAGTAAAATTAGAGGAAGTAAGGTCATTAATCAAAAAATGAGGATGATAACTCTTATATTAGTAGTGATTTTCTCAATTGCAACTATAAACGCACAAGTAACAATAATTCAAAGCCCTTTTGACTTTTCACAGAAAGTAGGAGAAACAAAGAGTTATGTTCTAACAATAAACAATACCTACAACTTTGACATCTATGACATCAAGTTTTCAAATCTTAGTGGATTAGGATTTTCATTCCCTTTAAATTCAACTATTCCAAAGAATTCAACAACAGACATTAACTTCACACTATCTCCCTCACAATCAATTTCAGAGAGTAGAACAAGTAATGTAGAGTTCAGATTTTTGGCAACAATTCCCACAGAAATTACAACTTACAATATAAATGTCACAAATACGGGATTTTCAACAAGGTATTTAATAATAAGAGTGGGAGACACCATAGTATGGACAAACAAAGACAATATCTTCCATAACCTTTTCTCAAGCAAATTCAGTCAAAACATAAATCCAAATGAGACTTTCTCTTACACTTTTAGTGAAATAGGAACTTACAATTATCAAGATAGTGGATGGGCAGAATTTAATAATTTTCGTGGAACTATTGAAGTAATAAATAGAACTTCACAAGAAAAGGTTCATAATCCATTATATGACTTTGTGTGGAATGTTGGACTTAACTTTTTCCTTAATCCAACAAACCTGACTTTTGAGCTTTTAGATGATAGTTTTGAAATATCAGCAACAGGTTCAAGTGAAGGAATTATAAGAATAAAGAATGTTGGAACAGAAACAGCAGAAAGAATAAAAATAAACTCAAGTTCTAATTGGATTACATTTGAAGAAAATAACTTTGATTTAATTGTAAACTCGCAGAATTTAGTTACTTATAAAATTTCTCCAGTAATCTTCAACACAAATGATACAAACAAAACATATACTATTGATTTCACAGTGAAAGGATCAAACACAGAAACTATGACAAAAAGCATTTCTGTATTCATTCCATACACGCAAGTTTTTGTAGATACAAGCACTGATGCGGGTTTTTTAGTGTGGTTTGCAGAGGTATACTGCAAAGCACATCCAAACCTTTTCCTATGCAACCCAAATCAAACCATCATTACTAATGGAAATGGGTCAGACTCTTACCTTTCTCTAAACATCTCTGCAAAAGACTTTTATGACCAAAAGAGAGAAATAGGAAATGTCACAACTTCGGTGATAAGATTGCAAAATGATTATAGTTTATTAAATGATAAAATAGGCATAGTAAACACAATTTCAAACATTTCAAATTTATCGTTAGAATACCAAAAAGAAAGAGACAGGATTTCAAAAAGAGATTCAAACCTAAGAACAATTTTCTTCCTATTTATCTTTCTTGGAATTTTATCTTATGCTTCATTCAAAACTTATAGAAAATATCGTGAAAAGAAAGGACTTATAGAAGGAGCTTATGAATACAGAAGATGAAAACTTGGAAGATAATTTCAATAATTGCAGGAGTATCTGTCTTTTTGTTGGTTCTTAGTTTATCATTTAAACTAATCTTTAATTGGAGTTGGTGGGTTGTAATTGGAACTTCTATCTTTTTAAGTTCTGGTTGGTTAGTTGGAGGAATAATTTTTCTTATAATAAAATTGACAAAGAAAGAGCCGACAATTCTTACACCAAACCTTGAAGATGTAGAAGAATTAGTAAAATATAAAATGAAGCATGATGAAGAAAATCCTGACAATTTCATAATAGAAGAAAGAAGATTATGGAAAATAGGAGAGCCAGAGTCAGAAAGAACTCCAATATGGGTTCTATCAGGACATGGTTCAGAATTAATGGAAGACAGAGTTGTATTGGTAAATTCAAAAAACCTTGCAGAAATATCCTTTCTAATCAATAAAAATTTAAAGGACAATTTAAAAGAAATCTTGGAAGAAGCTACAAGAATGGCAGAACACCAACCAGATATAATAACAAGAGAAGTTGTTCCTGGTGGGGGTGTTGATGAATTTGGAAGACCAATACCTACAAAAGTCATAGTAAGAAGTCAATCAAGAACAGAAATGAAGCAAAAAGAAGAAGAGGAGGAAGTCGAGAAAAAGACTGCATTCTAATGTGGATTGAAATAATTGTCTTTTTTAGTGGACTTATTGCATTAATAATATTTATTGTAATGCAATTTAAAATGAATAAAGATATTCAAAAGATAAGCATAACAGCGAATATGCCTTTAGTTGAGAACATAGTAAGAAAGCATCTTACTGAAGGATATAGTCATGGAGTTCTAAAATCAATAACTCCAAAAAAAAATGGAACTTGTCTTATTGAATTTTATCCTGATGATGTAGAACAAGGAGAAGGAGTTCCAAGACCAGATGTAAAATCATTAATAGTAAGAAAGGAGTATATTAAATCATTTGCAAGAGGAATAAATTCTGCAAGAAGAGAAACAATAAAATTAATCGGAAGAAGTCAATTAGACTATCCAAAAGAAATAAGAAACCTCCAAGAAGTTGAGTTAGAAACAAAGGAAGGACAAATAGCATATCTTGAATCTGTTTTCGGAAAGATGATTCCATCTGGAGATGAAGCAATAGCAGAAATAATGAAGAGATATGCAAGAGGAAGTCCAAAGAAAGGAGTTCTTGACGAATTTGAGCAGGAAATAAAAAAAATGAAAAGTATACAATCAATTCAAAGTTCTTCTGTTCCTGAAAATAAAAACAATACTTAATTTTTGAACAAAAATTCAAAAATAGAAAAGTATTTAAAGGGCATTATCTTTAAAAAACTATGAAAAGAGTTGAGAGATTATTTAATGATAAATTGAAATTACTTGCATTATCATTTTTATTCTTATTTACATTAGGAATTCTTCTCCCACAAGTAAGTTCAGCAACAGGATTATTTACAAACACAACTCTTAATGATTCAAAAGTTTCTGGAACATATTTAATTTATGTAAATATTTCAGAATGTGCTAATAATTGTTACATCGGAAACGTTACATTCACATGGATATGGTATAACGGAACTTCAACAATTCTTTCAACAGTTAATAATGTATCTGGAAACCAATCTGTATTCTCTTACTCATGGGATACTACTGCATTTGATGATGCAAACAACGGAACTTTGAACTTCTCTGCAAGAAATTATACAGGGTGGGCATCAACCTCTCCTCCAAATGCTTCAAATTGGACTCAGGGATTAGATATTGATAACGGATTTCCAACAGCAACACTCTCTTCTTCAACATTTTCCTCTGTCTCTCAAGGATATAATATAAACAAAGGAACATCTTTTACATTGGGAATTGATGCAGATAATACTATTGGAATAACATCTTGTAGTATTTATGCAACAGACTTGCAGAATTCATCAGTTCTTTCATCAACAATAAGCACATCTTCAAATGCATGTTCAAACGCAACTCTAAAACCAGAATCATTCCTTGTAAAAGGTAGAGCATATAATCTATTAGTTCAGGCAACAGATGGAAACGGAAACTCAACAAATAGTTCTACAAGAAGGCTTAATTATCTCCATGCAACAGCAGGATCAAGTGGAAGCAGTTCTGGGTTGAGTTCTGTAACAGCAGGAACATCACAGAGTTTCTTTGGTTCAATAGGAAAAGGAACAACAAACTTCTTTAGTTCAATAGGAAAGGGATTTAGTTCTCTTTTCAAAAAGATAACTTTTTGGACAGACAAATACTAAAATGACAAAAAAATTAAGTTGGATAGCTTGGTTGGGTTCTTTCTTGATAGCTCTTGCCTTATTCAATTGGGGTGTGTTGTGGTGGTTTAACTTCAACATAGTCACATGGATGAGTTTCGAACAGAGATGGCTTGAAGGGTCAATCTATACAATTGTTACAATTATTGGTGGATGGAGCTTAGGAGAGATTTTGTATAAGACTTTAAAGAAAGTAATCTAATAAGATGAAAGAATACCTAAAAGGTGGAAAAGGAAACAAGATTCCAAAAGAGTGCTTTGATAAGAAGCAGTTAGCAATAGGGAAGAGGATAGAAAGGGAGCATACAAAGAATTCTAAGATTGCAGAGGAAATTGCAAGAGATCATTTAACAGAAGACCCAAACTACTACAAAAAACTCAAGAAGGCAAGATTATAGATGTCTAAGATAATATCCCCTGAGAAAATAAACCGAATTCTTGCAGATTTGGGCTACAATCAACGATTATAATCTCCATTAACATATTTCAAGACAAGGATACTTTTGTTTAACTTGGGGTTAAGGAAGAGAAAATCTTCTACTCTTCTAAACTTCTCTTCTAAAAAATAGATTTATATATTATGTAGTGCTAACTAATCCAAATGGCATTTTTTAGGATAAAAGAAGTCAAGGAAGTCAAGGGCATAAAATATGCTTATTATGTTGAAAATCACAAAATTGATTGGAAAGTCAAACAAATAATAAAACAATATCTCGGATGAGCCGATGAAATAGCAAAAAATTAAGAAAATGAATGAAGGATTAAAATATCTTATAAGAAATGATCTCAATAATGAATTACGAGATTTGACAATAAAGCATATTAGGTTATCAAAAGAATATAACGGAACAAAATGCAAAAAATGTGGTTTCGTGCAAGGAAGTGAATATAAAGGAGTAAGGCATTCTTATTGCGAACATCTTACTCAAAAAATAGATAAAAAAATAAAAAAAGAAAGTATTGTTTTAACGAAAAAGATTTTTATCTTTTCGTCTTTTTTAGATTCTCAAAAAGTTGTTTGATTTTTTTCCTCTTGTTTTTTATTGTTCATTTAAATAAGTAAATTCCCTCCTTTCTTATTAATTTTGTTGAACAACTCTTCAGAAATAAGAGGAAGGTGAGATCCTTTCTTTTCAATTCCTTCAAAAGTGATAATTCCTATGTAAACTTTGTTTTTTATGATGTTGTAATAACTCTGTGGTTTCAACCCATGCTTTTTACATATCTCTCTATATCCTACACCTTCAGAAGTCATCTTAAAGCAATCTTGAACTATCTCTGCTTGTTTCTTATGTGGAACTATCTGAAGAATACCTCTTCTATGCTCTTTATCTTTAAATAGAGGTTTGTATCCAAAAGGACATCTTCCAACAATTATCCCTTTGTCAAATTGACTTTCCCTACCAAGTTTAACTCTTGATTTCATTTTATCAATCTCTGCCTTACTCATTGCCCTCATAATAGAACTAACAAACAAATCTTCAGAATCATCAGTTGGTATAAGTCTTATCCCAAACTTTTCAAAATATCTAATTGACAATTCTGCAAAAGCTACATCTCTTGAATATCTATCCCACTTAAAAAAAACAATAGCATCAAACTTCTTTTTTTGTGCTTCTAACAAAAGTCTCTTGAAAGCAGGTCTAACATTCAAATTATAAATATTAGAGAAAGATTCATCACCTACCATTTGTTTTAAATCATCATCTTTGATACTTGCAGATTTTCCACCATCTGTATAAATATCAACAATTTCATATCCCTTATCATAGCAAAACTTAGTCATTCTATTAATTTGTGCATCTATAGAATCTCCTTGCTCAAGTTGTCTCTTACTTGAAACTCTTGGATAAAGTATAACACGAGTTTTAATTTCCATTATTCTTACATAAACTACAATTATATATTTTTATTAAACTTTATAGGAAATCTTGTATATAAATCTGTCGATTATCCTCTCCAATACCAATAACGAGAAAGTTTAAATGTATTGAACACTTTAGAATATAAATCTCCATTAGCATCTTCCAAAATCTTAATCTCAGCTTTCTTACGAAAGGATACCCTAAAACTATTTTTTGAATGACTTGGCATTCTAAGTTGAAATGAACCAGGATACTGAATAGTTTCAATAGCGACCAATCCTAACTTTTCCTTTGTGGAAATACTTTCAGGATTTATATAAAAGGGCTTATCAATAGGATAAAAAACAGTCTTTCTTATTCTTGGTCTAAGTTTCCTATTCCATCTTTTGTATCCCTCATAAGACATTGGTTTGACTTCCCAAAACCATATCAAAATTGGAGAATCTCTTTTCCTTTTGCTTTCATAAGGAATTAAATTTCCAAACTTGTTTTTCCTTTTTCTTTTGACACTTTTACCTGCATAGAACTTTCTACCTTTACCTTTATCTTTTCTTCTCTTTCTTTTTTGAGTATCTCTTGCTCCAATAGTTCTAACCATAGTTCTTTCCCCATAACCACTTCATCATAAACAACATACCGACGAAAAATCTCTCAAAACTCATCTTTTCCATATTGGATATACTAACCATTAAAGGTTTCGTGCATTTTTGAAGTGATTTTGAATAGTAAATCTTTATTTTTATCGTCGGTATTTATCAATCTTAACGATTTAGAATTCAAAAAGTTTTTTCCTGACATCTCATCTTTAACCATAAGAAGATTTTGATTTATTGTCATTTTAATTATATTGTGCCTTTGTTATTAAGAAATAATATAATTTTCAAGATTTTTATATTTTACTATAACCATTTCTCCACCCCCTATAGGACAACTTTTTTTATGATGAATATTAACCAAAAAGAAAAAATAAAAAGTTGGACAACACATCTATTCCTAATCAGCACCTTTCAGGAGTTGTTTTTATTCCATGTCTCTTATCATGGCAACTACGACACAATATCCTCAAATTATTTGGATTATGTGATCCTCCAAAAGCCAAAGGTTTGATATGGTCTATTGTCAAATTCTCTTTTGTTCCACAGAATTTACAGCACTTAGATTTTCTCAAACTCTTCCAAGATTGCTTCCTTCTCTTTGCCAATTCGATTATCCTCTTCTTCTTTCTGTTCGTTTTGTTTAACCTCCTTTGAATGTTGATATTTTTGAATGTAAGATTTGACAGTAACATGATTTAACCCAACCTTTCTGCCTATCTTCCTATAAGTCCTTTCCTTTGGAGAAATATTTTCATCATTGAACATTTCATAGCAGATTTTCATAAGTTTTTCAGTAGTTTGAATCTCTTTTGTTTCTGTTTTGTCAATTTTTTGTTCCTCAATCTCTTTTTCTTGTTTTGCTTTTTCCTTTTCCAATTTCTTTTTCTCTCTTTCCTCTTTTTCTGATTGGATTTGTTTCTTAATTCTTTCTTTAATCTTATCTTCCTCTTCAGAGTAAAATCCTTTCATTTTATTCATTAAATCAGAATAGAATTTCATCTTTTCAGAAAAATGTGTCTTATAAAGGTAAAAGAAATCATATTCCTCTTCCTTATGACAATGTCCTGGTAACCAAAAAATCCACCCTCCTTTATCCCATTCTTCCTGAGATAAAAAGCTTCTTGGAATTTCAGGGCTTTTCAACTGATTTATTAATTCACTTTTGAATCTATTTGCCTTTGCAATGTTTTCTATATCTTTTGCTCCACCCATTTGTCCAAAAAAAGTTTTTGTTGCAGAATTCTTAACACCTTCCTCAGTATCCATCCAAACTTGTGAATCTGTCAAAAAAGAGTTTCCACCTTCCCCCTTATTTCTCATAGTAGAAATATTCTCAATCATTCCTTTTGCAAGAAATTCTTTATATCCTCTTGGTCTAATTGGAACAAGAAATCTTATTTCTGGAATTACAATCAAGCAAGGTTTATTTGAAAACCTTCTGTTCCTTATTATTTGCTCAAAAAGTGTCAAAATACAAAACTCCTTTAACTTTTCATCATCAATCCACCTTGTTCCAAAAATATGGTAATGTTCATTATCATTTAAGATTTCTTTCCAATTAAGTTTAAGTGAAGATCCGTCAGAAAACTTTTCAGGAAGAAGAAAAAGATGCTTTTTGAAAGGAAGAAAATAAGAAGCAACATCCTGAAGGCTTTTTGCTGTTCCTCCTGTTGTTCTTAAATGAAAAATCTTAGGATCAACTTTTCTACTTCCTTTTTCCCCCTCTTTTCCAATAATGCTATCCTGGATAAAATGCAGAAATCCATAAAGTCCATCTGTATCTTTTATTGAACTTGAAGCATTAAGCAAAAGTCTTATTGTATCACTTTCCCATGCACTCTCACAAAGCATACTCCATTCAATCCTTCTTAAATCCTTTAACCCAAAACCATAAAAAGTTATTTCTGGAAGTTTTTCTTTTGGAATAACATTAGTGTAAGGATGATACAATCTAACAGGCTTAGTTTCAACAGGTTTTCCAATTTTTCTTAAATGATGAATGTGATATGGTTTTTTAGGTTCAAACATTGCAAATCCAAGCTCAAATTCATCCTTAACATCAGAAAGACAAAGAACTACATAACCAGCTCTATAAAACTCTTCCATTATGGACTCCATAACTATTGTTTTGCCCTGTCCTGGTTTTGCAAATAAGAAAATGAATTCATTAGGAACACTTCCATCCCTATGTCTTATCGATAGGTAAGTATTTACATCATTTATTATTTCAACCATTTTTTTCTCCCATAGGAATCGGTTTCTGGCTCAAGAACTTCCAAACATTGAGCCCTCATTAACAAGGTTTTCAAAAGAGAACAGATGAACTAAGATAAGCCCAAATGTTGTTTTGCGTTTTTTTGCTCTTTCTTTGTGAAGTTTTGATTCCATATGGGAGTATCATTTTATTACTTTAAACTCTTCAGGAACAAGTGTCTTGTTTCCTCTAAAGAACCTCTTTTCAATCAAATTACAATATTCTTTACTGATTTCTATTCCTATAGCATTTCTGTTTAACTTTCTTGCACTAACTAATGTTGTTCCACTTCCTGCAAAAGGATCAAGAACAACTCCATCTTTAGGGCATCCCACCAAAATAAAGAACTCTGCAAGAGTTTCGGGAAAAGAAGCGAAATGTTGATTATCCTTATCTTGTTTTGAAAATTCATCAGACCTCCTAAACATTATAGCATTTGTAGGATTAGCATCCTGAACTTCAGCAGTAACACTCCAATTTTGATAACCTTTACCCACAATAGCATCTTGATTTTTGGTTAATTTTTTAGAAGTTTGTTTATCCCAATATTCCTTTAATTTTTGTTCTTTGTAAGGAGATCCTTCTTTATTCATAGTAGAACTTTCTTTATGTTTCATTCTATTAAAAGAGGAATTTTTTATAGGTGTTCTTAAATCTTCCAAATTGAAATAATACTTTCTATTCTTTACTATCTGAAAAATATATTCTGTTGAAGGAAGTAACTTGTCTTGAACAGGGAAAGGCATTGTTGATCCAATAGTTTCCTTTTCTGGATACATCATTAATTTCTTAACCCAAACACAATCATCTCTGATTAAAAATCCTTTTTCTTGTAAAGCAATGGCAATTTTGTGGGGAATAAGAAGTTTTTGTTTGCTTTGAAGCCAATTTGATTTAAATTTCCCTCTAATTTGGTTTGAATGATTACTCAACTCCTCATCAAGAAACTTACTTTTAAATTTATCCCCTTTAAATCCACTTCCACTTTTAGTGTAGTAAGTATCTCCCAAATTCAAAAAGAAAACCCCTGTTTTTTTTAATACCCTCATACACTCTGTAGATACTTCAACAATATGATTGATATAATCCTGAGGATGCTCTTCTAAACCTAAACTTCCTTTCCAAGCCCCACATTTTTTACAAGTTTTGTCTTGTGTCTTCCAATCAACTTGTAAATTTCCCTTTTTAATAGCATGATGAACTGTTGTTTTAGAACTTCCTCTATGAACATATCTCTCTTTAACCTCAAATTCATGTTCACACATTTTATTTTCCCCCCAAACTGTTTCTGTTTCACCTTTATAATTTCTTACACCAAAATAAGGAGGACTTGTTACTATACAATCAACACTTTCATTGGGAATTTGCTTTAAAGCTTCGCAGACATCCATATTGTATAAGGTAATCATTCTAATCTCCTCTGCTCAAGAAAAGGTTTAATTCGTGATTCTGCAATCTTGATATAATCTTGTTCTTTCTCTTTACCATAAACACCCTGAACACCCTCTTCTTCTGTTCCATACATTAAACTACTATTTCCTGTTTCTTTGAATTTATCCCACTCCTTACCCATAAATTCTAAACCATAAGGGGGGTCAGTTATTATAGCATCAACCGAATTGTCTGAAAGTTTCTTCATTTCTTCTATGCAGTCACCTTGAATTATTTTATTTATTGGAAGTTCCATTACTTTTCCTCCATCACCAAATCTCTGCTTTCTGCAAAAGGTTTCATTCTTTCAAAAGGAGATTTGATATACTTTTTATCCTCAAGAGTTTTGAAATATTGCTTTGGAATTGTGTGCCTCTGCATACCGCTTATTTTCATAAGAATATTAAACACAAAGAATATTTCAATCTGATAAGGAGAAACCTTTCTAACCAAAGAATTTATCTTTACTTGTTTTTCTTTGGGAATTTCTTTCCTTCCACGAATATCATCATAATAAATTTTAACTCTGTCAAGATGGGGTTTCATTTTTTCAAAGACTTTATTAACCTCATCCCATGTTTTATACTTCAAAGGTGTGTTTTTAAGTTCTTCAGCCATTCTCTTTTCAAACCATTCCTTTCCATAATTAACTATCAAATGGCTTGTAAGTTGATAAATAACATTTTTCAGATAAAAGAACTTGTCTATTCCTGTATGAATCCCACCATAATTTCCCAAGTCAGTGAATATCATTTGTTGGATATTTACTGCTATGCTTTTTGGTAATTCTTTTCTTTCAATTTCAATATCTTTTTTTTCTTCCATTATGTATTTGCCATAAACTCATAACCCAAAATCCCAATAGTAAAAGGTTTGTAAAGGCTTCCAAAAATGTTTGTATTTTCTTCAGAATGCTTTTCTATCTGATTCAAGGCAAGAATTATTATCTCATCCTCCTTTTGTTTTTGTATGAGAATTTTCTTATAATATTTATCCTTATCCTTTGAAGTTATAAATCTCTTCCACAAAATCCTTTTTTTCCTCAAAATAGGGTCACTTATATTAAGATAAGCTAAAGACATAAGGTAAGCACAAATATGCTCTCCAAAAGAATGTTCTCTCTCTAATGCCTTTAAGAAAATCTCTTCATTCTCTAACTTTTTCACAATTAATTGCCTTATTATGTTCATTTTATTTTATTATTTCTACATCATCAGACTCTTTATAAACCTCAGACACATTTTTTGATTTTTCAACCTCTTCTTCCTTCTCTTTCCTTCTTCTTTCCCAATAAGTTTCCATTATACATCCTCTCCGCCAATCACACTAAAAAACAATTTTATAAGTGAATTCATTTTTTCCCTTCTTGACCTAACAAAATCTTTTATCATTTCTCCATCCCAAAAACTCTCTATTTGAGAATCATTATAATTTTCAGCAAGAGTTCTCAAATCATCAGTCATCCCAGAAAACTGAGAAAGATATGTTTTAATTCTTTCATCCAAACTATCTTCTCCTTGAAAGAGATTGATACATTCAGAAAGAGTATCATAACAATAAAGAAAGACATCACCAAATACTATACTATCCTTTCTTGACTTATTCCTCTTTTGAATAAGAGATTTTTTTTCATCATCACTTATTATCTCAGTATCTTCAAATATAGATTTTAATGAATCTGTATCCTCTTTTGATAAATTAACTAATTTCTGTTCATCATGTTCACTCATTTTTCAATCTCCAAAAATTAAATTTACCCCTTTTGTCTAATTCAACCTTCCCCTCATATAATAATTGATAAAGTAAAAGTTCAGCTTTATAAATATGAATACCTAAAGATGTTTTTATCTGATTCAAAGTAAACCATTCTTCTTTTTTATTTAAAAATTTAATTATATCTTTCTTTTTAATATCATCTTTAATATTCATATTATAAAATAGTTTAATGGTATTTAAATACTTTGTGTTCTTTGGGTTCTTTGGTTTGTGGACACGGACAATACGGACACACTATAAAAAGATTGCTGAACAAAAATTCAAAAAGTAATATTTAAATATTACTCTTTACTCTATTCTCTATGGATTTGTCTCCAATTCCAACACAAATAATAAGAACAACAACTACATCCTCAAAATTCGGTATTTTATCACTTTTTAGATTTGCTTGGAGGCATTGGTTTATAATCTCTTTTTTTATCTTTCTGCTTCCAACAATAATTTCATCAATCCAAATAGCAAGAGAAACAAACAATCCATCATATCCTTTTGTTATGTCAGGACTTGCAGTAATCAACGCAGATAATGAACTTGATAAGACAGTGGACTCGTTAAAAGACAACCCTATTGAACTAAAAGGAGAAAAGCCAGATACAGGATTATGGAACAAAACAAAATATTATTGGAATCAAATTCTTTTATATTGGCAGATAATTGGACTTGTTTTCCTTGTTATAGTTCCTTTCAAGATTGCCTACAGTTTTTTTAAATTTAAAGGAGACAGAGCAGGATATGATCCTTCAATATGGGAAAATTTAAGGAAAAGTTTCATTATTGGATTTATTTTTATTTTCTTTGTAAACCTAATTATTGTAATTGTAGGATTATCAAACGGAACTCTTTTAATGAATATCCCAAATGGGACAGTTTATGAACAAACATGGAAAGTTATAGTAAAAACAATCCCATTTCACGGAGTTTGTAACCTAATTATTTATTTAATTTCAATTTTAAGTATCTAAATCTGTGAGAAAGGTCTCAGCATATCATCATACTCTACTTTCTTAAATTTTGTGTAATAAGAAATGGAGTTTAACTTCTTTAAAATCATATTTGTATTAGCAGTCCAAACAGGATATTTATTTTCACTAACACCTTTTTGAACCAAAACACCCTCTTTTATAAGTTTATCTAACCATTTACGAAATTCCATATTATTCTCTCCAACTCCACATATCCTTTCAAAGTCTGATTTAGTTCCTGCATGAGAAACTTTCAAAATTCCAGAAGTAAAATCAGAAAGGTAAATTGATTTTAAATAATGAACTTCTTTCTCTTCTTTCATAAAAAACAAAGGAAAAGCAAATATTTAAATGTTAGTTTTTTTACTAATATCCTTTATAAAGGAGAAAACCCTTAATTCCTTATGAGTTCAAATATATTCACCCAACACTATACAACAACCCTATGTTTATAGGTTGGGGCATAATTACACCAAAGAGGTTGAGGTTAGAAAACAACAAACCTAAAATGAAAGGGGGTTAAAATAAAGATGAATAAAAAAGGAATGGGTGCAGGCGGATGGATATTCTTCGGATTATTTATTTTTGCAATAGTTGGTCTTGCTGTTTACTTCGGAGTTTCCCAATCGGGAGCAGGAGTTCCATCATCAACAACTAACAACTGTGAAACAGCTCCTTACATAACTCTTACAGGATTGAATGCTTCTACAAAATCACAGACTCTAAGTCCAACATATTATCACCAGTTAAATGGTGTTTATAGGGGAACTTTGACAAGTGGTTCAAGTGGAACAACTTTCTCTTTAGGAGATAAGGTAACAATTTTGTCTTCATTAGCTGGATACAAGGACATAATCCTTCCTGAAGTTGTGATTACAAAGTGTGCTTCAAGTGATGTAAGTTTTGAGATGAATTATGAAGCATCAGGAGGAACATTCAGAATTTTCAACTCTGATGGTCTTGTTTTGCAGGATGCAGAACTTGGATTAACTGGAAACAACCAATCATCTATATCTGCAGGAACAAGTAAGTCTGTAACTATACAACTTACATCTGGAGGTAAGGAAAATGTTGATCCTACATGGATTAGTATGGAACTTACAAACAAATCAAATGTAAAGAATTTGATTTGGTCTGGAAAAGATGGTGTAACAGTTACTGAAGAAACCACTCCAAGATTCTTTAGTTTTGAAAACTCCACAACTACAGGATATGTAGAATTTGCAAGAGTTTCTGGATTAAAGGGTGCAGGTGCAGTGAATGAAATTACCGTTACAATTGAAGCTTCTTCAACTGCTTCATATAACATAGACGCAACAAGTGTCTTTGTAAATGGGTATTCTGAACAAGCATTCGTTGATACAGATGGTTCATTCAAGTATGGAGTAGAGGATTCAGATGCATCCACAAAGTATGATGTGAAATACACAGACTACGACTTCCACATTACTTAAGTAATCTAAAAGTCAAAATCTATTTCTTTTTTCTTTTTTTTTACATCTTAATTGGAATTCTACATAAAGTCCCTCATGCGACACCAATATTCACGTCCCGATTATGCGACAATCTCACCACCCGAAATGTTTATAAATAGGATTAGTTTAATTATAATATGGTTATAAAGGTTCAAAGAAGTGTTCTATTCGAAAAAGAGATTCTTAATAAAATTCAAGAAATGGCAGACAAACAAAATAGAAGCTTTAGTTCTATGACGAATATTATTTTAAGAGAATTATTCGAAAAAATAGCACTTAAACAGGAGAAAAAGAAATGAATGAATTCAATGAAGAAAAAATAGATATAATTACCCAAGATCAAAAAACCAATTTAAATAGTCAGGGAGACAAGGTAAAAAAAGATGATGATTTGATGGTGAAATCATCTGGAGACACAAACTTTGCAAGGGGAAGCGAGAACCATCTAAAAGACTTGCAAAAGGATAATCAGCCACTCCCTGACAAGAAAAAAAATAAAGCATTATGGATAATGGGAACAATAGGATTAATCATACTCCTAATAGATATAACCTTTATTGCATATTTTTTTAGTGCAAAAGAATTTAATCCAAATGTCAATGTAGACAATCCAGTGAATGTAAATCCTACGAACAATTACACAATACTGAACAATCAAACAATAGTAGTTGATGTTGATCCAGACATAATGGACAACATAATGAAAAATATCTCTGCGATAAGAGGAAATCTCTCACAAATTAAAGAAAAACTGAATATAACAAATTAAAGAAAATGACAACAATTTATATAAAAGCAACAGAAGATACTGAAGATAGACTTATTTCTAAATTAATGGATATTCTTATTAAATATGGATTTAAAACAGAAAAATATCTCGGAATTGCAACAAAAATTATAATGGCTAAAAAGGAGCAAACAGAAAAATGAAAAAAAAAGAATTTATATCAATACCAAAAAAAGATTTAAAATGGTGGATAATTCTTATTCTTACAATAGGGGGTGCTATAGGGTGGATAATCGAATTAATCCTTTTTATTTACATTGTAAGGTAAAGAGGGGAGGAACAAGAATAATAGTTTCAATAATTATCGGCATTATTATAATTATCGGATTAATTTTTCTTCTTATAGTAGTAAGTCAGGAAACACAAAAAAAAGAAGAAACAAAGAATGTAACCAACATAAATCTTTACATAAATTCTGTAGATTCAGATAATAAAAAACAACTTGAATCAGATTATATGTTATTAACAGAATCAGGTCAGTTTTTATCAAGTGGAAAGTTGAGCAAGGATTCTTTAATTGAAGTTCCAAATATATCTAAGGAACAAAAAATCATAGTATTCTGTTATGGAAGCAATCATTATTCTTCAAAAATAATAAAGGAATTCAGTCAATCAGAAAAAGATAACAATGCTTCAAAAGTCACTTGCTATCAAGACCCTATTGGAACTTTGAAAATTGAAAATTCAGGTAATCTTCAGGGAATAAACAACATTCTAAAATTTAACATAACTTCAGATAAATCATTCAAGAAATTATCAGCAGTCTTAAAGTGGAGAGGGATAATAAATGTTGATTTACAAGAAAACACAGCAACCTGCGACAAGTGGATAAACTACTCTTACTACAATGAAAAAGAAAAGATATTCTCGTGGTTGCCTCAAAATCATTATCTCTGTGGAAACACAACCCAAAAATGCAGTAAATTAGATGAACAAATCTGCCTTCTTAGTCAAGATATTCCATTAAGATTTAATAAGTTAGTTGATAAGGCAATCTCAACTGGAAAGGATATTAACAAGGAAATAACAGAATTGACACTTTATGTAAAAACAGAAGAACTAAAAACTACGGGAGACTACATAGAGATAACATTTTATGATGAGGACTTAGTTTATGAAGGAGGGCAATTTATTTTGACAAGTGAAAGTGAAGGAAAAAACATAGGAAATCCTTCAGATTTAACTTTCAGAATATATTACGAACAATGAAAATACCATGGGTTGTCTTAATACTTAGCATAATCATAGGAATACTTATGTGGATAATGTTAAGCAACTATATTATTTTGCCAAAAGAACAAACTCTTAATTTCTCAAATCCTCCATGCTATTACTATGTTGGAGAAAAAGAGATAAAACTTTTCGGATTGAACAATTCTATCAATCATAGCATTTCTGTTTTGGTAAACCAAAAAGAGACACAAATCATTGTCTTTGATAAAACCACAGATCCTCCAACCAAAATTCCTCTATGTAAAAATAACACCATCCAACTGCCTAAAGGCAGGGGTATTCAATAAAAAATATGAAACTAAAAACAATCCTAATTACATTCTTAATCTTATCGACATTAGACTTATTTTCAACATTTATCGCACTAAATTTCTTAACGGGAATTTATGAATCAAACCCATTAGCAAAATCCTTCTTTGGGTATGGATTCTTTGGATGGATTACATGGATTATCATAACCTATATTGTTATTTTTTGCTTATCATTATTTGTTTTTTACATGCCTAAAATAGGAAAAAAGATGGGAGAAATCAAATACCTAAATTATGAAATAATAAAAATAAGCAAGGAAACAGAAGAAAAAATATATAGAATAATGTCTTTAATTACTTTTTATGCTATATTTGGAATTTACATTTACTTGTTGATAAATAACTTTTCAATAATAATAGATAGAATTTGAACAAAAATTCAAAAACAACAAATATAAAAAGGACAGAAACATAAGAACACTATGGAAAATACCGAGATACCTATAATTAAATGTGCTTATGGTTGCGGGAATCTAATTCCCAAATTTTATAAAGAAAAAGATAGAGTAAGAAAAGATAAGGAAAGGAGGTATGACATTGGACATCAGAACTATGAATATTCTAAAAGATTTTTAGGCGAAAATAAAGAATGGAAGAAAATATGCCCAATAAAACTAAAAAATGGAACAGAATAGAAACAAATGGTTTACACATGAAATAAACGAAATAACTTTTTTCGTAATATTTGGATTGTTAATGACAATAATAATCCCAGTTGTTTTTGGATTTGTTTTTGGTGGATTTGAAGAAAGTTTTGTTTCTGGAAGACCTCTTCAATTTGGAGATATTCTTACAAATTATCTTTTATACTGGATTTTAATTATAGTGGCATTGATAGGACTTCCTATGTTAAAAATAAGAGAGATGTATCTAACAAAAAGAGGAGAGCATCCTTCAAGTCAAAAGAATCCAAGATTAATGGGTGTGGCTTATTTACATGACCCAGAGCAAGATGGATTGCTTTATAGTATGTCCAATGAATTAGGTCTAAAAAAGAATTACATGAGATGGAGTTTATCTATGTTAAGAATGTTCATAATATTTACTCTAATATTTGGTGGAATAGGAATAGTTCAAACAATAACCAACTTTTCTTTTGTAGGCATTCCCCAAATGCCTTTTCAACTGACTTCATTTGGTAAAGTCTTCTTCAGTGCAGAACCACCTGCCTTTGCAGAAACTATGATGGCAATTTTTATTTTTTCTTTGCTTATGGGAATAGTTGGATACTTGACATCAAAATATAAATTTGGAAAAATGGGGTATTTCTCTATAGGATTTGTAGTGTGTTCTATGATGGCAATACTTTGGATGGGATACCACTCCATTGTTTATTCTAATTCAGAATCAGCATTAATAGCTACATTAATCTTTGGATTTTTTGGAAGTATGCTAACACTTCTGTTTGGATCGTGGATACCATGGTATACATGGCATTTTTGGAATAACTTCTTTGTAAAATTAGCAGAAGTTGTAACAATTAGAGAAGATATTATTCTTGTTGGAATAGTTGTATGGTTTGTTTTGTTAGTTCTGTATATCAGTGGAGAATATTTAGTTTCCAAAATAAAGAAAAAAGAAGTTTTATAGAAAAACCATATCTTAGAAAACTCTCTTTTTGAACAAAAATTCAGAAAAACAAAATATTTAAAGGTAATCTTCCTATAAAAATAATGAATAAAAAGGGTGTTCTAATCTTAGCATTGATTTTAACAATTCCACTTATTTTAGCATTTGGAAGTCAAAATCAAGAATTCAATTTATGGGAATGGATTAAAAATTTGTTCTCAAAAGAAGTGAACATACAAGAAAGCACCAATCTTTCAAATTCTTCTCTCTATTTTAAAAATATCAATATAAGTTTTATTAAAGTAAATAATGAAGATAAACAGTTATTTCTTGATTATTTAAATGATGTAAATGATTGGTGGTTTTATAACATAAACAAAATTAGCGTATTTGGAGACAAAGAACTATTTACTTCACATTCAGGGTGTCTTGCAGAAAGAGGATTGATTGGATGTAATTTAGGAAACGGCAAAATAAAGATTTATTTTAAGGCATCAGAATACTTAGATAATTCAATAAAAGCTGTTATATGCCACGAATTATTACACACCTACATTCCAAATTCAGGAGGAAATAAAGACCAACAAATTCATAAGATAGTTTATGATATTGGTAATAGTGAGGCTTGTTTCAAATGAAAAAAATAAAGTATTTATTTTTTGGGTTAATCGGAATATTCTTGTTTATTGCTTTAATAGAATCAGCATCTTGGATAATTTCAACATTCACCTATGACAATCAAAAGATTGATATTACATCAAGAAGCAATGACACAAGATCTATTTTTTTCAGTCAAAACGGAACTTTTATGTATATTGCAGGTGGTGGTTCTTATGGAGAATCAGGCGATGGAATGATTTTTCAATACACACTCTCAACTGCATGGGATATTTCAACAGCTACCTACAACGGGATAAATTTTAATGCAAGTTCGCAAGACAGATACCCTGAAGGATTATATATTAATAGTTCTGGAACAAAAATGTTTATTGCTGGACAAGGTGGGAGTCCTGGGCAAGATAAAATTTTTCAATACACACTATCAACAGCATGGGATATTTCTTCTGCTTCATACGACAATGTTAATTATGTTTTGGGAGAAGTAAACAATCCAGTAGGATTATTTGTTAATTCTTCTGGAACGCAAGTATACACTATTATTGGTTCTAATTGTGAAATATCAGAGGTTACATTATCCCAAGCATGGAATCTTTCTTCTAACATTTCTAATACTACAACTTTACACGCATACGGAACATATGACTGCACTGGTATGTTTGTCAATTCATCTGGAAACGGATTATATTTGTCTAATAAGGGAAGTGATACAATTAATTATTATTCTTTATCTGAACCATGGAATTTATCCTCACATACTACTGAAGATTCACTTGATGTATCTACTTTAGCAAATAATCCATCTGGTATTTTTTTAAAACCAACAGGTAACAGACTATTTGTTTTGAATTATACACAAATTATTTCATATTCTGCAAGTGTTATTCCAACAATATCAAATATTTATCCAACAAATAACAAAAATTTTTCCACAAGTTCAGTTAATTTCACAATTTTGCCTTATGATGAAATGAACCTCTCTGGATTAAATGTTACAATTTATGGAAATTGGTCTGGTTCTTGGACAGCAAATTTAAGTAATTCCTCATCTTTCAACAATACCAACACAACAATTAATGTCACTGGAATTCCAAATGGAAAGTTTATATGGACTTCTTTCGTGAATAATACATTAAATGCTTCTTTGAATGGAACAAACTGGACATTTTCAGTAGATACTACACCACCTCAATTCGACTTAAATTCTATTAATGTTTCAACGACAGCAGGAAGCCAGACCTTCACCTTCGAATTTAATGTGAGTGATGCTGTAGTAGGGGTAAACAGGTGTTGGTATTCAATTCTTTTATCAAATTATTCCGTAGACTCTGCAACAATAGAAAATACTTCTGTAAACTGTAATTCAACTGGAAATTCTGAAACAGCAAATTCATTAGGTAATAGGGTTTTAAGAATATGGTCTAACGATTCTTTAAATAATAGAAACTATACAGACAAGAACTTTACATTATCTACACTTCCTCTTCCACCTGGCGGAGGCGGAGGAAGTTCAATTTATCCTTTATCTTTGGCAAAGAACTTTACAATAACAACAATGAATTTAAAGAACCTTTTAGACATGAGTTTGGCAAAGAACTCAACAAAACCAAGAAAAAACAATTTTCTTTTAATAAACAAGGATTTGACAAAAGTAAATGTAAAGATAGAATGTAATACAGAGAATGTTAATAAATCAAGCAGGGGAATAAATATCTGTGACTATGTGTCTTTCTCAAATAATACCTTTACAGTTCCTCCAAATGAACAGGACAGGATAGTTGGAGAATTTAGTGTAAAAACTCCTATTGGAGCAGATTTCGGGGAAAAGTATTATTTTAACATAATAGCAGTGGAGCAGGGAAAAAATGAATATTCAAAGTTATCAGTAAAAACAGAAGTAACATATCTGGCAATGCTTTACAGATGGAATTATTTCCCCTTCCAGAATGCTCCAGATGAAGAAAAAAAGAGTTACCCTGTAACTGGAATTTCTTTAATTCTTTCCTTAACTCTATTCATAGTCTCTCTTGTGATATTCAGGAAATTCAAAATGAACATAAGTGGGTTTTTCTTCTCTTTAGGAATTTTCATTATTTCATTTATTCTATTTTTGATATCGCTTTAAACACTTTAAACCTTTAATTTTTGAACAAAAATTCAAAAATAGAAAGTTATTTAAACATTAAATCATTTAAAAAACCATGAAAAGAATAGCAATATATATAATTCTTGGAATTCTGCTTTTGGCAATAATCGGGACTGTTGTTTATTATGAAAATGCCACACAGAGTATTCTATCTCAATCAAAAGTAAATATAGATAGTGGAAAAGTTTATTGGACTCTGACAGGAAGTGCAAATTCAAATACCCCTGAAATTTATACATTTACTCCAACAAAACAAACATTACAAGATGGAAGTGGAACGACAATAATCCCTAAGAAAAGTTTAACACTTGCAATAAGCAAAATAGACAATAAATGTGTATATAAAACAAATTTAATAACAAAATCTTACAATTTAGGATTATCAAAATTTTATTATTACACATTAACAAATCCAGAAAAAATAGCAAATGTTAACTTCACAGATGGAAATGGAGTTACCAAAACATTAGATGGAGCATTAGTCCAAGAAATTTCAATTAAAGATTCTGATGGAAGTGGAGAAATAAGAATACAAACTCAAGGTCTTTTGACAGGAAAATTCAATTGTCCAAATTATGACAATACAGCATTATATGTAGCAAAGGATGGAAGTTATGGATTTTTCTACAGAGATGATATTGATTCATTAGTAAATGGTTGGTGGACATTAGGATATCCAAAAGATACCACAATTGATAAATTCAAGGATTCAAATTATTTGATTTATAATACAGGTTTTACAAATACTCTTAAACCATATATATATAACAGGCAAGTTGGAGAAGTTATAGGAAATATTAATTTTGGAAATGTTGTTTTCACAATAACTGCTGACCAAGATTATTTCAATAGTGTCATTTATACTCCTCCAACAATAGCAGATCCAGAAATTGTTTTAATTGATATTCCTTCTGAAATAAGACAAGATACTTTAAGTTCTATGACTATTAAAATAAAGAATAAAGTTTCAAATAGTGGAAATCTAATAATAACTCCAACATCAGATATTACAACATTTACTCCTTCACAAACAATAGAAAATATTATTGGTAATGGAAACATAGAAATTTCGTTCCTTGTAAGAGCAAAAGACATTGTTCAAAGTGGAAAAGTTTCAGTAAAAGTATGTGGAAGTTCCCAATTTAGCAATGATATAAAATGTGATGAAAAAAGTAAATCTTTTTCAATAGTTTCATCAAATGATAATGTAAAGATAGAATGTGGGGATAATATTTGTCAATCATCAGAAACAAAAGAAACTTGTCCTAATGATTGTAAATCAAGTAGCAATAATAAATATTACTGTAAATGGTATCAAGAAGAAAAAGGAACAAGTAAAGGATCTTTATGGGGATTGCTCCCTGGAAAACAAGCAGGATGTTACACATCGGGATGGGTTTACCTTGCCATTGTTTTGATAGCCTTAATCATTTTAATGATTATATTTTGGGGATTATTATTAGTTATGAATAAACTAAGATAAATTAAAATGAAAAAAACACTACGAATATCTTTAAGTATTATTGGAATTCTTCTACTTGTAGGAATTTTTTTTTTAGTAATGAACTCAACAAAGCAGAGTGCCTTTCCAGACTTCGGAGCAGGAAATACTGTTTTAACTATAAGCAATTTACAAGGAGAATTTAGTGTAACAAACACAATAGGAAGTTCTCAATCTTGTGGAAGTGATGTAAAAAACAATTTGGATATGGACATTAACATCCTATCAACATCACCATTTCCAAACACCCTATCCAAAAGTGAAAAGTATCCTTTAAAAAATATTAAAATAAATGGTTTGGCAGTTCAATCACATCTTAACGGATGTAGGGATAAACTATCATTGGTAAACCCTTCCTATTCAGGGTATTGTCAAAACCATGACAATCCTTACGGATGGGAATGCACAATAAATATAAAAGCCAACTCAAGCACAGGAGAAGGCATTTTCTATGGAATTACTTCTGGAAGTTTTGACATAGACACTTCAAAGATAGAAGAAACACCAATAGAATATATACCTACCTCAACTAACCAAACAGAGATAATCACACAGGAAGACATGAATTTAGTTCAAAATTTGGTTGATGAAGGAAAGACATTAACAGAAATCTCTCAAACAACTGGATTCAGCGAAGACAAAGTGACATTTATTCTTGAAAATCTTGAAGAAGATAACCCACTCATGCCTGTAATAATCATTGCTTCATTAGTTGTGATATTTTTAATAATCCTTTTCACAATAGGATTTATGCTTATAAGGAGGAAAAAGTAAAATGGTTAAGAAGAATATTGTGATTACATGGATAATACCTTTGATAATAGGAATTTTGATTATTGTTGCTGGAATTTTGGTATTTCTTTCGATTCAAAAAACTGATAATTTTATGACTTGTATGGAAATTAAAGGATTGAACAAATGTTCAAACATAGGACTCACCAATCCATCAAATAGTGTTATGACAGATATTAGTCCAGAAAGAATGCTTGAAAATTTAGAGTTATATAAAATATCTTGTTTTAGTATTAGTTCCACTACAACAAATTACGAGAAAACATTAACCTTTACAACGAAGGATGTTTTAGAATGTTCAGGGAAAAATCCAATATATCAATATCCATAAGATACAAAGGAGGTCTCAATTCCGAGAAAGATTGAAAATGGTTAAAAGATTGAATTTACAGAAAAACAAGAAGAGAAAGTAAAAGAAATAATAAAGATAATAAAAAAGGAGGAAAAGATGAAAATAGCAATATACAAAAAAGGAAGAGGAAATCCAACAAATAGAAAGTTATGCTTAATTGGTGAAGGAAAATCGAAAGCAGAAGTTATAAATAGAAATAAAAGAGTAGGAGGGTTTACTAAAGGAGAATATGTTGCTTTTGAAGTCTCAAATAACAAAAGGGATTATAAAATTGATGGAATTCCAGTAAAAAGTAATGGAACCCCTTTTAAGATATAACATGAAAAAAACACTATGATAAACGAAACATCACAACTAACCTATGAAAGCATTAGGACAGTAACAACAAATCCACCAGTATTAGTTATGCTTTTAATAATTTGGTTCTTGCCAATCATTCTTTACCTTATAATAGCAAGTGTCACAAAAGCAAAGTCCTCATCAGGAAGAACTTTTGGAAGAATGATTTTTACAAGGGGAACAGCAATAGTCTTAGGTATTTGGTTATTATTTCAAGTATTATTATTCATAATAGGACTTATATTTCCTGTTTGGATTAAAATGATTGGATAATAAAATGACACTTAAATTTTACAAACATTGGATAGACGACAACAGAAAAAGAAGCACTAAAATTCGCTGAAGAATATATAGAATCACATTAATATAATTGAAAGGAGGAAAAAAATGTTTAAAACAGAAAAAAAAACACAATCTTGGTTAGGATATCTTATATTGGTTCTTTCCTTGATATATGTTCTAACTTCATTAGGAAAAGTAGATTGGATAATTTGGTTTGCAGTAGCATTTGGAGTATTCCTATCAATTTTTCTATTAATAGAAGGAGGAGTATATGATTATTGGAGAAGCAAAGGATACAAGGAAGTAACTGCACACGATTTCCTTGTATGGCTTACAATGTTCGTTGCGGGGGCTGTATTCCTCAATTCAATAGCTTTGATAAGTGTTATAAAGGATATGATTCCAAGTTCAGTGTTGGGATTCCTATCAACAATAGGAGTAACTACAGCGGTTATTGCAGGAATACTTGGAATGATATACATAATTGTGCCTAAACCAAAATCATAAAAACAATTTATTATTTTTATTTATTTTATTTATTTTTTTGATTGAAAAAAACGAAATTTGAACAAAAATTCAAAAATAGAAAAGTATAAAAAGGAGAAGAACATAAAAAGAATATGACAGGAGAAGGAAAATACCAAGGTTGGACGAATTGGGAAACATGGCATACTGCTTTACTAATAGACAATGAATATGATATATACCAAAAGAAAATTGAATTAGTCAAGAAAAAGGCTTCTTTGGAAGAATTCAAAAGGAGATTAAAAATAGCTGAAGATAAAACTAAAATGATAACAAGAGAAGACCCAGAAAATTGGGGAAAAACTTTTGGTAAGGTAAATTGGCAGGAAATTTATGATAAAACAATGACGGAGGAATATTCATAAAAATGAGCAAATATTGTTTAGACAGACAAGGCTACGGTAAATCCTTCTACTTTAGGATTATATCTATTTCAGAGAGCAAGGCAAAGAAACTAAAAAGTCAGGGTGTTAAGGTTTTCAACTCAAGATTAGAAGCTGAAGAATATATTAGGAGCAAGAAATGACAAACCACAAATGGACTGAAAAGGAAAAAGAATTGATTAAAAGATACTGCTTATCCATACTAAAAGAAACAGAAAAAATCCCTATTCTAACCCATATATCAACCAACAAGTTAAATTATTATATGATATAATGTATTGGGATTAAAAATGGCGAAATTTCCAAGAAAGATAAAAAGAGATGAAATAGATATAAACAAAAGTGATAACCACTATTTCCTTGATATTCATGCTCAACCATACTTTGACATTTTCAGGATATTTGATAGTTTAGACGAGTTAATAAATCACCTAAAAAAGTATCCTTTAGAAAATAAAAATAAAATCATTTCAGAGATAAGATTAAGAGAAACTGCTAATAAATTAAAGGAAGCAAATTTAGGAGAAAACTAAAATGAAACTTCCAAATGGATGGCAAAGAGATTTTAAAGAAGAGGGTGGTAATGTTCTTAGATGGTATAAAAAACCAAGTGAAGGAATAATTGCTTCTTTAGTAAAAGGTGACATTACAAATGAAGGGGAATGGAGAATTTCTGGACATGAATTTGATACAATTGAGGTTAGGGGAGATATGTATTTAATGTTAAAAAGGTCTGACTTGCAAAATATTAGAATACTTGATACTTTAATTAGGAGGGAAAAGATGAAATGAAAAACAAATCAAGAGCTATACTAAAACAAGGAATAAAATATCTTTTGATAATTGTTGTCCTGCTTACAGGTTTCTTTCTTTATAGAATAGTTTGGGATCAGCCAATGAGTGTTATTTATAAGGGATTTTTGATTGGAATAGCAATTTTAATAATTTCTATTATTATGGATGCTTTGACAGTAAAAGACATAATTCCAGTTCTTAGGGGTTAATTTTGGGATTTTTCTATTGGAAATAATGCTTAAAAGAAAGATTTTTTATTCGTCGTAAAAGATTTCTATCATCGTCAATATTCCACATGAAACGAATGTTAAGGAAAAAATTAAGGTAGAGAAAGATATATAAAGAGTTAAGCCCTATACTCTTATATGATAAATTCTATGACTAATAGGGAAAAGGGTGCTACGACTTCCACCCATATAATAAAGAAGTTTAATATTAAAATAACACATTCCAACTACCTAAAGGCAGGGGTATTCAATAAAGATGTCAGAAATAATATGTGAATGTGGAATGAAAATCAGAGGAAAGGGAAATTCACAAGCACAAGTAAAGGCAAATCTCAAAATCCATAAAAAATCAAGGATACACAAGATTTTAATGGAATCAATAAAAAGACAGAGGAAATAACAATGAACAACACAAAAGTATTCGGAATAAAGAAAATGGATTTCTTCAAATTTATTAGTAAAATAAATGAATTGTATCACAATCATAAATTCTTTATAACACAAAAATTCAAGGATCAAAATAGATTTTATGCAGTTATCTATTTTAATTTAGGGGATAGAATATGAACGACGACACAACCTATAATGTAGTAAATGATATTTTAAAAGACTATCCTAAAACAAGAAATGATGATTTTTTGCTTTGTAGTCATGTATTAGTTAGATTAGGATATGCACATAAAGGAGAAGATAGAATTAGTTTTAGATATAAGAATATTGAATATGCTCCTGTCTTTGAAACAATAACGAGAATTAGAAGAAAAATTCAAAATAAAGAAAGAAGATACCAACCGAATGAAGAAACTATGGTTAAAAGAGCAAAGCATCAAACAAGAATGCACAATAAATATTCTAATCCTAATTTATTAAATACTAAACCTATAAGTCAAAATAATGCACCAAATTCTTGGATGTTACCTTAAAATGACAAACTTACTTCGTTTAATAGGATTGCAAGAGAAATATAATTTACCAGAAGTTACTTTACTTGTAATAAAATATGAGCAAATATATCAAGGTATAAAGAATTGTCATAAATATAGATTAAAAGATGATATTTTTCATAAGGAAATATCATATAAGATACTTGAGAAAAATATAAGATTAATGAAGAGGTTAAGTCATAATAAGGGAGAAAAACTAAAATGACAAC
>Ga0233423_10000215_pt1 | contig 34791 bp, 26 predicted proteins | sample Watercolumn_Mata_FD_180713 | JGI IMG/M metagenome (GOLD analysis project Ga0233423, IMG submission 180713) | Freshwater microbial communities from Lake Matano, South Sulawesi, Indonesia - Watercolumn_Matano_2014_112_MG | ecosystem: Environmental > Aquatic > Freshwater > Lake | place: Indonesia... | reverse complement strand
GGGACGAGGCGGCCGGACCCCCCCTTGCCGGTGCCGGATCACATGGACTGGGATCTGTGGCTGGGGCCTGCCCCTCACAGGCCTTTCCATCCGGCCTATCACCCCTTCAATTTCAGGGGCTGGATCGATTTCGGAACCGGAGCGCTGGGAGACATGGCCTGCCACTGCCTGCACGCTTTTTTCGATGTGCTGAGGCTTGACAGGCCGTCCAGCGTCTGTGCCAGCATCACGAGGTCCAGGATCTGGGCGCCACCCGGGACCGCCGATCCTGAATGGACGCGCTCGATTGCCGCGGGCCATCCGGAGACGTTTCCCGCTTCCTCCATCGTGATATGGGATTACCCGGCCAGGGAAAACCTGCCGGCCCTGAGACTGTACTGGTACGACGGAGGCCTGCGGCCGCCGGTGCCTGCAGGCATGGATATCCGAGCGGCGGCCAGGGAAGACGGCGTTCTGTTCGTCGGAGATCAAGGAGCCATGCTGACCGGATTCACGGGAGGACCCATGGCCTTGAGCAAGGGACGTAAAGAAGTTTTTGCAGAGCCCGCAGCGACGATTCCGAGAAGCACCGGGCATTACGAGGAATGGGTAGAGGCCTGCAAGGGCGGTCAACCGGCCAGATGCAATTTTGATTTCGCCTGGAGGGTCACGGAAGTGGCCCTGCTCGGCGTCATTGCCCAGCGCACCGGCAGATACCTGGAATGGGATGCAGATGCAGGTCGTTTCATGAACGATGAAGCGGCAGACCCGTTGATCGAGCCCGGGTATCGCAGCGGCTGGACTTTGTAAGCAGCCTGATGGAGGGCCCCCATCCGTATTTCCGCGGGTTCGAACGATGCAGGGGATGCACTGCAATGCGGCAGCCGCCTGCTGCGCGGAAGGCCGCATGCTCCCCCGCTTGCCACACGGCAAGCCGCGGGGAATGGGCTCGCTGCCGGATTCAGGATTTTCTTGGCGATTCCGGCGGGCTGAAAAAAGCGTCTATTGATCCATAAAGCGGTTTGTTTATTCCCGCGATTCAGAAATGTCAGGCGCACAACGGCATGTTCTTGTAGGACCGGTATTCCCTCGTGCGCTGCATCGCCGGGAGAGGGCAGGGGCGTCGTTTGAAGACGGCTGATTTTCCTGCCCGGATGCTGCGGCTTTTTTGAGATCAAGCGGATATCCCTATCCGGTATCCGACAAACGGGGAGGGCATAGGAATGGCAGCAGAGGGAACGCTTCACGATCAAGTCACCCCGATTCTCAGCCGTTGGCTGAGGCGGTTCAGCTCCAGCGGATTCCTCGGTGTTTTTTGCTGGTTCCTTGCCGGGTCTCTGGCCCTCAGCATGGCCGGGATTGTGCTTTTCCTGCGGTTTTCGCTGTCCGCCGGGGCCGGTGTTGCAGATGCAGGCGCCCAGTCCTGGCTGAAATGGGCAAAAATACTGAGCGGCTGCGGCATGGCGGGAAGCCTTTTGGCGTTCATCCTGCTGCTCACCACCATCCGCCGGTCCCTTTCACAACCCTTTTCCGGACTGATACGCACCGTGAAGACGGTAGGTGCGGACCTGAAATCCATGTCGGAGGCCATGTCCAAACTGGCGCAGGGAAATTTTTCAAAGCATCTGGCCGTCCAGTCGCAACCGTTGCCGGACCTCCCCTCATCCGAACTGAACCGTCTGGCCGAGTCATTCAATGTCCTCGTCGGCAGCCTGGATGACATCGTTCACGAGTTCAACTCGATCACCGAGGTCCCCTGCCTGCGGCTCTGTTTCGTGGGCGGCGATGTGTACCTGCAGGGTAGGCTGAGCGGAGAAACCATGGGAAAGGCCCTGAGCGGAGGGAAAGGGGAAGTGGCCGTTTTCACGGGATACTTCAATTCGACCGGGCAGGAATTGAGAAGGAAGGGGTTCCAGTCCATACTCGGCGAGAAATACCCGGATATCAGGATCGTCGAAGTGGCTGAGAACAGGGAGGACCCGGAACTGGCGTACCGCCAGACCCTTGAACTTCTGAAACAAAGGCCCGATCTTTCAGGAATCTACATCACCGAAGGCGCGACCCCGCAGGGCGTGGCCAGGGCCGTCCTGGAGTCGAAGAAATCGGGCTCTGTCACAATCATCTGCCATGACATGACGGATGAAACCATGCGGTACGTGAAGCAGGGCGTCATCACGGCCACCATCGGCGACAATGCATTCGCGCAAGGCCATGATCCCGTCATCCATCTTTACAACCACCTGGTCACCGGGTGGCGTCCGGCCACGCCCCGCCTGCTGATCGACATGGATGTGGTGACGCGGACCAATTACCACCATTTTTGGGGGGAGGGGACCGGCCTGATACAATCCCAAACCGCCATGGAACGGCTGGCCAAACCCGCGGATGCGAAGCCGGGGAAACCGCTGCGGATCGCAGTGATCGGGTGCGAGAATTCCTCCTTCTGGTTCCCGGTACGGGACGGCGCCCTGGCCGCAGCGCAGTCCCTGAAAGCCCTGGACACGGACGTCCGGTGGATTGCGCCGAAGCAGGACCTCACGGCGGCAGTGGTCGGGCCGATCATCCAATCTTTGGTGGATGAAGGCGTGGATGGCATCGCCGTGGTGATCGAGCAGCGCGAACTCGTACCGACAGTCAATCGGGCCGTGCAGGCGGGCATCCCGGTGATTTCATTCATCACGGAACCCGTCAGCCTGAAGGGGCTTCTCTTCACCATTACGGAGCAGGCGGGCAGGCTCATGGATCTGAGCCGTTCCGTTTCAGGAAGCGCCGCCCGCGTGAGCACTGCCACGAGCCAAATCAACGATGCGATGAAAGGGATGTCAGCCGGTGCCGTCACGCAGGATTCCCAGGTCAACAGCACCAAGGAGACGCTCCATCTGCTTCTCCAGAACATCAACCGCGTCAGCCGGGAGTCCAAGAGCAGCGCGGACGCCGTGGAGAGAACCGCCCAGGCGGTTCTGGCCGGCACGGACGCCATGGGAAAGACCATGACCAGCATGAAGAACCTCGAGGAATCGGTGGCCCGCACCTGGCAGATCATGGACGAGCTCGGCGAGCATTCGAGCCGGATCGACAGCATGGTCAGCTTGATCAAGGACATCGCCTCGCGCGTCAACGTGCTGGCCCTGAACGCCGTGATCGAAGCGACGCAGGCCGGCGAATACGGCAAGGGCTTCATGGTGGTGGCCAACGAGATCCGGAAGCTGGCCGGCACCACGCGGGAATCCACGCGCGAAATCACGGACATGATTCATCTGGTCAAATCGGACATCGACCAGATCGGCAAAGTCATGTCGGACGGGCTGGAGAAAATCAAGCAGTCCGCCGGCATGACGGACGAGGCGGTGAAATCCCTGAACGCCATCCGGCAGTACGTCCAGGTGGACAGGCAGCGCATGACCCAGATCGCGGAATCCATGACCCGGATGCAGAGCTTCTCCAAGAAGGTGGATGAGGCCATGGAAAAGGTGGCGCAGGTCAGCGGCAAGAATGCCGCAACCGCGGAAGAGGTCAATCAATCCACGGTCGACATGGGATCGCAGCTCGAGGAGGTGAACCGGTCCGCGCGGCTGCTGGAAACGATGGCCAGGACCGAGCAGCAGCTCCTGGCGCGACTGGATCTGTCCGGCGGGGAATCTTCCTCATGAAGCCTGCGAAGGAACTGAAAGCCTTCGCGAAGGTGACGCTGAAACCGGGAGAAAGCAGGGAAGTCCGGTTCACATTGGACAAGGAAGCTTTTCAGTTCTTCAGCCCGGACAAACATCAATGGACTGCTGAGCCGGGGGATTTCATCCTCATGGCAGGCAGTTCCTCGCGGGACATCCGGGCTGAGAAGACAATCACACTCATTGAGTAGTTAGAACTGCCACGCAGGTATGCGTGGCAGTTTTGATCAGCATCATACAGCAAGGGATCTGAAATGCGACGCACAACCGTTTATTATGTCTGCTCATGCCTTTTTTCCATGAGTTTCCTGGGATGCTTTCGTTCCGATGTCCAGGAATGCGTCCTTCTCACCTCGAATCCGGTTCAATATGGGAAGATGGAATGGGACTTCAAGATCGATGAACCTTTTTCCAATCCCTATGACTCCCGCGACATGGCAGTGGACATGATCATCCGCTCCCCTTCTGGGAAGTCCTTGATGCTTCCCTGCTATTTTGAAAAAGAGGAAGATTCGTTTTCGAAATGGAAGGCCCGGTTCACGCCGCAGGAATCAGGGCAATACAAATACCGGTTCCGCATCAGCGGCCATCAGAGATCGACCGGGAATACCGGATGGAAGACATTCCAGGCCGCGCCCTCAACAGACGACGGATTTCTGCATGTGAATGACAACTGGACATTGCGTTTCGATTCCGGAAAGCCGTTCCGGGGCATCGGGGAGAATGTCGGATGGGAGGCCAGATCGTTCGAGGACCCCCGATATACTTTCGAATACCTTCTCGGATCCCTTTCACGGAACGGGGCAAATTTCATCCGTTCCTGGATGTGCCCGTGGAGCCTTCCCCTGGAATGGAAAAAAGTATCGCAGACAGACCGGTATGAGAATTCGGAGGAATATTTCAATCCCGGCGGGATCAGGAGGATGGATGAATTCATCCGGCTGGCGGATTCCCTGGACCTTTACATCATGCTGGCCCTGGATTCGCACAACGCGCTCATCGAAAACAACCAATGGGAAATGAACAACTACCATATCGTGAACGGCGGGCCTGCCCGTACTCCTGTCGAGTTTTTCACCCTGGATGAATCCAGGGCGATGTATCAAAACAGGCTGCGCTACCTGGTGGCCCGCTGGGGATACAGCCCTGCCATAGCAGCCTGGGAATTCTTCAACGAGATCGACAACGCGGTGTTCACCTCCTCTCCGGAAAACCGGGAAAGGATCCCGCAGGCTGCTGTCACTGCGTGGCATGAGGAGATGAGCCGGTATCTCAAGAGCATCGATCCGTACGGACATATCGTCACCACCAGCGTGTCCCACAGGGACATCGCGGGCATGAACGACCTGGAAGGCCTGGACATCAACCAGAAGCACATCTACAAGCACACGGACCTCATCCGGCCGGAAATTTTGAAGTACACGGCAGCGCACGGGAAACCCTATGCCATCGGCGAATTCGCCTACGAGTGGAACTGGGAGCTCGATTTCAACACCATCCTGGAAGAGCTGGACGATGATTTCAGGAGAGGGTTGTGGTACGGGCTTTTCAGCCCGACAACCGTCCTGCCCATGACCTGGTGGTGGGAGCATTTCGATGCGCGGGGAATGATCCCTTATTTCAGAAGCGTTCGTGAAATCAGCGACCGGATGCTCGATGCCGGAAAGGGATCGTTCGACACCACGTCAGTCGCGGCCGAAGGCGCGGAATCCTACGCCGTCCGATGCGGGGAAACAGTCTTTGCCTTTATACGCAACGCTTCGAAAAGCCGGCTGACTGCGGATGTTTCCTTCCCGGACATCCAGGATGGCGATCTGACGCATCATGTTGAAATCTTCCGGCCTGAAGTACAAAAAAGCGCAGTGTTTGGCAGCGCGTTGTTCCAGAGCGGACTGATGAAGGTCACGGGCCTATCATTGGATCCTGATGAAATAATCATATTGATTTTATCCCCTAACTAATTTTAAACATTGCCGGGACATCATATCTCTTATTCAACTGAACGAAAAAGGAGTGGCATGATGAAGCCTTTTCTGCGTCGTTGTACGCGCGAAATTGTCTTTGCTGCTGTTTTGATGATTCTTTCCGGGGCCTGTATTGCAGGCGGATTGGACACCCTGGCCGTTCAGAAGGAGGTTCTCGAGGTCCATGAACGCATCGCCGAAGCAGGTCTGAGCACGGATCCGACGGAAATGTTCGGATACATCCTCGATGCAGGCCCGGGGACCATCATCCAGAACGGCGTTCTGATGGAATCAAAGGCGGAGGCGCTGGCCTCCGTGAAAAAGGGGATGGAGGGCGTGGCCCGGGTGAAACGTTCGTTCGACAGGATTTACGTCAAGCTCCTGTCCGCTGACGCAGCGCTGTTGGCCGGATCAGGAAAAACCGTGATCGAACTCCATGACGGGAGGACTTTCGAAAGTCCGATCGCGCTCACGGAAGTATTTGTCAGGAAGGATGGTAACTGGAAAATGATACACGGCCATCATTCCGTTCCTCCAAGGCAATGATCATCCAGGGTCCGCTCATTCATGAAATGATGAAAGAAGATGATTCCGGACACGGGATTAAAAGTCATCAAGGGGAGGTTCAAATGGCGAAAAGGCAATTCGACAAATTGGATCAAGGTCTTGTCTTACCCCTTGCGGCCTACCTCCTGGCGTTGTCCTGCCTGCGAATCCTGACGATGGGCAGAACCTTGTTTTTTCAGTCAGAGACTCCTTCGGCCATGGATGCGGCCTTGAACCTATTCTGGGCCGTGCTGTCCATCCTGCTGCTCGTTGTCGCCCTTCGGGGCGAAAAAATACGGTTTTATCGTCTTTCTGCAGGTTTCTGCGTGCTGCTGACCCTCATGCAGGGCATTTTGATTTTCATTGACCAGACCGTGGAAAGCAGCCTTTCGACATCGCTGATCGCCGGAATCCTTTCATTTGACCCCTTTATCCTCGCCTTGTTGTTGATGCTACGGTATCAAAAATCGCTTGTGAGGGGCAAGCCGGAATACGACGATATCCTTCCTTTTCTCGGCATCATCATGCTCATCGAGGGATTGCTGCCGGTCATGATCCCCTTGATGGCCGCGCATTCTTTCAACGTATCCGCCTACCCGTTGATACAAATCCTGATCGGAATCGGGCTTTTGGCGAGGGACCGCTTTCTCGGCCTGTTCGGCGCATTCGCATGGATTGTCATCCCGGTTTTTGCCTACCCGTTCGCAGCCGTCCCTCCGGGCCCGGAAACGGTGATGATTCTCGTTCAATCCTTTCTCTTCCGGTTTTTCGTCTTTGTCCTGGTGTGGCGCGTCCGGGAAAACGGGTTCAAGAGGAACAGCCTGAGTGCCGTGTTCGGGGCTTTGCCGGCCAGCGTGACGCGAACCAAGAACTGCGGCAGTTGCGGGAAACCCGTGCCGCTCTCCTCCGCCGTGGGGCAGCGATGCCCCCACTGCGGAGCTTACTGGGGCGCAGAGCGCACGGTCAACAAGAATTAGCGGAAGGCGAACCCGCCGGCCGCCTGCATGCCCTTCCGGAGTGCGCCGCCATGATGCGCATCCGGGATCCCCAGGAAGAAAATATCCTTGATTTTAGAATGTGCATCTCCTATATTAACTACCAAGGTAGTTAATAATGACCACACGAACGAAAAACGATCCCCTGGTTGACCGTCTGGGCGCCCTGGGATTCTCCGGATACGAGGCCAGGGCCTATGTGGCCCTGCTGGAGGGACATCCGGCCACCGGGTACGAGCTCGCCAAGCGTTCGGGCATCCCGCCGTCTAAAATCTATCCCGTTCTAAAAAAGCTGATGGACCGGTCCATGGTTTCGCCCATATCAGCGTACCCGGTCAAGTATCTTCCCCAGAACAGCAGGCTGTTTCTGAAAAACCTCAGGCAGGATTTTCAGTCCGCCCTGTCCTACATCGAGGAACATCTTCCCAAACAGCCCCGGAGCGACTTCGATTACATCTGGAACATCCGGCAGAAGACGGAGCTTCTGTCCAAGGCTGCGGAGCTGATTGCACAGGCCAGGCGGGAGGTCCTTCTTCTGGCTTGGGATCCAGAGCTTCAAGAACTGATCCCTTCGCTGAAATCGCGGCCGAAAACCGTCAAGCTGGCCATCATTCAGTTCGGCGAAATGCCGGTCAGCCATCCCATCGTTTACAGGCACCGCATACCCGGGATCATCCGGTCGGAAAAGGGCGGACGGGAATTGACGCTCGTGACAGACGAGGAGAGCCTCCTGCAGGGGCTGGTCACGCGTTCCAGCGTGAACGGGATATACACCTCCAATCCCAGCCTGGTGCAGGTCGCCCTGGATTATATGCGGCATGAAATCTACACCAACAAAATATTCAACCGTTTTGAGAAGATGCTTTACAGGGAATACGGGGACGCCCTCAAGAAACTCAGGGACATCTGGAAGCCCTGAACAAGGGAAAGGATGAGAAATACGATGGGGACGGATCAGGAAATCAAGCGCGTTCTGTCCGGTCTCGGCATCGAAGCCGTGAATCCGGGCGCCTCGGACGGCGCGGAATGGTTCGGCAGCGGGCCGGAATCCGACGTCCTTTCGCCTGTAGACGGGAAGTTGCTTGCGAAAGTCCGGCAATCGAAAGAAAATGATTATGAGAAGGTGATACGCGCGGCGCACAGGGCATTCCACATCTGGCGCCAGGTGCCGGCGCCCAAGAGAGGCGAGATCGTCCGGCTTCTCGGCGTCAGGCTGAGGGAGAAAAAGGACCTGCTCGGCCGGCTGGTCACCCTGGAAATGGGAAAGTCCATCCAGGAAGGCTGGGGCGAGGTGCAGGAGATGATCGACATCTGCGACATGGCCTGCGGCCAGTCCCGGATGCTCTACGGCGTCACCACGCACAGCGAAAGACCGAAGCACCGCATGTTCGAACAATGGCATCCGCTCGGCGTCGTGGGCGTGATCACGGCGTTCAATTTCCCCGTGGCCGTGTGGAGCTGGAACACGGCCATCGCGCTGATCTGCGGCGATGTCGTGGTCTGGAAGCCGGCCAGCGCAGCGCCGCTCACCGCCATTGCCTGCCAGAAGCTGTTTGCGGAAGTCCTCAGGGAAAACCGCATGCCGCCGGGAGTATCGAACCTTGTCATCGGGAGGGGATCGGAGATCGGGGAATGCATCAACAAAGACAAGCGCATCCCCCTGATCAGCTACACGGGGTCCACAAGGCTGGGAAGGCATATCGCGGCGGAGGCGGGCGAAAGGCTGGGGAGGACCATCCTCGAGCTCGGCGGAAACAACGCCGTGATCGTGACCCGGCATGCAAACCTTTCCCTGGCCGCGGAGAACATTTTCTTCGGGGCCGTCGGAACCGCAGGCCAGCGCTGCACCACCACGCGCCGCGTCATCCTCGATGATCACGTGTACGGCCCTTTCATGGAAAAACTCCTGGGATGCTACAAGAAATTGACCATCGGAAATCCCATGGACGGGAAAAACCAGATGGGGCCGCTCGTCAACCGGCAGGCGGTTGAAACCATGATGTCCGCCCTTGAAACCATCCGTTCCCAGGGAGGGAAGATTCTTTCCGGCGGGGAATGCCTCAATGGGGATGCGTATCCGGGCGGCTGTTATGTCAGCCCCGCGGTGGTCGAGGCGAAGGAGGACATGCCGATCGTGCAGGAAGAGACATTCGCCCCGATCCTGTACATCATCCGGTACAAGGGCACGGTGGAAAAGGCCATCGAGATCAACAACAGCGTCCCCCAGGGCCTGAGCTCGTCCATTTTCACGGACCATCTCATCGAGGCCGAGACATTCCTCTCCCTGGCTGGCTCGGACTGCGGCATTGCGAACGTGAACCTCGGCACCAGCGGCGCGGAAATCGGGCTCGCCTTCGGCGGCGAGAAGGAAACGGGCGGAGGACGGGAGAGCGGCTCCGATGCATGGAAGGCATACATGAGAAGGCAGACCAACACGGTCAACTGGAGCGGAGGCACGGCGCTCGCACAGGGGATCAAGTTCGAATAACCGGCTTGCTGAAGGAGACACGGAATGGCCCAATTCCCTTTTCCGAAAATAAGGACGAAACTGCCGGGCCCTGAAGCCGCCCGCATCATCCGCACGGACGACCAGTTCGTGTCGCCGTCCTACACGCGCGGTTATCCCTGCGTCGCGGATACGGGCAGGGGCATGATCCTCATCGACGTGGACGGGAACGAGTTCCTGGATTTCTGCGCGGGGATCGCGGTCTGTTCGACCGGGCACTGCCATCCCGAGATCGTGAAGGCCATCCAGAATCAGGCGGCCAAGCTCATCCACATGTCCGGCACGGACTTCTATTACCGCGTGCAGTCCGACCTGGCCAAAAAGCTCAACGCCCTGGCGCCCGGCCTGCACAAGAACCGCGTTTTCTTCACCAATTCGGGCGCGGAAGCGGTGGAGGCGGCCATCAAGCTGGCCAGGTACAAGACCAAGCGGAGCAGGCTCATCGCGTACATCGGCGCGTTTCACGGCCGCACGCTCGGCGCGCTTTCGCTGACCGGCAGCAAGATCATCCAGAGGCAGGGATTCGCGCCGCTGCTTCAGGGCGTGACCCATATCCCTTATCCCTACTGCTACCGCTGCCAGTTCGGAAAGAAATACGGTTCCTGCAACCTGGAATGCTTCGCGCATCTGGAGGGCATCCTTTTCCAGAAGACAGTGCCTCCCTCCGAGGTGGCCGCCATTTTCATCGAGCCCATTCAGGGCGAGGGCGGGTACGTGGTGCCGCCGAAGGAATACCTGGCCAGGTTGCAGCAGCTGGCCGGGAGGCACGGCATCCTCATCGTGGCGGACGAGGTGCAATCCGGCATGGGCCGCACCGGAAAGATGTTCGCATGCGAGCATTTTGATTTCGAGCCGGACATCATCTGCCTGGCGAAGGGGATCGCCTCCGGCCTGCCGCTGGGCGCCATCATCGCCAGGAAGGAAATCATGGACTGGCCCCCCGGGTCGCACGCCTCGACGTTCGGGGGAAACCCGGTTGCCTGCGCCGCTGCCCTGAAAACCATCGAGCTTCTCGAGAAGGGGCTTCTGGAGAATGCCGCCTCCATGGGAAAATACCTGATCGGCAAACTCAAGCTTCTGCAAAAGAAGCACCCGTGCATCGGGGACGTCCGCGGCCGCGGCCTCATGGCCGGCATCGAAATTGTGAAGGACAGGAAAACCCGTGAACCGGATCCGGGCCTTCGGGAGAAGATCGTGGACATGGCCTTCTACAAGGGCCTGCTGATCCTGGGCTGCGGCCCGAATTCCATCCGGTTCTCGCCTGCACTGATCGTGGAAAAGCAGCATGTCGACTGCTGCCTCTCCATCATCGACGGCATACTCACCCAACTCAAAAAGTAAACGGACAAGGAGCGGCTCATGGCCAAGTACCGCATTGCCTGGCTTCCCGGGGACGGCATCGGACGCGAAGTCCTGGAAGCGGCGAAAATTGTTCTGGACAAGGCTGGATTCGACGCCGAATACATCCAGGGGGACATCGGCTGGGAATTCTGGCAAAAGGAAGGGGATGCGCTGCCGGTCCGCACGCAGGAACTTCTGCAAAGGGTCCATGCGGCCCTTTTCGGAGCGATCACGAGCAAGCCTGCCAAGGCTGCCGCAGCGGAGCTGGCGCCCGCGCTGCAGGGCAAGGGATTGACCTACCGTTCTCCCATCGTCCGGATGCGGCAGATCTTCGATCTCTATATCTGCCTGAGGCCCTGCAAGGCCTATTCGGGCAATCCCCTGAACTTCAAGCACGGCCTGGACCTGGTTGTTTTCAGGGAAAATACGGAGGACCTCTACGCAGGCGTGGAATTTTCGCCGGTACCCAAGGCCTTGTCCGATGTGCTGTCCGGCCTGACCCCGGCCTTCTCCTCCTTCAAGAATCTCGGGCCGGATGAATATGCCGTGTCCTGCAAAATCAACACGGTGAGAGGGTCCGAACGCATCGTGCGGGCTGCTTTCGAATTCGCGAAAACCCGTGGCAGGCGCAAGGTGACGGTCGTTCACAAGGCCAATGTCGTACGTGCATCGGACGGTCTTTTTCTTGAGGCGGCGAGGGAAGTGGCGGCTGGATATCCTGGCATCGAGATGGATGAAGCCAATATCGACGCGCTCTGCATGTGGCTGCTCAAGAATCCGAGGAATTACGACGTGCTGGTCGCGCCCAACCTCTACGGGGACATCATTTCGGACCTGTGCGCGCAGATGGTCGGAGGCCTGGGTTTCGGATGCTCCGGCAACATCGGGGAAAAACTGGCCGTTTTCGAGCCCACGCACGGGTCCGCGCCCAAGTACGCGGGCCAGTACAAGGTCAATCCGATTGCAACGATCCTTGCAGCCAAGATGATGCTCGACTGGCTCGGAGAAAAAGACATGGCCGGTGCCGTGGAAGAGGCGGTTGCCGGCGTGATCCGGGAGGGGAAGGTGCGCACCTATGACATGGGAGGGAAGCATTCCACCCTGGACATGGGCAACGCGGTTGCCGGAAAGCTGTAGTTTTTCATGAGACCCCGGGATCCTTGGACCCCTGGGTCTGTGATCGTTCATTCGTAGGGGCGAACGGCCGTTCGTCCCTGCGGAAGGAAAGGATGATATCATGAAGCGAACGACTCTCTTGCGTCAGGCGATCATGGAAAAACGGGCCCTCGTCGTGCCGGGCTGCCATGACGCCTTCTCGGCCAGGATCATCGAAAAGTGCGGATTCGAAGCCATCCAGATTTCCGGATACGGGATCGCCGGATCCTTTCTCGGAAAACCGGACGTGGGCCTCATGCAGATGAAGGACATCCTGGACATCTCCTTCAACATCAGCCAGGCCGTGTCCATTCCAGTCATGGCGGACATCGACACGGGCGGCGGCAACGCTGTAAACGCGGCATGGATCACGGAGCGGCTGATCCGGACCGGGCTGGCTGGACTGAACATCGAGGACCAGGTCTTTCCGAAGCGATGCGGCCACATGTCCGGAAAGGAGGTCATCCCTGCGGACGAAATGGCAGGCAAGGTCAGGGCCTGCTCGGATGTCCGGAAAAGCATGGATCCGGATTTCATCATCAATGCAAGGACCGATGTGTTCGCCGTTTCCGGACTGGACGAGGCGATACGGCGCTGCAATCTCTACCTCGAGGCAGGTGCGGACCTGGCGTTCATCGACGGCATCAGGACCCGAAAGGATGTTGAGACCGCAGTCAAAAGGGTGAAGGGGCCGCTTTCCGTCAATTTGATGGACGCCGTCTCCGGCATGAAGACGGAACTCATCCCCATTCCGGAGCTTGCAGCCATGGGCGTGGGACGCGTGTCCATTCCGGTCGCGTCCATCATGGTGATGCACAGGGCCCTGGCGGATTTTTTCACCGCCTTGAAGGCCGCCCCGGCAGGCATTCTTCCGGGCCAGACCCAATGGCTCACGACATTCAAGGAATACACGGATTTCGTCGGCCTGCCGGAGTACAAGGAGATGGAGGACCGGTACCTGCCGGGCGGTCGCATGGAGGGCAAATACAGGGGCGAAAAGCAGATCGTGCACTGAGCACGGCATACGGCCGGCGCATTCCGAACACGCCGAACGTTCCGGAGTGGCGCCCCGGCAAGACAGAAGAGGTGCATATGGGGATGACGGTAGCGGAAAAAATACTGGCCCGCGCCTCCGGAAAGACGGTGGTCAATCCCGGGGATGTCGTTGAGCCGCAGGTGGACCTGGCCATGTCCCATGAGAATGCGGCATTGGTCATCAATCAGTTCCATGACATTTTCAAGGGAACCGGCCTGGAACCGCGGGTGTGGGACCCGGACCGGATCGTGATCATCTTCGATCATCGTGTGCCTGCGGAAAGCTCTAAAACGGCTACGAATCAAAAAAAAATCCGTGAATTCTGCGCCGGCCAGGGCATCTGGCGGCTGCATGACATACGCGGCGACGAGGGTGGCATCTGCCATCAGATCCTGCCCGAATACGGATATGTGAGGCCCGGCCAGGTCGTGACAGGCACGGACTCGCACACGACCAGTCACGGCGCGCTTGGCGCGCTCGCCATGGGTATCGGCGCCACGGAAATGGCCAGTGTCTGGACCCTGGGGGTTCTTCTGAACGTCGAAGTCCCGGCGACCATCAAGGTGGCGGCCACGGGCCGGTTTCAGAAATTCGTGGGGCCCAAGGACCTCATCCTTCATCTGATCGGGAAGATCACGGCGCAGGGGGCGCTTTTCAAGGTTCTCGAGTTTCACGGCCCCTGCATCGAAAACATGGATGTTTCGGGGCGCCTGGTGCTGGCCAACATGTCCGTGGAAGCGGGCGCCACAGCCGGAATTGTCGCGGCCGACGGCAGGACGCTTGATTACCTGAGAAAGGAGGCGGGTGTCCGGGAAACCGTCGTGCCGGTCAGGCCGGATCCGGATGCGGAGTATGCACAGGTTGTCGAGATCCATGCCGGCGATCTGGAGCCGCAGATCGCCTGCCCCCATACGGTGGACAACGTGGTGGGGGTCTCTCAGGTTGAAAAAACCAGGATTCAGCAGGTGGTGATCGGGTCCTGCACCAACGGCAGGCTGGACGACCTCGCGGTGGCTGCAGATATCCTGAAGGGCAGGAAGGTGGCCAAGGGAACGAGGCTGATCGTGTTCCCCGCGTCCTCGAGGATATACCGTCGGGCTATGGAAAAAGGATATCTGCGGGATTTGATGGAATCCGGCGCCGTGATCATGAATCCCGGATGCGGCTGCTGCCTCGGCGTTCACCAGGGAGCCCTGGGGGACGGCGAGACTGCCCTGGCCACCACCAACCGGAATTTCAAGGGACGCATGGGCAATCCCAACAGCAGCGTTTATCTGTGCTCACCGGCCACTGCAGCGGCTTCCGCTGTCACCGGTGTGATCACGGATCCAAGACAAGGAGGGAAATCCCGATGACCCGCGTGGTTTATAAAGTCGGAGACGATGTGTCCACGGATACCATCTATCCGGGGCGTTTCATGGCGACCGTTCTGCCGTCCGAGACCGTCCAGTATGCATTCGCGGATGATCGTGATTTCAATGCCCGTCTCCAGAAGAAGGAAATCGCTCCGGGAAGCGTCATCGTGGCAGGCAGCAACTTCGGCTGCGGATCCTCGCGCGAGCAGGCCGCCTCCTGCCTGGCCGGACACGGGCTGGTCATCCTCGCAAAGAGCTTTGCCCGGATTTTTCTGCAGAATTCCGTGAATCTCGGGCTGAGGACGCTGGCCGTTCCGGATCTGGAGGCGGAACCCGGGGACGAACTGGAGATATTGAGCGGCCGCGTAATCAATCGAAGAACCGGAAAGGAGTTTCCGGTTCTTCCCCTGCCGCCTGCCAGGCAGGCCATCGTGGATGCAGGGGGATTGATCGCGTACACACGGAGGAGGCTGCTGGAGAAGGCGGGAAATAACCAAAAAAATTGACGATTCGGGGATGTTTCGACGGCGTCATGACCGCCATCGACGGCCTGGCAGGTCTCATCACCAGCGAGCAGACGGAGAAGGCCGCTTTCGGCCATGCGATGCGTCGCCATGAACATTCGCTCGAGGATCATGAGGCGCGCATCAGCGCATTGGAGCAAAAACAAAAATAATCCGCCCGAGCCTCTACGGATGGCTCGCGGCTTCCCTGCTGCAGCCGCGAGTAAAATTTCTGTGGCTGGCTGACCACGGGCGATCTGAAGCACCCGATCTGAAGCGCCCCAAAGGCAACCTGCGAAACGCAAGTTGCCTTTTTTGATGATCCCTTCATCGGATGGTCTTCAATCTGGCCACGTGCCAGGTCATGAACAAGGCGAAGGCGAAAAGAGGGATTTTAAGCCACCACACTTTCGCGATGAACAGAGCCGTTACCAGGTTGGCGATCCAGAAAGTGGCGATGGTCATGATCTTGTTCCGCAGGGTCATGCCCTTTTCCTCCCGGTAGGCGCGCACCGGGGGTCCAAGCCAGCGGTGGTTGATCAACCAGGAGTAGAAACGCTGCGAGCTGCGGATGTAGCAGGCTGCGGCGGCCAGCAGGAAGGGGGTTGTCGGGACCACGGGCAGGAGAAGCGCGATCACGCCGATTGCCAGGGAAAGGGTTCCGGCTGCGATCAGGATCCATCTCCTGAACGGATCCATTCCTGCAATTTTTTTTGCGATCCCTGCCTGCACTCCTTTCATCCGAATCCCCCCTAAACCCTTTCGTACAGCTTCACCATGTTGTCCATGATCCTGTCGAGCTCCGGATTCAGCGTGCAGCGCGATGGATCTTCGTCGTACCATGCCATGATTTCACGGGCGCCCTGATGAAAGGGGATCGAGGGATTGAAATCCGGGACGAACCGCCTGATCTTTGAATTGTCGAACACCATGCTATGGGCCTTGTCGCCCAGGAGATTGACGCCCCACTCCGCGTCAAAACGCGCGATGACTTCGGAGGGGACATGGATGATCTTGGGCTGCGCCTTGGCAGCCCGGCCCATGATCTCAAATATCTGGTTCCACGTCAGCAGCTCGTCCGAGGTGATGTGAAACGCGTGGCCCAGGGCCTGCCTGTTGCCCAGAAGCCCGACCAGCCCCACTGCGAAATCCCTGTGATGCGTCAGGGTCCAAAGGCTGGTCCCGTCGCCGTGCACGATGACCGGCTTGCCTTTGCGCATCCGGTCTATGGTCGTGTACCTGCCGTGAAAGGGGAGTAGTGTTTTGTCGTACGTGTGGGAGGGCCTCACAATGGTGACCGGGAAGCGATCTTCCCGGTAGGCACGGAACAGCCTTTCCTCGCATGCAATCTTGTCCCTGGAGTACTGCCAGTAGGGATTGAACAACGGAGTGGATTCCGTGATCGGCAGCAGGGACGGGGGCTTTTGATAGGCGGACGCAGAGCTGATGAATAGATAATGGCCGGTTTTTCCCCGGAACAGGTGAATGTCCCGCTCCACCTGATCCACGGTGAAATTGACCCAGTTGACCACTGCGTCGAATGCTTCATGCTCCAGCGCTTTCTGCACGCCGGTCGCGTCCTGAATGTTGTGTTTGAAGACTCTCGCGCCCGGCGCAGGCGGTCTCGACGACATCCCGCGTGTCAGCAGCGTCAACTCCATGTTCCTTTCGAGCACCAGTTCGGCGCAGGCCGAACTGATGATGCCGGTCCCACCGATGAACAGTACCTTCATAAGCGATCCTCTCTGGTTTCGAACCGATACCGATGCGATGCGTTTTTATGCCTGTCGGGGATTTCCCCCGGACAGGTCGCCGGAGCGGGTCAGGATCAGGCTGCATAGCAGCAGCCCTGCGGTTTCCGCACGGAGGCGCCTGGGTCCCAGTGAAACAAATTGAAATCCGTTCTTCCGGGCAGCGTCCAATTCTTCAGGCGTGAATCCGCCCTCCGGACCGACCAGGGCAAGCATGGGCTGCTTGGCCTGCACAGGATGTATCCCGTCAAGACTGTTATGGTGGAGGCCGGGATGAGCCATGAGCCTGTGTGCATAGGATTTTCCAGATTCGACGACTTCGGAAAAAGTCCTGACAGGCTTGATGTCCGGAAGGACCGTGCGTCCGCTCTGCTTCATCGCAGAGACGGCGATGCGCCGCCATCTCTCGATGCGGCCCGGATTCGGATGAACAACGGACTCCCCGCACAGCATGGGAATGATTTCAGAGACGCCGATCTCGACCGCCTTCTCAACCAGCCAATCGAACCGTTCGCCCTTCATCACCCCCTGCGCGAGTGTGAGCTGGGCCAAAGGTTCCGCATCTCCGGCTGACTCGGACAAGATTCGGCAAACGGCCTCGTCCGGCCTGATGGAGACCAGCTCGGCTTCGAACACGGAGCCGCGTCCATTGACGGCCAGCAGCTTGTCTCCTGTCCGCGCCCGCCTGACCCTCACCAGATGGAGGCATTCCTCCTGCCGGAGAATCAGGGTGCCGGATTGTACGTCTTCAGGCAGCACGTAATGGAATTCTCGGGACAAATTCGGCCTCTGCATGCGTTCAAGGACCCCGGGGTTCGAAGTGATCCCCGGTTTTTAAATGCGCTTCTCTGCAGCCTCGACGGTCTGTGCGATCAGCGTTGCAATGGTCATGGGTCCGACTCCGCCCGGAACGGGCGTGTAGGCCGAACATTTGTCGATGACAGCGGACAGCTCCACATCGCCTACGTTGCCGGGGTGATAACCCGCATCGACCACGACCGCTCCTTCCCTGATCCAGGCGCCTTTAATGAATTCTGGCCTGCCGACAGCTCCTGCGACAAGATCCGCACGGCCGACGATATCCGGCAATCCCTTTGTCTTCGAATGGCAGATGGTGACGGTCGCATGGGCGTTGAGCAGCATCATGGCCAGGGGTTTTCCGAGTATGGGACTGCGGCCGACCACCACGGCGTTCCTGCCCTCCAATTCGATCCTGTAATGCCGGAGCAGGCGCATGATGCCTGCCGGGGTCGCGGAGCCGTAGGCGGGTTCTCCCATGGCCATCTGTCCGAAGCCGAGCGCGGTCACCCCGTCCACGTCCTTTTCCACAAGAATGCGGTTGAAGCAGCGCCGCTCGTCGATCTGCTTCGGGACCGGATGCTGCAGCAGGATGCCGTGCACGGCCGTATCGTCATTCAGCCTGTCGATTTCGCGCAGCAATTCCTCAGTCGTGGTGGTTTGCGGCAGGGCGATTTTCAGGGATTCCATGCCCACGCGTTTGCAGGCATTGCCCTTCATCCGGACGTACGTCGCCGAGGCGGGATCGTCGCCGACCAGGAGGGTGGCCAGAATGGGTGATTTCCCGCCGGAACGTTCCTTGATTCTTTCCACACGCACGGCGAGTTCCGCCTCCAACTGTTGCGCAAGAGCCTTTCCGTCCAAGACGATTCCGGCCATGTTCCTCTCTCTTTCTATTGCCTGTTCCCTGTGATGGTTCAGCGGGGCTTTCCCCGCGCGTCAGAAAACCGTTTTTTTCAGAAGCCCGGGATTCTCCTGATGGAGTTTGAGAATCAGTTCCCCGAACAGGGTGTTCGCCCAGGCGAACCATTTCCTCGTGAACCGCGAGGCATCGTCCTTATGGAAGGATTCATGCATGAAGCCTGTGCCCGCATGCGTGCTTTTCAGCATGCGCAGGCAGGAAACGATTTCCGCTTCATCCGTGCTGGTCAGGGCGCGCAGGATGATGCCCATGGGCCATATGTTTTCCTTGCCCGTATGAGGGCTCCCCTGGCCTTGCGCTGCATTGCCGGCCAGATAAAACGGATTGCTGCCCGACAGCACGAAGCGGCGCGTATTCCGGTAGATTGGATCGGCGGGCTGATGAATGCCGAGATAAGCAAGTGAGATCAGGCTCGGCACATTCGCGTCGTCCAGGAAAATCTTATTTCCGAAGCCGTCCGCCTCGTAGGCGTATATCTCGCCGAAATCGAGATGCTCCGTGACCGCATATTTTTGAACGGCGGACTCCACCTCGCCCGCCAGAGCGCTGCATTCACCCGCGAATTCCGCATCATGTAGCGCATCCGAATAAATGGAACTGAGCTGCCTCAGGGAACGGCAGGCGAACAAATTCGACGGGATGAGAAACGGGAATATCGTCGAATCGTCCGAGGGCCGGAACATGGAGCAGATCATTCCGACGGGCTTGATGGGCTGGCCTGTCCCGTTGTAGGGCGGCGCGTCTATCATGACGTCCGTGCGCCTGTTGAACCAGTACGGGCTTGTGCCGTCCTTTCGCTGCTCCGTTCTGAAAGTGTGGACGATCAGGCGCATGGCCCTGTCCCAGTCCGGCGTGAAGATGGAAAAATCTTTTGTCAATTGATAATATTCATTCGCCAGACGGACGACATTGCACAGAGAGTCCACTTCCCATTTGCGCTCGTGAACGCCGGGTTTCATCGCAGGCTTGTCGCTGCTCCATTCGGATATCTTGTTGACATCCTTGTAGAACGCATTGGCATAGGGATCCAGCAATACACAAAGCGTCTGCCTGCGTATCAGGCCCCTGACCAGGTCCCTCAACGAAGCGTCCTCTTGGATCAAAGGAAGATAGGGCCAGACCTGGGCAGTGGAATCCCTCAGCCACATGGCGTCTATGTCGCCCGTGATCACGAACGTGTCCGGGCCGCCGCTTGTCATTTCGAATTCGACAGTCGTGTCCAGGGTGTTTGGAAAGCAGTTTTCGAACATCCAGGCGATTTCTTCTTCCTTGATTGAGGATCTCACCTCGCGGATTGTCTGTTCCACAGCGTTGCTCGTGAAACGGCGCTCTTTGAGATCCGGCCGGTTCGATTTGAACCTTCCGAATTTTCCGGAGAGCGCCGGCTTACCGCTGAGGCTCCAGTAACCTGCTGCGAGGGCCGATGATTGGATGAAATTTCTTCTGGAAACCATATGCGGTCTCCTTGGTTTGATTTGGACTTCAAAAACGAGTCCGCATGAAAATTAAGAAATATTAAGAATAGAATCCAAGTCAATTTTTCCATGCCCGATGGTTTTAAGAAAATGGGCTTCACCATCAATCCCAGGTGTCTTGCCAGATACGATGATCCTTGATTCAGGGCTCGGATTTTACTATTTTCCGGATAAGCATAGGATCTGATGCAAATTTTTGATGGCCCAGGATTGAAGCTCCCTGGCAGCTCTCGGCGGGGAATCTTCGGTCTGCAAGGAAGGAAACATTTGGATTCCCTCGCTGTCAAATTCAACCCCGGGGTCATCTCCCTTCGAATTCCATGAAGGAGGAACCATGAAGCCTGGATTCCGTTGCATGGCCATCATTCTATCGGCCGGCGCTTTCGTCTCTTTGTACGCAGATCAGGGACCTGTCAGGAAGGGCTGGTGGAAATTCGATGATCCATCGAATCTTCTCTTGGCCGAAGACGGCTATGGGGCGCCGCTTGTGCTCGCCGGCACGCATCAGGCAGCCGACGGACCGGAAGCCGGAAACGGCGCGGCGAGGATCGGCGTCGGCAGTTATTATAAAATGACCCACGGGATGACGCCCAACGGCGGCGGCGCTTATGTCAATGAATATTCCGTGCAGATCGATTTCAGGATCCGGGAGCTCGGCATCTGGCACGCCTTTTTTCAGACGAACCTCGCCAACTCCAACGACGGGGATTGTTTCATTAATCCGGAGGGCAATATCGGGGTCGCAGCCACCGGATATTCCAGCTATGCCGTTAAAACGAACGAATGGTACCGCCTGGTCATATCAGTAAAGAACGGTGTTTTTTACCGTTATTATCTTGACGGACAGTTGCTCCTCAACGGGACTCCCCAGTCTCGCGACGGCCGGTTCGGGCTCGAGGACCTGCTTCTTGTGTTCGCAGATGAGAACGGGGAGGACGGGGAGATCGACTGCGCGGAATTGGCAATCTGGGACCGCCCCTTGACTCCGGACGAGGCCATGGGACTGGGAGGATACAGCCATTCGGTCGAGTCCAAACAACTGCTTCTCGTCCCGTATCTGCAGGCACCGACGCCCAGCTCCATCTATGTCTGCTGGCATGACACCTCCGCTGCTTTCACGCGCGTTGAATACGGTCTGACGCAGGGGCTGGGGCAGACTGCAGAGGGAAACAGCGAGATGATCGCCGAGCCGTACCGGTGGCATTCCGTGCGGCTGGAGGGCCTTGAGCCCAACACCGTTTATTTCTACCGGGCCGTCAGCGGAAGCGGCTCGTCCGCGGTCTATTCCTTCCGCTCCCAGCCGGACCGGGATTTCGAGGGGACGATACGCTTTCTCCTGCTCAGCGACACCCATGCTGGCGACACCACCATGGTGAACCGGGTGATCAAAGCCGTCAGGAACAAGATCGGACAGCTATACGGAAATGATCTTTACAATCAAATCAATGTGGTGCTTCACTCGGGCGACATCGTCCTGAGCGGAGGTTCCGTCAACCAGTATACAGACGAATTCTTCGGTCCCATGGCGCCGCTTTCGCTGTATGTCCCGTTCATGGTCACCATCGGCAACCATGAAGGCGAGAGTCCCTATTATTATAAATATGTCAAGTATGACGGCCTCCCCGTCATTGCCCCGATGGGAAGCCTGAACGAAAAGATGTGGTCAATGACCATCGCCAATACCCTGGTCATCGGACTGAATACGAACAACGCCGGGCAATACGCGAGCCAGAAAACCATGCTGGACGCCAAGCTTCAGGAGGCCGAAGCCGATTCGAGCATCGATTTCGTTTTTCTCATGTTTCATCACACGCCCTTCACGGAGTTGTGGGGGGAGGCGCTGACGCTGGATTCCGGACCGGCCTATGTGACCGGTCAATTGTTCCCTGTGATCAAGGAATATTCCAAAGTCGTACAGGCGACCTACGGCCACACGCATGCCTTTGAACGCGGGACCATCGAGTCCGGCCATGAAAACTGCGATTTCCGCATCGTCTGCGCAGGCGGCGGGGGAGGCGACACGGACAGGTGGGGGGAATACATCAACCAGGATTATCCGCAGATCCACATCTCGCTGGACCACTATTCTTTCCAGATCGTGGAAATCGATGTCGCGCAGAAGACAGTCCTGACGTCTCTCTACAGCCTGGGGAATTCGGACCGGCCTTTGGATGCGCCGATGCTGGATCACTGGTACCGCAAGTTGAACCAGCCGGGACCTTCCGCACCCACGGCTGCCGCGCCGCGCCTGGAGTCAGGCAAAGTGGTTTTTTCAACCTCTCCGCTGGACGGCGTGGACTCGCTCATGACCGTGCATATCCAGGTGAGCAGCGATGAAAATTTTACGCAGACGCTGATCGACACCATGGAGCACTGGAAGAATGTTTACGGAGTGGATGAACATTTCATGCCGGTGGATAAAAACGCGGGGCTTGACCTGACCCGGCTATCCTTCGACCCGTCTCGTTTCGCTTCAGGTTCGACGTATCAGTACCGCGTCAGGTACCGGGATCATAACCTGAAATGGAGCGGATGGTCCAACACGGCTTCCTTCCAAGTCAAGACCGGAATTGGGGAGGGCCTGCCGGCTCCGCGGGAATTTAAACTGGGGCAGAATTATCCGAATCCATTCAATCCGGCGACTCTTTTGCAGTACCAGATCCCCAGATCCGGCCATGTCTCGCTTGAGGTGTTCAATTCGCTGGGACAAAAAGTGGCCACCCTGGTCGACGGAGAAAAACCGGCCGGTATCCATCAGGTCGAATTCGACGCAGCCGGTCTCGGAGCAGGCGTCTATTATTACAGGCTGCAGGCGGAGGGATTTGAAAGCACGAAGAATATGGTTGTGGCGAAGTGAGCGCCCAGAAGGAAATCAATATTTATCTTGCTGATACAAAGAGTTTGATGGTACCAGGGTCTCTATCCTGCGATCCATTTTTTCGCGTATCCGTCCGCATGGGAGGGCAAAGTCTTCCATGACATTGAAGTTCCGTCCGCATATCTGATTCAATCAGATATGCGCCTGCTCCTAGCGGAAACCCAATCTTCCATATCATCCGACGGATCGGGATGAATTCGAATACTGACCGCCTCCTCCCGTTCTACCAGGTCACCGTTGTTCTGGGAAGTTTTTCGCGTATCCATCCTGGAACGGAACCCAGGGGATTTCCGGTCAGCTTGAGCTCCTGGAGATTCGTTAACTGACCGAGCTCGGGCGGCAGGGAAGTCAGCCGGTTGTTTTCAAGATAGAGCGTGGTGAGATTCGTCAGCCTGCCGATTTCAGGTGGAAGAGCAGTCAATTGGTTGTTCTGCAATTCGAGGATTTCAAGCGCGGTCAATCCGCCGATCTGCGCCGGGATCTTCTTGAGCTGGTTGTTGTGAAGCCTCAGCACGGCCAGGTTGGGCAGCCCCAGAAGAGCAGACGGGAAGGTCGCGAATTGATTGCTGTCCAGGTCCGCACGGACGAGGTTTTTCAGCTGTCCGAATTCCGGCGGCAGCGACGACAGCTGGTTGGACTTCAGGGAGAGGTATTTCAATCCTGCCATTTGTCCGAATTCCGGGGGCAATCGGGACAGGCGGTTTTTATAAAGGTTCAGCTCCTCGAGGGAGTCCAGTTGTCCGATCTCGGGCGGAAGCTCATACAGATTGGCGGCGGCGAGAAACAGGTCCCGCGGGGACGACATGCCTCCGATCCCGGCAGGCAGTACACGGATGTCGTTGAAATTCAGGAACAACTTTTCAAGGGACGGAAGGTCCAGTACCGCAGGGGGGAATTCCGTCAAGGAATTCTTGGCAAGGCTCAATTTGGTGAGGCTTTCCAGGCCCGACAGGTCTTCGGGCAGTTCCGTGATTTTGTTGATCGTCAGATCCAGATTTTCCAGATACGCCAGATCATTGATTTCAGGAGGAAGTCCGGTCAACTGATTCGTCGCCAGGTCGAGTTCCACGAGGCTTTCCAGAAAGCCGATCTCGGGAGGCAGGGATTCCAGACGGTTGTTGGAAAGGCTCAATTCTTCGAGCGCGGTGAGTTCGCCGATTTCCGGAGGAAGTCCGGTCAATTCGTTGCCTTCCATTGAAATCCTGACCAGATCGGCCAACCGGCCGATTTCCGGAGGGAGGACCGTGATGTTGTTGCCGTGCAGATCCAGGATTTCTAGGCCGGTCATCCGAAAAACTTTTGCAGGCACTTCGGTCAAATCGTCGTATGATTTTTCATACCTGGATTGGGACCAGGCCTGAGGAACGGCCTGAGACAGCGCTAAGGCGATACCCATTAAAAGGATGCGGTTCGGTTTCATGATTTTTTCTCCGTTGAATCTGACAGCGAGCGGATTTCCCGAGGCTTGCCGCGGGGTAAACGAACGATTCCAAATGATTTTTTCCTGAAGATCGAAGATTCCCCGCCGCTTGCGGCGGGGAGCTTCAATCTGACAGCGTGTGTATCCCCCGCGGCTTTCCGCGGGATCTGCCCCGGGTTTTGTCCCGCGGCTTGCCCCGGGCTCTGATCCGGGGTAAACGAGCGAATCCAAATGACCTTTTCCCGGAAGATCGAAGATTCCCATCCGCGAGCTGCCGGGAAGCTTCAATGCCATGTATGAAGTTAGATGGAAGAACCTGAAATGTCAAGGTTGATTTTTAATGATCGCGGGGTCGTGCCACGGAACCCCAATCCACAGGGGCTTCGCTGCGATTGAATGGAAAATTTCCGGGATCAACAATCACGTTAACCATACATCGAAGCCTTCAAATCCTCGATTTTCATCATCATCCTATCGTAATGCGATCCGCGCCAGTATGTTTTCCCGCAGGAACGGCATTGATAGAAATCATCGAAATTTTTGAAAGTCCTAGCGGGAATCAGCACGCGGACGCTCGATTTCTCAACAGGCAGCACTTCGCCGTTGCAGGGCAGGCAGCGTGTGAACGGCCGGATCAGGCGCGCCAGGTCGAATCTGCGTAGCACCTCGCGTATTTGTCCGTCGGCATGGCGCGTGCGGACGAAAGTGCCGTGCGTCACGCAGCTGTGTTTCAGGATGCCCCTGTCCTGTGTCAGGATGATGCGGGATTCCGCGAGAGCCTGTTTGATCAGCGCCTCATCCGTGAAGTCGTTTCGGTACACAGCATCGAATCCCAGGAGGCGCAACCAGCGGGCCAGCTTGCCCAGATGCACATCCAGGATGAAGGAAGGATTGCGCAGAGGTTCAGGCCTGAGCCGGATGACAGGTGTGATGTCCATGGATTCAAAAACCGGATAAACGGAAATCCTGTCCCCGTCGCGGATCAGGCAGCCGAAATCCACGGATTTTCCGTTTACCAGGATCAGATCAATCTCTGTGTGGGGCACACCGAGCGCTTCGATGGCGTCCTTGACGGACGGGCTTCCTTCGAAGACGTATGGGAAAAGGATTTTTCTGCGGTTTTCAGGGAGGAAGTCGTTCAGTTCCTCGTAGAAACGGAACCAGGCTGTATTTGTTTTTGTGTTCATTGGAAGAGAGACCCATGAAGGTCACGGCGTTGAACTCCGTGACGCTTATACTCGCCTGAGGGTCCCGTGACTGCGGCCCGGAATCCAACTCTATCGGGATTTCGCCCGGACAAGACGGCAAAACTCTCCCAAAGGCTGTACACCGGGGTACGGGAGCCTATCCAAGAACCGATCGATATGACAGGAGTAAAAAGTTTTCATGACATAAATAATATAAATAATTTCTGAGATGTATAAAAATAAAAAAATGATGGTTTAAAGACGGATCCCACCGCCACAGCGAGAACCGGCTGTCAAACGATACCAGGATTTCCGCTTCGGAACCTGCTACCGCTCGACCTCCATTTGGCTGCACGGATACAAATGGCCATACTGACTGATGAGACAATAGGGAAGTTGACCATCAAATTTCGAAAAGAACCATGAAAAGGGGGCCCTTTCGCAGTTTTTATGTCAACTATATTGTTGCCTGAGTTATAAGTCCCCAATAAGGTGTGGGAAAAACAAATTCTTAACTTATCCAATCCGTCTGAGCAGCTGGACTGATCCCGTCCCAGCCGGCATGCGGATTATTTCCGGATTTCCATTGGAACATTCCAACCGCTTGAAGCATTTAATGTTGAAGATGTATGAACATGAATGCGCTCTTGTCATGCAGAAAGAAATGACCTGTATGATGAAATCAATCAAGCCGATCCCATTTCTGATGTCAATTGTATATTTACTGTGCTTTCAGATATTTCCATACATGCACTTCCATCATGTTGATGATCATGGAATGCTGCTGTCAGCACATCCTTTGGATTTCATGTATTCCGATTCTCATCATGAAACCCATGCCGCTGAGCAGCATGAGAGAAATCATGATGAAAACGGACACCTTTCGACAGACGTGCACAGCCATGATTCAAGCGATCATGTTCAGTTGGACTCGGGTCATCATGGGGCGTATCGGAACGTCAAATGGGGCGAGCCCTTGCCCGCGATCGCACAAAGCGAATTCGTGGCGGTGATTTTCAATCCTTCCCAGGCGCATCATCCATCCGACGACAGCCTGAGATATCATGAAGCCTCCGCTCTCGCATTCCGCGGTCGAAGTCCGCCCGAACCCGCCTGAGAACGGTTTGATTCCGTTCATTGCATCCTTTCAATCCCGTTTCAATTGATTTTGTTTGCATCCTGAGCCGATTTGGACGTCAGGATCTTTAGAATTTGCCGGGAGGTGGCTGTCATGAAAAAATTATTCATGGTGCTCATTGTCTTTAGTGCAACAAGACTTGTCCAAGGACAGCAGAACCAGTTGGCCCTGTCGTTCAGCCAGGTCATCGAACAATTTGAAAAGATTGGATTCGAGGCCGAATGGATCCGCTCTAATTACGAACTGGCCGTGGTGGAAGGGAAATCTGCGCTGGCGTGGAGCAATCCCGACCTGGGCCTGAACCATGAGCAGGTCCGATCGGGCGGGATGGTGCAGGAGGAGACAATCATTCAGATGAATAAAAAATTGAGTCTGCCGTGGGTGGCCTGGACGAATCGCCGGTACTGGGGGAAGCGGTTGAATGCGGAAGCCTTCCGGAAAGAGGCCCGTCTATCCCGGTTATTGGCCAGGAAGAAGAACGGTTATGTTCAATTGTCCGTTCTGAAGGAGAAGATAGAAAATCTCGAGCTGCTGGAGCAAGGCATCCGTCACCTGATTCAATCCGCTCAATCCCGGGAAACGCAAGGGATGCTGTCCGAGCAGGACCGGCAATTGATTGAGCTTTCACTCCTGTCGGTTACAAAAATGATTATTCAAAATAAAAACAGGCAACGTTCAGAGCTCGGCGAATGGAAGAATGAAATGGGAATCGCTCCCGAACAAGAGGTGGTTCTGACGACACCGGTCAGGTTGAAGGCCGTCGATTTGGGTCCGTTGAAGGATCCACGACCGTTGGTCATGAAGAATCCGGGGCTGCAGCAACGCCTCCTTATTCGAGATGCCGGTCAGGCTCTTGTGAATCTGGAACAATCCAATATCATTCCCGACATTTCGCTGAACGTCGGCTACAAGAAGATGGATGAGGATTTCAAGGGTTATGTTGCCGGTTTTTCCCTGCCGTTGCCGGTCTTCAACTTGAACCGTAGCAAAATTCAAGAGGCGAAGCTGTCGAAGCATCTCGCGGATATCGAACTCGACCGCTACCGTCAGCAGACGGAAAATGAAATGCGGAATCTGCTGAAGTCCATGGAGGAGATGGAAAGCCCCTTCCAGCATTACATGAACCGGGACGTGGATTTTCAGGCCCTGATTGCTGGGCTGGAAATGTCATACCGGGAAGGCTGGCTGTCCGCCATTGATTTTCTCAATGCCGTGCAGATTGCCGGGAACGGAGTGGATGCCTACTTTGAATTCGTCTCCGATTATTATCAAACCGTTTTCGAACTGGAGGTCCTCACCGGAATCCAGCTTGTGGATTCTTTCTGACTCTCTGAAAAGGAATGAAACCCATGAAAAAAATCCTCTTGATTTCCCTCGCGGCCTTTGCGGCCCTCACCGTTTCATGCGGTAAAGTCGAATCGGACGGCCACTCATCAGAACCGCAAACCGTATCTGTGACCCAATGGACGAAGTCCATGGAACTTTTCCTGGAATATCCTCAGCTTGTCGCCGGACAACCCATCAAATTCATCATTCATCTGACGACCCTTGCGGATTTTCAGCCGGTCCGTGAGGGGCGCATCCTTCTGTCTTTTCGATATGGGGACGGCAGAATCATCTCAGAGGAGACCCGGAAACTGCTCAGGGAGGGTATTTTTACGCCTCAAATCGTTCTGCCGGAAGCCGGAAATTGTCTTTTTTCCATCGAATACTCGGGGCCAGCAATCAGCGAGACCTTTACGATCGGATCCGTCGCCGTCCATGCATCTGAATCAGGCATTTCTCCAGATCTGGATGAACGGGTGGCAGGGATCACCTTCCTGAAGGAACAGCAGTGGAGAACCCGCTTTTCGACAGAGGCGTTGCAGTCTCGGCGCATCCGGCCTTCTGTAACCGCCATCGGTGTCGTGAAACCAAGGCAGGAATCGTTTGCCATCATCTCATCCCCCGTGAGCGGCATATTGTCTATCGATGAGCGGGGCTCCATTGCAATCCCGGGCCAGAGAGTCTCCCGCGGGGAGGTTCTGGCCGTGCTGACGCCGCCGCTCCATTCAGAAAAGACATGGATGGAAGGGTATCTCGGATACCAGAGCGCCGGGAGAGACTATCACCGCGCGCTGAGGTTGAGGGAGACCCGGTCCCTCTCCCAACGGGAATTCGAGGCGATCGAACAAAAATATTTGACCCTGAAGGCTGGTTATAGAGCCCTGGCCGGCAGGCTGGACTCCGAGATCGACACGCTGGGCCTTGCCGAAGGCCGTTTTCAAATCCGTTCTCCGTTTGCGGGAGTCGTCAGCGATGTATGGGTGTACCCAGGCCAGAAAGTCGAGGCGGATGAGAGGCTGATGAGTGTCGTGAATTCCGAAAAGGTCTGGTTACAAATGAACATTTATGAAAATGATTATTACAGGCTTCAGGAGATTGACGGGCTCAGCCTTCAGGTTCCCGGCCTCGAACAGGAGATTCACATCCCTAAACCAGCCATGGTTGTCCTGGCCAGGTCTGAAACCATCAATGCGGCAAACCGAACCATCCCTTTCCTGTTGGAAGTGGTCAATGCCGGCCGAGTGTTGAAAATCGGTCAATCCATCACGGTGAGGCTTTTCATGCCGGGCAGGGGGCAGTACCCGGCTGTGCCCAACAGTTCCATTTTTGAGGATCGCGGACGATCGGTCGTGTTTGTACAAACCGGCGGGGAATCCTTTGAAAAGCGTTTCATCGAAACAGGCGCAACCGATCTGAATTGGGTGGCCGTTGAAAAGGGATTGAATGAAGGGGACCGTGTCGTTACTCAGGGAGGATATATGGTCAAACTGGCCAGCACCTCAGAGGTCATCGGTCATGCCCATACTCACTGAGCCTTCCACACGCTCCGCTGAAGGATTCGACGGACTGTTCCGCCGGGATAACCTTCGGGTTGGCGCGGGGATTGCCCGCTGCCGGCGGGAAAACGGAAGCATTTTCTCCTTTGCAGATCGAGGATTCCACCCTATCCGCGGAGGGGCGCTTCAATCCATCATCAATAGACGAGGTTGGTATGCTGGATAAATTAATGAACGCCTGCCTGCGAAACAGGCTGATTGTCATGCTGGCGGCACTGGCGATCACAGCGGTCGGCACCTACATGACATTTCTTCTGCCGATCGATGTCTTTCCGGACCTGACGGCCCCGACGGTCACGATTTTGACCGAATCGCACGGTTTCGCACCCGAGGAAGTCGAGATGCTGGTGACCTTCCCCATTGAAACGGCCGTCAACGGCGCCACGGGGGTGCGGCGCGTCCGTTCCAATTCCATTCAGGGTCTTTCCACGATTTGGGTTGAATTCGAATGGGGCACAGATATTTTCAGGGCCCGCCAAATCGTCAATGAAAAATTGCAGACACTGGCGAACACGATGCCGCCCGGTGTGGATCAGCCGGTATTGGCTCCCGTCACCTCTATCATGGGCGAAATCATGCTTGTCGGGCTGACCAGTCAAACGACATCACCTGTGGAGCTGCGCACGAGCGCGGATTTCATCTTAAGAAAACGGCTTCTGGCCGTTCCGGGTGTGGCTCAGGTTCTCGTCTACGGCGGAGAAACCCGTCAATACCAGGTTCAGGTCGATCCTTACCGGCTCCAGGCCAATGCGCTGAGCCTGAACCAGATCCTGCATGCAGTGGCCGCCTCCAATGTCAACGCGGCAGGAGGATTCTTCGTGCAGTCCGGCCAGGAATACCTGATCCGGGGCATCGGCCGAATCCGGTCCCTCCAGGATCTCGAGAAAACCGTGGTTACCGTTAAGGACGGCGTGCCCGTCCTGCTCCGGGACGTGGCCCGGGTGGTTGTCACCGAGGCCACGAAAATAGGCGAGGCCTCCATCAATAATCAGCACGGCGTGATGCTGATCATCAGCAAACAGCCCGACGCCAATACCCTTCAACTGACACGGAACATCGAAGCGGCGCTCGCGGATGTCGCGCAGAGCCTCCCTGACGACGTCAAGCTGCATACGGACATCTTCAGGCAGTCCGACTTCATCCGAACCTCCATCGACAATGTGTTGCATGCGCTCAGGGACGGCTCTGTCCTGGTCATCGTCGTCCTGATGCTTTTTCTCATGAACATTCGGACCGTCTTGATCTCAGTCACGGCGATTCCCCTGTCCCTACTCATGGCCATGATGGCGTTGAAGGGATTCAACCTGTCCATCAACACCATGACTCTCGGCGGCCTGGCCATCGCCATCGGTGTGCTTGTTGATGACGCGATCATCTATGTCGAAAACGTCTACCGGCGTCTTCGTCAAAACGCCATGGAAAAACCCGGGCATAAGCGTGCTTTTCTGGATGTGGTTACCTCCGCCTCTTCCGAAATCAGGGCACCGATTGTAATGGCGACCTTCATCGTGATCGTGGTCTTCCTTCCCTTGTTCTACTTGAGCGGCGTTGAAGGCCGCATGCTGCGGCCGTTGGGCCTGGCGTACGGGATCTCCATTTTTGCCTCGCTTCTGGTCGCGGTCACGGTCATCCCTGCGATGAGTTCATACCTTTTAAGAAACATCGGATTAAAGCCGCAAAGAGAACCCTGGCTGGTCAACCGGCTGCAGAAGCTGTACCGGCCCATCCTTGAATGGAGCCTGAAAAGGACCAGATGGGTGTTGGGAACATCCATCCTTCTCATTCTCCTCACGGCCGCCATCCTGCCGTTTCTCGGCCGTTCGTTCCTGCCGGAATTCAATGAAGGCACGCTGAACATCAGCATGGCCACATTGCCAGGCACTTCCCTGAAAGAATCGGATCGGCTTGGGCAGATGGTTGAAGGCATTTTGCTCAACCACCCGGCTGTGCTGAGTACGGCAAGGCGCACAGGCCGGGCGGAACTGGACGAGCATTCCATGGGATCCCATGCTCATGAAATGGAAGTGCGCATTGATTTGAGGGACAGGGACAAGGAGGAATTCCTGGAGGAGCTGCGCGCCCTGCTTTCCATCGTCCCCGGCACCCAGATCACCATCGGACAGCCGATCAGCCACCGGATCGATCACATGCTTTCAGGGACGCGTGCCAATATCGCCGTGAAGATTTTTGGACCCGATCTGTACGAGCTCAGAGCCCTGGCGGAAAGAGTGCGTTCCAGGATGGCGTCGATCGAGAATGTGGTCGATCTTTCTTTGGATCAGCAGACCGATGTGCCGCAGCTTCGGATCATGGCCAATCGTGACAAAATGGCTCCATACGGGCTCACAGCAGGCGATCTCGATGAAATGGTGGACATCGCATTTCTGGGCGTCCCGGTGTCGCAGATTGTTGAAGGTCAAAACCGGTATGATCTGGTTGTGAGATACGCGCCGGAATACAGGAATGACTTGGACGCGATCCGGAACAGTCTGATCGATACGCCGACAGGCCATTGCATTCCGCTCGAAATGGCGGCGGATGTGGTGGCGGACCGCGGCCCAAATTATATCAGCAGGGAAAATGTGCAGCGTAAAATCGTGGTGCAGGCCAATGTGGCGGGCGGCGATCTGATGCGGGTCGTTGATGCCATCCGGAGAGACATCCGATCAAATATCACGCTCCCCCAAGGCTATTTTATAGAATACGGCGGTCAGTTTGAGAGCGCCTCCGAGGCGACACGCTTGATTACGCTTCTCAGCATCATCTCCATTCTGGCCATCCTGGTTGCGCTCTACCTGGAGTTCCGAAATTTCAGGCAATCGATTCTGATCATGGCCAACCTCCCCCTAGCCCTGATCGGGGGGGTGATAGCGGTCTCATTATCCAGCGGCATCATCTCCATCGCCTCACTGGTCGGTTTCATCACCTTATTCGGCATCGCGGTACGGAACGGAATCCTGATGGTCTCACATTACAATCACCTTCAGGATGAAGAAAATATGCCCCTCCATGAAGCGGTGGTTCAAGGTTCCCTGGAAAGGCTGAGCCCGATCTTCATGACCGCTCTGGCTACCGGACTCGCCCTCCTGCCGCTCGCTCTCGCAGCAGATAAACCCGGCAGTGAAATCCAGGCGCCGCTTTCCATGGTCATTCTTGGCGGCATTCTGTCAGCCACTTTGATGAATATGGTGGTGATCCCGGTGCTGTATTTCAGATTTGGGAGAAAAAAAGGATAGGAAGCCAGGATTTGTCAGCGGGCGAATACTTCGCGGCATCCCGCAGGATCAGCGGATGGGTGGGTTAAATGTCCACATCCAGGTCCGCAACCCATTCCTGTCTCGAATTTTCGTCGAACGCGGTTTCAAAGCGCAGAACGATGTTGTAGGGGAGGAGGAAATGGAGTCCGCAGCCGTATCCGGAAAGCCAGTCTGATTTCAACGGTTTGTGATACCGCTGCCAGATCGCGCCCGTATCCGCGAAAATCCCGAATCCCATGCCGAACCTGAGATTCGTCAGCCTGCTGTCCTCATCCAGTTGAAAATAACGGATCGGCAGGAGCGGGATCCTCCATGCCAGGCCTGCGCCGATGTGGTTGTCTCCCTCCAGGACCTCGTTGAAATGCCCGCGTATCCGTTCCGAAAATCCGAAATAATATTTGTCGTACACAGGCACTGCACCGGAGGAGAGTCCTGCGTGCATCCTCGCAGCCAGGGTGGATGAAGAAAGAGGCAGGTATACCCGCGCATCCCAGGACAGTTGGGAGAATTCCGGGCCAGATGATGAGAATCCGTTGCGCGTGGCTGCGATCGCGACATTCCATCCCCGGTGCGGGTAATCCCTCAGGTCCCTGTGATCCCAGTTCAGGATGCATCCGAGATAGGGGATGCGGTCCAGGCCCGTTTCGGATACAGTGGCCGGCCTGTCGTCCTCGAAACCGACCTCCCGGTAGCCTGCATACACGCGAAACACGGTGTGGAATCCGAAACGCTTGCCGATGAAAACCTGGAAACGTTTCTGAATCTCGTCCACGTTTTCCTCATCGAAATGCCTGCTCCGGACCCGTCCCAGATACAGATCGGTCTGCAGGGTGAGTTTTCGAGGGCCTATCCAGGGATTGGAATAGGAAAACTGAACCAGCGGGTTGTATCCGAGCTTGCCCTGGATGAAGACGGTTTCCGCCCTACCCCTGAAATTGATGTGAATCAGCCCTGCCCCGTAAGAAATCTTTTTCCAGCTTTTTTCGTTCAGGTGCAGGATGGGGACAGGAGCCCAGTACTGCGGTTCCGTGACGTCGATGAACAGGGCTGCGCTGCTGTCCGTCGGCGCTGCGGAGATCTGGACGCGGTTGAAAAGCCCCAGGTTCAGGATGCGCTTCCAGTCCTCCTCCATGCGTCCGGGGTCCAGGGCGTCCCTGGTTTTTGTCTTCATCTCCCTCAGGATGACATGCGCCATGGTTTTTTCATTGCCATTGATCCAAATGCCGGAAATGCGTCTCCCCGCCAGGCTCGAGTCCACGTCGACCTGAGCTACCGAGGCCATCGAGGCCAGTGCGGAAAGCAACCCAATGGAAAAGAATATTGTATTTCGGATTTTCATAATTTTTTTATGAGAGTTCGACTTTTCCGGATTGATTGAGTTGTTATCTGCTTCCTTGGCGATCTAAATTTATTTTCTTTACGAACGGCTATGTTCATCGTTTGTCCCGAGCGTCAGATCCTTCGGTTGCCCGATATAGCCTTACAAGTGCGATGCGCGTTCCAGGGCTCCCTCAGGTTGACAGATCCCGGGAGTCGATTGAACGGGCATCCTCTGCTGAACGCAGGTCAGAACTTGATCCCCGTCGCCGTGTTGATGAATCCCCATCCGCGGCCGTGATACCCGTACTCCGCGCGCAGAATCCATTGGTCCCAGATCGCGTGCACGCCGAAGCCCACGGATCCCCGCATTTTCTTGAAGGTCCACTTGTCTCTATTGTACCAGGCCGTGCCTGCGTCCGCGAACAAAACGCCCGCGTACCCGGCGTGTATGCCTGCAGGCAGGTTTCTCTCGTACACAATGGGAAACCTGTATTCCAGGCCTGTGGTCCAGATGTTCTCTCCGCTCATGGCGCCTGTGCGGTATCCGCGCAGGGTTTCGCCTCCGCCGAGATGCAGCCGCTTGTAAACTGGGATGCTGCCGCCGGAGAACACACAGGCGGATTGAAATGCCAGGATGTTGCTTCTGGCCAGGGTCTGATGGATCCGGAAATCGGCGTTCACGCTCTGCATGCTGAACGGGTCCGCGAAATCCTCA
>Ga0233423_10000214_pt1 | contig 34951 bp, 38 predicted proteins | sample Watercolumn_Mata_FD_180713 | JGI IMG/M metagenome (GOLD analysis project Ga0233423, IMG submission 180713) | Freshwater microbial communities from Lake Matano, South Sulawesi, Indonesia - Watercolumn_Matano_2014_112_MG | ecosystem: Environmental > Aquatic > Freshwater > Lake | place: Indonesia... | reverse complement strand
CCGCAAATAATTATGTGCGGTCCGGGAGGCCTTGTGGGGCGGGGAAGATGGCCTGGACTTTATCAGGCCTTTGGCCCGGACCGCACATAATTATTTGCGGTCCGGCGGTTGGCTGGCCCTGGAGGTGGGCTTCGGCCAGGCCCAGGAGGTACGGCGTCTCTTAGAAGAAACCCAGGAATACGATCGCCTGGACCTTATGGAGGATTATCAGCGGGTGCCCCGGGTGGTAAGAGGGCGGCGCCGGCGCGCCGGTTAAAAAGTCGCCTCCTTTTTCAAGATGAGCCCCATGCCGTCCTGGTCTTTTTTGGCCTTACTGTCGGGTTTCCGGGGCTTATCGTCATAGGTGCTCCAGCTTTCCGTCTGGTCAATTTTCAGACGGTCCTCCCGGCCATCTTCATATTTCGTTTCATAGAGAACCCCGGAGCAGCCGGCCCCCAGCAGCGCCACCAGTAACCATAAGGCAAACCAACAAGTTTTTCCCCCACGCATGACATTTCCCCCCACGCCCCCTACCTGAACAACTATGAAGCTATTTGGCTGAAACCGAAAATTGACCACGTATTTTTAGAGTATTGTTTCTCCGTTGTGGCCTGTTACCTGCCCTAATGGTGGCAATTCATTCGGACTCAGATAACTTTGGGGATGTTCCTTTTTCCCCAAATATTTTTTCAATGCTACCATGTTTGCAAAAGAAAGTCGATGCTTTTTTCCTGGTTACTGGATGGTCATAATACTGAGTAACAAGATGCCGTGCCTTTGGCGGGGGTTCCCTCTCCTTTGTTTCTTTATCCCCCTTGGGCGATCTGGCCCTAAATTGGGCTCTCGGCTAGAAAAGCGCATAGCCCTCGGCCAGACCGGATGGGGCCCGTTTCCAAATCCCCCCGCTACCGGCTTGCTTATTAATATAAGACTTGCCGACGATACCGCTTGTTAACTTAAAATTGGGCCTCACACTTGGGCCGGGCCGCAGATGCGCCCGGCTACTGCGGAGGCCGCGGCCACCGCCGGGTTGGCCAGATAAACCTTGGATTGGGGATGGCCCATGCGCCCGGTAAAGTTGCGGTTGGTGGTGGCGATGGCCACCTCGCCCGGAGCCAGGATGCCCATGTGCCCCCCCAGGCAGGGGCCGCAGGTGGGGGGACTGATGACCGCCCCAGCGTCCATAAACAGGGCCAGCAAACCTTCGTTTAGGGCCTGGCGGTAAATCAGCGGCGTAGCCGGGATGACGATGAGGCGCACTCCCGGGGCCACCTGGCGGCCTTTTAAAACTGCAGCAGCCAGGCGCAAATCCTCCAGGCGCCCGTTGGTGCAGGAGCCGATGACCGCCTGATCGATGGGAATGTTCCCGATCTCGGACACAGGCAGGACATTTTCCGGAGAAGGCGGCGCAGCCACCTGCGGCTCCAGGGTGCTGATATCGTAACTTTTCTCGAACAGATAAGGGGCGTCCGGGTCGCTCTCATAAAGGGTGAAAGACCGTAAGGCCCGACCCTGCACATACTCCAGGGTTATGGCGTCCGGCGCCATGACGCCGTTTTTGGCCCCGGCCTCCACGGCCATGTTGGCCATGGAGAAGCGGTCCGCCATGGGCAGGGTGTTAATGGCCTCGCCGACAAATTCCATGGCCAGGTAGTTGGCCCCGTCCACCCCCAAATCGCCGATGGTCATAAGGATCAGGTCCTTGCCGGTGACCCAGGGGCCCAGCTTGCCGTTATAAGTCAGGAGGATGCTCTCGGGCACTTTAAGCCAACATTCTCCGGTGATCATGGCCGCGGCCAGGTCGGTGGAGCCCACCCCGGAGGCAAAGGCCCCCAAGGCCCCGTAGGTGCAGGTGTGGCTGTCCGCGCCCACGACCAAATCTCCCGGGCCGACAATGCCTTTTTCCGGCAGCAGGGCGTGCTCCACCCCCATGTCCCCGCCTTCATAAAAATGCGTCAGGCCCTGCTCCCGGGCAAACTGGCGCACGGTCTGGCACTGGATGGCCGAGGCGATGTCCTTGTTGGGAGCAAAGTGGTCGCAGACCAGCACCACCCGCTCCTTGTCAAACACCTGCTGCGCCCCCGCGTCCTTAAAGGCCTTGATGGCCAGGGGGGCGGTGATGTCGTTGCCCAGGGCGATGTCCACTTTGGCCAGGATCAGCTCCCCGGGCTCCACGTATTTTTTGCCGCAATGCGCGGCCAAAATCTTCTGGGTTATCGTCTGAGGCTTAGCCATGGATATCTCCTGTTAAGGAATGGTGGGGGAGGAGGCTAAGGGCTTCCACAGGCGGGGACGCCTGTGCCACTGACCCTTACCCCCTCCCCCACACCCCCCTCCCAACCCGCGTAAGATGGCCGTGGCAGGCGAGGCCGTTGGCCTCGCCTGCCACGGCCAAAACTTAAGGGATTGGGGGTGGGGGTGTGGGGGGAGGGCAGGGAGCTCAGCTCCCTGGCCCTCCCCCCCCAGACTCTTTACATCTCCTCCGGCTTCCTGCCCTTGGGGCCCAGTTTCTTGACGAAGTGCAGGCGGTTTAAGCCGTTGATGTAGGCCCGGGCGCTGGCGGTGACGATGTCCGGGTCCACGCCCTGGCCGGTGACGATGTGGCCGTCGTCCTCAAGACGAACCGACACTTCCCCCAGGGCCTCGGTGCCGCCGGTGATGGAGCTTACTGAAAATTTCAGCAGGCGGCATTTGGAGCCGGCCAGGTGGGTGATGGCCTTGTAAGTGGCGTCAATGGGGCCGTCGCCAAAGGCCGAGTGGCTCTTTGGCTCCCCCGCCACCTCCATCTTCACGGTGGCGTTGGGTTTGACCATGGTGCCGGTGAGCACGATGAGGTCCACCAACCGGAAGTGTTCGGGCACCGACTTGTAGAGCACCTCGGTTTCCACGAGGCTCACCAGGTCTTCGTCGAACACGGTTTTCTTGCGGTCCGCCAGGTTCTTGAACTGCACAAACACCCGGTTCAACTCCTCGTCCCCCAGGTAATAGCCCATCTCCTGCAGCTTCTTCTTGAAGGCGTGGCGTCCGGAGAGCTTGCCCAGCGGCAGGGTGCTCTTCTTGATGCCCACCGTGGTGGGGGTCATGATCTCAAAAGTGCTGGCCTCCTTGAGCACGCCGTCCTGGTGGATGCCCGACTCATGGGCAAAGGCGTTGGTGCCGACGATGGCCTTGTTGGGCTGCACCACCACCCCGGTCAGTTTGCTGGTGAGGCGGCTGGTGGGATAGATGTACTGGGTGACGATGTCGGTGTAGTAGTCAAACAGGTCCTTGCGGGTGGCCAGGGCCATGACCACCTCCTCCAGGGAGGCGTTGCCAGCCCGCTCGCCCAGGCCGTTGATGGTCACCTCCGCCTGGCGGGCGCCGTTCATGATGGCCGCCATGGTGTTGGCCACGGCCAGCCCCAAGTCGTTGTGGCAGTGCACCGAAATCACCGCTTTATGGATATTGGGGATATGCTCCACGAGATACCTGATCTTGGCGCCGAACTCCTGAGGGATGGCATAGCCCACCGTGTCCGGGAAGTTCACCGTCTTGGCGCCGGCGTCGATGACCGCGCTGAACACCTGGGCCACGTAGGCCAGGTCGCTGCGGGACGCGTCCATGGCGGAGAACTCCACGTTGGCGGTATAGCGGGCCGCGTGTTTGACCGCGGCCACGGCCATCTCCAGCACCTCCTCCCGACTCTTCTTCATCTGATACTTCAGGTGAATGTCGGAGGTGGAGATAAAGGTGTGGATGCGGGGGGCCGTGGCCTCCTTGATGGCCTCCCAGGCCGCGTCGATGTCCTTTTCAAAGGCCCGGGCCAGACCGGCGATCTGGCAGCCCCGGATTTCCCGAGCCACGGCCTTCACCGCCTCGAAGTCCCCCCGGGAAGCAATGGGAAAACCGGCCTCAATGACGTCCACCTGGAGGAGCTCCAGGTGGCGAGCGATCTGCAGCTTTTCGTCCACATTGAGGCTGGCCCCGGGGGTCTGCTCCCCGTCCCTGAGCGTGGTGTCGAAGATAACTATTTTTTCGGGCATATAAATCTCCCTTTCCCTCAATGAACCCGAGGGAGCAATGGCATTATAACACTGCCCTCATCAAAAGATGAGGTTAAAACAAGTTTGACGGGAATTGGAGTGGAAGAAAAAAGCGACGCCTGCCTAGGCAGGCAATAAGCGCAGCCGCGCCAGGCCCAAAAGGGCTGGCAGCAAGGAGGGGAAGATATGATAATCCTTGGTCATTGTGCTGAACACCAATTTTATTAAAATTTTTATCATATATCGCTGCAAAATACAAGCCCCAACTTATTTTGGAGCAAGAATCGATTATAATTAGGATGAAATAAAATTGGGTGGGGACCGTATTCTCTCACCTAAACCCTTCGGGCCACGTCCCTAATCCCCCTCCCTTGATGGGAGGGGTAAGGGGAGGGTGGCGAAAAATCACAGTTCCTTCAAAATAACCTCAGATACTCCCTCTAAATTGCCAAGAATTTCATTATTCCAAAAGCCTAAGACTTTGAAGCCCTGGCTTCGTAACCATTCGTCTCTTAAAATATCCCTTTCCTTCTCAACTGAGTGCTGTCCTCCGTCCAACTCTACTATCAACCTTCTTGAGAAACAAACAAAATCAACTATGTAGTTCCCAATGGGTTGCTGCCTTCTAAATTTCAGGCCCTGGAATTGTTTGCCGCTTAAATATCGCCATAATAATTTTTCGGCTTCAGTGGGTCTTTTTCTTAAGCTTCTGGAAATCTGGGTCAGGTTGCCCAATTGTAGCCACCCCCACCCTGCCCTCCCCCATCAAGGGGGAGGATTTTGGGGAGGGATTGTAAGCCGGACCTCAGGTCCCTGGCCCCTCCCCTAAAACATATCCCCTTGCCTCACGGGCTGGACGGCTTCGGGGCCGGTGTCTCCTCTTCCTTTTGCTCCAGCAGGGCCGGGCGGCGGTAGTACATGTAGGTGCTCAAGGGGCCGGAGGCCACGTACACCACCATGAGGGGAAAGCCCATAATTTCCGGGGCGGTGGCCACCACCACAAAGAGCAGCACCAGGCCCACCAGGGTATGGAAGGGGTGGCGCCGGAAAAGTTCCACTTTCTTGAAGCTGACATACTTGATGTTGCTCACCATGAGAAAGGAGAGCAGGTAAATCATGCTCAGGATATAGATATGTCGCTCCGGAGCCCACTCCCCGATTTCATAGTAGAAGGCCACCGCGGTGGCAATGAACATGGCGGCCGCGGGAATGGGCAAGCCATTGAAGTAACGCGGGTCCATGGACCCCTGCTGGACATTGAAGCGGGCCAGGCGTAAGGCTCCGCACACCACGAAGAGGAAAGCCGCCACCCAGCCGAATTGTTTGTAGGGTTTCAGGGCCCAGAGGTAGACCAACAGGCCCGGGGCCACCCCAAAGGCCACCAGGTCGGCCAGGGAGTCGTATTGCATGCCGAAACCCGAGGTGCTCTTGGTGATGCGGGCGATGCGGCCGTCCAGGCCGTCCAGCACCAGGGAAATAAAAATGGCCCAGGCCGCGGCCAGGAAGCGCCCGTCCATGGCGGCGACGATGGCATAAAAACCGGCAAACAGACTGCCGGTGGTGATCAGGTTGGGGAGCAAGTAAACTCCCCGAAACCGGCGCCGGTCCTTTCTTTTGCGTCTCCTGCGAAAAGCCATGTCCCTTCCCCCCAGGCTGCTACCTAGTGAGGTGCTTCCTAAGCTTTATAAATTGTCTAACAATTATCCAAGCCGTGGTTTCAAGACCGCTTCTTAAGTCCCCCTTTCCTAAAGGGGGATTTAGGGGGATTATTAAGCGGTTATTTAATCCCCCCTGGCCCCCTTTTTGAAAAGGGGGGGCAAATACCGTGGTTTTAAATGCCGCCTTAATTTTGAAGCGCTATCCCCGGGCCGAGCTAACAACGTCTCTACCGCTCAGGCGGCAGTCAACCACCAGCGGGCCACGACGCTGCTGCCAGCCTTGAGGCGGTCCCCCACTTTGACCAGGAGTTCAGCCTCCGGCGGCAGGTAGAGGTCCACCCGGGAACCGAAACAAATCATGCCTAGGCGTTCTCCCCGGGCCAGGCTCTGGCCTGGGCTAACATAGCCGACAATGCGCCGCGCCAGGAGGCCGGCGATTTGCACCACCAGGACGCGGCCGCCGCCGTCGCGCTCTAAAAGGGTGGCCTGCTGCTCGTTGAGCCGGTCCGCGTCTTTATAAAAAGCGGCCTTAAATTTTCCCGGTTGATGGCGGATGGCCGCCACCGCGCCGGCCACTGGGGCGCGGTTGACATGCACATCGAAGACATTCATGAAAATGGCCACCCGCCTGGCCGGGCTGCGCAAAAAGCGATCCTCCTGGACTTCGTCTAAGAAGACCACCTTGCCGTCCGCGGGCGAAACCACCGCGGCTGGGTCATCCGGGAGGGACCTTTCTGGGTCCCGAAAAAAATAAGCAAAAAAAGCCCCGCCGCCAAGGCCCGCCAGGGTCAGCCAGGGCCAGCTCAAAGCCCAGCCCAGAAAAATCAACAGTCCGCCGCCCAGCACAAAGGGATAGCCGGGCGCGGCGATGAATCCGCGGCGCATGCTATCTCTTCAACCAGCCCATCATGGCCCGGAGCTTTTTGCCCACCTCTTCGATGGGGTGGGCCGCTTCCTGCCGCCTCAGGGCATTGAACATCGGCCTTTTGGCCTGGTTTTCCAGGATCCACTCCTTGGCAAACTCCCCGCTCTGGACCTCATAAAGAATCTGGCGCATCTCTTCCCGGGTGTCCTCGGTGATGATGCGGTAGCCCCGGGTGTAGTCGCCGTATTCCGCGGTGTCGGACACGGAATAGCGCATAAAGCTCAAGCCCCCCTGATAAAAAAGGTCTACGATGAGCTTCAGTTCATGTAGGCATTCAAAATAGGCGATTTCCGGGGCGTAGCCGGCCTCCACCAGGGTGTCATAGCCGGCCTTCACCAGCTCGGAGACGCCGCCGCAGAGCACCGCCTGCTCCCCGAAGAGGTCCGTCTCCGTTTCCTCCCGAAAGGTGGTCTGGAGCACCCCGGCGCGGGTGGCGCCGATGCCCTTGGCGTAGGCCAGGGCCGTGGCCAGGGCCTTGCCGGAGGCGTCCTGTTCCACCGCCACCAGGGCCGGCACCCCGGCGCCTTTTTCATATTCACTGCGCACCAGATGTCCCGGGCCTTTGGGGGCCACCATGATGACGTCCACCTTAGGGTCCGGCACAATCTGGCCGAAATGGATGTTGAAACCGTGGGAAAACATCAGGGTTTTCCCCGGCCCCAGGTGCGCCTTCAGTTCCTGCTCATAAATCTGGGCTTGGACGTGGTCCGGGGCCAGCATCTGCACTATCTGGGCCTGGGCGGCGGCCTGGGACGCGGATACCGGCTTAAATTTATATTTGAGCGCGGCCTTATAGTTGGCGGTGCCCGGCACCTCGGCCACCACCACCTCCACCCCACTGTCCCGCAAATTCAGGGCCTGGGCGTGTCCCTGGGAGCCGAAGCCGATGATGGCCACTTTCTTGCCTTTGAGAACCTTTAAGTCCGCGTCTTTGTCGTAGTACATTTTCATGAGACATCCTTTCTGTAATTCAGAAGACATTTAAAAAAAATATTGAGGATATTTTTCCTCAAACCCCAGGTTTTTTTGCAGCCACCCACAATAAACTGGTGTGGGAATGAATGGAGGGCTTTTCTTTATTTTTATCAATAAATCCTACCATATTGGCTAGAAAATCAACAAGGTAGAAACCAGCAGCCAACACCTCATAAATGAATTCGCCGGCATAATAATGATAGACGCAGGGTTTGTCTTTTCTAAAAAAAAGGGGGTCAAATTTCCCACCAAGCCCTATTCTTGGCAAGGAATTCTCTTCATAGTTATAAGGATTGTAAAAGAACCTTATAACTTTCATAATTTTTTTCAACAGCCGCCGGTGCGTAAATCTTTCAAGATTAAGCGAATTTATCAACATTATGCCGTGAGGCTTCAATACCCGGTATATTTCGGATAATGACTTCATCCGGTCATCTCGGGAGGGCAGGTGGGATATGAGTGCTTCATAACCTATAACTTGTAGGAAAGATTCATCTTCGAAGGGCAAATTTACTGCGTTTCCTACTTTAAATTCCACTTTTGAGCCAACGGCCAGCGCCCTCATAACTGCCACTCTAATGAACTCCTTAACAAAATCTATGGCAACTACATTATTAAATCCTTTCTCCTTCTCCAAAGCAAAGGCTATCCGGCCCGGGCCCGTGCCAATTTCCAGGGTGGGAGAATGTGGGTCCAGGTATTTAGCCACGAAATACTCTTCAAGGCTAGTTAGTCCGTACTCCGTTTGGCTGATTTCCCGCTGGAAATCTGTGCTCTGGTACTGCTGCTGATGCATCTCCAGCGTCTTGTCCATGTTGTCCTCCAAAACTTCACGGCCACTTGAAGATTCACCCCGGTCTACATCTTCTCTATCCTCCTTATGATTGGCTCATCGCCCAGCGGTTTTAAGGCCCCTTTGCTGCCCACCGCGCCTTCTTTCCAGATTGCCCGCGAGCGCCTTAATCCTTCTTGGCCCGCTGGATGGCCAGGGTGCCGGTGCGCACCACTTCCAGGATGCCGTGCCCCTTGAGCAGGTCCAGCACCGCCCGGATCTTTTCGTGGTTGCCGGTGATCTCCAGGGTATAGGTGGTGGCGCTGACGTCCACCACCCGGCAGCGGAAAATGTCGGCGATGCGCAGCACCTCGGCCCGGGACTTGTCCTCGGCCTTGACCCTCACCAGAGCCATCTCCCGTTCCACGTGGTCCAGCTCGATCAAGTCCACCACCTTGATGACGTTGATGAGCTTGTGCAACTGCTTGATGATCTGCTCGGTGATCTGCTCATCGCCGGTGGACACCAGGGTGATGCGGGAGACCTCCGGGTTCATGGTTTCGGCCACGCACAGGGACTCGATGTTGAAGCCCCGGCCGGAAAACAGGCCGGTGACCCGGGAGAGCACTCCAGGAATATTATCCACCCAGACTGATATGGTATGTCGCGGCTCCATCTCTCCCTCCTAGGCCAACAGCATCTCGTGCATGGCTTTGCCCGCCGGCACCATGGGCATGACGCACTCCTCGGGCTCCACCCTAAAGTCCATGACCACCGGCCTGGGGGTGTTGATGGCCTCCCGGATGACCGGCTCCACCTCTTCGGGCTTGGTGGCCCGCAAGCCCACCGCGCCGAAGGCCTCCGCCACCTTGACGAAGTCCGGCTGGGCCGACAGATTGGTGGCGCTGTAGCGTTTTTCATACAGAAGCTGCTGCCACTGGCGCACCATGCCCAGATAAGCGTTGTTCAAGATGGCGACCTTCACCGGCAGCTTGTTTTCCACCACGGTGGTGAGCTCCTGGATATTCATGAGAATGCTGCCGTCCCCGGCGATATCGATGACGATGGCGTCGGGTTGGGCCACCTGCACCCCCATGGCCGCGGGAAAGCCGTAGCCCATGGCCCCCAGGCCACCGGAAGTCATGAGCCGCCGCGGTTTTTTGAACTTGTAAAATTGCGCGGCCCACATCTGGTTCTGACCCACCTCGGTGGTGATAAAGGCCTCGCCCTGGGTCACCTCCCAGAGTTTCTCCACCACATACTGCGGCTTGATGACCGTGTCGCTCCAGGCGTAGCTCAAGGGGTGCTCTTTCTCCCAGGTGGCAATGGTGTCCAGCCAGACGGCCCGCAGGCCGGCCCAGTCCCGGGCCGGCTTGTCCTTTAGCAGGTCATTGAGCTGCTTCAGGGCATCCCGGCAGTCGCCGACGATGGGGATGTCCACCACCACGTTCTTACTGATGGAGCTGGGGTCGATGTCAATATGGACGATTTTCGCATGGGGGGCAAACTCTTCCAATTTGCCCGTCACCCGGTCGTCAAAGCGGGCCCCCACGGCAATCAGCACGTCGGACTGGGACACCGCCATGTTGGCGCAATAAGTGCCGTGCATCCCCAGCATCCCCATCCACAGGGGGTGGGTGCCGTCAAAGCCGCCCAGGCCCATGAGGGTGCTGGTCACCGGGATTTGCAAAACTTCGGCGAACTTGTGCAATTCCTCTGCGGCCCCGGACAGGACGATGCCCCCGCCGGTATAGAGCACCGGTTTTTTGGCTTGCAGGATCAGGTCCAGGGCCCGCCGCACCTGCCGGGGATTGGCATGGTAGGTGGGGTTATAGCTCTTGATCTTGATTTCCTCGGGAAACTTCGGCACGATGCTGGCCTGCTGGATGTTCTTGGGCAAATCCACCAGCACCGGTCCGGGGCGGCCGGAGCGGGCGATGTGAAAGGCTTCGTGAATGGTGTAAGCTAACTTGTTGATGTCCGTCACCAGGTAATTATGCTTGGTGCAAGGCCGGGTGATGCCCACGATGTCCACTTCCTGAAAGGCGTCGTTGCCGATGAGGGCCGTGGGCACCTGGCCGGTGAACACCACGATGGGAATGGAGTCCATGTAAGCCGAGGCAATGCCGGTCACGGTGTTGGTGGCCCCGGGCCCGGAGGTGACCAGGGCCACGCCCACCTTGGAGGAGGCCCGGGCATAGCCGTCCGCGGCGTGCACCGCGGCCTGCTCGTGGCGTACCAGGAAATGCTTGATTTGCGGGCGCCGGGTCAGCTCATCATACAGGTCGATGACCGCCCCCCCGGGGTAACCGAAGATATGCTTGACTCCTTCCCGTTCCAAACACTCCAGGATGATCTGGGCGCCGGTGAGCTTCTTCATAGCACGCCTTCCTTTTGCCGGTATTTGGCCAGTATCTGTTCTATCTTATCGCGGCCGGCCAGCTTCATTTTCTGCAAGCGTTTCCGCTCCATGCTCTCCTGGGCGGTAAGGTAAGGCCGGCGATTAAATTCTTCTAATTGTCGCTCCAGTTCCCGATGCTGCTCCAGATAACGCTGCAACTCTGGGTCTTGGTCCAGCCACTGGGCAATGAGTTCCTCGTCTCGTTTCTCCATGCGTGCCTCTGATCTTTAATTTCTCAAAGTTACATTTGCCAATCTTAAAGTATGGCGCGGTATTTGTCAACTGAAGGAAAAACAGAGTAGTGTATCAGATTGAAAATTATGGAAATTGATTTTTAGATAAATCCTGCCATAAATAATTTATGCCTGAGCATTCAAGAAAGAAAAAGCGTCCCCGTGATCTGAATATCTTGGTTTCTGAGATAGTCAAAATAGCTACCGAAGAGGAGCCAGAGACCACGACAGAAGATACCCGTAATCCTCATGCTGTAGCCTTGGGCCTGCTTGTAGGACAAAAGGGCGGCAAGGTTCGCGCCCAAAAACTCACCCCGGAGCAAAGATCGGAGATTTCCCGCAAGACTGCAAAGGCCAGGTGGAATAAGAAGTCTGATTAAGAAGGCTTAATTGCTGAGAATGCTTTCTAATTCTGTCAGCAATTCAAGGTGAACATCTGTTTGAAGTGGAGCTGCCGAATAATAACGATGTTCGCCAAATGGTGCGTTTTCTTCCCTTTCAAATCTGAAAGGACCTGGCGGATTAACCATGATTGTTGGATCGGTCCAAAAACTAATACCTGAAGTTTCAAATTCAAGGTGTTGATGGCCACGGCCTACGATTGATGCGGTTAGTCGTTTTGCAAAGTCATCCAATTTAGGGTTAAGAGAATTCAAAACCTTATCAGTCTGAACCCATAATTCACTAAGATACAATTTCGATTTAAGAAATTCTTGGTAAGAAGCTAAACCAAACTCCATAGACATCCAAGCAAGGAACTCATTAAGAAAAACATCAGAATCATCAGTTGATGATCTAGTATCCGCAACTAAACCATCACCATAAATAGTAAGATCAACTGCTATAGCACGATTGTCATTTTTAAAAGTACCCCCGCGGAAATTAACCCCTTTACCTAATTCAAGTTCATCGGGTTTAGTGGGAACTGCCTGAAACATATACTTTTGAGCGATTTTTGGAATTGTAGGGAACAAACTGGTGCCGTAAGGATTAAGGTCAAAATAATTGACAAGCCAAATAGCCCGCGCTTGCTTAACAGATCGTAATTTCATGCTGTTGCCCTCATTGGTTGTTTTTCCCACGAGCGATCTTCAACTCCATTAGCAATCTTCTGCCTTGGCAACACATCTTCCAATTGTGGCCTGTTTTTGCCTTGAGCAGCCTCAGCGCTGAAGGATGGAACTACCGATAATATCGGCTCGATTCTTTCTCTTTCTTGTACATCGGGGAAAGCTTTGGTTGCAGCAGTAATTTTCCTTTCCTCTCTTTCTACAAAGGCAGGGTCATCCTCAAACGAGGGACGTTCTAATGCCACACGGCTAAATTGTTCAATATCTTTTAACCGGCAACCAAAGCTCTCAAAAGAGACCCGCAAAGTTAAATCAAAAGCCTCTGCCAATTTTCGCAGTGTATTGATGCTAAAGGAAGAGTAATTTACATTCTCCATAATGGATATCCGTGTTTGTTTCATAGGCGGGTCAACACGATTACCCAGTTCTGCTTGAGTCCAGTTGCGTTGTTCTCGAAGTACCTTTATCTGCGTAGCAATACTTACATTTAAGAACTCATCGACATAGGCATGTCGATACTCTTTGTTCCTAAACGCTTTCTTCACTCTATTTGCTAAATCGCTTATGCTTTTCACGCCCATTTTCTCCACGTGTTAATAAATCAAGTCGATTTGTTTCTGCTCTTTGGGGGGCATCTCTGGGCACATATTTTCTGTCCCGTTCAATTGCCCCAAACAAAAACGTAAATTCGTTTTGCACGTTAAAGGGTCCCCGACATAACAGCGGACGCAAGGCCACCTGGCCTTTTATGGCAAGTTCCATAATGTTCCGTTGTCTAGGTTTCCCGCTTGTGGGTGTTAATAGTTTTGGAGGAAGGCTACCCCCTGCAATCTCCAACAAATCAATTTTTGCATCCAAACGGCCACGCTCTTTTTCACTCAGACCCATGGCCCAAACCTGCATCACATTCTGCCCATGAGAATTAAGAAAGTCGAAAAGCTGCCAATGGCCGTTTACGCTCATAATATATAATAAAAATATTATAAAATCAAGAGGAAATCTATTGACTGAATATAATAAATTTATTATATTCCAAAAAAATGGCCTACCGCCGAGGTTAAGGGCCGTAGCGGTAAGCCATTTGGGGCCGTAGTTCATTGGAGAGAACGGCGGACTACTAATCCGCTTGTAAGGGGTTCAAATCCCCTCGGCCCCACTTTTGTCCTCAGATTATTGAAACTTTTTTTGATTGTCAATAGTGAAAACCATAACTTACCGGCAGGAGGCTAAAAAAATTTTCGCATAAAAAAAGCCATGCCTAAGCATGGCTTATATAAGAACACAGCCTGGCGGGACTGCAACCTCCGCATCCTTCCCCTACCAGGCGCAGTGCTTAAGGGGGGCCGGCGGCAGATTTTCCGGTCATCAGGCTGCTCAATTATCTAGTAAGCATTAATTTGGCTAAATCAAGGGGCGCGCCCCAAAAAACCGCCAGCCCACGCCCGGGCCCGCCGTCAGTCGCCGATTTCGGGCACCTTAAGACCAGAGGGTATCTCCGGTAGCCCATTTTTCAGGTATTTCCCGTCGGGCAGCAGGGTCCCGGAAATCTTGCCGAAGCCCAACACCCGGGTCCAGCCCTGAGTGGGCACCAAGTCCCCGTTAAAGATGATGAAGATCAGGCCCTTTTGGCCGGCCAGGGCCGGGTTGCTCAGAGTGACCATAACCTGGCGGCCGGCCGCGGTGTTGGCGCCCAGGCGCACTTCCAGGGTTTCCGGGGCCGGGTAAGGAATGCCGGCGATTTGCAAGGTGTCCCCTTCTTTGAGCGGCCCCAGCAGGCCCAGGCGGCAATTGTAAAAGGCGCTCAAAGGGTCATAGACCGGCTCTTTGAGCTCGGTGTGCCATTTCAACACCAGATGTCCCTGGCGTTCTTTTAATTGCCAGAGTTCCAGGCGCTGCGCGGCATGATTGAAGCGGTATTCTTTGAGATGACGTTGGCCCCGGCGGCGGGTCTCTTCCCGGTAAATCAAAGGCTTAAGTTTGCCGTCGGCAAAGACCATTTCCGTCTGGTAGCTGTCCCGGCGCTGGCCGCTGAGCAGGGCCGCCAGCCCCCGGGTCTCTCCGGAGAGCACCGCCTGGTAGCGCCCCGCCCCCAGATTTTTCAGCGTCAGCTTGGCCCGGGCCGCGTCCCTTAAGACCCAGGCGTCCATCTGGTAGTCAAGTTCTTCCAGCAACGGCGCCGCGCTAAGGGGCGCGGCCGCGGCCAGAAGAGAGCTCACCGCCATGAGCAGGAGCAGGCCCCTGGGCCATCGCCGGCTCAATCGCCCTCCCCTTCCGTCTCTTTAGGCGGCGGCGGTCCCCACACGCCGGTATAAAAACGGGAGCGCCACCACTGTTGATAGTCTTCGTTGGCGGCCGTATCCACCAGATGATATTGATAATCTTCCAAAAATTTCAGCAGCCGCTGGTAGGCGGCGTTGATTTGCTGCATATGGGCCCGGTATTCCTTTTCTGCGCCCGCCGGGGCCTTGTCCGGATGCCAGCGCCGCGCCCCGCGGCGATAGGCGGCGCGGATTTCTTTGCGGCTGGCCCGGAGGCCCAGCCCCAATAGTTCCCGAGCTTCGTCCAAAGTCATAATTTTTACATCGGCAGGGAAGGCTTCTCCCCGCCTGTTTTGCTTTGTTGTTTGCCATTATAAGCTCTATCAGCCAAAGTATCCAGAGGGTCATTTTCAGCCCCGCCGCCAAACCGCATCTCCTTCCCTGGCTTGTCTTCCGGGGCTTGGCGTGTTAAGTTAAAAGTTATTAACCATCTATGGGGAAAGGGGAACCTGGATTTCATGACCGCAGAAAAAACCATTGCCATGCCCGCGGCCGAGCTGGATCGCAGCCTGGACCGCCTCACCGACCAGATTCTGGGCCGCCATTCCCAGCCGGCTGACCTGGTGTTGGTGGGCATCCGCACCGGCGGCGCCTTTCTGGCCCAGCGTCTGGCCGAGAAAATTCAGCGCCGCCTTTCCACCCCGGTACGGGTGGGGGTGTTGGATATCACCCTTTACCGGGACGACTGGACCCAGCTAAGCCACAAGCCTCTGGTGGGCAAAACCGAATTGCCGGGTTCCATCGACGACCAGGAGGTGGTCCTGGTGGACGATGTGTTGTTCACCGGCCGCACGGTGCGGGCCGCGCTGGACGCGCTCATCGACTATGGCCGCCCCCGGCGCATTGAGTTGGCGGTGCTGGTGGACCGGGGCGGCCGGGAGCTGCCCATCCACCCGGATTATGTGGCGCACGTAGTGCAGCTTAAACCCAGTCAAAGGGTCAATGTCTATCTCACCGAGATGGGGCGCCCGGATGAGGTGGCCATTGAGTCCGGGCCCCCAGACAGGGCATGACCGCCCGCCCGCGCAAGACCACGGCGCCGGGCTTAAAGGGGCTGCAACCTCTTCCCCCCCAGGAGGCCCAGGCGCTAAAAGATATGGTGGCCCAGGTGGCCGCGGCCCTGGAGTCCGGTCAAGACCCGCAAAGTTTACCGGCACTGGTGGCTCCCCGCCCCCAGGACTTCCTTTGGGACCTGCACCTGCTGGCGGCTTTGGGAACTCTGGCCCACCCGGCCGTCCCCCCTCTGCTGGCGGCCTTGTTCGGCCCCACCCAGGACAAGGTGCGGCGCAAAGCCCTAAAAAGGACTTTGCATCTGCTGAAGACCCGGGGGGTGGCGGTGCCTGCCGAGCTTTTCCTCCGGGAGGAGCCCCCCCGGCCGCAGCCATCTGCGGGCCCGCCCCCTTTGGCTTATGTGTCCCCCATCTTCGGCCCGGGCGAACGTTATGTCCTCCTGGAAGGCCCCAAGGAGACCCTGGGGGGCAATCTTTTGGTGGCCCGAGTCAGCGATATGCAAGGTTTTCGGGAGTGCCTGCTGTTAAGCCTCAAACGCCGCCAGCGCCAGGAGTTCTGGGAACATCTGCGCAGCCAGGGGTTGGGGGAGATGGCCACGGTGCCTGCGGCTTATGCGGTGGGACTGCTGGAGGAGGCCTGCCGGCACGATGCGGCAGCCCCGGGGGCCAGCCGCTACGCCGCCCTGAAGGAGCGCATCTATGCTCACTGGGCACGGCCGGAGGCGGCCCCGGACCTGGAGCAAGTCCTCCCCGGGTTAAACCCCGCGGAGCACCGCCGCTACCTGGAGCAATCCCGGCAGTTGGCCCTGGACCCCCTGTTCTTTTCCTGGCTGCCGGCCGCCGCAGAGATAACTCCCTGGATGCAAAAAATTAAGGAAGTTCAGGACAGCCCCCTGGTCCTGTCCGAGCAGCAGCAGCAGGTGCGCCTGGACGGGGTGGTGGAGGAGGCCACCGGGGCCCTTTACCCCCAGGCCTCCCGCCCCTATTGGCGCCGCCGCCTGCAGCACATGGCCTATTACCTTGATTTACAAGGCCGCCAGGAGGAAGCCCGGGCGGCCCAGGCCGCGGCGGCGGACCTTGAGGAGTCCCATAAAGGCCCCTTGAGCGAGGAAAACCCCTTCCTCAAAGCTCTAACGTTGCAGGCCCTGATGTTGGCCTGGGAACTTGAGAAAAAGGACCGCGGCGCGGCCGCCGGCGCCGGGCTGGTGGCCCCGCCCTCTGAACCCCTGATCATCCGGAGGTGAGCATGACCCACACCCTGTCCGTACGCACCAGCAGCCGCACCGAGTTGCTGGACCTGACCTCCCAGGTTCAGCAGGCGGTCCAACAAAGCGGCGTTGCCGAAGGCCTGTGCCATATTTTCGTGCCCCACACCACCGCCGGGGTGACCATCAACGAAAACGCCGACCCCAGCGTCAAGGCCGACATCCTCATGGTCCTTAACAAGGTCATCAGCGACCAGGAAGCTTACCGGCACCTGGAAGGCAACTCCCCGGCGCACATCAAGGCTTCGCTGCTGGGCCCGCAGGTGACGGTGTTGGTCAGCGCCGGCCGCCTGCTACTGGGCACCTGGCAGGGCATCTTTTTCTGCGAATTCGACGGTCCCAGGTCCCGTAAAGTTTACCTTAAGATCGTGGGGGGGTAATGGCGGCCAAGCGGGAATTCTTCTCCGAAGTGCGACTGAACGGCCTGTCTCTGGCGGCGCTCAAGCAAGGCGCGGCCCCCATCCGCGACCGCCAGCTCCTCAAAGATTTCCTGGAATACGTCCACATCAAAAAGGGCCTGCTGGCCCCGTACCGCGCCAACTACCCCCTCATTGAAGCTCGGGAGCTGCTGCCCTCGTTTGAAAAAAATTTTGCCGAATACCCGAATCTGCCCAGCTTCAGCCTGGTGGCCTTCAACCGGCCGCTGTCTTACCAGGAGGAGAGCTTCCAGTTCGACCTGTTGCACCCCCTGGAGGAACCCACCAAAAGGAGCGCCCGGGAGAACCTGGACAAGATCATTCCCCATCTGGACCGGGAGTTAAGGCCACAGCTGACGCGGCGCTTTGCCGGCCGGGACCTCACCGACCTGGCGCATTACGAAGATTTGCTGGATTATCTGCTCCACATGGATCGGGCTCAGGTGATTGCCCGGGACCACCAAGGCGATTTCCGCCTCCTGGGGCTGTATGCCTCTTTTCCTTCGGACCTGGACACCGAACTCAAGACTTTCGGCCGGCGTCTGGCCAAATTCAAAGAGCAGGACAGCGCCGTCTATGAGCGGGAACGGGACTTTGTCTATCAATTTCTCATGGAGCTTTACGGCTTTCCCATCGCCGCGGAACGCCGCACCTCCGCGGCCCTGTTCTCCCGCAAGCTCAGCCGCCTCAAAGAGCAATATCTGATTAAAGTCCTGGGCTCCTCAGACCGCACCATTACCAGCCTGTCGGGGTTCGACCAGAAACGGTACCCCCTGGTGGAAAAGGTGGGCCTCATCTCCCTGCCCCCGGGTGTGGTGGAGACCCACCCCCACTTCAAAGAACAGGGCTTTTACGTGGATGCGGCCCGCCGGGTGGTGATCCTTAAGGTCACCTACCTGCAACACAAGTATAATCGCTTCAATGTTTTTGAAGACCGGGCCCTGTCGGTGGTCAAACAAGAAATCATTCACCCTTGCCATGGAGGCCGGGATACCAGCTTAAATATTTTAAAGGACACCAAACGCTCTTTAAAAGACCTCACCGACATCGTCCGGGGGGAGTATACCGGCACCATCTCTTACAAACGCACCGACCTGCTGACCTCCACCAAGACCCATGAGGAGCGCCTCAAGTTTTTATCAGCCTGGCTCAGCAAAAACCAACGCCGTCTGGGCACATACAGCCCGGAAACCTTTGATGCCGCCAAAAAAATCTTGAACAGCTATCTGCTTAAGCGGGAATATCGGGAGGCCTTTGCCAAACATGCAGAATTGCACCGGGAAGTGCTACAGCGAGTGACCTATCTGACCCAGGCCCAACGCTTACATCCCCTGGAGAAGTTGGCCCAGGATGAGACAGGCCCCAGCCCAGGCCCCAGAAGGCGTCTGTCCCAGGCCTTGGCTTTCTTAGAGGAAAATGCCGGGGACCTGCCCTATTTCTATCCTGACCTGTTTGACAAATGCCTTAATCTCTGGGACCAGCTCCTGGCTTATCCCTATTTCCAGAAACTGGCCGGACAAACTACCCCTCCGGAAACCAGCTATCGCCGCCAGGTCTGGGACATGCTGGCCCGAGGCCAAGAATTGATGGCCAAGCTTAAGGAGCAACACCAAAAGGTGCAAGCCGAAGTGAGCCGAGGTGTGCCCTTCCCCCTAGTCCTGCCTTAAAGGCCTGGCTGCGGGGTTAATTTTTGAGGGGAGAGCCAGGGATTTGAGGTCCCTGCCTCCCCCAATAATTCATCACTCTGCGGCAGGCGCATTTGCTTATGAAGCCGGATTGGCATTTCGAGAGCCGGGGCCGGGGCCCGGCCCTGTTGCTGCTGCACGGTCTGGGGGCCTCCAGCTTTTCCTGGCGGCACAATCTTGCGCCTCTGGCCCGGCACTTTCGGGTGGTGGCGCCGGATCTGCCCGGCCACGGGCGCTCTCCCGCGCCCCTGGACGGCGATTACCGACTGGAAGCGTTAGCCCGGGGAGTCATGGATTTCTTGGACCGGCGTGGGGTAAAACATGCGGCGGTGGCCGGCAATTCCCTCGGGGGCAGCCTGGCCCTGCTGTTGGCCCGGGACTATCCGCAGCGGGTCAAGGCCCTGATCCTGTTGGCCCCGGCCGTGGCCTTAAAAAGGCTCCCCTGGATTTTTTACCCCCTGCGGCTGCCGGGGCTGGGCCTGCTGGCCGCGGCCCTGTTGGGCCCCTGGATCATCCCGGTGGCCTTGCGCCTAATTTACCATCGCCGGGGACTAATCACCCCGGCAGTGGTGGCCGGGTACGGAGCGCCTTACCGGCAGTGGCGTCGGCGGCTGGCCTTGCGGCGCCTCTGCCGGCAACTGCAAATCCCCCCTGTCTCTGAGATTGAGGACCTGCTTAAGAAAATCTCTCAACCCACCGCCATTGTCTGGGGTCAGGAGGACCGCATTCTGCCGGTGGCCCAGGCCGCCTGGCTTCAGGCCCGGCTGCCCCAGGCCCGGTTGCGCCTGCTGCCGGAAACCGGCCACGCGCCCCAGGAAGAGGCCCCGGCCATGGTGAACAAAATTATCATTGATTTTTTGACGCAATCGTTAATAAATTAATTAGGGGGTTAGCCCCCCACCCTTTAAGGGGACTTCACGCCACGGGAGGACAACGGGCGCCGCCACACCCGCGAACAAAACATGAGAAAAAACATTATCCCTTTTGGCCGAGCCAAACGTTCCGTCAAAGAAGTGGTGGAAAGGTTCTATCAGGACCTGGACGACATCGAAGAGATCGTCATCATCGCCAAGGACCGGGAAGGCGAATGGATTTTCGCCAACTCCGAGTTGGAGAACGAACTGGAGTGGATCGGCAGCCTTTACAAATTCATCAACAAGGCCATCCTGGAGGAGGGCGAGGATTTTTAAGAGCAGGATGGCAGGGGGCTGAGGGCCTGAGATTTCCGGCCCTTAACCGCATCTTTTAAGGTTTACCTAAAAGGGGGAAGTTAGGACCGGCAGGCTCTAACTTCCCCCGATTATTTTCAGGGACCGGAGCGCAGCCGGGCGAGGCTGAGCCAACGCGAGGCGTTTGCGCCGACTAAAGCTGGCGGCTACGGCTTCTGGCGGTTCTAGGGGTAAGCCTTGGCTATCTTAGGGGGATTTTTCTCTGCTGATAAAAGGTTATCAGAAATCTAAAGAAAACTTCAGGTCGGTCACCGGTCCCAGCAGGGTCAAGGCCCAATGCTGGGGCCGGCACAGTTCCTGGGCCAGCTCCTGAATATCCTTTGCGGTTACCCGCAGGAGGCCGGCGATGATTTCCTCCAGGGGGATATAATGCCCGAAGTGGAGCTCATTTTTGGCCAGGCGCATCATGCGGTGCTCGCAGTCCTCGGCGGCCAGGTAGATGGAGCCTTTCAGATATTCCTGGGCCGCGGTGAGCTCCGCGTCCAGAATTTTTTCCACCTTCATTTTCTTTAGCTCCTTAAAGGTGGCCGCCAGCAAGGGCTCCAGATTTTTGGGGCTGACCCCCGCGGAGACGCCCAAAAGCCCGGTGTCGCTGAAAAAGCTCAGGAAAGAGTAGATGGAGTAGGTCAGTCCCAGTTGTTCCCTAACCACCTGGAAGAGGCGGGAACTCATATTGCCCCCCAGGATCAACTGGAGCAGGGTGGCGGTGTAACGTTTCGGGTCGCCGGCGGCGGGCCCCCGGGTGCCCAGGCAGAGGTGCACCTGCTCCAGGTCCCGGGGAAAGGCGTGCACCCCCGGGTGGGTGGCCGCCGGCCGGCGCGTCCGGGGCGGGCAGCCGTTGCGGAAATCCTGGAAGCTGGACTCCAGGGCCTCCAGAAGTTCTTGATGTTTTAAGCGCCCGGCCGCGGCCACCACCGTTTGCTCCGGGCGGTAAGTGGCCTCCCGGTAGGCCAGCAAATGGTCGCGGCGGAACCGGGAAATTTGCCCGGCTTCTCCCAGGATGGGCCGCCCGAAGGGGTGGTCGCCCCAGAAACGCCGGGCAAAAAGGACCTGCACCTGGTCTTCCGGATTGTCTTCCTGGGCCCAGATCTCTTCCAGGATGACCTGGCGTTCTTTTTCCAGTTCTTCCGAATGATACAGGGGGTTAAGGACCAGGTCGCTGAGCAGGTCCACCAGCCGGGGGAGCTGTTCCGCCAGGACCTTGCCGTGAAAGCATGTGTGCTCTTTGGAGGTAAAGGCATTGCCGGAGCCGCCCATTTGGTCGATCTCCCGGGCGATGGTCAGAGCGCAGCGCTTCGGCGTGCCCTTAAAAGCCATGTGCTCCAAAAAGTGCGTGAGGCCGTTTTCCGCGGCCTCCTCGTCCCGGGACCCCACTTCCAGCCAGACCCCCAGGGCCGCGGCGTGGAAGTGGGGCGACTCCTCCGTCACCAGCCGCAGGCCGTTAGTCAGTGTGCTTTTTTGGTACACGCCCGGGCCTTTTCTGCGATTCCTGCGGCGGCGGGTTGTCATTGGCGATAAGGGCCTTGCGGGACAGGCGAATCTTCCCCTGGCGGTCCACATCCAGGACCTTGACCATCACCTCATCGCCTTCCTTCAAGACCTCGGTCACGGTCTTCACACGGCGGTGTTCCAACTCCGAGATATGCACCAGGCCGTCGGTGCCGGGTAGAATCTCCACAAAGGCGCCGAAGTCCATGATCTTTTTCACCTTGCCCTTGTAAACCTGCCCCACTTCGGCTTCGGCGGTGATCTCGCGGATCATGCGGATGGCTTCGTCCGCGGCCGACTGGTTGGAGGAGGAGATGTGAATGCGGCCGTCGTCCTCGATGTCGATTTTGATGCCGGTGGCCGCGACGATCTGCTTCACCATCTTGCCGCCGGGGCCGATGACGTCCCGAATTTTGTCCGGGTTGATGGTGATGACGATGATTTTGGGAGCATGCTCCTTCAAGGTGGCGGAAGGCTCGGCGATGACCTCGTTCATTTTGCTCAAAATATGCAGCCGTGCTTCCCGGGCCTGGGACAGGGCCTGGGCCATAATCTCCCGGGTCAGCCCGGTCATCTTGATGTCCATTTGCAGGGCGTTGATGCCCGCGGCGGTGCCGGTCACCTTGAAGTCCATGTCTCCCAAATGGTCTTCATCCCCCAAGATGTCAGTCAGCACCGCCACCTGGTCCCCTTCCTTGATGAGGCCCATGGCCACCCCGGCCACCGCGCTCTTGATGGGCACGCCCGCGTCCATGAGGGCCAAAGAGGCCCCACACACGGTGGCCATGGAGGAGGAACCGTTGGAGGACAGGATTTCCGAGACGATGCGGATGGTATAGGGAAACTCCTCGGCGCTGGGCAGCACCGGGAAGATGGACCTCTCCGCCAATGCCCCGTGGCCGATTTCCCGGCGTCCCGGTCCCCTGAGCATCCTGGTTTCCCCCACGGAGTAAGGGGGGAAATTGTAATGCAACATAAAGGACTTGAAGGTCTCGCCGGTAAGGGTCTCGATTTTTTGCTCGTCCGAAGGGGTGCCCAGGGTGGTCACCGCCAGGGCCTGGGTCTCGCCCCGGGTAAACACCGCGGAACCGTGGGTGCGGCTTAATATCCCCACTTGGCAAGTGATGGGCCGCACTTGGGCAAAGCCGCGGCCGTCCAGGCGAAGGTGCTCCTTGAGCACCATCTCCCGCACTACCTTTTTCTGGACCTCTCTGAGGATAGAAGCCGCGACTTTTTCTCGGCCTTCGGCCTCGGCGCCCAGGGCCGCCAGCACCTCCGGGCCCACCTGGTCCAGGGCCTGATGGCGGGCCTGTTTCTCCTGCAGTTGCGCCGCGGCCAGAATCCGTTCGCGGGCCAAGGCCTCCACCTTTTGCGGGAGGTCGCCATAATCCGGGGGCGCCGGGGTGGGGCGTTTGGGGAGGCCGATCTCCTCCCGCATCCGGCTGATGGTGGCCAGGATGGGCTTTAGTTGCTCCTGGGCGAAGAACAGGGCTTCCAGCACCTCTTCCTCCTGGACCATGTGGGAGCCGCCTTCCACCATCACCAGGCCTTGAGGCGCGCCGGCCACGATGATGTTGAGGCTGCTCTCTTTCAGTTGCGAGTTGGTGGGATTGGCCACTAGGCGGCCGTCCACCTTGCCCACCCGCACCGCGGCCACCGGCCCCTCAAAGGGGATGTCGGAGATTTCCAGGGCCGCGGCTGCGCCGTTTAAGGCCGGAATGTCCGGGTCATTCTCCAGGTCTCCGGACAGCACCGTGGCGATGATCTGGATTTCATTGGCCAGCCCTTTGGGGAATAATGGCCTTAGAGGCCGGTCGATGAGCCGAGAGGTGAGGGTTTCCTTTTCGCTGGGGCGCCCGATCTCCCGCCGGAAAAAGCCGCCGGGAATGTGGCCCGCGGCATAGGCCTTTTCCAGATAATCCACGGTCAAGGGCAAGAAGTCGATGCCCTCCCGCATCATCTCGGAGATGACCGCGGTGACCAACACAGCGCTTTCTCCATGCCGCACCAGCACCGAACCGTTGGCCTGCTGGGCCAACTTGCCTACCTCAAAGATGAGGTCCTTATCTCCGATTTGCACTCTATATGTTTTGGACATATCCGTCTTAACTGCCTCCTACTTTCTCAGGCCCAGTTGCTCGATGAGGGTCCGATAGCGGTCAATATCTTTATTTTTCAGGTAGTTCAAGAGGCGCCGGCGCTGCCCCACCAGCTTGATCAAACCCCGACGGGAATGGTGGTCCTTGCCGTGCGTCTTGAAATGATCCGTTAGATAAGAGATCCTCTCACTTAAAATAGCCACCTGCACTTCCGGGGAGCCGGTATCCGCGTCATGCAGCCGGTACCGATTGATGATCTCCTGTTTGAGTTCCGTTGTTAAGCCCACGTCTTCCTCCTTTATTTTTATTGGCGGTCAGCGGTCGGGGGTCAGTAAGGCGCGGTCAGAGGCGCAACCTGTCTGACTGCTTGCTGCCGACGGCTGACTTTGTGCAAATACCCGTAGGGGGGTTATCCAGGTCAGGGACTCGACGAGCCGCACCCGGGCCACGGCCACCAGCTCTGGGCCCAGTAGCACCCGCACCAGCTCTTCCGGGGCCAGATCACCCTGGGCATAAGGCAGCGGCCGGCCCTGGCGCAAAGAACACGCCTGGTCCGGCTCCACCGCCACCGCCTTCATACCCGGCAAGCAATCTTTCAAGGGGATGAGCCTGCCGGCCAGTTCTTCTCGGGTCATCTGGGTCATGGCCTCCAAAGTTATGGCCTCCTCTACCTTAAAGGGGCCCACGGCCAGGCGGCGCAGTCCCGTGAGGTGCGCCCCACAGCCCAGAGCCCGGCCCAGGTCCGCGGCCAGGGTGCGGATATAGGTGCCCGCCGCACAGGCGACCCTGATGGTGACCGACGGCAAGGCCACCTCCTGGACCTTAAGGCTAAAGACCCTCACTTTACGGGGCGGCCGCGCCACCACCTCCCCCCGGCGGGCCAACTTATAAAGGCGCTGGCCCTGATGATGCCGGGCGGAGTACATGGGCGGCACCTGCTCAATTTCCCCCACAAAGCCGGCCGCCTGCAGATAAATTGCCTCCGGCGGCGGCAAACTATCAGCGCGGGCCACCACCTCGCCGGTGAAATCCTGGGTGTCGGTCTCTTCCCCCAACTTCACCTGGGCCAGATAAGTCTTGGCCTCCGGCATCAAAAAGGGCACCAGTTTGGTGGCTTCCCCGCAACACAGGGGCAACAGCCCGGTGGCAAAGGGGTCCAGGGTGCCCAGATGCCCCACCTTACGCACCCGCAAGGCCCGTCTGGCGCGGCGCACCACCTCAAAGGAGGTGATATCTGCGGGCTTGTCGATGAGCAGGATACCGGAAGCCATGAATTACCTATGCCCCTACTGCCCGGCGGGCTGGGCCCCGTCGTTGATAATCTTTTGCGCTACGGCCCCCGGGGTCAGCTCCAGGCGCCAGAGGTCGGCCCGGCTCCGCTCCTCTCCCAGCAACTTGTACTCCGGGGGGCGGCGTTCAAAGACAATGGCCCGGCCCTCTTCCACAAAAGTGGGCCTGGCCCCCTCGGTGATTTGTCTTTTTTCCTGGGTGGCCACGTCCACTAGGAAAATGAAATCCGCCTGGCCTTCCATGGTGGCCGGGGAGTAGCAGAGAATTTCTTTGCCATCCGGCGAAAAGCGCGGCCGCCAGTATGGCGTGCCCTCCTGGGGGTCAGCCGGCAGCCGGAAGAGCCTTTCCCCTTTCAGGTTGACCACCTCAAAGCCGCCGGAGACATCGCTGCCGCTTTGCTGATAAGCTACCAGGTGGCCGTCCGCAGACATCACCGGAGCCTCATAAATATAGCCAAAATCCAGATTGGTGTGGGGATGTTTCTTAATCTGGCGCACCTGGCCGCTTTTCAGCTCGGCCAGGCTCACCGACATGGTGGCCCGGGCCTGCTCATCCTCCCGGCCTTTTTGCACGATAAGGTTGGACAGCCCCACGAATACCAGGCTGAGGCCGTCGGGAGCAAAGGCGGGGTTCTCGGCGCCGGCCATGCCCTGGGGCCGGAAAGGCTTCAAGTCGCCGCCCCCGGCCAGCATCAAAAATATCTGCCCGAAACCGCTGTCCTTGGCGCGCCCGGAAGTAAAGGCCACCCAGCGGCCGTCGGCCGACAGGGCCGGCTGCCGGTCCTGGCCGGAAAAGGTCAACTGCTGGGCCCCGGTGCCGTTGGAGTAGGCCACCCAGATATTGCCGTTGCGCACAAACACCAGTTTGGTGGCCTGGGCGGCAACTACAGAGTTCGACCCCAACGCCAGCAAACCGGCGATTAGGAAAAGTAGTGTGGCTGTGGCTAATTTTCCCATAACTTTCAAACTTAAGAGCCCATTGCCAAAACTCATTTCGCAGGAAATTGTCATTCTGAGCGCAGCGAAGAATCTCGTCTTTCCAATGAGTTGAGATCCTTCACTTCGTTCAGGATGACAGTAAGAACCGTTTATGCAATAGCTTCAAGAAGTTTTTCCCCTCCCCTGGGGGGAGGAGATTAAGGGGAGGGGGAATTATGCCACCCCCACCCTACCCTCCCCCATCCAGGGGGAGGAAAAAAATTAAGCCTTCCTAATTATTCGGATTCTTCTTTTACACTTTTTTAACTAGCAGTTTCCTTCAACAACTCCTCCAGGCGCGCCGCCCGGGCCAACCCTTCGTCCGGCAGGAAGGAAAATTCCGGCATCACCCTAAGCAGGTGCTCCCGGGCCACCTCCTGCTTGATGAAGCCCAGGGCCTTGTGCAGCGCGGCCTTGACTTCGGCGGCCTCCACCCCCTCCCGGGCCACATAATAGACCCGGGCCTGCTTCAGGTCGGGGCTCATCTCCACCGCGGTGATGGTGAGCCCCTTGAGCCGCGGGTCGGCGCACTTGTGCAGCAGGATCAGGGCCAGGCACTCCTTGAGCAGCACCGCCACCCGGGTGGGGCGTTTGGCCGGGGGAGTTCTGCCTTTCACCGGGTCTCACTTTTCAGAAAACAGAGCTCCACGTGGGAATCGATGATCTCTGCCAGGTGCTGATTTTCGATAAATTTCATAATCTGACTCAAGCGAGTGTTTAGGTGTTGGGAATCATTGCCCACCAGCGCCAGGCCCAGAACCGCCCGCTGCCACAGGTCGTGGCTGTCCACTTCGGCGATGGCCGCGTCAAAGCGGTGCCGCACCTTTTCCATGAGGCTTTTCACTACCTTGCGCTTGCCCTTCAAGGAGTCGTTCTCTGGAATCATCAGGGTGATGCGGGCCGCGGCGACAATCATCTATGCCTTCCCCAGCTTGACCTAGGTTTGAGACCTTTACGGCCTTATTCTTCTTTCTCCGGCCGGGCAGTGGGGGCTTCCAGTTGGGCCTTCACTTTTTCCTGCACATAGGCCTCAATAATATCGCCCTCCTTAAAGTCGGAGAACCGGTCCAGGCCGATGCCGCATTCATAGCCGGCCAGCACCTCTTTGACATCCTCCTTGAACCGCTTCAAGGAAGTGAGTTTGGCGCCTTCGAAGACCACCTCTCCTTGACGCAGCACCCGGGCCAGGGCGTTCCGTTCCACCTTGCCGTCCAGGACCATGCAACCGCCTATGGTGCCTATCCGGGAGATGGAGAAGGTCTGGCGCACCTCAGCCCTACCCAAAGTCTTTTCTTCCACCACCGGTTCCAACAGGCCTTCCAGGGCGGCGTGGACATCGTTCAGCAGGTTATAGATGATGTCGTAATAACGCACGTCCACCTGCTCCTGCTCCGCCAGGGCTTGGGCCTTGGGGTTGGCTCGCACATTGAAGCCCACCACAATGGCGTCCGAGGCGGAAGCCAGCATGATGTCGGTCTCGGAGATTTCCCCCATGCCGGAGTGGAGCAAATTGACCTTGATTTCGCTGGTCCCCAGTTCCGACAGGGCTTTGCTGAGGGCCTCGATGGAGCCGTGCACGTCGGCCTTGAGCACCATCTTGAGTTCCTTGACTGCGCCTTCCTTGATGCGCTGGTAGAGCTTTTCCAGGCTTACCCGGCTCAAGCGGGCCAGGGCCGCTTCCCGCTGCTTTTGCTGGCGCATCATGGCGATCTGCCTGGCCTTGCGCTCATCTTCCAGCACCAGGAATTCATCGCCGGCTTCGGGCACGCCGCTGAAACCCTGGACTTCCGCGGGCAGCCCCGGCAGCACCTCTTCCACTTTGAGCCCCCGGTCGTCAAACAAGGCGCGCACCCGCCCGAATTGCAGGCCGCAGACAAAATAGTCTCCGGGTTTGAGGGTGCCTTGCTGGACCAGGACGGTGCCCACCGGACCCCGCCCTTTGTCCAGGCGGGATTCGATGATGCGTCCGGCCGCCGGCGCGTCCGGCGCGGCTTTGAGGTCCAAAATCTCCGCCTGCAGAAGGATTTTTTCCAGCAGTTCCTGGATGCCGACGCCTTTTTTGGCCGACACCTCGGCAAACAGGACATCGCCGCCCCAGTCTTCCGGGACCACGCCGGCGTTGGCCAGTTCCCTTTTAACCCGCTCCGGGTTGGCATTGACTTTGTCGATTTTATTCACCGCCACCACCAGGGGCACCCCGGCAGCCTTGGCGTGGTTGATGGCCTCCAGGGTCTGTTCCATGACTCCGTCGTCCGCGGCCACCACCAGGACCACCAGGTCGGTGACCTGCGCCCCCCGGGCCCGCATGGCCGTGAAGGCTTCGTGGCCCGGGGTGTCCAGAAAGACCACTTCCCCCTGGGGCAGGTTTACATAGTAGGCCCCGATATGTTGGGTAATGCCACCGGCTTCGGCTTCGGTGACCCGGGTCTCGCGAATGGCGTCCAAAAGGGAGGTCTTGCCATGGTCCACGTGCCCCATGATGGTCACCACCGGCGCCCGGGGCTTGACTTCCCCGGCCTTGGCGGAGGCCACGGCCAGCAGGTCTTCTTCCTGCATGGTGGCGTGCTCCACTTCAAAGCCGAACTCCCCGGCCACAATGGCGGCGGATTCGAAATCAATGGGATAATTGATGGTGGCTATGACTCCCATGTGCAAGAGTTGTTTGATGATTTCCCCGGACTTGATGCCCATGCGCTTGGCCAACTCCCCCACGGTGATGGATTCGCCCACCTTGATGCGCCGTTTGATGGCTTTGGGCACCGTGAGCTCGGCCTTGGAGATCTTTTTGATGGCCTTTTTCAAGCCCTTTTTGCGGCCGGGCAGGCGGGTCTCCGCCTCGGCATAAAGGTCGGCCCGTTCGCGCACCTCCCGCTTTTTCACCGGTTTGACCCGTTCCACCACTTCGGGGCGTTTGACCTTCTTTTTGCCTTTGAGCTCTTTTTTCTCTTCGGCCGGAGGGGGCTTGATTATCCCCACGGCAGGCTTGACCGCTTCCATGACAGGTTCCGGGGTCAGGGGGCGTTCCTTGAGGGGCGGCGCGACGGTCAGCGGGGCCGGAGCCGGCTCTGGAGGCAGGCTGATGATGCGGGCCGGGATCTCTTTCTTCCTGGCCTTGCCTCGCTGCCTTTTTAAGGCGGCACCAGAATCGGCCGGAGTGACTGCCTTGGCAGCAACTGCTGGCGGCGGGGGTTTGGAGACCGCCTTTACTTTAGGCGCCTTGGCCGCCGCCGGCTCCGAGACCTCTTTGGGTGGAACCGGAGGTGGCGGTGCCGCTGGCGCCGCCTCCTCTTTGGGAGGCAAGGACACTACCCGGGCTACGGCTTCTTTGGGCTTTTTCGGCTTGGGAACCGCTTTGGGCGGTGGCGCCGCTGGGGCCACTTCCGGTTCCGGCGCAGCTGCCGGCAGGGCCACCGCCGCTGGCGCGACGCGGCGGCGGCGCTTGATGTTTTCCCCTACCCGCAGTTCTTCCACCTGCGGCGCCGCCTGGCTGAGGGCCTGGCGGACCCTCTCGGTGGTGGCTTCATCCAGGGAACTGAGGTAGTTATCCACCTGGATTCCCATCTCTTCTTTGAGGCGCTCCATGAGCACCTTAACATCCAGTTTAAGTTCCCTGGCCAAATTTAAGATTCTGGTCTTCGCCATAAAAATAACCTTACCCCCGCAACTGGTTTCGCCCCGTCTGGGACATGTCAACCTTCCTGGCCCTCTTGGACCTCTGCTGTCGTCTCGCTGGGCCCCGGGGCACCCTCCGGCACCCCGCGGGCCATTTCCTGGGCGGCGGCGATGAGGCTCGAGGCCTTCTTCTCCGTCAACCCGGTAGCCTGAATCAATTCTTCCACATTGCTTTCCGCCACTTCTTTGGCGGAAGTAAAGCCGCCCTCATGCAACAGGTTGGCGGTAATCTCCCCCACGCCGGGAATACGCAGCAAGGAGAGATACCCCTCTTTTAAAGATTTGGAGTACTTGGACTCACTCTTGACGTCGATTTTCCAGCCCACCAAGCGGGAGGCCAGGCGCACATTCTGCCCACGTTTGCCGATGGCCAGGGACAACTGGTCGTCGGCGACGATGACCTCCATGCTCTGGGAGTCTTTGTTCATGATGATGCGGCTCACCTGGGCGGGCTGCAGCGCATTGGTGGCAAACTTGGCCGGGTCCGGATGCCAGGGGATGATGTCGATCTTTTCTCCCCTAAGCTCCTGCACGATGTTTTGCACCCTAGCGCCCTTCATGCCCACACAGGCCCCCACCGGATCCACATCCGTATCCCGGGAGGCCACGGCAATCTTGGCGCGGCTGCCCGGTTCCCGGGCGCAGGCCAGCACCTGGACAATCCCTTCGGAAATCTCCGGCACCTCCGCCTCGAACAGAGACACTAAAAACTGCGGGTGGGTGCGGGACAAAATGATCTGCGGCCCCCGGGTCTGGCGTTTGACCTCCAGGACATAGGCCCGGATGCGCTCGCCCTTATGATACATCTCCCGGGGGACCTGCTCCGACGGCGGCAGCAAGGCTTCGGTGCGCCCCAGGTTGACAATGATCCCCTCCGGGTCCAGACGCTGCACAATGCCGTTGATGATCTCCCCTTTGCGGTCTTTAAAATCGTCGAACACCAGGTCCCGCTCCGCATCCTTCATGCGCTGCATGATTACCTGTTTGGCCGACTGCGCGGCAATGCGGCCAAACGCCGCGGCGTCCATCTTGATGCCCAGACTGTCGCCCAACTCACATTCCGGGTCTAACTTCTTGGCCTCGGCATAGGCAATCTCCCGGGCGGGTTCCGTCACCTCGGTGACCACGTCTTTGAATTGAAAGACCTCGATCTCCCCGGTGTCGTCGCGGTAGCTCACCTCGATCTCCAGCCGCGGGCCGTACTTCTTTTTGGCCGCCGAGCGGATGGCGTCTTTGATGGCCCCCACCAGCAGTTCCTTATCGATGCCCTTGTCCCGACTTACCTGGTCGATGATCCTTCTTAACTCTATGTTCATAAGAGGTGCTAGCCCTCCTTGTCAGAATTTTTTAAAGTAAAATCCAACCGCGCCCGGGCGATCTCGCCAAAGGGGATATCGTAGCGGCTCCCTTCCACCTCTAGAGAGATCTGGTCGTCCGCCACCGCGGTCAAGATACCCTGGTGCACCTGGCGCCCGTTTATCAGGGTGCGGGTGGTGACCCGCACCAGCCGCCCCACATAGCGGCGAAAGTCCCCGGGCTTCTTCAGGGTTCGGGTCAGGCCGGGGGAGGACACTTCCAGGTTGTAGGACTCCGGAATCAGGTCGTGGACCTCCAAAAGTTCCCCGGCCACCCGGCTGACCCGGGTAATTTCCTCGAGGGTGATGCCCCCGGGGCGGTCCAAAAAAAGGCGCAAAGTGGAGCGGCCGCGGCGGGGGCGCAAAAGCTGGGTCTCCACCAGCTCCAGGCCCTGGGCCACCAGGAGCGGTTCGATTAATTCGTTTATTTTCGCCACGATTTCTTGAGTGCTCGCCATGTTTTTAGCATAACCGGGGTAGCGCTGGGGCTGCGGTGGTCTTGAAACCTGGCCCCGGGCGGCTCCCCTAAATATTCACTTGGCAAAGATCATCTTTAAAGAAATCAGGAGCATAGCTACCCCAAAGATTCTTTCCAACGCCAGGTTGCTGAGGTGGTTGGCGAACTTGGCCCCCAACAGGCCGCCCACCAAAAAGCCGATACAGATCAACACCGCGATGTGGATGTCCACATAGCCTTCTTTATAATAGGTCCAGGCGGCCAGCAGGCCGATGGGCGGCACCAACAGGGCCAGGGTAGTGCCCTGGGCCAGATGCTGGGAGAGGCCGAACAAAAACACCAGGGCCGGCACAATGATGACCCCGCCGCCCACGCCGATGAGACCGCTGAAGGCTCCGGCCACTAACCCCAGCAACACCAACAGTAAATTGTGCGCAATACTCATCTTGACACCCTGGCGATGGTTAATACTTCCCGCTTAATATTGCTCAATATGCCTAGAAGCTACTGCAAAACTGGTTTTTGTTGTCATCCTGAACGAAGTGAAGGATCTCGACTCATTGAAAATGCGAGATTCTTCGCTGCGCTCAGAATGACAAATCCCTGAGAAATGAGGTTTTGCAATGGGTTCTAGCCTTTCCTGCTTCCTGGATAAGGGCACTTATCTTTTGATATTGCCGACAGCCTAGACCAAAGGCGATAAATCCCGCGGGGATTAAGGCCCAGCCCACCAGTTGCAGGAAAATATTATCAAAGAAATCGAGGCAAAAGACGCCGGCGATGACCAGCCCCAAAGCCTTTCGGACATAAGACAGAAAAATCCGTTCATTGGCCAGCACCGGGCGCTCCATGGCCATGAAGTCGGGGATTACCGGTTCTTCCAGAGGAATATTTTTAGTAACCTCCATGTCAACCCTGTTCACCTCTAAACCATGCTTAGCCGTCAAGTCTTTATTGCCCTACACCCGGCAGCCGCAACCCCTGTCCCTTAAAATCCGCGCCTGCTCCGCCGGGGTGTCCTTGTATTCCTCCTGCACCGCCAACCCGGTGGCCGCGGCCGCCGACAGCGGGCTAGCGTGGCGATAGCCCCGGCGCACCATTTCCGCCACCAGATTCTCATGCCGCCGGTACAGGGACTTGAGTTTGCCTCGCCAGCGGGCCGTCTCCGGGTGCCGGGAAAACCCCTGCTTGCCATTGGTCAAAATCGACCACAGGGCGTGCAGTTCCCGGTGCTCCCCCAACAGGTGCTGCCGGCACAGCCGTTCCGGCTCCAGGTCCCAGATGCGCATTAATACTATGTTGACTTTGTATATTTGGGTAAATGCCCAAAATCTTCGATGTGTTTTTTATGTAATTCTTCTTCGACGCATGACGGTTTATCAGTCAAAGCCCATCTTATAACTATATTCGAGGTATCCTCATTATTGCGTATTCTATCTCCAGTACTATGCGAAATTTTTCCTTTTACTAATCCTTGCTTAACGCGAATTCGCAAATTTGAAGCCTTTCCAATGGTCAACCTTTCATTAGAATTTTTATATTTTGCCTCATAAACACCGGAACTTTCTGGAACTTTTACTCCATCTCCAGATCTCATGTCTTTCTCAAACTCTTGCCAATGCCTCCATTCTGTCCATCCTAAACTGATCTCCGGGATTATTATTTTATCTATCATTGTAAAAAGATTATCTTAATCCCTTTTTAAAACCGTCTTTAGTTTCGCGTTTTCAGAAATAACTTTAATAGATCAGTGTCTTAAAATTCCCCTCCCCTGGTGGGAGGGGGTAAGGGGGAGGGGGAATCTCATATCGACTAAGATTTCATAATCACTTATTATTTTCGCCACCCCCACCCTAACCCTCCCCCATCAAGGGGGAGGGAATAAAGACGACCTCTTTTTAATCTGCTTGCAAAACAAACATATAATACTGACCTTACAATAAAAAAGTGGGCCGCAGCCCACTTCCGGGAAAATCCAAGACTTTTTTAATCTCGGGGCGCCCCAGAGTCTGCTACTTATCTCCGCCCGTCAAAGAAAGCCGGCCTTTTTGCCCCCTTATAATAAGGGCCGGCCACCTCGATGGGGGAAGCGGGTCTTCCGGCGGGCCACAGCCTCCGCCGCACTGGAGCGGGCAACGGGATTCGAACCCGCGACACCAAGCTTGGGAAGCTTGTACTCTACCAGCTGAGCTATGCCCGCTCAACAAGTATTTATATGAAATTGCCGGTCAAAAGTCAAGGAATTTTCCCAGCGGCCCAGGCCGCCGGCCCTTTCGCGGCGTTAGCGGAAAATCCGGCGGCTGTATAGACTCCGGCTCAAAACCCTCAGTCCTGCCTGACTGCGGTGACCTTCCCGCCGCGGGTGACCCGGTAGCTGAGGCCCCGCCAATGCATCTCCTGGGTAAACCAGGTCTTAAGGTGGCACCAACTGGCCATGAAGATGGCCGCATAAAAGGCCGCCAGCCAAGATTTGAGAGGGCCGGGGCGGGGATGGAGCGGCCGCAAGGCCACTCCCAGGCAGGTGAGGAGAGTCAGAAACAAGGCCGCGGCCAGGGCCGGCACAGCCGAGGTTAACCCCAGAAGCGCCAGCAGACACCGGGCCCCGGCCAGAAGCACCAGAAAGGCGAGAAGATGCTGCAGCAAGCCGGCGGCCAGCCAGGTGCCGGGCAGGCAAAATTTCAGATAGAGCCACTGGCGCGTGAGCCACTGGCCCCAGCCGCTGAAGGTCTCCCCGGCCAGAGGGGTAAGGAGGCACGCGTTGGGGGCCAACCCCACCGGGATTTTGGCCTTTATCAGGCGCGCCGCCAGGGACACGTCGTCCACCACATTTTCGGCCCAGATTTTGGCCACCCCCAGGGAGTCAAACAGGCTGCGGCTGATGGCCGTGGCCCCGCCCCAGGGTTGGTTGAGGCGCTTAAAGGGCTTCGTCAGATACAGGGTCAAGACCGAAATGGCCCTTCCCAAGGTGGGGAGGCGGTAGTCCTCGGGAAGTATGTGGTGATAGCCGCTGACGACCGCGGCCTCCCCCCGGGCGATGGGTCGGACCAGTTCTTTAAGGAAGTTGGGCGGGGCCAACTGGTTGCTGTCACAAAAGGCCAGGACTTCCGGGCCTTCGCCGACGGTGCGCAGGCCTGCCAGAAGATTATGGTTTTTTTGCCCACAGGCGGCGGCCGGGCCACTGAACACGTGTCCGGCCTGAGGGTGGCCGGAAATCAGGGCCTGGATGACCGCGGTGGCCGGGTCTTCCTGGTCCCGGGTGGCAAAAATCACGCGATAGTGGGGGTAATCCTGATTAAGTAGCGAATTCAGCCGCTCCCGCAACCCGGGCGCGGCCCCGGCCACTGGCATGGTCAAGGCCGCTGGCGGCCAGCGCTCCGGTTCCCGGGGCGAGTCCGCCGGGGCGCCAGCTTTTAAAACCCGCCCCCCCATCAGCACCAACCAGGCCAGGGCCAGGAGCACCAACCCCATGGCCCCGGAAATGAACCACTCCATAATTACCTCTTGAGGGTTGTTTTGGGGGAGGGGGCCAGGGGTCGCAGACCCCTGCCCCCTCCCCCAATCCCCAACCCCCAACCCCTTAAGTTTGGTCTGGGCAGAAGGGCTTTAAGCCCCCCTGCCCAGACCCTAAAAGTGGGTTGCGTTAGGTGTGCCGGGG
>Ga0233423_10000213_pt1 | contig 34954 bp, 33 predicted proteins | sample Watercolumn_Mata_FD_180713 | JGI IMG/M metagenome (GOLD analysis project Ga0233423, IMG submission 180713) | Freshwater microbial communities from Lake Matano, South Sulawesi, Indonesia - Watercolumn_Matano_2014_112_MG | ecosystem: Environmental > Aquatic > Freshwater > Lake | place: Indonesia... | reverse complement strand
TGAGGTAGTTTATACCCATACCGTTAGTCGTTTCCTCCATCTGCACATCGAAACCAACCGCATGGCATATAGGCATAACGCTTTGCTTGTACACGTTATTGTTTTGGGTGAACGCCGGTTTGAACACTGCTTTATTGATATCAGAACCGAACATATAATCAGTATCAGGGTTAGCAGCTTTAAAAGCAGTTAGATACTCCTCCAGCCACGGGCAGTTCTTATCTATACAGAACTCACTCAACGAACCACCACCATTTATGGCAAAAGACCCGGTAAGGTCAGCATGTCCATTCCATATGTTTACATTCTCGTCCGGCATAGGAATAATTTGGTGAGAACTAGGTGCGATAGGCAACAACATCCTACCATCAGTCGGTACAGTACCGAAACCAGTATAAAAGGCACCAGTAAAATCATAACTAGAATTAGCAACAACAGGAACGTGGTACAATTCCTTCTCCAATGGGAAATCGTAATACCTAGAATTGATGAACTGCGACATCGACTGGCCTGACTGGTATCCTACGACGTTCTTGAAACCACCGACATCCGGCGTCTCGTTATGCAACACCGACATCGGTACCTTATCGTACTTCCTCCACGCGTAATCACCGTCAGTCACGGTAGACGAACTAGGTACAGGCAGACCTATACCAGCACCGAACCTCGAAACAAGCTCGAGAGGTACACCGGCAGAGTTCTCTATACTTATTAGGAAATCGTATGAAACTACACCACCTACACCGAGCTTCTCCTGGTCGTAGTACCCTGCAAAAATACTGACGTTCTCACCGTTGCTAACCAACCGTCTAGTACCATCCTTTTCCACGACGTACACGCGTATCTCACCTATGGAGTTGGTTATGGCAAGCTCCAAAGCGGCTATCCTGCTCTTGAAATCAGATATAACAGCATACGCGTCGATTATGTTACCCTCCTGTGTGAACATCCCCGACGCTATCGACTCCAGCTTGTGCGGGTAGTACTTGTCACCCTTCGTTATCGAATCATACAGGTGTATGTCGAGACCCCTAGAGTTTAATTCATCTTGGAAATCAACGAGAGATGACTCTATAAGCAACCTCTCGGTCAACGTCACATCCTCCTCGCGCATCTCCATCTCGGCGGGGAACTCTATCGGTATTATATCCGACCAATCTGACATCACTGGGTTAATCGGGTAACCAGCCTCGGACACCGATTTAACCCTGAACTCGACTATCTCACCCTTGTTTATAGGTATATCAATCTGGTTTATGTTAACGACATCTGGATCCTGCACGTTCTCGTCGCTCCACACGTACAACCCTGTAGCCGAATCGAACTCCTTCTTGCGAATCTTCGAGAAAACCTCCACCCACTCGGAGAAATAAGCGTTCGTTTGACCATCGCCAGTCAAAGGTATGTTCTTCGCCGAACTAGTACCACCGGACTTGTTCTTGTACCTGTAAGAAACAACGAACTGTATCACCTCCTGCTTACCGTACTCGTTCTCCACGGGTAACGGCATAGGGAAGAAACCGCGCACCCTGTACTTGGCGGACACGCTAAGGTTTATGTTGGTCTTTATATCGAAAGTAAGCTCGTCCAACATGGTGTTGAGCTGCTTCTGCAAACCAGTCTTCTTGTTGAGCAAGTCGGTTATCTTCTTCTGCGTGTTCAACCTGTCCTGGTCAGTAGCCGTGGCGGAAGTGTTGAGTTTAGCCCTGTAATCGTTTATAACCTTGTTTGTAGACTCTATCTCGTTCTTTATGTTATCCTTGCCCGCTATCTTGGTCTTCAACTCGGATGTCGACTTGCTGCTCTTTATGTGGTTGTTTATGTTGACAACAGCCATGTCAGCCGCATTCACGACGGGAGCGTTGGGCGTCATACCCAAAACTGATGGGATCTGCCTCTCCTTGGCGAAATTCATCAACACGAGACCGAAATCGCTAACGTAATTAGTGTAGTACTCGCCGAGAGACATCGACTTGCCACCAGACAACAATATACTCAACTCGTTGGTGTAAACACCGAAACCCTTAGACCACACGTCAGTCGTCATGTCCATCTGCGCGGCTATCGGCTTAACGAATATAACCTCGCGTTCAGAGTAACCGACGTTGACCGACAACTCGGGTATCCTGTAAGCCTCCGGTCTAATCTTCAACACGCCAACACCGACGTTTATGATGTCCTTGCCGAACGAACGCTCCAACAACACCCTGTTGGTCTGCGAATCAATAGCCCTCACGACGTACTCGCTATCACCAGACGTCACGAGGACATCGCCCTCCGCAAGGTACGTCTTACCCTTGTTAGCCGATAACACGTCGGTGTAGAACAACACGTCGAGCGTGTAGTACACCCTCTTGACGACGATACCGTCTATGGTCGCCGAAGATTCATCAATCCTCAACACGTTGAAAGACCCGCGCCTCCTGTTTATAGAAGACGGCAACTCGTACTCGTTGTCATCTACATCGTACGCTATACCGGCATTCCTGAAAGAATCGAGAACATCGTCATACCTGAGCGTGTTGACACCCTTGAGGTTAGAATCGAAGAACCTTATATCATCGGCATCACTGGAGTTCATTATAACACGCCTCACCGAAAACTTGGACATTGACGTATCACCAACCATACCCGAAACGTTAACGGGTATGCTCAACAGCGGGTTTAAAAACGACTCGAACATCCAGTTGCTCTTAGCCCTGAACTCGGTCGGGTTCGAAAGCGATACATCAGACGTGGAGTTAAGCAAGTCAACAAGCTTTGACATCTTCTGCATTGCGAACGTCCTGATGTTACCATCGGGGTAAGCGAGGTTTATGGTATCGCTGTTGTTCTCTATCATAGAGTGCAGGTCGGACTTCAACCTGTCTATATCGGAGCGCATATTACCATACGACGGTATGTTTATGGTTTGCTTTTTATTGTTGTTATCGTACCACACGACACTCTCGTGATCAGCACGCGATGTCGTTGATTGTGCGAATTTCAACAAGAACTCGTCAAGTGCCCTGTAGAGGACAACTAGGTTCGACATCATCTGCGACTGGGACATTACACCGTTCATCAATAGTATGTTTTTGGAAGCGTATGTACTTATTTATACGTGTATTATTCAATACAAAACGAGCACAAACACAACGAAAAACAACCAACCGCTTTACACGAGTTGGTTGTTCACAAGTGGATCATATTGGAATCGAACCAATTACCTACTGATTATGAGTCAGCCGCTCTAACCGATTGAGCTAATGATCCATTAAAATCAATCTCTAACTATCATGTTACCACATTTCGGACAGAACTTCTCTTTCGTTATGGGACCAACCTTACAACATTCTGTAAAATTAATACCAGCAAAACTAAGTGATTCGCCACAGGTAACTTTCAAAAGCTTGGTTCTACCAACAACCAAAGTTCTGAAAAACATGATGAAATCATATATGTACACCTTTAACAATATTTTTTTTCTATAAGTTAGAATCACAAAACAAATATACTACTTTTTTTAAATAAAAAACACCGCATGCCTAAAAATATTTTAGGTATGTGGTTCGATTAATAATATTCCTCGTCAAACTTACCTACCTAGATTAATGAAAGGCGTGTTTGAACCTGAAACTTGCGGCAATTTACCATCCCAGACTTCAATAGCTTTATAATTAACCAAAGTTGGCGAAATGCTGGCGGCAAGCAATTGGTTCGCTTTAGCCTGTGCTTGCGCGACAAGTAAGATACTCTGCGCATCTCCATTTGCTTTAGCAATAGCAATCTCAGCTTTTGCTTTTTCTTTAGCAACCTCGTTCTCGGCTGCCTGTGCTTCTTGTGTCATTTTAACCTTCGAATCTAAAGCATCCTTAACACTTTTAGGAATCCTGATACTTCCAATCAAATATACTTTATCAATTATAATACCTGTATTTTTTAAAGCATAGGTTACTTTATTTTGCAAACTATCTATTAGCTTACCTTTCCCTTCACCATATACATACTCAACCGGCATAGAGCCACAAATTTTATTCAACTCGTCACGCATCGTATTCCTAACAACTATAGACCTGATGTCGTCTTCACCGTTCAAATGAAATTGGAAGAAATTACCGTATCGCCTGAGTGGTAATAAGGATGTTTCACCAAAAACATTTGTTTGTATTGGGAACCGTAAGTACCCAAAGCGAACCGAGCCAGTGAATTTGTCGCACCGACAGTATCGGCATCGCGTGAAACACCACACTTCACACAAACAAATTCTCCCTGACTTGCTCGGTTCGCCTTCTCCCTGTGGTTACAGTATGGGCATGTAATAGAATTACCATAAGCGGACACTCTCCGAAGAGAGACACCGTTCTCCTCGGTTAGCATTTGAATCCTGCTGTTTATTCTACCAATAGACCAACCAGTGAGAACAGACCGCATATTTTTACTCAGGCGACCTCTGAGTTTACTCTTGCTTTTTAGTTTACTCTTGCTTTTTAGTTTACTCTTGTTTTTGATTTTCCGGTTGTCCTCTAGGACAAGCAGCCGTAAAGTATCAAATGGAATCTGCTTTATGGAATGATCTATGTATTCAAGGATCTCCTCTCTACACGCATGCCATGCTGTTGAATTTCGTTTCTTACGTTTCAGTTTTTGTAGCAGTGGCATCATTTTTGACCCGTAATGGTTTCCTTCATCGTCATTGATGACATGTACAGCACCAGGATCTACACCAATGATGTTTCCTTCCGTATTCTTTACTTTTTCACATTCAAATGAAAACTGGACATATTTATCGGTCAAGATAACCGATGCACACAGCGTCCCTTTAGATTTCCATTTGTTGAACATTTTGTTCTTTTTCAATGGAATTGCCACAGAAACTGCTCTCTCACGTGAATCAAAACAACGCAAATCAACCAACAGATCGAATCCTTTCAGTTCTGGATTCAGTTGAATATTTACATTCGTACAGCTAAGTAGAATACGACTCGAATTATGATGCGGTCGTGAATATGGCTTGTTCAATTCATCAGCACTGCGTTTGGTTCCAAGAACCAAAGCATGTGCTTCAGCGAATGCATTCTTCTTTGCTCTAGCGGTCAACCACGATTCGCATCTTGATAGGTTCTCTGCTAACAACAAAGATGGTTTCTTCATTCCATTCAATATATCAGATTCGTGATGCTCGATAGCCCAGGTCACAACTCTATGCATTTCAGATATGAATTCACGGATCGAAGTCAACTTCGATTCTGTTATCCACTTGCCGAAATGGCATTTTGATGATCTAATGTATTTCATTTCTTCGAGCTATTTATTTTTCTCACTGACTTCTTTGTTTTGTGACTACGCTTTTGATCGCTTATCATTCATACCGGAACCAACTTCATCATATACGAATCCAACTTCATAGGTTGTATGGTTCCGACATCCAATTCAAACTCATCTTCCGTTACACGCACTACTTTCATTTGTTTCATTTCCTGCTTTCCTATTAGTTTATAAAAGTTGGTATTTTTTCCAATTTCTTCTAATAATGTATATTATTTAACATGCAGTTATCAACCCTACACTTGAAAAGAATAATTTGTTTTTCATAATTGATTGTGTTTAAATTAAAAATAAAAACCTAGTTTATGTTTGGACCCCATTTTAAAATGAAATCACATTGCAAATATACAAATATTTTAGGAATCCTGATACTTCCAATCAAATATACTTTAAAAAATCTTCTAAGTATCCTATCGATCCCATTATATAACCATACAATGTGCCATTTACAAGTTTATCGTTTTTAATAATGCGTTTTTGAATTAGAAATAACTCATAAGTTCCGTACCCATTCTCCCTTAATTTCTTCAAAATATAATCTTTACTATTTGTTGCTGAGTAAATAAAATAGTCCAGCAATTCATAATCATCGACATTTTCAATATTTCTTTCAATCTTTTGTTTTATGAGATTTAAAGAATCGATATCAAATTTTTGATTTTGTTCATTCATAATCATACAATTGGTTCTTGTGGTGGAGGCATTGTGTTTTTTTGTAATTCCCTTAAATATAAATCTCTCTTTGCTTTAAATTCGGAGAATAGTTCTTCTGCTTTAGTATCATAATTTTGCAATTTTGAGTTTATTTCTTCATAGTGTTCTTTAAAGTATTTTGCAACTTGATTTTCCGCACTAATATAAGATGCAACAACAATAGATAATAGCAACGTTACAATGATACCTAAATAAACAAGAAAATCATCCAATCTTTTATTAATTGAATTTAATTTTTCATCAAATTGCTCAATTTCGCTCTTTAATTCAATGTCTTTTTCTATGTCGCCTTTCTTTTTGTTGAGTGCTAGTGTTTTCTTCATCTCAAATTTGATTTGAGAAACAAGCTTGTTTTTTTCAAAAGAATATATGGTTAATTGAGCGAGAAAAGCAAAAGCAATACATAATAAGACTATAAACATAACGCTTTTTTGTGAGTCTTTTATTATCATTAAAAATTTCATTTTATCAATTAAAAATAAAAACCTAGTTTATGTTTGCATCCCATTTTAAAATGAAATCACATTGCAAATATACAAATATTTTAAATAAAAACACCGCACACCTAAAAATATTTTAGCTGAGCTATCTCAGTCTGAGATTTCCCTGCTTGTACTAAACAAGAAATTTGATACCTTTGTTGTTCGGTTATATGAACCAAAGTGCAACTTGTTTTTGGGAGACTTAGGGGGGCAATTTAGCAAATATACCCATCAAGGCAAAGAGGTAATTTCTTACCATCTTTGTTTTGATGGATATATTTGATTTTTATTACCATTCCCAAAGTTGCATTTACTACTTGAATCTAAGTTACTATAAGTTTAAAAATTAATATTTAATGAACAACTCACCCACGACAAAGCCGATTTAATTATCGAACCAAAAAACAACCCTGACATCCTCTGGTTCTCCAAGTGTTTTTAGTTCTTCAAGGTGTATAAAAAACCATCCATCTAAGTTTTGTCTATACGTTAAAACCTTACCTTCACCCTCTTCTGCAAGTGCTGCTCCATTTATACAGTTACCTTCTTTTTTAGTAACCCTTCTATTCCAAAAGGTCTTGTCATAATCAAACTCTAGCAGCTCTTTTGCTGTTAAATAAGAAGCCGAATGAGCATAACACTCCAAATCTTCGTAATATTGTCTTACTTCATCACTTAAATCTTCAGGTAATCCTCTAGGTTCACTTATTGGTTCGCAGCGGTCGTAATTTCTAACACCAGCTAAAAAGGCAAACATCGAGTAACTTCTCCAACAAAATGGATTTCCACTTTTTTCTTTGTTGTAGTATTTTTTCTCATAAGAATCAAGCGAAAAATGGTTATCTACCTTTTCCCAGTTATTGTTTATCTTCACTTCCGCAAATGAATAAATGTCACATCCCATAATATTTGATTTTTAAATTAATGAACTAGTCTAAATATTGCGATTAATTATTTCAAAATGTCTAAAATGCGGCAATGATTCGTCAATTTCATAAGGCATAACTCTACGTTGCATGAAAAAGTAAGGTATACACATCGCGAGTTCATATGTAGTAATATCTTCTTTAGGTTGCCAAATCATTTCAAGTGGAAATATAATCTTATGACCAAAACATATGTCCAACAATGCAGTTTCTTCTGTATTCGATTTCTCGTGTTCCATTTTTAAATGTTTTTTTTTATTGTTCTCATAAATTTAATTTGCAAATATACTACTTTTTTAAATAAAAAACACCGCATATAAAATTTTTTCCCACATGCGGTGCAAGACAAACATAATCTTAATTAACGCAACCTGTCTACCTCGAACTTCATAGAATCTGAATCGACGCAAGTAACCCTGAACATAGGGGTGACGTAAACGTTAGCCAACACCGGTGGAGTAACAGTCGTATCGTACCCTATGCCGACGAAATCATCATAGGTGAATCGTTTTATCAACTTGCTGTACGTACCTGCACCCATCTTGTTGGTCGCGTCCGTCATCAAGAGCACACCACCAACGCTACCAGAACCACCGGCGAACACCACTTTGGTGTCGAACACTATGTCCATCACCTGCCCGCTGCTCCACGGTACGAGCGTGTCATCAACACGTATGGTGTAATCGCTGGATATGGTGACATCACCCGTGTGCGAGTGCTTCAGGTAATTGCAGTTCTTGTTAAGCTTAACCGTGTTGACTATATCAGTAGAGAACAAATTGGTCTTGTACGACAGGACATCCGGGTTATACTCCTGCGGGTGGTCAACGAGGTTGTTTATCGCCGACCTGCTCATGTTGTACGTAACGTCAACTGTAGTCGTGTTCTCCATTATGTTGTTGTACTTCTTGTAAAGGTCAGTTATGAACATCATTACCGACTGCGAGTTCTCGAATAAAGAACTAGCCGCGGATACAGAGTTTTCCAAAACACCTATCCTTAAAGCCAGCTCTTCCTTGTTCTCGTCGTTAAGGAACAACTGCTTCAACGTTGTTATCTCGTTGCGCATATCGGTTATGTACGTGATGTTATCCCGGTAAGCCGACGACATGTCGTTCATCGAAGTGAGTGCCTGTATGAACAGGTCCATCGAGAACGTGTTGTAATCGCCACCGGTCTTCGTGTTAAGCAACTTCACGACACCAGCGTTATCGTGTGAACTGTCACTCTTCAAGTTTATCTTCTCTGCAAGCGCGTTGCCATTTATCTTGCCGACTAGGTCAGGCTTGTACTTAGCCTTAACATGCACGATGTGTTCAGTGCCCACGCCGACCATGTTCGACACGAACTGCACGCCATACAGGTTGGTTACCGTCTTCACATTAGAAGGATCAGACGAATCAACCATGTCGTAGTATATCAACACCACGTTGTACTCGAAGTCCTTGGAACCGATATACGAGTTGAAATCATTGAGGTTCTCTATCGAATCGTTACCCTTCGCGAGCTTGTACGAATCGAGATCCCAGTCGATCATTATACCATCCAACGTGTTCCTCGGGCACATCACGCTGGTGTTCCCCGAAGTCTTCCTAGACACATCGGTCACAGCAGTACCGAACGCTGGCTCCGTCATGTAAGAGTTAGGCACCGCGTTGTTGATACCATCTATGAACCACGCACCGCTCTCCCACGCGCCGTTTGTGAACTTCTCGTACACCACGTTCTCATCGCCGTCGTAATCGTAATACGACTTTGCGGTCAACCCGAACGGGTGCACATCATCCTCATCCCTACCAGACAAGTACTCTATACTAGACGTGGCGTTAGCGACGTTTACGTAATTGGTACCAACCTTGTAATTATCATCGGACACCGACTTGAACAACACGTGAGGTGTAGTACCGTGGTCGGTAGGAACATATATGTACAGCTCCGTGTAAACGTTATCGCCCTTGTTGGTATGCACGGCTGATATGTCGTTTATGTACTTGACGACCTTGTTGTAACCAATGAAAGCACCCGAATCCACGTCGAACACCTCGTCTTCCTCGACGAACCTGCCACCGGTAGCGGCGTTCTCGTACGTGTTACCTGCCCTGAAACGCAAGGCACCCGACTCCTTCAACCACTTGAAGAAAACCCTCTCGGAAGTAGTAGACCTGTTGCCGCTCTTGTAAGCAGGCTGCGACATCAACACAGCCTCCATGTTGAGGCAGTAGTTCTGGAAGCTCTCCGCAAGGTTCATCGACTGCTCGGTTGCACCACCAGCCCTTAACAACGTCGGGTCTATGATTAGAGAATCACCAACCGCGCCCAACTGCATCTTATTCACCACGCTCGGCTTAACAACCATGTCTCCGTTGACAACATCGAACACGTCGGACTCGGACAACACCCCTATCTCGGGGACACGGAGCAAGGCGAACTTAGAGAACGTGAACTTCATGTTCTGCTGGCTCGCTATCAAGTTCGTGTCGTTTATCGCGCTCTGGAATGCGTAAAACACACCAGACCTGTTAGTTATGGGTTTTATCAACGGGGTTACTGCCATAATGATATGATGCTATTTTGTACCGGTTAAAATTACACGCTTAAATCAACAACGTCCATTGATTTAACCATAACGCCTTTACCGTGGTAATACTTGAACGTCAACGTAACAGTGTTCGCACAGTAGAAAGTCGAGAACTTGGGTATGGTTATACTTTGAGCTTGCCCCACTACACCAGTAGCAACACGTTTATTCATGAACGAACCGGTAGATAGACGAACGGTAACATCACCCATGGTAGATATAGAGGTGGTACCGTTCGTTATATCACCAAAAGCTATGCTGAACAACCTGCCGTCCTCGGTATCATCAAGGTCTGTAACATCAACAACAACATCCACTGCATACATGTCGTAATAACCAGCCGTGGCGTTCTGCGGCAAAGTAACATTAAGCAATATATCAGACTTCACGGTATTATTCGGCAAACCATCACCCTTCAAAATAGTGACACCAACGGTGGCTGTAGTAGTAGGAACATCAATAACCGCAAGAACTGGAGCACTACCGTAACCCTCACGCACTATACCATTAAGGTTAACATCATCGTACGATATATCACCGATAACATTCAAATCACCGTTCACCGTTACATCACCACTAGTCTCCAGTATATCAAACGCCGCCTTGACCTTACCGTTGGTATCAGCCTTTATACCGTTAGATTTGTCCACTGTACCGTCGGCTTTCGTGAAAACTATACCGGTAGTCGGGTTACCGCTAGATTCAGCCAACCTGACGTTCACCGACTTAGAGTACACATTATAAAGCGGCTCAGAACCGTAACCCAACGACGTGTTGCCGTTATTATCGGTGTATAACCTTAAATTGTTGATGGTATTCTCAATGTTTACCCTTAACAACTGCGTGTTGTAATTTATCTTACCCGCGTACTCCGGTATGTAATCGCTGTTCAACAAATCCTTAACTGTCAAGGAGACCTTATTATATGCCATATATTTTACACTCTTATTTTAACCTAACCTATAACTCAACCTGCCCTCGGCGTACTCGATGTACCCGAGCCTATCCTTAACGCAAACGTGGTTCTTGCCGTAGAAACCATGCACGTTGCCCGCGTTGTCGACGACATCAACAGATATATCGTACATGCCATCGGTATCGAAGAACCACACAAGACACATCGTGTTCCTAACCGTGGCTATAACCGAACCGCTAGAACCATCAATTATCTTCCACACCACGCGCTTCTTGCTACTTATGTTATTTATGAAGAAAAACACGTGCTTGTATTGAGGCACGGTGACACAGCCGTTGGTTATCTTGCACGTGTTGATGTTTATGAAATTATCCACGAAGTACATCGACAAACCGCCGTACTGAACACCATCAATAACATCGACGTACTTGTTATCCACGTAATAATCCATAGACATCGCCCTACCGTTTATCATGTCAACGTAAGGAACGCCAGCGTGTATCAACTCGTACCCTCCGAAACCGCTTTCCTTGAAAGCACTTACAACACCATCCACGGCGTAATCCATAGCATCGAACGACATCATCTTCTCGGGAACATACGAACCATCACCCTGTAACCTTAGAACTTCCACGGGCAAGAACCCTTTATTGGTCAAGTCCCTGCAACTCGCTATTATGTACCTGAACTCGGACGCACCCTCGTTCGGTTCGTAGATAGAGAACTCGAACATGGCTATACCCGGGTTGTAATCGTACACAGGCTCGTACACGTAAACACCGTTCTCTATAACAGGGTTACCTTGGTAATCCAGCGCGTTGGTATAACCAGAATAACCGTTGTTCAAAAGGAAGCAATACGTTTCAAGCGATGTCGGTATCGTTGGTGGTAACACGGGGACAACCCATTCCGGATAACCGTGCGTGGGGTGGTAACCAACACGTATCTTATCACCAGCCTTTATACCCTTCAAGTAAAAGCAAGGCACCACATCGTTAGACATGACACAATCGACCGCCCGTATGTGGTACAGGTCACCGACGGGGAACGACGCTAAATCCTGAACCCTCAAGCACTTCCTGTCACCAAAACGCAAGTTCTCAACGAACGGGTACGTCGATGTCACGACGCTCTCCCACGCCCTAGTCTCGCTGTTGTAAACCTCAGCACCCTTCAATTCGGCTGATATGATACACGAGTCTATTATGTTCGGGTCAACCTCGACACCGTTATCTATATCAATGACGTTCACCCTCGGGCAATAAGCAGCCGACGTGCCGAAATCAGACACCATCACATTGTGGAGGTCACCGGTCATGAACGATGTCTTGTCGTTGGCAACGAAAGCAGTCACGACACTAGGCGCAACCCTGTTCACGACCACCAGCGACGCGTTGTAAGAGTACGAGTAGTTACCGCTGAAATCCCACACCCTAGCTGATATGTTGTAATCACCAGAATACGGCAGTATGATGGGAAGCTGCCTCAGAGCATGCACACTGCCCCTCTGCACGAACTCATACTTCCTGTTGTTGTTTACGGAAGTAACGTGGGATACGGTCCACTCTATCTCGTACATGTCCTTGTACTTTATAGTCTCGGCGGTGGAGTTAGACAAAATGTTAAGCTCGTCTCCGTTATCCGTGAAGTGGTGTATATTTATACCATCAAGCTCGGAAACCCTTAGCTCTGGTACATCCAGCGACAATATAACGGGGCAACCTATCGGCTTCATACCATCATCCGTGTACTCGTTGCTGTTATCGCGTATCCTGTTGCCGTAATCAGGCAGTATACTGGTGTAGTAATCGTTCACCGCCTGTATCATGCCCGGTATATCAGCCTCGTTTATTGATTTAGGAGCTACCGGCGGGTTATCGTACAAATCACAGAACGACACCTTCGGGAACTCGAGCATACCATCACCCTTGTACTTGACCTTACTGAACGAACTTACATCCGATACCTGGAAAAAAGCACCATCCGGTAAAACCTTAACGGATAACTCGCGGTTGAGGTTAACGACAGGTACCTCTATGGAATCAGACCACACGTACGTCTTGAAGCTTATGAAGTACTTCCACTCGCCGATGACATCCTTTATGGTGACATTAACAGGCAAGAACGTGTCGTGGAGCATATCCTTCAACTTGTGCAGCTTGTAGAACATCTCCGATGAAGCCATGTCCGTGGTGCTAACCATTATCGGCAAACCATCGGCATCGTACTCGCCCGACTCGACATCGAACTGGTACGCCAAGGCAAGGAAACCAGATTTAGAGAACGAGCTATCGAACTTGATGTTCTTGTTGTTCTCTATCATGTTCATGTTGTCTATCTTGCCGTCGTCAAGCATATCGGCTATGCTCACCAGCATGTACTTGTTGAAATACGACGATTTGGAGTTGACGTTCTTCCAGTACTCCCTTATATCAAGGACACCCTTGTACCCGAGGACATCAACGAAGTTCTTCAACCCAATGTACGTGCCGACATACGGGAATATCTCCTCCTTGTTTATTATAAGCTGCTTGCGTATGTCGTTAACCAGCGTCCAGTCAGGGTAAGCCTCCTTTATATCGTAATCCTTTATACATAAAGAATCCGTCCTGTTGAAACGAATGCCGAAGTTCTCTAGTATGACCCTCATGCGCTCGTCCTCGCCGACACCCTCGCCGTAGAACTTCACGTTAAGGAACTTGACCATGGAACCACCCGCCGACACCACGTAGCCGTTAAGGTACCTCTCGAATATCGACTCCGACGACGGGCAGAAAGCCACGTTTAACTGTAGCGGTAACCTGACACCAGACACGCTCTCGGAGATCGTGACGGAATTAACCTTGTTTATGTACGGGTAGCCGTTCGAATCATCATCAACCACGTCGTACAGGAAGAACTCCTGCACCGAATCACCGACCCACTTGAACAACAGCGATTCGCCGGCAGATAGCTCCGGGAAGTAGAAGTTACCGTCCTGCTTCTCCTGCAACACGAACAAGTTGACGTTATCGTACAAGGATAAAGACAGAGGTTGAAGGTACACCTCGCCAACGAAACAACCATCCGGGTCAACCTCGTAATTACACGGGTACCCGTCCTTATCGAAAAACCTCAAATCATTGACCTGCATCTAACGGAGAACGCTTTGGTTTATTTATTAAAGGTTTTCATATAGTGTATATCTCACTGTCGCCACCCTGGTTCAACGATAGGAACGACATGCTCGCTATGTAATCAATCTTAACATCAATGGAATCGACGTGACCAACACCGTCGATGAAGCAGCACGTAGCGTCGATGTTAGACTTATCGTACTCGAACCACCGCGATAACACGCTACCGCACTTGTACCTGACGAATATCTTCTTTATCTGGCTATACGACATCGTGTCGCAGAACATCTTCTCCACGCAACTTATCTCCGACACTAGCTTTGGGAAATCAATGGCATCATCAATCTCCACCTTGTACTTCTTCTGGTGCTTTATGAACCTGTGCTTGTGTATGACCTTGAACTCCTTGGCATACCCGTTGAATATGAACGACGTGAAGAACGAGAACGGGTCGTTGCAATCCTTCTCGTTGAAATTACGCCAGTACTTGCACAAGTCGTGCAACGCTGACTGTATCACGTCTTCCTGGTCCCTCGGGTCAGGGTAATTCAAGTTGGCGTGTTTAACACCATGCGATGCCATCTTTATGAAGTAATTCACGGCACCATCGGTAAGGGCATCCCTGCGTTTAGACTCGACTATCTCCCTGTAGAAATCAGCCTGGTCTATCCTCAACCTGGTACCTATCTTCTTGTAACCCAAAACATCGTTATTTTTTTATCCGTTTATCGTCTTGTATATCTTCATAACAGGCAGACAAGCATCTATGATATCGTTGAACGGCGACTTTATGACAGACTTATCATCCTTTGTAACCCTCAGCACCTTGTCATCCTTGTTATCGACTATATAGTTGTAGAACACCGTACTCTTCAGCTTGGGCAACACGGGATCTTCGATGAACGCGTTGAAGATCTCGGACTTGGCGGCGTTACCCTTGCACCCTATGCTGTTCTTCAACTCGCTCGGTGAGAATACGAACAACTTGTTAACATCATTCTTCAATACAGACAACATCAACTCCCGCCTGAACATGCCGGTCGCCTGAGCCGTGTCGAAAACGGCTGAACCTTCAGACGAGTAGCTGTACCCCTCCATCCCGACAAGGGTGTCCGGCAAGTTGCCCGTACAATCAATTATCTTGTTTGCCAACACGTTGCTCACGTGCATGTGGTTTATCAACTTGACACGCTCGGATTCCTGGTACGTCATACCATCATAATCAACACACGCATTCACGCGTTTGGTAATGGTGAAATTAATATAACCATTGCTTTTTTTCGATAAATCAGACAGCACGTCGAGAGTCTTCTTCGGCATCTTCGTCGGGTTTACTATGGAACCGAACCAGTACTCATCAAAATCACGGGTGATGCAATAAGACGCGTGGGTTATCGAGTAATCTATCCCTACTATATACACGTGGTTTATCTTTTATTTAGAAACGTACACGTGTGTCATATAATTATTGCCGATTAGAAAATCACTACAACTAACAACATTTGGTAGAACTTTATTTTGAAAAACAAATAAAATGTTTTATATTTGTTGTTATAAGTATGTATTTTTTTTAACATAAAACTTTCTTATATGAAAGATATTAAACAAATGGAAGTAGAAGAACTTCGTAAAGAAATGGATGACCTTTGGGGATACTTGTATATGACAAAGGAAACAGGAACGTATGATAAATTTGAATGGAACGGATTAGATTATTGGGATGCTGATAGACGATATCACAAAATATCACAAGAAGTTATTCTACGAAGTTTATTAGAACACGCTCTTAGCAGAAGAGAAAATAAAATATCAAAAAGCAAATCAAGATGAAGTATAAATTTATAGACTTATTCGCAGGAATTGGAGGTTTTAGAATAGGCTTTGAAGAAGCAGGTTTTAAATGCGTATTCACATCAGAAATTAATCCTCATTGCCAACAAGTTTACGAAACAAACTTTGGAGAAAAACCATTTGGGGACATTACCAAAATCAATCCAGCAGATATTCCAGATTTTGATATTTTATTAGGAGGGTTTCCTTGTCAACCATTTAGCATTTCTGGTAAAAAAATGGGATTTGAAGACACAAGGGGAACTTTGTTTTTTGATATTTGCCAAATAATTGACAGCAAACAACCCAAAGTTGTGGTTTTAGAAAATGTAAAACATTTAATACACCACGACAAAGGAAGAACTTTTACAGTTATTATAAAAGCTTTAATGGACTTAGGTTACAATGTAGCGCATAAAATATTAAATGCTAAAGATTTCGGACTCCCTCAAAACAGAGAAAGAATTTTTATCATCGCAACAAAAAATCATTATTTTGATTTTGCTAAATTAAAAAAGAAAAAGAAAGTTATATTAAGAGATTTTTTAGACACTGAAGGCGATTTTGAATTTATAGACAAATCAGAATACACTTTAATTGACATTCCTAAAAAACAAGAAAGTGGTCTTTTATTCGTAGGATACAGAAATAAAAACACTTGGAAAAATGGCATTAGGGAAAATACTGAACATCTTTCAAGGGTTCATCGGCAACCAAACAGAATTTATTCAATCGATGGAAATCATCCTACAATTCCCTCACAAGAAACAACAGGAAGATTTTTTATTTACATTCCAGAATTAGATGCAGTTAGGAAATTAACATTGAATGAATGTTATAAAATAATGGGCTTTAAGCCAAATTTTAAAAAACATTCAAATGTCGGGGAACAATATAAACAAATTGGAAATTCTGTTGCTATTCCAGTGATAAGAGCCATTGCTGAAAGTATAAACGAACAAAAATTATTAATCGATGAATCACAAAGACAAATTGTTGGAGATTTACAAACTCTCCTTTTCGCTTAACGACATTAAAGATATAGATAAGAAAACAAAAAGTTTTATCAAATCTATTGGAGAAAGAATTAATACTCAAAAAGGTGTTTTTACTGTTTGATTTATAACGTGCATAGGTATTATTTTAGAACCACCACACACATCACACCCAAACATACCACTTGACATGCTAGTTCCACCATACCATTGCTTCACCATTACGTGTCCATCACCGTTGCATTTTGGACAAAGTTGGTAAGGCACAGTAGACAACACAGTATAACCACAATTAGTGTGGTTCTGTGTTTTTGATTCTTTTGTTTTTCTTTCCATGTTATATTTTATGATTATTGTAACTATTTACCACCCTTATAATGGGGTTATTGTTGTGAATATCAATATGATAGATTTTGTTAAAATAAAATTTAAGTTTTTGTTGACTTTTGTAATAATTTGAATATGAATATTTTAACAAAAGTCAAGTTAAAAAAATAAATTACCTATCTGTTTCAAGTTCTTACTGTATGCCATATTTTTTACTATTTTAATTATTTACATTCTAATCAGACACTAAATGAAATAGTTGACGTTAGAACTCATCCTCAAACAATTGACAATCTAGGTACATTGATAATACTTTTTGATTTGTAGTTAATCCATATTTACCTTTAAAACACAAAAAGGATCTATCCGAGTACAAATTAACGTCCATTACCTTACAGTGTTTACATTTAATACAAGATGTACGAGTGTTAACATCACCTAATATACCATTATTGGTATCATTATCGTTTGATAGTTTATCGGTATTCATATTTTTATCACGTGTTTAAAGTTTATACCTAGTGTTGCCGTGATGATACCAGCATTCAATACCTCCGTTAAAATTACCAAAAGAAACATTTACCGCTCCGATATGTTCCGATGGTTCTACTTTCCAATTTCCTCTCGTGTACATATTATTATGATTTAAAGATTAAACAATAAAAGAAGTGCTACACCTACAGTTTATTCTTCGGAACACCCCTCTCGTATTCGGTGATGCCGATTATCACCAAGCCGTCAAGCAGCACAAAGGTAATGCTTTTTTTGTTTAAATAATCCAAATGCTCTGGCGTTTATTTCTAAATTATTTCAAATCTTTCCTCTCGTCGCAGAGTTTCTGGACCAATTTTGCACTGTATGGACGCTTGTTACAGTTCCAGTTAATCTCCCGGTAAACCGTGCTCATGTCCGTCTCAACTATCTGAGCAATTTTATTTTTCGGTGTTCCTGTTTGGAGCAAAGCATCAATTTGATACCTTTGCTCTATGGTAGTCGATTTCCCCCGTTTCGTTATTTGCCATCAAGAAATCATGTCGAGGAATTCGTTTTCGGAGATGATTTTAACACCAAGTTCTGTAGCTTTCGTGAGTTTAGCAGGTCCAATGTCTGAGCCAGCGAGGAGGAAATTTGTCTTAGAAGAAACCGATGACACGTTTTTGCCGCCGTATTGTTCGATGATAGATTTCATTTCCTCGCGGGAATATTTTTCGAATGTCCCGGAAATAACTATGGCAGCACCTCCCAGTTTGTTCGATGTGGGGGTTTGTTTCGAGGTATCTATTTCCATCTGCACGCCAGCACGTTTCAATTTATCGACGAGATTTCGGTTGGGAGTTTGATTGAAGAAGTCTTTCACGCTCACAGCAATGACCTCGCCAACCTCGCCTATCGACATAAGTTCATCAACGCTAGCATTTTCTGTCTTGTCAATTGAACCGAGCGAGCGAGCAATCTTCTTAGCAATGGTTTCGCCAACGTGGCGGATTCCGAGGGCAAACAAAACTTTTTCGAAGGCAACCGATTTGGATGCTTCGATGCTCTTGATAATGTTTTCTGCCGATTTATCTCCCAGTCGTTCAAGTTTGGCTATGGTGTTTTTGTCGAGAGAAAACAGGTCTCCAGCATCGGAAATCAGGTTCTCGTCGAAGAATAATTCGATTGTTTCTGGTCCCAATCCTTCGATATTCATAGCCTTCCTTCCGATGAAATGCTCCACTTTACCCCTGACCTGAGGAGGGCATTGCCATTGGTTGGGGCAGTAATGGTTGGCTTCCTCGTCGTTTTTCACGAGCATGCTTCCGCACACGGGACATTGTTCGGGGAATTGCACTCGGCACACGCCTTGTGGTCGCGAGGCAGTGTCCACACCCACGATTTTCGGTATTATCTCGCCACCTTTTTCCACAAGAACACAATCAGACTCATGTAGGTCGAGCAATCGGATTTGGTCTGCGTTGTGAAGGGAGGCTCTCTTCACCGTGGTTCCCGACAACAGAACGGGTTCAAGATTTGCCACTGGAGTCACGTTCCCGGTTCTCCCCACTTGAAAGCTCACCGACAGCAAGCGTGTTGCAGCGCGTTCAGCCTTGAATTTGAAGGAAATAGCCCATCGTGGTGTTTTGGCTGTGAAACCAAGTTTCAGTTGCTGTTTCAGCGAGTTGACCTTAATCACAACCCCGTCAATATCGAAGGGGAGAGATTGTCGGAGGGAGTCCCATTTCTCAATGAACGTGAAAACATTGTCGATCGTGGGGCATAGCTCCGTGTGTTCGGGAGTTTTGAAACCCCATTTTTTCGCTAATTCCAGGTTATCTATTTGGCTCGTTGCGTTTTCGAGACCAAGCACGTAATACATATAGCAATCGAGTCCACGCTTGGCAACTATCTTTGAATCGAGTTGTTTTAACGATCCCGATGCTGCATTTCTCGGGTTTGCAAATTGAGCTTCATCCGAATCGACACGCTCGGCATTGAGTTTGTCGAATGCTTCTCGGGGCATGAAAATCTCTCCGCGAATCTCGAATTCTGCGGGATAGTTATTTCCCTTCAAAACAAGGGGTACGCTTTTTATCGTCCTCACGTTTTGTGTCACATCATCGCCTTTTGTTCCGTCGCCCCGAGTTACAGCTCTCAGTAACACACCATCACGATATGTGATGCCGATGGCCACACCGTCGTATTTCAACTCGCAGCAGTATTCGGGCTCTTCACCAAGCGCTTTCCTCACTCGTTCGTCGAAATCGGCGAGGTCTTGGCGGGTGTACGTGTTTCCTAGCGAGAGCATGGGGAAACGGTGTTCAACCTGTATGAACTCCTTAGAAATATCGCTTCCCACGCGTTGCGAAGGCGAATTGGGGTCCGTTTCGCTGGGGTTCTTCTTCTCCAGCTCTACAAGCTCAGACATCAGCACGTCATATTCTTGGTCTGATATTGTCGGTTCAGACAGCACGTAGTACAGGTAGTTGTGATGGTGCAGCTGTTCCCTCAATAAGGCTATTCTTTCCTTGTCGTTTGCCATGGTTGTGTAGTTGAAAAAGGTGTTGAGCATTATCTTTCCTGCTTAGATTCAAGTAGTAAATGCAACTTTGGTTGTCTGTGTTCCATATTTAACCTGAAAAATGAGTATTCAATAACTCATTTTCAGGTATCATTTTAACTGGAGTTCTCGGTGATGTTGTAACGAATATTACTTTGCTGTCAATCCTTGCCATAATCTATTTAAAATGCTAATTCCGTTTGAAATTCCAATTTTGGATATTTTTTGTTTGCCTCGTTTCCATAATTTGAAATTAAAATGTGGCTTGCGGTAGATTTAAACCGATTCCTAATATTTACAGCATAGGATTTACCATATTCATCAACAATCAAATCATTATACAGTTTATCTGTTAACGGTGTCCTGCCAATTACCATTAATGCCTTACATTTAAGATTCAAAAAACTAATAGCTAATTCAGCATGGTGTTTTTCGTTAAAACCATCTTTATACTCAGCATTTCCATAATCAGAGAAAACGCAATCATAAGGAGGGTCTAAAAACATAAAATCATCTTCGTTTGCCATTTCAAAAATATTCTTGTAATCCAAATTGTATATTTCTGTATTAGCAAGTAACTCACTGTGTGCTTTGGTTACCAAGGAAGTATTGAGGTTAGCATATCTGCCGTAAGGAACGTTAAATTCACCTTTTGCATTATACCTAATCATGCCCGAATACGCAGTTTTATTGATAAAAAAGTACAAAAGAGCATCAGAATATTTCTTTTTTGTCAAATCGTTGAACATATCACGAATTTGGTAATACAAAGTCTCATTTTCGTCATCAACTCTTAAATCAGGTGTTTCTGCTTTTAACTCTTCAAACTTCCTTCGATTGATTAAGTATGTTTTCTCTATTTCCTGAAGCTCTTTACTAAGTATCTCAAAATCTGATTTAACTCCTTTGTAAAAAGCCATCAATCTCGAGTTAATGTCGTTTATTATAGCATTTTTGGGCTCTAAATGAAAGTACAATGCCCCACCTCCAAAAAAGGGTTCAATATACCTTCCTGTGAAATTGGGAATGTGTTTTATTAAATTAGGTATTTCCTTCGATTTACCGCCCCTATATTTTACAAGTGGTTTCATATATTTTACTTTTTAAATCCAGATTTATACTCAATCGCGCTTTCATGTACAATGCCAAGTACCTTTTCTGCATTTTCCTCATCTTTCACAACTGAATAAATCTGTTCAGCTAGCCAAAGATTTAACAGTTGGATTTTGTCGGTTTCTAACAAATCGACAAGAATTGAAACTTGTTCCCTTTTTGCACGTCTTTCTCCACGCTAAATTTTGCAATATGTAGCTGTATCTATCTCCAAAGCAGCAGCCAATTGTCTTTGATGCATTAGTTTTTGTTCCTTTAACTGTCTAATTCTATCAGCAAACAACACGTTGTAAATTTTGTCTTAACATTATTTGGCAAATATAAATCTTAATATTGGAAAAGTCAATTTTTTTCATACAGTAAATGCTAAATCATTGGCAGGTGGTCTTTTCTTCGGCTTGTTGGTAACGGTCGCTGCTATGAGCGGTGGCGGGCTTCGTGGCTGCTCCCGTATCCCACGTTACATACCTTACCTGCGAGACGAGACGTTGTTGTACGCTTGTCGTTATTGTTTTCTAATCTAATTATCTCATTTTTAACACACTGTCTCCCAGTCCCAGCGATGGAGCGGGATGGACTTGAAGGCACATTTGGCATTTTTGGATCGAGGGCAAGCTCTGCGGGAATGCCAAATGTGCCTGAACGCGAAGGGATGGTGCACGTTAGCGAAATCATTGTTCCATTACCTTTTTTACAAGTTTATCAATCTTTTCAAGTTCTTCCGCCAAATGTTTCTTTAAATCGACTCTTATTTTACCTAATACATGAGCAGTTAAATCACCATCTGGTGGATTTAAAATTATGTATTTAATTGTCTTCTCGTGACAAGTTTTCCCTAATGTGGCGAGTTCGATGTGAAATTCATCTTTGTCACTAAAGAGAGGAAAATAAACATCTAAGATTTTCTTATGAACGTCTCTTGCCCCAAATAATCCTTTTGTTTGGAAGTCTTTCATAAGCAAGTTTGGAATAGATGAATTTAAAATGGATGATAAGTAATATGCTTCATTTTCATCATTTGTATAGCAAGCGTAGGCTTTGCTTTCATTAATAAAATCAAGGTCTATTTTTGTCCTATCAATTACAAGTGCATTAGCATCTTTTGCAGATGCATTATACAAAACACAAAACCTTGCATTTAAATTTTGGTCAGTTAATTTGTTCAACCAGTTCAAATAATCTTCTGCGTTTATTTCACTGTTTTTTTCAGTTTTATTTATATCCCAAATTCGTTCAGCGTTTACAAACCATTTAGAAGCATTTAAAAATCCTTTATTCATTAAATCTTCAGATGTGTGTAAATGGATTTTTTTTTGCTCGTCACTACTTAATTCGACGGTTATCGGTAGAGTGACAAAATCAGGTTTATATAGTAGGAATGGGAGAATTGATTTAGAAATTGCCGTTCGATAGATAAATCTACTTTCAATTTTACCGGAAAAATCTAATCCTTTCCAAGGAGCTTTTGCATCTGCTTTTATTGAATCTGCCGTTTTTATATTAATAATTCTGTCATTGAAATCATCGGGCATTTCCTGATTTAAATCGACAAAATAAAATGCTCTCGGGACAATAGTCGCACCTTGTTTGAAACGGTTCTTATATGGATTCACATTTTCCTGTGAACTAGATTTCCTGGTCGAAAATGCTGTTGAGTTTCCTTGCTTTGCATAATACCATGTGACAGTAGATTCAGTTAATTTATTTTTGGCAATATCATAATGACAGTTATGAGCCGGTAATCTGCCTGAAAACTGTTTTCCTTCTAAACCGGTTGCCTTTATTTTTCTATCGGCATGTGCCTTTTCAGAGATAAGTACACAACTTGGGATTCTGAACAAAGGAGTAACATCTGTTAAATCCCAAATATCTATTAAACGAAATCCTTTGGCGACACCACTTCTTGAATTATCATGATGGTCGGCACTAAAAAATGCCCTTGGTAAAACAAATGCAATTTTACCTTGGTCTTTTAGAAAATAACTACTGCAATATGACTGAAAAATTGCAGCAATTTCTAAGTGCGGATAATTAGCTGCTTTTTTCGGTTTAACATCATATTTGATTGCAAGTTTATCAAGAATGTTTTGATAATCTTCATTTTTTATGGAACTATAAGTAAACCAAGGTGGGTTTCCAATTATGTAATCAAATTTATTTGCTAAGAAATATGGTTTGTACATGTTAGAAATAATGAATTTCCAGATACTATCACTACCTTTTTCTTTAACCTTTTTAAACCCCTGATAAATTTTGTAAAAACTATCGACTAATTGAGGCGTCAAACCACTTGTATGTTGATTTAAAATATTTTCGAAAACTGAATTTTCGATATTTTTTTTATCCATTGTCTGTTCCGAAAGTTCCTCGCAGACATCCAGCACGGTATCAAATACTTCACCATTTTCTAATACCTGGGCATTTATCATGTACTTATCTTTATCGATGTGCATAATAAATTCACCTCCGAATAAATCCCCAATACATTCTGTAGCAAGTAAGGTATTTGCAAGTATTACATTTAGGTGAACAGGTTTTCTTGCTTTTGAAATGGTATTACCTAGAGCAAGAAGCAATGTTGTTTTTGCAATTTGAACTGACAAAGGATGAATATCTATACCATAAACTTGATCGTTAATTTCTTCAGGTGTAATTTCTTTATTTGTTTCTCTAATTCGGTGAATTATAGCTCGAAGAAATGAGCCACTTCCACATGAAGGGTCAAGAATTTTGTCTGTTTTTGTAAATTCAAACTCGTTAACTATTCTTTCACAAAGCCAATCGGGAGTATAGTATTCACCGAGAGAATGACGTGTATCTAAATCAATTAATTCCTGATAAACACCTTTGAGAATATCTTCATTAACATTGGTAAAATCAAAGGCTGAAATCTCTTGAGCTATTAATCGAAATACTTTTTTAAGCTTTGGATAATCGCGGTCCCCGTTTACCCAATGAAAAAAATCATTGTCGACAAAGTTGGAAATATTGTAAGTATGGAAAATGCTACCGTCCAAAACTTTCCGCATTTCATCATCATCGATATAATCATCATTTGATACAACAGCATATGCAATCATTTTAGAAAATACGCTCAAATACGTATGGATTAAAAAGATATCTTCACGAGCATCAAATGAACCGTATGCGATACTAAGAAACTTATGCCATTGTTCATACGAAACTTGAATTACTCCATATTTTTTAGCTTCGTTAAACCAATTATTCAGTTCTCGAAAAGATTCAATAAAAACTGGACTTTGATATCCAAAAGCTTCTTCTATACTTTTTAAAGTCGCTTTTTGTTTTTCTTCTTTGAATAAAAACCTGTCAATCCAATAGTAAAACTCTTCTGAATTGGTTTCATTTAGTACAAAAGATGCACTTTCTACCTCATTCAGGATTAGTTCATGTCCCAATAAAGAATCCAGTTTATCCAAACAACTAACATCTGGTGCAACGACTTTCCAATTGATAAAGTCCGATGCAATCAATGTGAAATTATACCCGACACCAGATTTGAATTGTCCAAGTAAATAGCCTGCTAATTGTTCTTTGGCATGATTATATGTTGCTTTTAAATCATTCTCAAATTCTATGATAATGGTATTGAACAAAGTATCAGCACTGCCACGATGTAACTTGTCCTCACGGGGGATGTTAACTATTGTAGCTTCAGCACCAAGTGTAATTTTATCAATTATTTTTTGAATTTCCTTGTCAGAGGAATAAAGCACATTCAATAAATCTTTAAACGCTTCTTTTTTAGTCAATTCATTATTTGAGGCTTTAACCTTTTGATAATATTGTCGAATAAGCTCTTTTTTATCTATCATAAATTATTAAAATTAGTTTTTCAAATGTAAAGAATTCATCTCAATAATCCGGGTGTGCGTTGGCATTTTCTTTTTTTGTCTTTTAATCAGTCGTTAATTATCTGCTGTGTCTGTTTTTTCGGCTTGCGTACAACAATAACAAATATACCATGTTAATATTGTGACTTTTTAATTAAGTTAACGTATAATATGGTATATTTGTTGTTATAAATATGTATTATTTTTGTTTTACCTTTTAAAAATAAATATTATGAATTACGAAGAACTGAGAAAAGAGAAGTGGATGAGGGAAAATTCACCAAAATCACAATTACTTGGTAATAATTTTTTACCGATGAATCCAGAAGTAGGTTTTTTCATAACAGTAGAGGGACTACAAATATCACAAGACTTCTTTAAAGAAGAATATGAACAAATAAGTAAATCATATTATTCTGTTATGAAAAAACTGGATGAATATTATAAAAACTCAAAACAAAAATAATATTACGTATAACGGCTGGCAATAAGGCAAGTGGCTGATTACGGACTACGAACCTATCAATTTGCACTGCCGTTTGAGCGGGTTAGGTACTTTAAATAACCACAGAACCCGCCATTTGCTTTATTGCGTGTTATGGTTTCGGTTTTTATTATCAATCTAAAAATATTAAAATGACAACAGAAGAATTTGCAATTAAACAAGCCGAAATGAGTAATGAAGAACTCATTAAACTGGCAGATAAACAGGTTTCAGAACTTGCTAAAACTGGTGGTAGGAGTCATAAAATGTCAGTTCCTCCACAAATTACCGATACTGATATGATTTTTTGTGAACTTATCAAACGGTTTGAAAAATTAATATCTAATCCAATTTGTCAAAACTGCGGAAAATATAAAACAATACAAGGCAATGGTATTATGTACCAACTTTGTGAGTGCGGTTCTTAAACTGAACCATAACGGTTGGCGGTATGCGCCGTAGGGGATTTCGGAGCTGCGTCTGTATCACCCGTTACGAACCTTGATGCGAGCTGAAACGCTTGATATACCACTAAAACCCCTATGGCGTATGACCGCTTGTTACCTGCTGGGCTTTATTTTTTTCATCTTTCAATGTTTGCCAATCTCACTGTCAGCGTAGGCTTGCATGCTCTTTTGCAATTTTTGGTCAAGCGTTGGCTCGTGTGGCTTGCAAATGTGCTGCAATGTGGGTTGGTTATTCATTCTTGTTTTTCTGTCATTTTTTTTAGCAAATTGTCCGCTGAGTCGTTTTCTAACCTTGCTGCCAACTTACTTATATGCGTACCTGAAGAAACAGGTGAAGTCAGACCTGACTCTGTACGAAATCCAGCAAATTTTAAGCGTCTCAATTTTTTTTTTCAAAAACACCTATAAATGAACTACTTAACCAAGTAAAAATCGAAAATAAAAGAACATACAGTTGTAATCAGTTGAATTTGTTTGACTTATAACGCAATGCTAGTGATTTACAATAGTAAAAGCTATGAGCAATCCAATTCCAGCAACTAAGGTACCAATCATAAATTCATTAAACCACGTAATCCAGTCACTGTCTTTTACTGTAAAATCATTATTCTCAACTTTTTTAATACGTTTCATAATCAACCGAGCTGAGATATAATGTGCTAAAAATCCTATCAAGATTGTAAGACCAAAAAGGATCAGAGCGATATAATATAACCACAAAAGTTTAGCCTCTTTGATAGGAACAATATCTTTCAAAAAAGTTAAACTAATTGCAAGAGCACCGCTACTCAGATATAAAGCTTGAGAATCAAATTTTTCAATACTATATCTAAAATCAGTGTATAAATCTGCAATGTATTTATTCTTAATTTCTTTTAGTTCTTCTTCTGGTGTCATAATATCTGGTTTCGTTATTTATGCTTGTACCTAACTTACTTATATGCTTACCAAAGGTGCGAATTTACTACATATGTTTGTTGTATATGCGTACTTTTTTGTTGCCAAATATAGCACAAATATATGTTTTTTTTAAATATCATCGAATGGGGATTTGATTTTTTTTTGCAATTCTTTGTTACGACAGAAGGTGAATGGGATGGCACAAGAGCATACGGTGAAACGCTGTTGGCTGGTAGAAAAACACTTGAAGGTAGATTCAAGCTTCAAATGCAACTTTAGTAAGTGCAAATTTATAATTTAAAAATTCAATGTACGAAGAAAATTTATGTTTTTTTTTCGCGGTAGCGTATTAAGTTTATCCTTAACACGCTTAATATCCTCATCAGTAATATTTTCAAAAGATGATTTCTTGGGAAAATACTGCCGAATCAAGCCATTCACATTCTCATTTTAGCTGAGCTTCTCAGTCTTGGATTTCCCTGCTTGTACTAAACAAGAAATTTGATACCTTTGTTGTTCGGTTATATGAGCAAAAGTGCAACTTGTCTTGGGAGACTTAGGGGGGTAATTTAGCAAATAGATGGTGAGAAATTACCCCTTTGTTTTGAAAAATATTTGATTTTTATTACCATTCCCAAAGTTGCATTTACTACTTGAATCTAAGATTTCTTTACCTATGGTTTCTAATAATACTTTGGCGTTTTCTAATGAGTGGCTAAAATCAGATTCAATATGCGTTTCTATTCTGCCAATGTAAATTGACAGTTCAACCCAACGACCATATTGCTCTATTGTTTTTTTAACTTATTCATTAAATTTCTATACTAACATCACCATTCAATATTTTTGGCTACAAATTGTTTTTTATGGTTTTGAGTGTTGATATTTGACCGAGGTTAAAAATTACCTTATCATATAACTCACCAATTTGAATAGAGTATTCCTTTATTTCTTCTTCACTTAAAATTGAAAACCCGCAATAGAATATGATGACAAATGTTCTTAATGCTATTTGTCATTGTAGAGAAAATAATTTGTTCGAATAAACTGAAGAAAAATTATGCGTTTGTAGAGATGGCAATCAGGTTTGGTGTGTATTTGATAGAGATAAAGAAGAAACTGAATTCATATACAGCCAATCAGCAACACACAAATGGTTATCTAACCGCAACATAAATAAAATAAAACACACAGTACATGCGGCTAATAGAAACAACAATATTGGAATACATCAACCCAATTAAAAAAACAGACGTGTTTTACCACGGATCAACAGACAAAAACATGAGCGGTAAGAACGGCATACATGTCGGAACTAAATTAGCAGCAACACAAGCACTACAAGCAAGGATAGGTGTTCCGGCAGAAGGTGAATGGGATGGCACAAGAGCATACGGTGAAACGCTGTTGGCTGGTAGAAAAACACTTGAACTTAAAAACACGGAGTTAGGATACAACTGCACTACCGGATATAATTGCGGGAAAGATTTACCAGAAGAAGATTATTATCCCACACAAAGAGAATATAGAGCGTCATTCTCAGATGGAACCCCCATTCCGTTCAATTGCAAACCAATCGTGTTCCCTGTTAAAATCACAGGACAAATGACAAACACGCAATCTTACCCCCACACCGACGACAAAGCAAACTCCATGATGAAAAGGAACTTAAAAATGGGCAACGCTAAAAGTGGTTACTACTACACCAATATAGCGCAGGATTCCGGCTCGATATCTGCGGTAGTCCCAGACAAGTCATTCCTCGAAATACTGTAACAGCAAACAAAAAACTCTGGTTGTACCTTAACAACCAGAGTTTTTTTTGTTTAAACCATAACTAGCTACCACACTTTGGGATACCGCAGTCCTTGCACAACAAGCAACCCTCCTGATAAATCAAGTTGGTGCTGCCGCAGTTATCGCACTTGTGCTTCTTGCCAGCCACCGTACCGTTCTTTATGTACGACTTCAAAGCCTTGACAACACCGAACTTCCACGTGGATATAGAATCGGAATCGAAGTGCATGGACCAGACAAGGTCAACGACATCGGCAACAGGCATACCGTGCCTCAAAACACCAGAAATCAATCTGGCATAGTTCCAGTACACGCTGTCGAAAATCCTCGATATACCGTCTAACGTTGTCTTGTACCCCTGCTTGTCGGTGTACGTGAAATCATACCTTGACGTACCGTCTTCGAGCTTGACCTTTGTGATGACACCGTGCTTCACCGATGTCGGGATGTTCATGGTATCCTCGTCTATCTTACCGGTGAACACCTCGTACGGGTTGCCATCCTTGATACCGACGAACGCTATCCACTTCTCCTTGTTGTTGTTGAACCTGACGATATCGGCATCTAAAAACTTACCCCTCTTGATGACACTAGCCTCGGTCTTCTTGGGTGTTTTATCCGAAATCAACACGCCGTCACGCGACCCCGCGCGGTATATGGTTATACCCTTGCACCCGTACTTCCAGCCAGCCTCGTATATGCTAGACACCGTCTCGACCGTTGTTTCCTCGGGAACGTTAACCGTGACGCTTATGGAGTGGTCGATATGCTTCTGTACCATACCCTGCATCTTTACCTTCGATGTCCAATCAACGTCAGCACTAGTCGCCTTGTAATATGGTGAACCCGCAACAATAGCATCGAGTTCCTCCACAGACAACGAGTTTATCTTATCCTCCGTGTAACCCTTTATCTTCATGTAATCCACGAACTTGTGGTGGAACACGTAGTACTCGCTGAACGCGTCACCAGTTGAATCCACGAAATCAACTCTCGTGCTCTTGTCGTTGGGGTTGATCTTGCGCCTGCGCTTGTAGTAAGGCAAGAAGCAAGGCTCGATACCCGATGATGTCTGTGTCATCAAGCTCAACGTCCCGGTAGGCGCACACGTCAACAAGCATATGTTCCTGCGACCGTACTTGACCATATCATTGTACAACCCCTCGTCCTCCTCGCGTATACGGGCGATGAACGGGTTGTTCTCCTCGCGCTTGGGGTCGTAAATCTTGAAACTACCCCTGTCCTTAGCCATATCAACTGAAGACCTGTAAGCCTCCAGCTTCATAACCCTGTGTATCTCCTCGGAGAAGTCGTTGGCTTCATCAGAACCGTAGCGCAAGCCAAGAGCGGCAAGCATATCACCCTCGGCTGTTATACCGAAACCACTCCTGCGGATATTCGTGCATTTACCACGGATACCAACCCACAGCGAACGCTCGCATTCCTTCACTGGATTGCTCTCGGGGTCAGAATCTATCTTGGCTATGATCCTGTCAACCTTCTCCAGCTCCAAAGTTATGAGGTTATCGATGAAACGCTGGCCCTTGAAGCAATGCTCCTTGAACAAGGACCAGTTGAACGTTGCCATATCGGTGAACGGGTCGTTAACATACGAGTAAAGGTTGATTGACATAAGGATGCAACTAGAACCACCATCGAGAGGTATCTCGCCGCAAGGGTTGGTAGATATAGTCTTGTGACCGAGGTCGGCGTAGCAATCAGACACCGATTCACGTATGATGGTATCCCAGAAAAGTATACCGGGTTCAGCCGACTTCCAAGCGTTGTACACTATCTTAGCCCACAGCTTGGACGCGTCTATATCCTTGACAACAGAAGGCGCGTCTGAATCAACAGGGAACTGCTGCGTGTACTTGTAGCCGTACAACGCCGCATTCATGAAATCATCGTCTATCTTAACCGATATGTTCGCACCGGTAACCTTGCCGTCAACCAGCTTGGCGTTTATGAAGTTCTCTGCTTCGGGGTGGCGGATACTTAGGCTCAACATCAAGGCGCCGCGCCTGCCATCCTGCGCAACCTCTCTGGTCGTGTTACTGTACCTCTCCATGAACGGGACTATACCTGTCGATGTCAACGCGCTGTTCTTTACAGGCGAACCCTTCGGGCGTATGTGGCTCAAGTCAGTACCAACACCACCCCTGCGCTTCTGCAACTGCGCTATCATCTCGTCGACACGGAATATACCGCCGTAAGAATCAGACTTACCCTCGTTACAAACCACGTAGCAGTTGGCGAGAGAAGTCACCTGCATATCGTTACCGATACCGGTCATACCACCACCACCGAAAACGAGGTACTTGAAGTTGGCGAGCAACGCGTAGCACTCGTCAAGCCCGATAGGGTTAGGGAACATGCTCTCCACGCGTGCCATTTCCCTGGCTATACGCCAATGCATGTCGTCCGGTGATTTCTCGTACAGATTACCATCGGAGTCCTTCATGCAATACTTGTTTATCCATACGTCAGCGGCGAGAGTGTCATTGTTAAAATACGCGAGAGTCTCGCGCAATACTTCCTCGTGAGTGTAACTCATATTTACATTTTTTTAAATTAGAAAAGACAAAAATTCCCTCCAAAGTTACTAATTTAATAATAACTTCAAAAGAAATCTTTAAAAAATATAGGTGATTTATAATGTTACTTGACCTCTTCAGCCGGCAGGTTTACCTTCACGCGAGACACTATCATCAGGTAGTCCAACTGCGTCTTCTTGTTGAAATAATTGTTGATTAAATCGTTGACCGAATTGAAGTCAACGGTACCGTTCTTGAACTCCTCTATCTTTTTATCCATTTCCACTTTCGACGACTCGGTCTCTGAACGCAAACGCTCTATGTCGGCATCTACCGTCTCTGGATTGTACTGGATGTCCGATTTGAAATCCTCTAAAAGCATATCCGATAACGAAGGAACACGCATGGTGATTTGTATTTTAATTATTTATTCGAGTCGTGTGTATTGTGTACTGAAAGCACATACATGAACTACTTATATACAAGTTGGAGAAACATTTTTTTCACAATTTATACACCAAGAAATTGATATTGTCACATCACATGCCATTATTCCAACATACACATTTCTTTCTGGTGATATTTGTACTTTATCAAAGTTATTTTCATCTGTATCTGTTAAAATATATTTTAAACCACAACCCATACATAACAAAGTAGCAACACCATCGTGTTTTTCTAATAAGTTTTCCATATTTTTAAAGTTTACTTTATTAATACCAGCAACAACACCAAACCAATATCAAATGAAAACGACAACGAAATTTACCAACAATTCACGAAACGAATTTTATGCACATCATCAGGTATTTCGGAAACAATGATTTCATATACATCTGCATAATCTTCTGTGTATTTACTATACGGCACAGCAACCTCTATTTTTTCATACAGTAAACACTTATCAACATATTTACTACCAAAATATTCTGCCGTTTCTTTTGGTAGTTCTGAAACACCAGCCTCAATACACGCAATTAAAACTTTCGAATGTTTCTTGTATTTTATATCTTCGGATGAAACATAACCTTGGATTCTCGTTAACATTCCCATTTTATTATAGTTTTTTAAATTAATAATTACAAATATATGAACATATTAAACATCATAATACAAAATCAAAGTGCGACAACCACACATTGTATTTTCCAGAAAACACCTGACCACATCCATCCACTTCCGTGACTTCAATGAATCCATTTTCCATTGATTCAACCAAAGACTTTAAAATGCGAATCGAGTATATTGATTCATACACTGGCAAATCTTTTAAATCATCTTCGCTGTACAGACTTTCGAGAGTCTCGTGTATTTTTAATCTAACTTTCATGTTTATACGTGTATGTTAACTAATTGACATATGAACACAGAACTCTGTCTGCTATTAATCCGGATTCTATATTCACCAGTTGGTGTCCGTTTTAAGCCTTTAAGTTGGTTTCGCAACCACTCAGCACACGCATCAGATTTTCCCTGATTAAGGCAAAACATTACTTATGACCACACCTTGAGAAATTGCGGTGAATCCACATCCCAATATTTTCAGGGCAAGGAATTGAAACACACCAGCGGAAATACGGAAACAAGCCGGTGACACCTACCCCCCAGTGCGTATCCGTAACAATTGAAACTTCAAAACACGGCTCATCAATCGTCCACATCGTGAAAAACAACCATCTGAACGAGAAACTGCTAGTGTTGTGTTCGTCAGCTTTACTGCACTCGACAACAGGCACCAGCGGGAAGATGTTCTTGTTGTACCACTTTTGAACTCTGTTGGTTCCAGAAGATGATTGACACATTTTTGATAATAATTATATTTTATTATTTAATCACACATATTCATTTATATCTGAAACCATTATGTTGGTTAAACAAATTAGCAACTAAACATATCTAATTAATTTGAAACGTGACTATCCACGAGCGACTTGAAAATGTGTGCTATTACATCGACAGTCCATCCGTTTCCAAGCATATTGTATCTTTCGGTATCCGTAACAACTCCAGTATAATTATCTGGCACAGTCTGTAATCTTTCAACTTCAACCGGTGTTAATCTTCTGTAATAACCAAGAACATCGAATATTTCAACTAACGCTTTTGGATAAAAATTCTTACCGGTGCTGTGTGCTAATTCAGTAGTTAATGTAGGTACTTTACCGGTCGCTTTATAACTTTTAGGTAAAAACTTCATTAATGTTTCAACTCTTTCATCTTTAATGTTGTATTTAACATCCACGACTGGCTCTAATATATCTTTTAGCGTAACATTGGTTTTAGTTGGTTTAACAACATTGGGTATATTTGTCCAATAATATCTCGGTCTATTCTGTGCTGTAATATCACCACTGCAAATGAACACAGGTTCAAGACCAATAGCATCACTCAATACCTTTTTCCATTTATCGCTCATTTTAACGTTTTCCAATAAGAAATATCTTGGCTTTAAAATAGTCAAAGCATACATATATTCCCAAAACAAGTAGGATTGCCCTTGAAATTCAAAACCATTATTCTTCAGCGATAGATAATGCTCCAATGTCAATATCTCAACATTATCTTTTGTCGTCATGCCATTTCGTTTACCAGCGAATGAAAAGGATTGACACGGACTCCCTCCGATTAATAAATCAATCTTGGGTAAATTATCGTAATTGATGTTCTTCACATCACCAAGCTGTATCGTTTTAGGATAATTGGATTGTGTTACCTTCATCGCTGGTTTGTTAATCTCACTCGCAAAATAGTTTTCGTATTCGATACCAACTCGATTAAGAGCTATTTGACCACACGATTGCCCGTCAAACAAACTAAGCACATTCGTTATTTTTTCCATATTATACAACTTGCGTTTTACATATTTTTTTTGAAACGTAAACTATTAACCGTATATTTTAGCAGAGAATGAAGCCCAGCAGCATGATAACTCACGTTATCTTTATAATTACCATTATGGTCTAAATCTCTAAAAAAAAATAATATCTCATTTTGAGAAAAATAACCACACTGCAAATATACAACAATAATTATAGGTAATAATAAGTTGTTATAATTATTTTTTTTTATTAAAAAATAACATACTTTTGTTTCAAATTTCATCACCAATGATGATGTGTTAATCACACACAGGTAAGCAATACGAAACGGTAATTGGTAGGACACTCGTTGATGAACTTGTCTGGGAAAAAATCCAGTGAACATACCATACATATTAAACTTAACCAATTAAATAGCAACGAAATGGATTTACAAAAATTAAGGGACTGGTTCGATTCGGAAGAAGGTATAAAGCATATCACCGACATCAAAAACAAAAACAAGGTAGAAGCTAGACAACTAGAAAGACTATACGAGTCTGGATGTTTTGAAAAGTTAACAGAAAAAGCAATCGAAAAATATAACAGCAGCGAATACCGAGACAGATGGTACAATAGAGGTATCGTTCCACCAGAAGATTTGTTGTTTTTTCTTTTCGATTACGCAAAAAAATATGGGCGTGAATGCAGCGAGGAAGAATGGATTAAACATGGTAACTCATTCTCATCTGGTTTGTTCTTCTGCAACGGATATT
>Ga0233423_10000211_pt1 | contig 35423 bp, 42 predicted proteins | sample Watercolumn_Mata_FD_180713 | JGI IMG/M metagenome (GOLD analysis project Ga0233423, IMG submission 180713) | Freshwater microbial communities from Lake Matano, South Sulawesi, Indonesia - Watercolumn_Matano_2014_112_MG | ecosystem: Environmental > Aquatic > Freshwater > Lake | place: Indonesia... | reverse complement strand
GAATGCAATTCCGCAGGGCAAGGCGCGCCGCAGATATTCCTAAAGATACAAGAGTTGCACTTCTCTATTTTTTCTACGATTCTGGCCCTAATCTTTTTGAAAGGTTTAGATTCCATTGCCTCATTAACCCCGGTCTTAAAGATATTTCCTCCTGAAAATCTCCTTAACCCAATGAATTCACCGCAAGGAATCATTTTGCCGGAGGCAGTAATAGTCAGGAAACAACGTCCGCCGCCGCAAGGAGATATATCGCACATAAGCCTGCGGGCAGCAGGCGCAACTATGCCTAAAATAATATTAGTGAAATTACCAATAATAATTCTTCGGCCGGAATCCCTGGATAATTGTATTGCCCTATCCACAGCCATTAAGAAATATTCAATCATCAGGCTTTCGTCGGGTTTTAAGGCATAACTTGCTTTTTGCGTAAGCCTTACCGGATTAAGTAAAACGCAAGGCACATATTTACCATGCAGGAACTCTACTATATCGCTTAAATGGGCGACGTTGAATTTGGTAATCGTGGTAATTACATTTAAGCCATCATATCCGGCAAACCATTTTATTGCTTTTACGGCGTGCTCAAAGTTTCCGTCGGCCTCTTTTGTTTTTCTTAATCTATTGTTTACAGGCGCCAAATGGGAATCCAACGATATCCCGACTCCCACCCGGTATTTCTTCAAGAACCTTGCATCCTCTTCTTCTAATAAAATAGCATTAGTCTGTAATCCAAAGTAGAACTCTTTTTTAAATTTTCTGATTACTTCAAAAATAATATCTTTAACCAACAACGGCTCGCTGGCATGAAAAATAATTACCGGTTTTCTTCTGAAGCGATTAAAGTAGCGGGCTAATTTCTTAAGGATGAAGGCAAGTTCACCTCTATTCATAGAGCGGCCATTGTTCCTGAGCTTAGCAGGTATATAACAATAGGGACAGTTGGCATTGCATCTATCAGTGGGGTCAATATAGATAGCAGAGAGCTCTTTTCCAAACCTGAACTCATTAAACTCGGTATTTAATCTATCTTTTACTTTCGCATAAAGCGAAAGCAGGTTCTGGGGGATAGAGGAATTGTCCATTATCCCCCAGAAGGCATTATCCGGATCAATAGCTGTTTTTTGTCCGCCGCTAATATTGAAGTAACTTAATTCATTCATAAGAGCGACTTTCCTTTAGGAGCGTCTCCATACATAACAAAATGCGATAGACCGTTTGCGGTTTTGGCGCATTTCAGGCGATAAGAAATAGCGCCAGGGTTTGCTTTACTCGCTTTCTTAGCATTTCTTTTTTGACACCTCTTTTGCATTTTTCACCTCCTCCCCATTATTAAAAGTAAGAACATGCCTATAATCACGAATATGCCCGATGAAACATAGGCTAAACTTACACTTTCCGGAATACGTTTTGCATTTAGAGAATAAAGATTATCTCCGATAAAAGGCCTTTGAACGGGGATAGATTGATAAAAATTTAAGCCGCCTAATTGCACACCCAAAGCGCCGGCCATTGCTGCTTCCGTAGCCTCGCTATTATCTTGAGGCCATTTAAGGAAATATTTTAAAGACCATCTCGCTGCGCGTAGCCCGTTTTTTCTATAGAAAAATGCTGACAGCGAAATCAAAAAACAGGTTATTTTTGCCGGAATAAAATTTATTAATCCGTCGAGTTTTGCGGTTGCCCTTCCGAAGCCTATGTATCTTTCGCTCCTGTACCCCACCATTGAATCCAAAGTATTTATTGCCTTATATCCCCAGGCCAAAACCGGGCCGCCCAAAAATGCATAAAACAGGGGAGCAATTATACCGTCCATAGTGCTTTCCGCTATTGTCTCAACAGTAGCCCGAATTATTTCGGGTTCATCAAGTCCATGGCTATCCCTGGCCACTATCATAGAGAGGTATTTTCTTGCTTGAACAAGGTCCCCGGCTTTAAGCGCAGAATAGACCTTATTTGCCTCTATTCCAAGCTGTTTTACCGAAAGGGCAAAATAGATAAACAGCGCAGAAATTAAATAATAGAAATAAGGATGAATGAGTCTGGCTAATCTTAGAATGCTCCAGAGGCAGGCGATGGTTACAGCGGTGACTAAGACGACCAATACGGTACCGCTTAGTATTTTATTTATCTTAACCGAAATCAGTTTCTTCTCCAGTGTTTCTATCAACCTGCCAATAATTCTTGTAGGATGCCCTGGCCAAGGCGGGTCGCCAAAAATTAAATCTAAAATATAGCCTCCTAAAATAATAAGACTATGCACGCTTATTCAAAACCTTATACAGGTATTTCATATCTAAATTTTCTCTCACCAGTTTAGCCAGTTTATCAATCTCTGTATCTATATCTAAATCTTCATTTAGTTCTTGCTGAGGCAGATTTAATTTCTTGCATGCTAAATCTAAAAACCATTTTCTAAAATCATAGTTGTCAAATATACCATGGATATGCGTTCCCCAAACCTGAAAATTGCCGGAATATGCGCCGTCGTAAATTGCTACCTTGTTATCCTGCCTTTTTATGATAATAAACATCCGTTTTCCGGCTTTACCCCAAACTGTATTTCCGTGATGTATTTCGTAACCAATAACCCTTAATCCATTTTTAATCAACCTTGCCTCAATCTGATGGGTTATTTTTTGGCCGGCAAAGATTGTCTTAAAGTCAAAGAAATTTAAGCCTTCTATACTTTTTTTACCGGATTCGATATTTAAGGGGTCAACGATAGCCTTGCCTAACATCTGGAATCCGCCACAGATGCCCACCAAGATTTTCCCATTTTTTACATGTTTTTTAATCGCAGTCTCAAACCCCGCCTTTCTTAAAAATTGCAAATCGCCTATGGTATTCTTTGTGCCCGGAATAATCAGGATATCTAAGTCGTCTATTTTAGACGGCTTATCAATATAAGAAAACCCCGCCCTTTCTTGTTCAAAAATATCAAAATCCGTATGATTGGCAATATGGGGCAGTTTGATTACTCCGAGCTTTAACGGGTAGGCTTTTTTTGGATTTTCGCGATAAAAAATACCATCCTCCTCAGGGATGCTTATATCTTTAAAATAAGGTATAATCCCCAGCGCCCTAATTTTGCTTTCTTTTTCCAAGAAATTAATGCCGGGTTTTAACAATTCAATATCCCCCCTAAATTTATTAATGATAAATCCTTTTATCATCTTTTGCTCTTTTTTATTGAGCAGCCTAAGGGTTCCTATGAGCGAGGCAAAGACCCCTCCTTTATCTATATCGCCCACCAAGAGCACCGGCGCATCCGCGTATTCCGCCATTTTCATATTTACTAAATCGTGCGACTTTAAATTTATCTCCGCAGGGCTACCCGCTCCCTCAATAACTATAACCTCGTATTCTTTAAGCAGCCTCTGGAAAGAATCTTTTACTGTATCTATGAGTTTAGGCTTATAATTTATATATTCCTTGGCCTGCATATTACCAATGGGCTTACCCCGGACAATTATCTGGCTGCCTGTATCAGAAGTAGGTTTAATTAGAATTGGATTCATATCTACGCTGGGCTCTATTCGGCAGGCCTGAGCCTGCACTGCCTGGGCGCGGCCAATTTCACCGGATTCTTTGGTGACAAAGGAATTTAAGGCCATATTCTGCGCCTTAAAAGGACAAACCCTGAAGCCATCCTGCAGAAAAATTCGGCATAAAGCGGAAACCACGACACTTTTACCCACGCCTGAGCCTGTGCCGCAAACCTGTATAACCTTAGGCATACTTATTCTAAAATATCTTTCAGGCTTTTAATCAGCCTGTTGTTCTGGTTTCTTGTCCTCACCGCTACCCTGAAGAACCTCTGGTTTAGCCCCCTGAAATTACCGCAATTACGGATAACCATTCCCTTTAAAATGAGTTTCTGGCTTAATTCTCCTGCGCTTTGCACCCTGGAGCCTTCAAGCTTACAGAAGACAAAATTTGCGCCCGGATAATATACTTTTAATCCCTTAATTTTTCTCAATCGGTTAAACAGATATCCCTTTTCTTTTAAGATAAACCGGATGCTTTTTCTTTGATAATTTCTATTTTTGAGCACAGAAGAAGCGACAATTTGGGCGACTGTATTTACATTCCAGGGATATTGAAATGCCGCGATTTTACGGATTAAGTTTTCCGCGCCAATTAAATAACCTAACCTCAGCCCGGGTATCGCAAAAAATTTTGTTAGTGACCTGAGCACCAAGATAAAGTCATTTTTCCTGACCTGGCTTATCATCGTCACCCTTTCATTACCTTCCGCAAAATCCATAAATACCTCATCTACGAGAAGGACTGTATTACGCCTCTTGCACAAATCTGACAATTCTAAAATATCCCCTAACGGCATTACAAATCCTGTCGGGTTATTGGGATTGCAAAGAAATACTAAATCTACTTTAGGGACGAACTTTTTAATTTCCGCGCTGTCAATCTTGAAGCCATCGCGCTCTTTAGTATTAACAAAAACAGGACGGGCTTGATTTATTCTCACTGCAAATTCATACTCGCTAAATGTGGGTGAAATGATTAGGGCGCGCTTTACTTTCAGGGCGCGGGGAATTAAATGGATAAACTCTATGGAGCCGTTTCCGATGAGCAGGTTCTGAGCCGCTATATTATGGAAGGCTGCCAATTGCCTTCTTAATTGACCGGATTCCGGTTCAGGATAATGCATTAACATATCCAGATTGCCGGTAATTACGTCCCTTATTTCAGGCGCAGGTCCCAAGGGGTTAATATTGACGCTAAAATCAACCCATTTTCCGTTCGCCGGCAACCTCCGGGGTTGCTGTACAGTGCCGCCGTGGATTCTATTTATCATAGATTAATCCTGTAAAGAATTGAACTAAAGAAAAGAACTGCTGCTTCGGATATTTCGCTAATTGCTCCAATTGTATCGCCGGTCATACCGCCGAGTTTTTTCTTTATGTATTGAAAAAATAAAAATACGGGTAAAAAAGAAACAAAGCACAAAATAAGGCCATCCAATTTTAAGAATAGATAAGATAAAGCCAGCGTAAAAAGAAAACCTGAAAATATATCGAGCTTTTTGGCGCGCTCTATAAAGTATTTCGCCTTGCCTTCCTGGCGGGCATAGTTAGCCGCATAGCAAGCAAATCCCTGAGACCATCTTGAAAATACTGACATCAGGGTCAGTACCTTCCATAAGGCTCCTTCCGGAAAACTCGCAATCAGACTGAATTTTAATAACAGAAGTAAGACCACTCCTGCAACACCTATAGTGCCTATATGGCTATCCTTCATTATCTCAAGGACTCTTTCTTTGTGTCCGCCTCCATAGAAGCCATCGCAGGTATCAGCGAATCCGTCTAAATGAATGCCGCCAGTGATAATCACGGAGATTATCAAAATAAGCATTGCCATTACGGGGGTTGGAAGAAAAGAAAGGAGAAAAACGTTTGCAGATAATAAGAGCCCTATCAATAGACCAATTACAGGGAAATAAAGAAGCGCTTTTCCAAAATCCTCCTCCTTTATTTGTGCCTGAATCCTTATTGGTAAAATAGTCAAAAATTGCAGGGCAATTATAAAAGGTTTCATTTCTCTGCCTTTTCCGATACACCCGCGTCCTGAAACGTAGACATCTGAGTTAATATCTTAATACTTGCTTCTATAATATTCATCCCCAAGGCAGCGCCGGTTCCTTCTCCGAGGCGAAGGTCCAAATCTAATATAGGAGTAAGGCCGATATAATCAAGAATTACTCTATGGCCAATCTCTACCGAGCAATGGCTGGCAATCATATAATCTTTCACTTTAGGCTCTAGCTTATAGGCGATTAACGCTGCTGCGCCGGAGATAAATCCATCAATTAACACAGGAATCCGATTTCTCGCAGAGGCTAAGATTATCCCGGCTAATCCTCCTATTTCGAATCCGCCGACTTTAGATAAAACGTCTATTGCATCATTGGCATCTGGCTTATTCACTTTGATAGCTCTTTCAATTACCACTACCTTATTAGCAAGGGTTTCGTCATCTATACCTGTGCCTCTGCCAGTCACATTTCTCACGGACTCTCTTGTTATTACAGAGGTAACAGCGCTTGAGGCAGTAGTATTACCGATGCCCATATCACCTGTTCCTGCCATATCTATACCTCTTGCAAATTCCTTCTCAAAGACTTCTATTCCGCTCTCAATGGATTTAATCGCTTCCTCTCTTGACATCGCAGGGCCCCTTGCCATGTTTTTGGTCCCATAGTTTATTTTCTTTATTACCAAGTCCGGATGGGGCTCTAAATCGCAAGCTACCCCCATATCAACAACTACCACCCTGGCTCCTATATGCCTTGCCAATACATTGATACCAGCGCCGCCCCTTATAAAATTATAAACCATTTGAGAGGTTACTTCTTTCGGATATGCGCTCACCTCTTCATCCGTAACGCCGTGGTCGCCGGCTAACGTAAAAATAACCTTATTCTTTAAGAGCGGCTCAGCTTTACCGGTTATGCCGCAGATTTGCTTAGCCAGCTCCTCTAGTCTACCTAAGCTTCCCAGGGGCTTGGTTAAATTATCCAGCCTTGCCTGGGTTTTTTCCATAAGCTTATAATCAAGCGGAGTTATGTTTTTTATAGTTTCTGTTATTTTTTTCATTTTTATTTGAGTTTTAAGGGTATCCCGGCAGCCATAAAAAATACCTTATCGGATTTTTGCGCTACAAGCTGATTCATCCTGCCGGCTATATCCCTGAAATCCCTTGCCAATTTATTTTTAGGAATAATCCCCAGGCCCACTTCATTTGAAATAATAATTGATTGGGCTTTGATTTTTTTAAGCATAGATAAGAGCTTATTAACTTCATTTTCGATAGAATCTTCTCTAAAACCTTTTAACAGAAGGTTAGAGATAAAAAGCGTTAAGCAATCCACTATAATCAATTGGAATTTCCCTCCGATTTTTCCCAGCAATGGAGTAATGCGGTGCGGCTCTTCAAAAGTCTGCCAGTGAACAGGCCTTGCTTTTTGATGCAGTATAATGCGCTTCTTCATTTCCGAATCCAGAGGCTGGCAGGAGGCAATAAAAGCCACTTTCTTGGCATTTTTCTCAGCCAATTTTAGCGCGAAACTGCTCTTTCCGCTCCTTGCTCCGCCCAAAATAAAACTAATCTTTCCCATTTTTATATTTGATAATGGTTAAACTTCCCGGGGCTGGGATTTTTCCGGTAAGTATGCTTATCGTGCCGCCGTGGCAGACTACGGCAACTGTTTTATTGCGGTTAAGCGAAATAATCTTCCTTACAGCATTTATTACCCGCTTCCTGAAATCCTTCAAGTCTTCTCCGCCGGGAACCGCAACGCAGAACGGATTATTCAGCCATCTCTTATAGATTTTGCCGTGTTTTTTCATAATTTCCTCGTGAGTAAGCCCCTCAAAACATCCGAAATGCACCTCCCGCAAGTCAGGAATTTTTTCTATTTTCAGGCCTTTAAAGATTATCCTGGCAGTCTGTATTGCCCGCTTTCTATCGCTGGCATAGACTTTATTAACCTTTTCCTGTTTTAATCTTTTATATAAGCACCTGGCTTCTTTTTTGCCTTTATCATTAAGGCCTATGTCTATAAGACCACTGTACCTCTTTTCTATATTCCAGTCTGTTGAGCCGTGTCTGATTAAGATTAACTTTGTAGCCATTGATTTTATATTTCGCATAAAAAAACCCCCGCGCTTTCTTGCGAAAGCAAGAGCGGGGGTTGCACCCTAATTTTCCTATGGCCCTTATCCGCGAGGTGGATATTTAGTATAGGCAGGTCTTCTGACTTAAGAGTTCACCTACTCGCCACACCTTCCCACCCTGCGCCTATTTTACTGCGCGCGGAGTAGTGGTTTTCACTGGCTTTCGCCCTCTATTACAGCAGCGGGACTGCGCCTGATTTTCACAGGCTTCCCTTGCGCTATACAATGCGATTTTTAAAAGAACAGCCACATTATAATTCTATTACTATTTTTGTCAAGCAAAAACAGTCCTCCAGCTGATTAATCCCAGTGCGCACAGGAACGAAACTATTAATCCCGCCCCGATTACGCCCGCTACTATGGCAATAAATGCGTATCTGAACCTGATTTTAAATAGCGATGCAGCTACTACCCCGCTCCAGGCGCCGGTCATCGGAAGCGGTATGGCTACGAATATCGCCAGTCCCAATGCCTCGTATTTTTGTATTGTATCCGCTTTTTTTCTGGTGCGTTCGAAAAGCCAGTCAAAGAAACGCGACCATAATTTGAATCTCCTTAATTTATTAGAAACCGGCTCAAGAAGAAAAAGCGCGGGCGCAACAAAAATAAGATTACCCAAGACTGACAGCCAGAAGGCCTTGCTCAGAGACATCCCGTAATATAATGCCAACGGAATCGCTCCTCTTAATTCCGATATTGGCAGCGCTCCCACGAGCATTACCACATATTCCTTCGGTATATCCTTTAACCAGTGGATAATTATATTCAGCATACCTACTGTTTATAGCCGTATTTGCCTACCAGCGGCACAAATACGCACCCGCAGATTTGCGTTGACTCGAGTTTATTTTCTTTCTTCTCAAATAACGTCAACACCTGGCTGAAAGTCTCGCCGAGGGGCATTATAAGTTTTCCGTTATCTCTTAACTGCTCAGTTAAAGGCAAGGGAATTCTTGGAGAGGCTGCGGTGATAATTATCCTATCAAAGGGCGCTGCCTCAGGCCAGCCTAGAGTCCCGTCGCCTACCTTTATTTTAATATTTGCATAACCTAATCCGCTAAGCACTTCTTCTGCGGTCTTTGCCAGGTTTCCAAACCTTTCTATACTATAAACCTCTTTTGCTAATTCCGCCAGTATCGCTGCCTGGTATCCTGACCCAGTGCCAATCTCCAAGACCTTCTCCTCGCCGGTTAAACCCAGGCATTCTGTCATTAAGGCCACAATGTAAGGCTGAGATATGGTTTGGCCGCTTCCAATCGGCACGGGAAAGTCAGCATAAGCATTTGCAGTTAGGTCTTTCGGCACAAATTTATGCCGCTCTACTTTTTGAAAGGCAGCGAGCACCTTCGGGTCTTGTATGCCCCGCGGTATAAGCTGTTCCTCAACCATTCTTTTTCTCAAAACCGCGTAGTCCATAGCGCTCTTATTATCAACCTGATAAATCTTACGGTATCGATTAAGGGGTTAATCTGGCTCTTCTCTTTCCTATATATGGTTTTAATGGGCACAGCTTCGATTTTAAACCCTAAGCGCGAGCCTTTGATTAATATCTCTGATTCTGTCTCATATTTTGAAGTTACAAGGGTTACGCTCTTTAATACCTCTTTTTTGATGAGCCTGAACCCGCACTGAGAATCCGGTATCCGCTGTTTTGTTAAACACGATAGAAGCCAGGACATAAACCTGTTGGTTACAACCCGCACGAACGGCATGGTCTTTGTCCTTTGCATCCTGTTGCCGATGAATATTGCGCTATCGGAATATTTTGCCAGGCGCATAAAATACGGTATATCTTCCGGCAGGTGCTGTCCGTCGCCGTCCATAGTGATTACAGCGTCATAGCCATTGGCCAGGGCATAATTGAAACCCTTAATCAAAGAGGCGCCTTTGCCTTCGTTATTCTCGTTTCTTAGCGTAATAGCCCCGCACTCCCGGGCAATTTGCGCAGTATTATCGCTTGAGCCGTCATCAACAACCAGGACATCCAGGTTTTGCAGCCTGATTTCTTTGACTAAACCAGCGATTCCCCTGGCTTCATTATAGGTGGGTATGATAACGCAGGTTCTCATGATATCCAGAATTTCCTGAACATATACCACTGGTCAGGGAAACGGCGGATGTAATCCTCAAAAATAATTTTATATCTTGTGATTAATTCCCGCAAATCCCTCTCTTTGTTGCCGGTGGGGATAAAATCCAGGGGTTTCTCTATCCTTAGCGTAAAACTATCGTCTCCGTTCCTTAGCATAAATCCGGGCACAATAGTCGCGCCTGTCTTTAAAGAAAATGCCGCCGGGCCTTCGGGGAAAAAAGTAGGTTTGCCAAAAAAATCCAGAATCATCCCCTTTTCCGAAAAGTCCCTGTCTCCCACCAGAGCCAGAATTTTATTTTCTTTCAAGACATCCAGGCTCTTCCTGACTGCTTTTCCTAAAGGTATAACCTTTATCCCCTTGCTTTCCCTTTGAGAATTAAAGAAATTATCCACCCGTTTATCCTTATGCGGAAGGGCAACCACCCAGAAAGGATACCCGCAAAGCGCAATCACTACCCCTCCTAATTCCCAATTGCCTAAATGCGCGGTTAAGACAATGGCGCCCTTACTCTTGGAGAGCGCCTCTTCAAAATAACGGATATTTTCTATGCGGATATTATTCTTTATGTATTCTGCATCTAATTTTTCAAAGCGGAAAAAATCCACCAGGTATTTGGCGAAATTGCGAAACATCCTTATTCTTATCCTTCTGATTTCCCTATCGGGCTTTCCAGGGAATATTGCCTTCAGGTTTTCTTTCACTCTTTTGCGGTCCTTGTAACCGAATATATAATGCATATCAGAAAAAAATACCGCTATCTTGTAACCTAATTTTAAAGGCAGGTGCAAAGCGACGAATTGGCCTATTCTATAAAGAATATAATTAACCATTAATCCAGTAACTAGTAAATTAGTAACTCGTAACTAGTAATTTATTTTTGTTTCTCGATTGAGCGAATCAAACCGTTAATAAGTTTATTGATTTCTTCGCTGAAGTCAAATAAATATTTAAGATAACCTTCAGTTAAGAAGGATAAATCCTTTGCTAAAAATAAAAAATTCTGTATTTCGCTAACCGAACCCCGGGCATTATGATAAAATCTTATTTTATCATTGTAATGGTATCTGCTAAATCCTTCGGCAATATTTGCTGTAATTGAAAAGGCAGCTCTTCTTAGCTGGCTGGTTATGCCATAGAGTTCTTCTTTAGGGAATTTTTTTGTTGCATTGTAAATTTCTAAGACAAACTTATGTCCTTTTTTCCAAGCGTCTAAATCATAAAAATCTTTTATCTTTTCTGGCATTTAATTACGAGTTACTAGTTACGAGCTTACGAGTTACTGAGAATGCTTTCCTAAATCTAATAATAGTTTAGCAATATCTAAGCTGGCATTGGGCTTACTTAGACAGGCAGCAGATTCACGGAGGCGCCTTAATTTATCCGGCTCTGCCAATAAATCTTCGATTACAAGGTTGATATCCCCTGGTTCGTCAATCTTAATTGCTGCCCCTTTCTCGGTTAAGTAGCGGGTGTTATTTGCTTCCTGGCCGGGCAGGGGTTTAACAATGAGCATGGCTAAATGTTTTGCCAGAAGTTCGGCGCAGGTCACGCCTCCCGGCTTGGTAATGATAATGTCTGAAACAGCCATCAGTTCGTTAATGTTATTAACGTAGCCGAAAAGCAGAGTCTTCTTTTTGTATTTTTTTATCTTTCTTTTTAAGGAATTATAAAGTTTCTTATTTATTCCGGTGACGACTATTTCCTGAATCTCTTTCTCGACCTTTTCTAATGCCCTGACAATGGTCTTAATCGGGCCTAATCCCTGGCCACCCCCCATAATCAAAATGACAGGTGCATCTGTATTGATTCTGAATTTCTCGGCAACCTTAGACCTGTCCAACTGTTCATTGAATTTGGGGTCAAAGGGGATTCCGAATGATTTTATCCTGTCCGGCTCTACCCCTTTTTTTATTAAACCGAGCGTTACGTCTTCAGAGGGGGTAATATAATAATTTACCGCATCGTATATCCAGTAAGAATGGGGCACGTAATCGGTGAGCACCGCGACCAGCGGGATATCGGAATTATAGGTCTTCTTGTAATCCGCGCACATCCCGCAGGGAAACGCCTGCGTGCAGACCAGGGCATCCGGCTCAAACTTATCAAAAAGCATTTTTAGTTTCGGGGAATTGAATTTATGGATGCTTTCTTTGATTTTTTCCACCTTCTTTACTACCGCCGGGTTATCGTAAAGGTAATCCCAGATTTGGGGGGTCCTTTTGAGCACGCCCATATATAAACGGTTCACGATTTTCTCGGATATGGGGTTGGTATAATTGAATGCGTTGATATTTAAGACCTCTACGCCTGGCTCCAGCATTTTCAGCGCCTTTTCAATTGCCAGGGTTGCGCTGTGGTGCCCTGAAACCTCGGATATGTACATTAAGATTATGCGTTTAGGGGGCATATAAGGTTAGATTTTATTTTCCCGGTAAAGTTCGATTAAGGCATTTACGACGTGGGGGTCGAATTGCTTACCGCTCTCCATCTGGATTTCTTTAATGGCCTCCTCTTTGGATAAGCGGCTACGGTAGGGCCTGTCTGTAGTCATAGCGTCAAATGAATCCGCAGCAGAAATTATAGCAGCAACCAGAGGTATCTGTTTACCTTCTAAGCCTTCGGGATACCCTGAGCCGTCATACCTCTCATGATGATACTTTACGCCTAATATAGCGTCTTTAAGTTCTTTTATCGGTTGCAATATCGCTGTTCCTAAAACCGGGTGTTCCTGCATCTTCTTTTTCTCCTCCTCATTTAACGGCCCTTCTTTATTCAATATGGATTCGGGAACCCCGATTTTTCCTATATCGTGCAAAAGGCTGGCTATATGAAGGAGCTCAAAAAATTTATCGTCAAACCTTTTCTTATTATTATCGCTAAGCTTTTTTGCGATTTCCAGGCTTAAGGCAGTTACGCGCGCGGTGTGGCCGTGCGTATAATGGTCTTTGGCGTCAATGGCAGCAGCCAGGGCAATGGTAATATGGATAAATAAGCTCTGTTTTTCCTGGAGCTCCAGCTCTAAGTCCCTGAAAAGCTGGGCGTTCCTTATTGCCATAGCCACGTCTGAAGCCAGCGCGATAAAGAAGTCAATCTCGCCCTGGCTGAATTTTCTGCCCCTACCCTTGCTGCCCAGCAATAAAAGGCCGAGTAAGTCATCCCTGAAATAACTGGGGATGCAGACAGACGCCTTGAATATTTCCATCTGGTACATTGCTTTTTTTAAGAGTTCTTTCGCGTCGGGGCCGATATTCCTGATTAATAATTTTCTTGCATTTTCATAAATGATAGCGCCGTCATCAAAAAGTTTTTTGTCTAAATGCTGCCTGAAGAAACGTATAAGAGGATTATCCGCATCCATACGTGCAAATCCCGCCGGTATCTTTAGGCCGGTAGTGCCGCGCGAAACAGTCAGGACGTACGTATCTCTCTCTTTATCGTGCAGCAAGATTCCGGCGTGGTCTACCTTTACTTTGTGCACAATCATACGCGCAATCATCTTAATGAGAGTGCTTGGCTCATGCACAAGAATCATGCTCTTTGCCGCGGTTTCAAGCTCCCTTTTATAATCAATGGCCATAGCGCGCGTCTTTAGTTTAATAACTCCTTTAATACCATTTTTTCCAGTTCATCCAATTCTAACGGCTTATGGATATAGTCTATAGCGCCCAATTCGCGGCACTTATTAAACGACGCCTCTTCCTCGGGCCTCCTGCCCGTAATCATTATTACTTTGGCATTCTTGTCCAACTCTTTGATGCATTTTAAGGTTTCTATGCCATCTATTCCGGACATCCTGATATCCAGCAATACCAGGTCCGATTTCTGCTGTTTTACTATATCTAATGCCTCCTCGCCGCTGGAGGCGGTGATTACGTCAATCTTGCGCCGGCGAAAAAAATTCGCGGCAAACTCGCGCACATCTTCTTCGTCATCCACAATTAATAATCTTGGCATGGTTATCCTCCCTGGTTTATTAAAATAACGCTATTTACTCAAATTGTCAACACTATCTAAAGGCTCATTCTCTGCGAGCGGCAATTCCAAGATGAACCTGGTGCCTACCTTATATTCGGATTCAAAGCTGATTTTGCCTTTATGCATATCGCTGATGATGCGCCTAATCACATAAAGGCCAAGGCCAGTGCCTTTACGTGCTGAAGTCTTGGTGGTAAAAAACGGGGTAAAAACCTTTTCCCGGTTATCGTGTTTTATTCCCATACCATTGTCTTCTATTACGATTTCCAGGCTGTTATTTTTAGGACGGGCCGAAACAGTTATCTTGCCGCGGTAACCCGCTTCTTTCAGGAATAGTTTGCGTTCTACAATGGCATCATAGGCATTATCAATAAAATTAAAGAACGCCTCTTCCAATTGCGTCAAATTCCCTTTTATTTTCGGGGTACCGTTCGGGAAATTGCGGATAATATCCACTTCCGATAATTTTACTTTAAATTGCACCATCTCCAGCGTATTATCCAGGATGGTATTTAAATCCAGCGCCTCAAAACCACCTTCTCCCTTACGCGAATATTTAAGAAGGCCGCTGACAACCTGGCCGCCCTGCGCGACATTTGATTTTATGCGCTCAAGCGCGTGGTTAACCTGCTCAATCATATCCTTTACTTCGGGAGTGCATTTTGAGGTGTCCATAGTCTTTATAGTATCTATGGTGTCGCCGGCGATGAGCGAAAGGGCGTAGAAACGGTTATTTATCTGGTGAGAAAGTCCGTCGGCCATGGTGCCGATGGTAGCCATTTTCTCTGCCTGGGCAATCTGCTCCTGCATCTCCTTTGCTTCTTCGTAAAACTGGGCGTTCTCAATGGCAAGCGCTGCCTGGCTGGCAAGGACCTGGAATACATTTAAGTCATCCTGCGTGTAAATCTGGCCGGAAATTTTATCTCCCAGGACAAAAAACCCCATAAATTTATCTTTTAAAAAACTGGGGATAACCACCGACGCAGTAAGCAGGCGCATGTTCTCTTCCAACTGTTTATAAGCAGGGTCTTTGTATCCTCCATCTGACGCTTTATCTCTTCATAAATTAATGGCTCACGCTTCTGTATTAGCCAGCTGATTAAAGGATTGTCGGAGTTTAATTTTGGTATAGGAGTCCTGTCTTTATCGCGGCTTACCTGTAGAACATATTCGTTGGTTTCCTCGCTATAAAGATAAATTGCTGCATACGATATCCTTACAGTTTTAGTGACGATATGAGTAATTAAATCCAGCAGTTTGCGCAGATTGCGGATGCGCGTCATTCCCACTGACGCCTGCTTTAAGGACTCCTGATAGCGCCGTTGCTCCCTAAGCAGTGTCTCTTCAGCCCTGCGTTGAAGATATATGTAAATAAATGGGCCGACTGTAGCCAATGCCGCCATCAAAGTCAAAGGCATCATCCACCAGCTCGGGCCGAGTTTATCAATAAGCCAGCCTTTGGACCAGATAGCGATGGCGAATGGGATACCTAAGACAAAGGTATATATGGCTATAAAAAGTCCAGCACGAGTGATAGCAACCTTGATATCCATGAGACGGTATTTGATAATTGCATAACTCATAATAAGAGGATACAATGCAATTAGTAAACTCGAGTAATAAAGCTGCAAATTAATTTTAAAAACAGGCACAAAACCTAATTCCGCTCCTAGCCAACCAATAGAAGACCCCAGTATGAAATATCTAAATTGACTTCGTTTTATGCCAATAGCTTTATTACGGAATCTGATTAACTCAAAAAAAGAATATCCAAGCAATAACCAGAAAAAACTAACATAAAAAATAATCCATATGGTACTTTTATTTTTTAACCAATTATAATAATAAAATTGTCCTGGCATAGACCAAAAATTAGAAAAATTGCCAAAAAAGGATTCCTTAAAAAACAAATTAAATATCAAAAAAGTTATGGCAAGACAATAACTTAAGATCAAAATGGCTTTATGGTATATCCTTTTCAAATTGAGAAATGTATAAACAAAATGATAATAAAATGGGGGTGAAAATATTACTCCCGTATAACCAACTTGCCACCAGAAATAAAAAGATTCTTCTGTTTGTGCAAAAGAAAATTTGAATACGCCTAAACCCCATATTGATGCCGATAGACATACGTATGCCCATAAAGTAGGAATTTTCTGCCCTCTACTTTTCAACAATAAAAATATAGCCATAAATAGAGGCGATAGAAATGTAAAAAAACCTGCAATGGTATTAAGGCTCAAAACAGTATTCATTTTTTATTGTTTTATGTGACTGTAACCCAGTCGATTTATTTGAATTTCTTTTAACAATAAGTTTAACGAGCTAATTCTATAATTCTTTTAGCTGTTCTTTTACCAGAGAAAGCGACAACTGCTACTCCGCTTTGTCCGGCTCCATTTGTAACCCAGTGCCCAGCTAAAAACAAATTCCTTATGCTTGTATAATAAGGAAAGATACCTTGCTTGACCTGTTGGGGAATTGCAGCCCAGCCGAATATTGCCCCGTTTCTATTTCCCGTGTAATTTATAAATGTTTCTGGTGTTGCGATTTCTGCTACTTCAATATCCTTCTCTATATTGCCACAAAATAAAGCATTGATTTCTTTTATTATTTTATTGCGGATCGAGATTTTTCTATCGTTAGTGTACATATTACTTTGTTTACCTTCTACTCCAATAAAGACTCTTATTATACTTTTTCCAAGAGGAGCTAGCGTAGGATCAATTAGAGCAGAAAAGGTGCAGAACATATATTTTATCCTATTTAATTTAAATAGCTCTTTTTCATTGCCATAACATTTTTCAATATCTGTGTTATTAAAGTATAAAGTAGTGAAGTGCCTCGGTTTTATATCTATCGTTTTATTTAACCCTAAATAAAGTATAAATGCTGAAGAGGATGGTATTAATTTATCCACCATTTTCCTCTCCGGCGTAGCAAAAGTAATCAATTGTTTAAATGTCGTGGTCGCATCTATATTTGACACGACGATATTAGCTTGGAAAACATTTTCATTTTGCGCAATAGCTCCAAGAATCTTCCTGTTTTTTATTAGAATCTTTGAAATCTTAGTATTGAATATTATTTCTCCTCCGTATTCTTGCAATCTTTGGCAAAGCAAATCGGAAAACTCTTGCGTGCCTCCTTTTGGGTAATAGCCACCATCTAATACAAACTCCCTAAAAACTACAGAGGCAATTAAGCCAGAGGCTCGGGATGGCGGCAAGCCAATATTGCCTAACAATGTCGCAAGAATATTTTTTAATGCCCGGTCTTTAAAAAAACTATTTGATAGTTGCGCAAAGGTCATATTCTTTATTTTGCTGAAGACATAAAGAAAATCTTCATTGAGAATGAGGTCAAAAAATTTATTAATATTTTGTTTTTCTGTTGGAAAATGATTAATTAGTTCCTCTTTAGTTTTAATTCTGTTTTTTCTGATAAAAATTGTTTTACCTGGGAAAATAATCCTATCGGTTGGATCGCTCCTTAAGAATTCTATTTTATTTAAGAGATTAAGATCGATTAATATCTTATTGAGCATGCCGCCGTCTCTAAGCGAGCCTAAAGAATGCACTCCCGCATCAAATCTAAACCCTTTTCTATTAAAAGAAGTACAACAACCACCGGGTTTGTTGTGCTGTTCTACAATCAGAACCTTTAAGCCTGCTTTAGCCAAATAGCAGCCGCAGACAAGGCCTCCGATCCCTGCGCCAATTATAACTACGTCGTATTTTTCGCTCATTAAAACTCCAATAGCCTCCGCGCCATGCGGTGCAATTCCTGATTAGCCAGCGCTAAGGCCTTCTTTTTTACAGCCCGGGAAAAATATTCCTTCTCGGTCTTGGTTAGTTTCTCCCCCTTGAGCTTCTTCAAGAATAATTCTTTTTGTTTGGGCGAAAAAACCTGAGACAGTGCGTATTCCAAGCCGAGTTCTTCTCTCGTAGACAGCAGGTCATTAAGTTTTGACTCTTCCTGCCTGAAATAATTATTAAAGTTTGCCTTCAGTTTCTGGCCGGACAGCATAAAACCACCCATTCTTAGATTTCCATCTTTCTTGAGTTTCTCCAAAACTGCTTTATATTCTTTATTCTTCCTGGCAACAAGCACTTGGTAAAATTTATCCGCCCAGGAAAATTTTAAGCCAAGGGCCTCATAGAGAGCCAGCGATACCAGCATCAATGAATCTAAGTGCATTCTATGGGAAGGCATTTCCAGGTGCCGTCTCAGTGTATCGTAATCAAATAAACCTAACTGAACGCTATTAGCCAATACGACCGGGAAGTTTTCCCAAAGGCGCAAGTCTTTACTTTTTACCACATCAGCCAAAGTGGCGTTGGCATCAAGCGCCTCTTCTGGTTCAAACAGCGGAAACCCAAGCTTATTTAATCTCCTGAGAAGGTTATTATCTTTAGCCATCGAGCCCCTTTTTCTCAAGAATCTTCAAGAAATGCCCCCAATTCTTGATTACCTTTTCCTCTGATACATCAAAAGAAGCTGTTTCTTTATAGCGATTCTGCAATTTTATAAGGTCAATCTCATCCCTTTTGTTTTTTATCAAAGAGATACAATCATCTATATCAGCCTGAGTTGACCTGAATAATTTGCTTATAATAATGTCATAATGGTTCAGGACTCCTAAATAGATATGCTCAAATTCTTTTATCAAAATATGGTTACCCTTCTTTAACGGCGACTCCAGTAATTCTGTAGTGTGCACTGCATTCCCCCTAAATAAGTCGAAGATAAAACCGTCCCCTCTTGCCCAACCCCAGCCGCTTGCAGGATTATAACCAAGTTGCTTTAAAATATTTATCAAATATTTATGTTCCACTGCGCTCGGAATAATCAAATCAATATCCTTAGTAGAAGCCTTTATGCCTAAAAGCGTCAGGGCCGTTCCGCCGCATGCAATTAAATGAACCTTCTTTTTAAGAAAACTATCCCAAGCGCTAATTCTATCCAGTAGCTCCGCTTTATCTAATCGATATTGCATACAATTATTTGTATAAATTTATACTATTATCTGTATAAAAATATACAATATATTCTAGGGATTGTCAAGCAAAATTATCACACTTTATATATACTTTACCGCTTCAGATAAAGGCTTGCGTGGAGCGCGCCTTCCTTTTTCAGCAGGATAACCCAGCGTTAAGAAAGCAACTAATTGTTCTTCGGTTTTTAGCATTTTATTAATCTCTTTTTCGCAAAATAAAGACATATCCAGCCAGCAAGAACCAATTCTTAAGCTTTCTGCCATAAGCACCATATTCTGGATTGAAGCAGAAATAGCGGATAATTGCGCTTTATTAATTACTGTGGAGAAATTAATGACTAGCTCTTTAAATTTACTCTTTACTTTTTCTAAATCCCTTGAATTATATATGATTATTATTGCCTGGGCATTGCCGACAATATTTGCTGCTGTTCTGAGAAGGATATTGACCCCTGCCTTTGAATTCTGCGCTTTATTAAGGATTATTTTTGCTAATCTACCAATACTTTTTTTGTTGGTTATAATCACAAATCTCCATGGTTGAATTCTTAAGAAGCTCGGCACCGATGGACCCCATATCCCCGCTTCAATGATTTTATCCAGTATTTTCTTGGGGATGGGCTTGTTTTTGTACTTCCTGATGCTGCACCGGCGTTTAATTATCCGTAGAATATCCATATCAACTTTTATTTAACCTTTCTTTATGGTGCGCAAAATAGCTTAAGATTAGCGATAAAGCCTTATCGTTAAGTTCGGGGAAAGAAAACCCGTAATTTTTTAGCAGCCGGCAGGTTGCGTCCGAATTCAGTTGATTATTGAAATTTATGGCGAGTATATTATTGCGCAGTATTGTTTTCTGGGTAGGGGTGAGCCTCGCGAGGTTAAAATTTTTCAAGGGGACAGCCGGGGGCTTTCTCACATCCATAAGCCTGCAGCCGCATCCAACGAGCTTTTCTACGGATACCGGATGAGCCGGAAAAATATGGTAATTTTTATTTTCTCCCCCTGCATTTGAAGCAATTAGGTATATTGCCTCACAGACAGAATCTACAGGGGCTATTCTTATCTGCGCCCCTAAGATAGGCAATGTGTAAAATAATTTTAAGCCGCACAGAGATAGCAACTGATAGATATTATTGAACCTGATAATCCTGCCTGTCTGGGAATGCCCGATGACAATAGGCGGACGGAAAACATCTATGATTAATCCTTTTTGTCTGTATTTAACTGCTAATTTTTCCGCCTCAAATTTACTCTGCTCATATGTGTTATTAAATTTCTGGCCTACATCCAGCATTTCTTCATTAAATACCCTCTGGTAATCGCCGTATATGTAGGCTGTGCTGATATGATTCACTTTCTTAAGGCTGCCCTTAGCGCGGCAATCCTCGGCAAAGTCCAGAACACTCTGCGCGCCTATTACATTTACATTTCTTATCATTGACAAGAGCCAGTTGAAATTAATAATTGCGGCAAAGTGGTATATCTCTTCTATTTCACCCTGCAGCCTGCGCGCTGTCTCTTTATCTAACCCCAGCCTTTTCTTCGTGATATCTCCCCTTAAGACCACCAAGCCTTTTGCCGGAAGATTTGCCCCCCAAAACCTCAATACGTCTTTTACTCTTTGTTCGGCGCTTAACTTGCCTTTATCACGCGCCAGGGCATAAACCTTATGGCCGTTTTCCAGGAGGATTTTTGTCAAATATGAGCCGAGTAATCCTGTCGCTCCTGTTAAAAATATCGTTCTTTTTTTATCAGCCATTTTAACTCTTTCCAAATACTACGCAGCAGTTATTGCCGCCAAAAGCAAAGGCGTTGTTTAAGACAGCGAATAATTTCGCCTTCCGTGGCTGGTTGGGGACGCAATCAATATCGCATTCCGGGTCTTTTTCCCGGTAATTTATAGTCGGCGGGATTATTCCGCGCTGCATTGCGCCGATACAGGAAGCAACCTGCAATGAACCGGAAGTGGAGAATGTCTCGCCCAGCATTGATTTTACGGAGCTCGCCGGGATTTGAGCTAAATTATTTCCAAAAACTTTTTTTAAGACCTTAACCTCAACTCTATCCAAATCCTGGGAAGAATTAGCGCAACTTGAAATATAATCAATGTCTTTTGTATTAATCCCTGCCTCATCCATTGCCGTTTTTACGGCTTTTTCCAGGCCCTCTCCCTGGGGATGAACCTTGCCCATCTGAAAGGCATCAAAGAAAGAAGCCGCGCCTCTTATTTTCGCAAAGATGCCTGCTTTTCTCTCTTTGGCCTTTTTAATCCCCTCTACGCAAAGCACAACAGCCGCCTCTCCTAATAGAGGGCCGTTTCTTCTTTTGTCAAAGGGGCAACTTAAGGGAACCCCTTTAAGCCCTGCCATATATCCTAACTTCTGCAAGCCAAAAAATAAAGAGAAAGTTAAGGACTCAACGCTTGCAGAAAGAACAATTTCTGCTTTATTTGTTCTGAGGGCATTCAGGGTGTATATGATAGATTCAAGGCTGGAAGTATAACCTGTGCTGACTGTGGTATTGAATCCCTGGATATTAAAGCGGATAGAGACTTGGGAAGAGGCGGCATTTATTACGGTGGAGGGGAAAAGCGCAGGGTTAGCAAAATCAATGCCTTCTTTAAAAACCTCCCTGTCGAATTCAACTATAGACCATAAATGCGGAAAGGTTGTGCCTGTACAGACGCCGATTTTATCGGTATTTGAATCGTTGATTTCTAACCGAGCCTCTTCTATGGCAAATTTTGCGGCAACCAGCAAAAAAAGCGTACCCCGGTCTATGTTTCTTAATCCTTTGGGCCCGAGAAAATCTTGGGGTTGGAAATCCTTTATTTCCCCGGCGCGCTTAACCGCAAAATTCTTTGTGTCAAAAGAAGCGATATCGCCGATGCTGTCCTTGCCTCCTTCAATACCCTGCCAAAAATTATCCTTGCCGATACCGCCGGCGCTAACCACACCTATCCCCGATATCACAGGTTCTATATCATCCATAATTTACATTAATGGCGCTTCAGGCACCCAGACTTCAAACCCGTGCTGCACGCTTAAATCCGCGATTTCTTCCAGTTTATCCAGATTAATATCATCGCCAAAGGAATAACTTACAAATCTTTCTCTGAAAGCCAAAAGCATAGTTTCTGCTAAGGGAGCATTAATAATACCTTTAGGTAATCCGGTATTTATACCCAGGTTAACAGGATAAGGCATTTTGATTAACCCGCCCCTTATCACGGTAATATCTTGGCGTACATTTGGTTTATCAAACAGGCGGTGAGATGCAGAAATATCGCAAACAATGGCGTTAGATTTTAACTCTTCTATTTCAAATGCCGGCTCTGACAAGTCACCCGTATCAATCAGGATATCAGCATCTTTAACCGCCGTATGAGCGTCCTCTTCCATAATTACCTCAACAGGATTTAAGGACAGGATTTTTTCTTTCAGGCGCTCCAATTCAGCCCCATCTTTACCAACGATGATTATTTTAGGGACATAATCCGATAATTTTCTTGCGCAGATGCTCCCGATGGGGCCAGTTGCTCCGATTATTGCCAAGGTAGAGTTCTTCAGATTAAGTTTTTTTATTTTAGCCATCCTGTACACTCCCTCAACCACAGACCAGGCATTAAGGAAATTTCCGGTAGTAACTGGTATTTTTAAGTTTCCGATATCCATCCTGTCTAGCCCTATAATCGTGACGCCTAACTGCTCTGCAATGCGTCCGGCAGCGATAAGTTTATCTGCGGGAGAGGCGATGATATAACCGTGGATTACCTTTCCCTGCATTGATTGTATTTTTGGGATATGCCGGGCTTTAAAAGGGGAGAGTTTCTTCAGGAATGACCCGATGAGAAAATCCGGCGCAATCCTAAGGAGAGGCCAGAAATCCTTGGCTTGCTTAACAGTTGATATGTTAACTATAAAAGCAAAACTCTTCATTTCTTAGATTTTATCTAAAATAGATTGCCTTTGTTCTGATTTTTCCTTAATCCATCTCTGTATGTATTTCTTGTGGAACCTCCAGTCCGTGCCAATCTTAAAGGCAGGGATTTTTCCTTCACGGGCGTATTTATGGACTGTGAGCGGATGGATATTCAGATATTCAGCAACTTCTTTGGCAGTTAAAATCTCTTTATCCCTTGACATATCACCACCTCTTTATGGATATTTACGATAGTCATATATATACTAATAATATTACGTATTGTCAAGGATTATCGCCAACACCTCTCCTACATTTACCGCATCGCCTTCACGGAAAAATATTTCTGAAAGCGTCCCTGAGCAGGGGGTGGGTAGATTAAAGGTAGCTTTATCAGTAGTTAGTTCTACCAGGTCATCCTTCTCGTTTACCTTCTCACCTTCTTTAAAATACCAGTATGATACAGTCGCTTTCTCAATTCCCTCTCCTAACTCGGGCAAAACTACCTTCGTCATTCGTTTCCTCCCTTTTAAATTTACTGATTAAGTTTTCTTTTACATCATCGATTTCAATATTTCTGCCTAAAAGCGTTTCTAACGAGGTCATTTTAATATCCATTCCGCAGGGTTTGATTAAACTAAAATTATCCAGGTCTGCTTCTTTAATATTTACGCTCAAACCGTGAAAGGTTATCCAATTTCTGATAGCAATACCTATGGAGGCGATCTTCTGGTTATCTACCCAGACGCCGGTTAACCCCGCAAGCCTCGTTCCTTTAATTCCGAAATCATATAAGAATTCTATTATCGCCTCTTCCAGATAGCGCAGGAATAGGCTGATATCTTTTTTAAAATAGCCCAGATTAAATACGGGATAGGCTATGAGTTGTCCCGGGCCATGATAAGTTACATCACCCCCCCGTTCCACTTCGTAAAGGCCGATTTGTTTAAGAACCAAGGTTGACTCATCGGCGAGAATATTTTTTCTGTCCACACCCCTCCCCAGGGTAATTACGGGGTAATGCCGGCAGAGGATTAGCGCATGCCTGGGATTACGGCTTTTTACTGCTTTAAACGTTTCCTTCTGGAAGACCCAGGCATTTTTGTAATCTATCAATCCTAAATCAAATACTTCCATTTCCATTGGCGCGGGATTTATTTTAATGCCTCGTATATTGATTCTGACAATGTCGGATGAGCAAATACAGTATTACGGACTTGGGAAATTTTAAGGCGAGAGGAAATTGCCAGCGTTAAAATAGCGATGAGTTCTGTTGCGCGCGGCCCGATTATCGCAGCGCCCAGTATTTCTTCTGTTGTGCGGTCAGAAATTATCTTGAGGAAACCATCTGTTTCATCCAATATGCGCGCCATGCCAGAGCCTAAGAAATCAAATTTATTTATAGCGATGTCTATATTTTTATTTTTTGCTTCTTCTTCGCTTAAGCCGACGCTCGCAATTTCCGGGTCGGTAAATATGCAATTGGGAATATTCCGGTTATCCGCTCTCTTAGGATTGCCGGGGGAAGCGATATTTTCCGCTGCGATTCTACCCTGGTAAGCGGCAAAATGGGCGAGCATAAGTTTACCTGTGCAGTCTCCTGCTGCATAAACATTGTTAACGTTTGTTTGCAGGTATTCGTTAACTACTATTTTACCTTTGTCTAATTTTACTCCTATCCTTTCTAATTCTAATCCGCCTGCCTTGGGTACCCTTCCCACGCACACCAATACCAGGCTGTGAGCTTTTAAATCCAGCCCTGCGGCGTCGGTATCAGTATTTACCTTGATGCCCTTCTTTTTAAAAATACCTTCTATTTTCTTAGCGATTTCCCGGTCTTCTCCGGGCAGAAGCTGCGGCATCTTCTCTGCCAGCATTACGCGGGTCCCAAGAGATGAAAATAAAGCGGCGAATTCGCACCCTATTACCCCGCCCCCGATAATTAAGAGCGAATCGGGTATTTCTTTTAAATCCAGAATATCATCGCTTGAGAGTATTGTTTTAGCGTCAAATTTAAATTGGCTTAATTCAACAGGCCTTGAGCCGGTGGCAATGAGCATAAATCTTGTTTTTATAATTTGATTCCCGGCTTTTATCTCTTCGCTGGATAAGATTTGGGCTTCTGCGTTCAGGAAATCTATGCCTTTGAGCATAATCTGCATGCCCTGGCCTAGCTGTTGAATGATATTCTTCTTTCTTTTCTGGGCTTCAGCGAAATTGAATTTGGGGGCTAAGGCTTCCAGGCCGAATTTTTGCGATTTTCCTGCAAGCGCATATACCTTTGCGGATTGAATCAGCGTTTTGGTGGGTATGCAGCCTGAGTTCAGGCAGGTGCCGCCGAGTTGGGCCTTTTCAATCAGGCAGACCTTTAATCCCAATTCTTTTGCTCTTAATGCCGCGTTAAAACCAGCCCAACCCGCGCCGATTATTGATAGGTCGTACATGATTAAAGGGGTAATTTCTTAATTAACTCGCGAATATGCGTAGCGGATTTGATTAACTTTTCTTTTTCCTCTTTGTTCAGGTCAAGTTCAATGATTTTTTCTACCCCGCCTCTACCCAGACGACACGGCACGCCAATATAGGTATCCTTTATGCCGTATTCTCCGTTTAGATACGCACAGAGCCCTATGATGCGTTTTTCATCCTTGATAATAGTCCTGATAATTTCCGCAAGTGCCGCTGACGGAGCAAAATAAGCGCTGCCGCTTCCTAATAGCGACACAATTTCCAAACCCCTAGCCAGAGTTTTATTTACCAGGGCTTCTATTTTTTTGTCGTTGAGAAACTCCTCCAAGCCAACGCCTTTTATATTGGTTAATCTGGGCAAGGGTAACATACCTTCGCCATGAGCGCCAATTACGTAAGCCTCGATATCAGTATTGGGCATATTTAATTCCCGGCTTATAAGATTGGTAAATCTTGCGCTATCTAAACTGGGCCCCATTCCAAAAACTTTAGCCGGGCTAAAACCCGTTATTTCCAGGGCAAAGTAAGTCATTAAATCCAGGGGGTTAGTCACCACTATAACGATAGATTGGGGCGCTGATTTTTTTATATTTAGACATATGTCTTTAACTATCCGGGCATTTTTATTCAGGAGTTCTTCGCGGCTCATCCCGGGTTTACGCGCAAGGCCGGCGGTAACCACGGTGATATCCGAATCCTTTATCTGGCTAATATCATCCGTGCCCTGGATATAATAATTATGCTTTAGGATTGGCCGCGCATCTTCCAAATCTAGGGCTTTGCCCTGCGCCAAGCCTTTTACTATATCGACCAGCAGAATATCGCCGATGCCTTCCTGAGCCAGGCGCATTGCTGTTAAGCTGCCCACATTTCCAGCTCCGACTATAGAAATTTTCATTTTTCGATGGCGCGGATTATGGCATCAGCCATTTCCTTAGTCCCTACCGCAGTCGGGTCATCCGGAGTCGGTTTCAAATCATAGGTTACGGATTTACCCTCGGCAATAACCTCGCGCACTGCGTTCTCTAAATTTTGTGCTGCCTTTTCTTCTTTAATGTGTTTAAGCATCAGCGCCCCGGATAAAATCATTGCGCTCGGGTTAGCCTTGTTTAAACCTTTGTATTTCGGCGCTGCTCCGTGCACTGCCTCAAAGACCGCTATATCATCTCCGATATTTGCTCCGGGAGCGACCCCTAACCCTCCCGCGAGTCCGGCGCATAAATCGGAAATTATATCTCCGTAAAGGTTAGGCAGCAGTAACACGTCAAAATTTTTGGGCTTCTGCACTAATTGCATTGCCATATTATCTACAAGGGCCTCCTCGAAGATTATCCTTCCTGCATATTTCCCGGCGACTGCGCGGGCTGTCTTTAAAAATAATCCGTCGCTGAATTTCATAATGTTCGCCTTTGTTACCACGGTAACTTTCTTGCGGTTATACTTTATCGCGTATTCAAAGGCAAACTTGGCAATCCTTTCTGAAGCGTATCTGGAAATCGGCTTTATGGATATGCCTGAATCCGGGCGTATTTTCCTTTTAGTATATTTTTCTATTTGGGCAATCAAGGATTTGGTTTCAGCGGCCCCCTCTTCGAACTCAATGCCCGCATACAAATCTTCGCTGTTCTCCCTGACAATTACCAGGTCTACATCATTGTAACGGCTCTTTACGCCTGCATAATATTTTGCGGGCCTTACGCAGGCGTATAAATCCAGCGCCTGCCTTATGGCTACGTTTACCGAACGGAAACCCTCCCCGATAGGCGTGATAATCGGGCCCTTAAGGGCAACTTTATTCTTTTTAATGGATTTTAAAACCTCTTGCGGCAGGACGTCCCCGGTTTTTTCCTGGGCGCCAAGGCCGGCAATAACCTCTTCCCACTCTATCTTAACACCTGTGGCTTCAATGCACCTTCTTGCTGCCTCAGTTACTTCAGGACCAATCCCATCGCCTGGGATAAGCGTGATTTTATGCGTCATTTTCTAACCTCGGGTAACTTTCCGTATTTTTTATAGTAGTTAACTATTCCGCCCTCTCTTAATAATTCCTGCATAAACCCAGGCAGGGGTTTAACCTTAAATGCCAGATTCTTAGTCAGGTTCCTCACCACGCCTTTATCCAGGTCTATATCGAGAGAGTCCCCCTCTTCAATTTTATCCGTATCTGTCTTAACCAAAGGCAGGCCTATATTAAAGGCATTGCGGTAAAATATCCGCGCAAAGCCTAAAGCGAGGACAGCCACAATTCCGGCTTCCTTTATCGCTAATGGCGCCTGTTCCCGCGAAGAGCCCATGCCGAAATTTTTACCCGCGACGATGATGGACTGGCCCGGGATTATTTTCCTCTGAAACTCCGGGTCTATATCCTCCATTATATGTTTGGATAATTCTTTTATATCCGTGATGGAAAATTTGTACCTGCCGGAAATAATCAGGTCTGTGTTTATATTATCCCCTAATTTTATCGCAGTTCCCTTTAAAATCATAACTCTTTAAATTCTTCGTGATTCTTGATTTTAGACATAGCCACGTCTAAAGTAATAAGCCCCTTTTGGGTCAGTTCCTTCAGGGATTTATCCATTGTCTTCATTCCGTATTGCGCACCTGTCTGCATCAGGGTAGGTATCTGCTCAATTTCCTGTTCGCGGATAAGGTTCTTCACGCCGGAGGTCCCCAGCATTATTTCGGTAGCCAGAACCAGTCCTTTACCAGAGGCGTGAGGCAGCAATAGTTGGGAAATCACTCCCTGCAGACAATCTGCAAGCTGCAGTTTTACCTGCTGTTGTTGATGCGAAGGAAATACGTCTATAATTCTCTGAATGGTCTGGGGCGCATCAGGCGTATGCAGCGTTGCCAAGACTAGATGCCCTGTTTCTGCGGCGGTAAGGGCAGTGGATATGGTCTCTAAATCGCGCATTTCCCCTACCACAATAACATTAGGGTCCTGCCTTAAGGCGCGCCTTAAGGCTTCGGCAAAACTGTGCGTGTCTGAATAAACCTCCCTCTGCTTGATAATGCTTTTTTTATTGGTAAAGATAAATTCAATCGGGTCTTCGATAGAGATAATCAGGCATTCCTTTTCGTTATTAATAAGATTAATCATCGCTGCCAGGGTTGTAGTCTTGCCCATGCCTGTGGGCCCGGTGACTAGGACAAGGCCATTGGGTTTGCGCGCAAGGTCTATAACAACCGGAGGCAAACCCAGTTCCTGAAAACTCGGTATTTCCAGCGGAACGCGCCTGAAGGCAGCTTCTACCGAGCCTTTTTGCACATGGACGTTGACGCGAAACCTGTCCAGTTCAGGAAGGGCCAGGGAAAAATCCAGTTCTAATTCCCTTTCAAACAACTCTTTTTGCGAATCGCTTAGAATGCCGTAAACCATCCTTTTTAAATCCGCTTTGCTTATACGCGCAAGGTCTGTCCTGCATAATTTCCCGTCGATGCGTAATACAGGCGGCTCGTTTTCTGTAACATGCAAATCAGAGGCCCCTTGTTCAATGCATGCTAAAAGCAACTCTCGCATTTCCATTTTTTACCTCCTTAAAGGTATTTTCTTGGGTCAGCAATAAAACCTTTGATTGCTGAAGCGGCAACCGTTGCCGGAGAAGCAAGATAAATAAAAGCATTAGGATTACCCATCCTCCCCTTAAAATTCCTATTAGCGCTGGAAATAACTACTTCTCCGTCAGCCGGAATCCCGTTATGCGTGCCCACGCAGGGGCCGCAGCCAGGGGCGACAATTACCGCTCCGGCTCTAATAAATATGTCCACCAGCCCGAGTTTCAGGCTATCCAAGAATATATGCCTGGAGCTGGGCGCAACAATAAACTTTACGCCTTGGGCTACTTTTTTTGACTTTAATATTTTAGCTGCAATCTTAAAATCTGAAAGCCTGGCATTTGTGCAGGTGCCTAAAAACGCTTCGTTTATCTTAACGGCTTTTAAGGCATCCACCGAAGTTACGTTATCTACGCTGTGAGGCATAGCCACCTGCGGTTTAAGTCTTGAGATGTCAAACTCCAGGATTTGTCTGTATTCGGCATCTTTATCTGCGCTGACAGGGCTTATCTTTTTATTACCTACCCTCTGTTTTAACCAGTCTATTGTTTTTTTATCCTGCGGCATAAATCCGGCTTTGGCCCCCATTTCCACAACCATATTGCATACCGTAAAACGGCCATCCATATCTAACTTGTCAATTACCGGACCGCAGAATTCCACGGCATCGTACGTTGCCCCGTCGGCTTTTATCTCTTGAATAATATGCAGTATAATATCTTTGGCAAAGATACCTTTTGGTATTTTTCCGGTTATTATTATTTTGAGGGTCTCCGGCACTCTGAACCAGTTCTTTCCCGTAGCCAGGGCAATCGCTATATCGGTAGAGCCCACGCCCGTTGAAAAGGCTCCGAGTGCTCCGTAGGTACAGGTGTGGGAATCCGCGCCTAAGATTAAATATCCCGGCAGGATTTGCCCGGATTCAGGGATAACCTGATGGCATATCCCGCAGCCGATATCAAAAAGCCGGACTTGGTATTCCCGGCTGAATTCGCGCATCTTTTTATGCACCCGCGAAACGCCCTCGTTCGGCGAAGGCGCACTATGGTCAACAACCATGCAGAATTTAGTTTTTAAATTTTGCGCCTCCAGCTCCCTTATCCTATCAATAATAATAGAGGATGTCCCATCCTGCCCGAATGCAAAATCCACCTTGCAGACGGCGAAGTCCCCTGCTTTTAAATCGCATCCTGCATGAGCACTTAATATTTTCTCGGCAATTGTTTTACCCATTTTTAATAAGCCATGCCCCCAGCCTATCCATCCCTTTTTCTAATTGCTCTAATCCGGCGGCAAAACTGATACGCACATAATTATCCATACCAAAACCTTTTCCGGGAATGAGGCTGACATAGGTCTCATTAAGTAAGCGCTCTGCAAAGCTGACAGAATCCATTCTGGTCTTGGAAATACCGCAGAATATATAGAATGCGCCTTGCGGTAAACAAAAATCTATTTTTTTCATTTCTTTTAGCCTTGAAACTACGTAGTCTCTTCTTTTCTGGAATTCCTGACAGATGCTCTTTGTGAAATCATCCGCAGCCATCAATGCCGCTACCGCTGCCTTCTGGCTGATAGAACTCGGGTTGGATGTGGAATGGTCCTGCAGCTTGGATACCGCATCAACTATCTTAAGCGGCGCGGCTAGGTATCCGATACGCCAGCCGGTCATAGAAAAACTCTTGGATAACCCGTTAACAGTAATGGTCTGCGAGTATATGTCTTTATTGATACCGGCAATGGATATGTGCTTTGCCCTGTCGTATATGAGCTTTTCATAAATCTCATCGCTGATGACAAAGATATTTTTTGCCGAGCAAATTGCGGCGATCTCTCTTAACTCATCCAGGGTATACACGCAACCAGTGGGATTGGACGGGGTATTTAATATGATTGCCTTTGTCCTGGAATTAGTATGTTTTTTTAGAGCCTTAACGGTTATCTTGAAATTATTTACGGCAGAGGTCTCAATAAAACGCGGGGTGCCTCCGCAGAGGTTCACCATTTCAGGATAACTAACCCAATAAGGAGAAGGTATCAATACCTCGTCTTTGCGGTTAAGGAGGACAAACAAGGCATTAAATATGCTGTGTTTTGCTCCGCAGGAGACAACTATCTGCTCAGGGCTATATTCTAAGGAATTCTCTCTTTTGAACTTTTCGCAAATCAGTTTCTTTAATTCCGGAATGCCGGTGGTAGGCGTATATTTGGTAAAACCGCTTTTGATTGCCTCGACTGCAGCCTCTTTTATAAAGTCAGGGGTATCAAAGTCAGGCTCTCCCGCAGCGAGATTAACGATGTCTTTGCCTTCGGATTTTAATTTTTTGGCCTTTGAGGTTATGGCGAGGGTTGAGGAAGGATTTATTTTCTTTAAGCGTTCGGATAGCCCGTATCTTTGCATCGGGATATTGTTATAGGGAATCCCTTTCCTTTTTAAAGATACTCCTTAATCCGCCCAGGAATTTTTTAGTAGGCTTCTTTGTAATCGGCGGCTTTTCTTTAACGGCAACGGGTGCTTCAGGCTTCTTTTCTTCTATAGGCTTTTCTTTGGCTATTTCGGCCTTCTTTTCCTCTTCGGGTTTAATTTCCTTCTTGGGTTTTTTGGCTTCCTTTTTCTTAATCTCCGTGAGTTCCAGGATTACGAGCCGGGCATCGTCGCCCCGCCTTTTATTCAGGTTGATAATCCTTGTGTACCCGCCCTGGATTTTTGCAAAACGCGGGCCGATTTCATTAAAAGCAAGGCTCACCAGTTTATGGTCTTGCAGTATCCTAAACGCCTCTCTTTTTGCAGCGACGGTATTCAGTTTAGCCAGAGAAATAATCTTCTCTATCAATGGCTTTGCTGCTCTGGCTCTGTGCAGCGTAGTTTTAATACTCTGTTGTATAAGTAAATTCTTTGCCAGGGCTGTCAACGTGCTCTTGCGCCAGCTCGTAAAACGGTTTAATTGCCACCTTGCTTTTTTATGCCTCATCCTTAGGCCTTCTTTAGTTTTTTGGTATCTACCTGCATGCCCAGGGTCAAGCCCATACCCATAAGAAGCTCCTTTATTTCGGTCAGGGACTTCTTACCGAAGTTCTTAAACTCAAGCATCTGGTCTTCAGTCCTTTTTACTAAATCAGCGATGGTTTTAATACTGGCCTCCCTTAAGCAGTTTGAACTCCTCACCGATAGTTCAAGCTCGGATATAGGCAGCCTCAGTTTCTCATAGAGGGTTATTTCTTCTTTGGACATTTCAGGCTCTTCTTCCAGCACGTCTTCGGGCAACTGCCCAAAATTAACGAAGATATCCAGGTGCCTCTGGAGTATGTTTGAGGCATAAAGAAGGGCATCTTTGGGCGTTATTGCGCCGTTTGTCCATATCTCCAATATTAATTTGTCATAATCGGTTCTTTGCCCGACGCGCGTATTCTCGACGGAAAAATTAACTTTTTTAATCGGCGTAAATATGGAGTCTATCGGTATAAGTCCTACGACCTTGTCTTCCTTCTTGTTTAATTCTGCAGGCACGTAACCCCGGCCTCTGGCTACCTCCATTTCCACGTGGAACTTTGTGTCTTTGGTGAGCGTAGCGATATGCATATCCGGATTGATTATCTCTATTGTCTCGTCTACCTTGATATCTTTGGCCTTTACCTCCCCCTTATCCTCGGCTTTTATGTACACTATCTTGGGTATTTTTGAATGCGAATTTAATACCAGGCTCTTTATATTCAGGATTATCTCCGGCATATCCTCTAACACTCCGGGTATCGTGGAAAATTCATGCTGGCTTCCGGCTATTTTAACCGAGGTCACGGCACTCCCTTCAATGGAAGAAAGCAAAACCCTTCTCAGGGAATTACCCAGCGTTACGCCGTAGCCCCTTTCAAAAGGAGCCGCTGAAAATTTGCCGTAGGTATTGGTATAGGTAGACTCATCGCACTCTAATCTTTTCGGTAACTGGAAATCGCGCCATTTTATACCCATCTATTTCCTCCTATTTATTATTCAAATATAGCAAACGTGATACTTGATACATGACACTTGATACCAATTAATATGTTCGTATCAGGTGTCAGGTGTCATGTAATTACTTAGAATACAATTCTACAATCAACTGCTCCTGGATCTGCTGCTGGATATCTTCCTTTTCCGGGAGCCTGACCACCTTTCCAGACAATTCAGCGGCCTTAAATTCTAACCAGCCGGGGACACTCCTGTCTTTGGAGACCTCCAGATTCTCCTTAATCTTTGCCAAAGCCTTCTCTTTTACTTTTAACTGAACGGTGTCATCTTTATTCACTAAATACGACGGGATATTTACGCGTTTGGAATTTATGTAAATCTGATTGTGACGCACAATCTGTCTGGCTTGAGACCTTGAGATTGCCAACCCTAAGCGGAATACCACATTATCCAGCCTTCTCTCCAATAGCTGTAACAGCACCTTACCTGTTACTCCCTTTGATTTTGAGGCGAGCGCAAAATACCTGCGGAATTGCCTCTCCAGAACCCCGTACATCCTTCTTACCTTTTGTTTTTCCCTTAATTGCAGGCCGTAATTAGAAAGTTTTGTTCTTTTACTCTGGCCGTGCTGGCCCGGAGCATAAGCCCTCCTGGACACAGGGCATTTCTCCGTAAAACACTTTGTGCCCTTTAAAAACAACTTTTCTCCTTCCCGGCGGCACAATCTACAAACTGCATTTATATAGCGAGCCATTTATTATACTCTCCTTTTCTTCTTGGGGCGACATCCGTTATGAGGAATAGGAGTTACATCTTTTATGGAGGTTATGGTAAGCCCCGCAGCCTGTAAAGCCCTGATTGCCGATTCCCTTCCGAAACCAGGGCCTTTTACATATACATCAATATCCTTGATGCCGATCTCCTTGGCCTTTCTTGCTGCGTCAGTTGCGGCTATCTGGGCGGCAAAAGGCGTGGATTTCTTTGAGCCGCTGTAGCCCACAATGCCTGGGGCAGACCAGACCAGCGCATTACCCTGCTTATCCGTTATTGTAATTATCGTGTTGTTAAAACTTGCCTGGATATGCGCAATGCCCGAGGTTATGCCTCTGGCTAACTTTTTCTTTTTGGCTTTATCTTTTGTGGCCATATTTTATAATTCCTCCTATCGGGAAAAATTATTTAGCTGGTTTTGCTGCTGCCGGAGCCGCTGCCTTTGCAGGGGTTTCGGCTTTCTTTATCACCGCCATACCGCCTTTACGCGGCCCTTTTCTGGTCCGGGCATTTGTGCGTGTGCGCTGGCCCCTTACTGGCAGTCCTTTTTTATGCCGCAGCCCTCTCCAGGAGCCGATATCCATTAACCTTTTTATATTCTGCGATATATCCCGGCGCAAATCCCCTTCCACTTTAAACCCGCTTTTCTGCAGGGTATTGGTGATGCGCGAAACCTCCTCTTCGTTCAAATCCTTGGCGCGCTTATCAGGATTAATCCCGGCTTCTTTAAGAATTTTATTGGATAAAACCCTGCCTACGCCGTATAAATAGGTTAAGGCAATCTCGATTCTTTTTTCTTTCGGTATATCTACTCCCAGGACTCTCGGCATATATATTACTCCTTAATAATTATCCCTGCCTCTGTTTATGCTTGGGGTTAGAGCATATGACGCGCACAACCCCTTTTCTTTTAATAATCTTGCACCTGTCGCAGATTTTTCTAATCGACGCCTTGACTTTCACTCTCTTAGGCCTCCGGTTATTTGACCCTAAAAGTAATCCTTCCCCGGCTTAAATCGTAAGGGGATAGCTCCAGTTTTACTTTATCTCCGGGAAGTATCCTGATAAAATTCATGCGCATCTTTCCTGAGACATGCGCCAGCACAACGTGGCCGTTTTCCAGTTCAACCTTAAACATTGCATTGGGCAACGCTTCTATAATTTTTCCTTCGGTCTCAATTAATTCTTCTTTAGCCATCAGTTGGTCAGAATCTCCGGCCCGTTTTCCGTAATTGCTACCGTGTGTTCAAAATGCGCCGAAGGGAGCCTGTCTTTTGTTACGGCTGTCCAGCCGTTATCCAGGATCTCAGACTCCCATGTCCCCATATTTACCATCGGCTCAATGGCAAAGACCATACCGCTCTTTAAGACCGGGCCCTGGTGCGGCCTCCCGAAATTCGGTATCTCAGGCTCCTCATGTAAACTGTAACCTATGCCGTGGCCTACAAATTGCCTGACTACAGAAAAACCGTTCTTTTCCACATAATCTTGAATACGGTAAGAAATGTCGGAGAGGTGGTTTTCCGGCCGCGCCTGCCTTATACCTTCGGATAGCGCTCTCTTAGCTACTTCCACCAGCTTCTTCTTCTGAGGGCTCACTCTTCCAACCACTAAAGTGATAGCAGCATCGGAAAAATAACCCTCATAATTTATGCCTAAATCCAGGCTGATGATATCGCCTTCGCTGAGCCTGCGTTCACCCGGTATGCCGTGCACAATCTCTTCATTTACTGATGTGCATATGCTTGCCGGGAAACCCTTAAAACCCTTGAAGGCAGGGACAGCATTCTCTGCCAGGATTAATCTTTCTGTTAAATTGTTGATTTCAGCCGTGGAAACGCCCGGTTTTATAAATTCCTGCAGTTTTTTCAAAACCCTTGCCAGAATCTTGCCCGATTTTCTTAACATCTCTAAATCTTTTTCAGACTTTAAGGGAATCATCGTGTTTGCGCGCAATATCTATAATCTTACCCAGGACTATGTCC